>Ga0315281_10000057_pt1 | contig 124037 bp, 125 predicted proteins | sample YL17G07_0_MG_FD_204540 | JGI IMG/M metagenome (GOLD analysis project Ga0315281, IMG submission 204540) | Sediment microbial communities from Yellowstone Lake, YNP, Wyoming, USA - YL17G07_0 | ecosystem: Environmental > Aquatic > Freshwater > Lake > Sediment | place: USA: Wyoming | collected...
CTTTCGGAAATTGCTGACGTTCCGCGTTCTAGGGCCTACGATGTACTGCAGAGCCTTGCAACAAAGGGTTTTGTTGTTGTGCAAAATGCAAAACCAATAAGGTACGTTGCAATCGCCCCTGATGAAGCGTTGGAGAAGGCTAAAAGGAAGATGCAGGAAGAGATTGAGGAAACTGTTGATAGAATGGATGAATTGAAAAAATCACCAGTTATGAAAGAGCTTAATGAAGTTTTTTCTTCAGGAATGAAACTTGTGAGTCCGGAGGAAATGACCGGCGCTTTGAGAGGTAAATATTCGATGCAACAACAGCTTGAAAGCATGTTTAAAGATGCTAATAAAAACATCAGTATCGTCACAACACCTGACGGTTTGAACGAATTGTTTGCAAGTCATTATGATACTTTGAAGAAAGCTAACGAACGCGGAGTTCATATCAAAATTGCGACTGCAGGAACAGAGAGATCATCTGAAGCCATTAAAGCGTTTTCTGACGTTGCTGAAATAAGAAATGTTGATGAAAAAGAAGCTCCGATTGCCGGAAGATTTTTTGTTGTTGATGAAAAGCAACTTGTTTTTGCACTAACTGACACAAAAACACATTCTACTCAAGACATGGCATTCTGGAGCAAAAGCGAGCACGCCGCAAGCGATGTTTTAGCTCCTATTTTTAAATTAGTCTGGAATCATTCAAAACCAGTCAGCTAAATTTTATATCTTGTAGAAGTTTTGTGCAATTTTTATAACTTTTTTCCTAATGAGATTACATGAATTCAAAAGAATACTCTGGCGCGTTCGAAAGGATACTAAAACCGATAATAGCAGAGGAACTTTTGGCTTAATTCCGCTTGGGCAGTATTTGAATGCTGATTATTTATCAGAAGATGGGATATTCGAGCTAAAACTAAGGAGAAAGTATAGAGGCAAATCGGGGGAGCATTTCACTCCAAGCAGGCGACAGCTTTATCTTATTCGGAAAAATCTAAGAAAAGATACATGGCTTGATTCATTTATCGTCCGCACTAAGCGCAAGGCATTTACTCCTCGAAACTTTGGTTATATTTTTCTGACCTACGATTTACCATTTTCAATAGAAACCGCCTCAAGTGCCGATGATGTTGTTGACAACATTAGTATTTTCGAAGGATTTCTTGCGGATTATAAATTTGTCATTGAAAAAGATACTGCGAACAAAGAAAAACGATGGTATAGCATAACTGAAAAAACTCTATATCACAACACTCTTGGGACCCGCGTGGCAACTCTGTTGGATTCGACATTTCCACTTCATTTAGTTTCTAATGAAACTTATATTTACAGATTAGCTAGAAAGTTTTCTCCCAGATCACTCAACTTTTCCCAGCAGTCTACTTCTCAATGATTTCTTTTTAATTCTTCAACAAAATCTGCCAACTTAACTTTGTAGCTTACTTTTCCCTCTCTATTCCTAACGGCAATACTTTTGCTTTCTTCTTCTTTCTTCCCCACAATTACCATATAAGGAATTTTTTGCAGTTGCGCTTCTCTAATCTTGTATTCAATCTTGTGATTTTCAAAATCCTGCTCAACTCTTATGCCATTTTCCTTTAGCTCATCTGCAATTTTCTGTGCGTATTTCGCGTTATCTTCCGATATTGATAAAACTCTTACCTGAACGGGAGACAACCAAACAGGGAATTTACCTTGATAATGCTCGACCAGAATTCCCATGAATCTCTCAAGTGCTCCATAAATCACTCTATGTATGATTATTGGGGCGTGTTCTTTTCCGTCTTCGCCAATGTACTTTATTCCAAACCTTTCGGCGGATTGAATATCGACTTGGACAGTACCGAGTTGCCATTTTCTTCCTATAGAGTCGCTTATTTGAAAGTCAAGTTTGGGACCATAGAATGCCCCTTCTCCTGGCGCCTTGTTGTATTTAATTCTCGCTTTTTTAAGAATATTTTCGAGAATAGCTTCCGCCCGTTTCCATATTTCTTCATTGCCCATTGCTTTTTTTGGCTTCAAAGAAAGATCTAAAGAATATTTGAAACCAAAAATATCGTAGAAGTGTTTTATCATTTTAATTACGGAAAGGATTTCATTTTCTAGATTTTTTTCGTCAACAAAGATATGCGCATCATCCTGAACGAAAGCCCTCAAACGAAACAACCCGGATAGGACACCACTCAATTCATTTCTATGTACTAATCCCATTTCATTAACTCTCAGCGGCAGATCTCTGTAGCTTCTTGATTTACTTTTGAAATAGAGTATCGCATTTCCACAATTCATTGGCTTCAGTGCAAACCCCTGACCTTCAATTTCTGAAAAGAACATGTTTTCTTTGAAATGTTCCATGTGTCCACTAACTTGCCACATTGCATTGTTCAGAAGAACTGGGGCAGAGATTTCTTGATATCCCCCCTTTTCATGTTCTTTTCTCCAAAAGTCGACCAGAATATTTCTGAGCACGACTCCTTTAGGATGTAGGTAAACCATTCCTGGTGCAACTTCTTGGAAGCTGAACAAATCTTGTTGCTCGCCGATTATTCTGTGATCTTTTTCGCTCAAACCGGCGAAATCACTCCTTTTTAACAATGATTTAGGATTTTTAATTTCCCTCTGAATTTTTGCAACAGCTTTTTCTGACAAGTTGCCGAAAACTTTTGACTGCTCAGCTAGAGGATGCGCTTTCACTTTTATCGCAAGTCCTTTGTTCCATCCGAAAGGAGCACGGTAAACTTCTAGCTTGAGTTTTCTCGCATAATTTTCCATTTCTTTTATAACTTCAAGCGCTTCCTTCGGCTTTGCTAAACTATTACTTAAATGGGCAAAAGGATAAATCAGAATTTTGTTGACTTTTATATTTTTTAAAAATTCTTTCTCCTCATCTATGGCTTTGTGGGCAACTTCTGAGTTGTCTCCTATTTCCGCTGAAACAAAAAGAACAAGCACCTTTTCTAGTCTATATTTCTTTTTTTCTACTTCTTCCGCTTCTGAAATTTCTTTTTGTATTGGCTCGTATTCAATCCAATCTGCATGCATCTGGAGAATTCTCATTTTGGATCACCAATCTTGAAAGAAAATGCGGGGTTATGGATGATAAAGATATGGCTACGAAAAAGTAATTTAAGCCTTGAATTCATTTTCTGTTTGACATTCGCCCTTCATTTTGGTCACTTCTTTTATTTTACATTAACAAGAATACATAAATAGCTTTTGCAGTTAACTTCAAAATACAGCCCCATCGTCTAGTGGTCAAGGACATCAGCCTCTGGAGCTGAGGACACCGGTTCGAATCCGGTTGGGGCTATTTAAAACAATTTCTTGATTTTGTAAACTGAGAATGTGATTGCGAACAATGTGAGACCTATTTCATTTACCAAAATGAATTTGTTGGGTTCTAGAACCTCAACCGAATTATGCATAAAAATCATCACCAGAGTATATGACATTACAACTAAAACTGCCAGAATTATTGAGTAAGATGCGAGTTCAATGATTGTTCCTTTTGTTGACATTTAGATCACTTTTCTAACTCTCTCACTTTTTGATAAAGGTACGTGATTTTTGTTTGCAGGAATTTGATTTCTCGGACAGTCTTTGCTTCAAACAAGGCTTGTCTTGCTTCGAAGAGCTGCTCTTCAAAAAAAGCAACATCTACGATGTGTTTACCATTCATATGTTACTTAATAGTAGTGATAGTATATAAAGTTTACTATTTTATAGTAGTTAATAATTTACTCTTCTATAGTAAATTCACTTTCATAAAGAAGCATTTTTAGATTTACTATTATATTAAAAGTTATGGAAGTCGAACAGGTGGTTCTGCGGGAATCTATACAAGAACTAATGAAAGAAACCGACTTAACAAAAAACAAAATTTGGCAGGTTGTAAAAAATATCTCGAAGAAATACGGATACACAACGGTCCCAAATAATATTTTGCTCCTACAATCTTGCAGTGGTGAAGAACGGGAAAAATTGGAAAAATATCTGAAAGTAAAACCGGTCAGAAACATCTCTGGTGTTGCTATTATTACTGTTGCAACTAAACCAATGGGATGTGTTTCAAATTGTATTTTCTGTCCTTCTGCTTCTGGGGTGCCTAAAAGCTACACTGGTTTTGAGCCTGCAATTCAACGGGCAATACGAAAGAAATTTGACCCTTTTGATCAAATTCAAGATAGGCTAAACCAGTATAAAACGATGGGCCACATCTCGGATTTTGGTAACAAAATTGATGTCATAATACTTGGTGGCACATTCCTTGCAGCACCCGCTGAGTATAAACAAAACTTCATTAAGGGAATTTATGATAGCCTAAATGGAACTATTTCTGAAAATCTTGAAATCGCAAAAACACGAAATGAGACAGCAAATAATAGATGCATAGGAATGACAATAGAAACAAAACCCGAATATTGCAAAGAAAAACATGTTGATGAAATGTTGTCTTATGGCATAACAAGAGTTGAAATAGGGGTTCAGTCTACATACGAAGATGTTGTAAGATTTTCTGAACGTGATCATACAGTCGAAGATTCTATTAATGCGACGAGAATTGCAAGAGATGCCGGGTACAAAGTAGTTTACCATATAATGCCAGGGCTGCCTTTGTCTGATTTTTCAAGAGATTTGAAAATGTTTAAGCAAATTTTTTCTGATCCTAATTTTATGCCCGATGATTTGAAAATTTATCCAGCAATGGTGATGCCTGGCACGAAACTTCATAGATTGTGGCAAAATGGTAATTTCATACCAATGACTGATGAAGAAACCTTGAAAATGCTCATCAAAATCAAGAGAATAGTTCCACCATTTGTTAGAATTAGAAGGATTTTAAGAGATTTTTCAGCCCCGACAGTTTCTTCAGGTCCAAAGAAAAGCAATATTCGGGAAATAGCGTTACAAAAATTAAATAAAAACGGTCTAAGATGCAGATGCACGCGGTGTAGAGAACCAGAACATGCAAAGAAAATTTACGGCATCAACATAGATATTGATTCAATCGAATTAGTTCGAAGAGATTATGATGCCGGCGAAGGAAAAGAGGTATTCCTCTCATTTGAGGATACAAAAAATGACATTTTGGTATCTTTGCTAAGATTAAGAATTCCGTCACAAAATTCTCATAGAAAAGAAACGTCAAACGCATCAATAGTTCGCGAAATGCATACATATGGAAGTCACGTTCCAGTTAATTCTCCATCAACAGAATTCCAGCACAAAGGTTATGGGAAAAAACTTTTGGCTGAAGCCGAGAAAATTTCTGATGAAGAGTTCGATAAAATGAAAATTGTTGTGATTGCAGGGACTGGTGTCAAAGAATATTTTATTAAACAGGGCTTCTACCATGACGGTCCCTACGTTTCCAAGAATTTATAAAACAGAAATTTAAGTTTATTATATGGTCAAAAATTATCAGCACATTCTCAAAGAGGTATTGAAGCAAATCACGCCTAATAAAGAAGAAATAAAAAGCCTGAATTCTGTCGCAAAAGACGTTTTCTCTATGACAAAAAAAGAAGCTAAAAGAATGAAGGCAGATGTAATGCTTGCAGGAAGTATTACTAGAGATACTTGGTTGCCAGGTAAAAAAGAATTTGACATTTTTATTCTTTTTCCTACGAACCTGAAAAAAAAAGATTTGGAAAAGAAAGGAATTTCTTTAGGCAAGAAAATCTTCGAGAAACTGGGAGGTAAATGGAGAATTGATTATGCTCAGCATCCTTATGTTTCCGGGAATATCGATGGTATAGAAGTTGATATCGTCCCAAGTTACAATGTGAAGTCGCCTTCACAGCTTCAATCCGCTGTGGACAGAACACCATTTCATGTTCGTTATATTCAAAAAAACTTGAAAAAGAACATGTCATCCCAAGTTAGGTTATTAAAACAGTTTCTGACAGTGCACAATCTTTATGGAGCCGATGCCAAAACTCAAGGATATTCTGGTTACGTTTGCGAGCTTCTGACAATTAAGTATAAAAATTTTTTGAATGTTTTAAAAGCGGTTTCGAAATGGAAACCCATTGAGATTATAGATCTTGAAAGGGCTTACATTAAAAAAGATTACAAACACCTTATTAAACAATACCGAAAGGTTTTGATTCTTATTGACCCGACAGATAAGACTAGAAACACAACTGCAGCGCTTTCAAGCGAGAATTTTTATAAATTCATAAAAATTTCAAAAGAATTCTTGCAGGCTCCTCTCAAAGAAAGTTTTGTTACCAAAGGAGAAATTCCAATCACAGAAAGCGAATTCATTTTGAATCAAATTCAGAGAAGAACTGAATTAATTTTTGTAAAGTTTCAATGTCCCAACGTCGTTCCTGACATCTTATGGCCTCAGTTAAGACGTTTTGCCGAGCGACTCCAGACAATATTAGAAGAAACAAAATATGAGTTTAAAGTTTTGCGAAAAGGAATTTTTACCGACGAGAAAGATATTGCGATTATTTTACTCGAGATGGAAGTCTCTAAATTACCCATTGTTCAAAAGAGAATAGGACCGTTGGTTACCGATCTTGATGATTCGCAAAGGTTTCTTGAAAAATATAAAACCAACACACTAAATGGGCCATATATCGAGAATGATTTCTGGGTTGTTGAAGTAAATAGGAAATTCATAACTGCTAGAGAAAAAATCTTAGATACTCTGACCAAAAATGTAAAAATACTAGAAGAAAAAGGAATACCTAACTTTATCGCAAAAGAAATCTCGAAAAATTATGAAGTATTTTCGGAAAGCGACAAAGCGTTGTCTTTGATTAAGATAAATAAAAATTTTGGTATTTTCTTAAAGAAATTCTTCGAGAAATATTCTCTTATTTAATTTGGTTTCGGTATTTTTCGAAAATCTATTGGTGATGCCATCTTCCAAAGATTTTTCATGTGATCGTCCATGACTTTGACGAGACCTGGATCCTCAGACCACAAAGAATGAAAGGTGAAACGTTTCTTTAATGGATCATGGTCGAGTCTTATCAAAACTTCCTTCCCATCTACGACTAGGATTCTTGGGTATACTTGTAATGGTAAGATTTTTAATTGAATTCCATGTGCATCATACCATTTAGCCCTATAGTAATTCGCCTCATCGATAGCTCCCATTCCGATAATCTTCAAATCAACTTTTCTTTTTTTACAATTTTTAACGGCTTCACGTAACTGCGGAGAGTATGAAAAGTCTCGAGTAAGCGCATAAGCGTACTTTCGCGCATTACCAAGCATTTGTGATACTTTATCAAAAAATTCTATGAAACCTCTTCCTTTGCTAACCCAAATTCCCTCTGATATTTCTTCATATGAAACGTTTGGTTTCAGGAATCCGTTCAGCTCTGTTACGAGGCCTTTTAGTTCAGAAATATTTTTTTCTCTGTTTTGTATCAGGGTCCTGAGGGCAAATTGTGGCGGTATAGCGCGGAATTCTTTTGGTCTTCCATCAAGAAACTCAACTAACTGTTTCTCTATGAGCTGATCAAGCACTTCATAAATTTTTGACTGCGGCACCTTTGACTCTTTGCTTATATTGCCCGCTTTTGTCGGACCGAGCAAAACCATCGTTGAATAGACTTTTGATTCGTATTCATTCATACCGAATTTGTTTAATATCTCCAGTATTTCTCTCTTCTCCATGATTAGTTTAACTAAAACTATCTTCTTAAAACTTATTTTACCACCGTAATCGGTGGTATTTTATGCCAGAGACAGGAGCCTTGTCTTTCCGCGAATACTTTCACTTATTTGTGTGGCTTTAATTAATTTCAACTCTATTAAATGGTTAACTGAATTTCTAACAAAGCGTTCACTCAAATTGTATTTTTCTTTGCATTTTTCGTAGAGTTGACCCGAATTAATTTTTTCATTGTCTTTTACGACTTCCAGTATTAGCTTTTCTTCTTTTTTGATTTTTTCTTTTAAGATTTCTGGTTTGACGTCGATAATTTTTTTAATAATTTCCTTTACGTCATCGATTGCAACGATATTACCGCCTCTTGCTTCTGCATTTCTTGCTGCCTTCAATAAGCAATCAAGACCTATTCTGACGTCGCCGCCTTTTTTTAGTGCTTCATTTGCGCACATTATTATAACTCCAGGTTCTACCTTATTCAAAGCGTTTTCCATCCTTTTTTTGAGTATGTCTTTCATTTCTTCTAAAGTGTATGACTTGAATTCTATGTTTTCCATTCCGAGGCTACTTGCAATTCGTGGTTCAACTCTCGCGAAGATATGCGCATCGTTAGAAATGAAAATAATGCCAACGAATTTTTTTTCATACTGGTTTATTCTCAGGATGTCGTAAAGGGCCTTTTGATCATTTCTAACTAGTTGGTCGACTTCATCTAAGCAAATTACAACATTTTTGTTTGACTTGTTCAGAGTCTCAATGAGTCTCTCTAGTATTTCGTCCTTGCTGACCCCTCTTCTCTGAACGAATGCACCCAATTCGACGGCCATTTTTGTTAATAGTGCAGTCGCTGTTTTGTAATCCCAGCAGTTTATATAAATAGTCTTTACTTTTTCCGCTGTGTTTTCCAATTCTCTGAAAATGAATTTTGTTACGTGTGTCTTTCCAATTCCTGGCGTGCCGAAAATAAATATGTTTATTGGTTTTCTTCCGACTAATACTGGTTGTATATTGTTTTCAACAAGTTGTATTTGATTCTCTCTATGGGGAAGAAAATCTGGCAGATATTCTGGTAGCAGCACTTCCTCGTTTTTGAAAATTTTAGACTCATACATCATTTTATTCTACAATTATAGTGATTCTACGATTATTTTTACCTTTATTTTCTCTTTTTATAATTTTGATTTTTCCAATTTCACCAGTATTAGCAACATGTGTTCCGCCATCTAGTTGAACGTCCAAATTCTTTATTTCGACGACACGAAATGTTTTATATTTATCATAATGAGTTGTATCTGCTAAGCGTTTCAGATCAGGATTTGATTCAAATTCTTCCTTTGATATGATTCGTGAAACAACATCGAGATGCATATTCACTATCTCATTTGACTTCTCCTCTATATCTTTCATTATTTCATCGTCCATCTTCTCTATGTTGAAGTCCATTCTTGCTCTGTCTGGATAAATTTGGCTGCCTGTGAACATTACGTTTCCATAGTTTTTTATCAGAGCAAAATCAATTATGTGCGCGGAAGTGTGAAGTTTCATTATGTTATACCTTCTATCCCAATCGATTTTTCCATGAACATCATCGCCAACTTTAAAATTAGGTTCTATTTCAAGAAAATGCGTGACTGCGTTGTTTTCGTCTTTTTTTACATCAAGAACTTTTATTCCATTAATTTCTCCTGTATCGCTAATCTGCCCCCCGCCTGTCGGATAAAAGCAAGTCTGATCTAAGATAACTTCTTTTCCATTCATCGAAACTACTTTCGCATCAAATTCTTTTTGATATGCGTCTTTCCAGAACAACCACTCTGTCATAATATAACCTATCTCTTATTTTTTTCAGGTCTAAGGGCAGGGAAGAAAATCACATCTCTTATTGAGCTTGAATTCGTCAGCAACATTGACAACCTATCAATACCAACACCGATTCCAGATGTGGGAGGCATACCATATTCCAAGGCTTTAAGAAAATCTTCGTCAACTCTTTGAGCTTCCTGATCACCTTTCTTAAAAGTCTCTTCAGCTTTCGTCCAAAACTGTCTAAGAACTTTCGGATCATTCTGTTCTGAGTATGAAAGTCCTAATTCCCACCCATTTGCTATTGGTTCAAAGGACTCGGCAAATCGACTATCAGAATTTTTGGTCTTTGCCAGTATTGCCGCTTCAACTGGATAATCGTAGACAATCGTCGGTTGTATAAGTTTTGGCTGAACAACTTCTTCAAAAATTTTTATTATCACTTTTGATATACTATCGGTGTGAGATACATCGACTTTCAATTTTTCCGCCATTTTTTTTGCTTCTTTCAAATCTTTGATTTTTTCAAAATCTATTTTCGCATACTCTTTAACGGCATCAACAAATTTTATTTTCCTCCAAGGTTTTTTGAAATCGATTTCATTTTCCCCATGTTTTATTTTACTGTTTCCAAAAATCTTCGTTATTATATAATTTATCATATCCTCGCAAAATTCCATATTATCTTCGTAGTTAGCATAGGCCCACATTGTTTCCATTTGCGTAAATTCCGGATTGTGTTGCGTATCCAAGCCTTCATTTCTAAAGTCTCGCGAAAACTCAAAAACTTTTTCATATCCACCAACAATTAGCCTTTTCAAATAAAGCTCGTTAGATATCCTGAGATAGAACTTCATATCTAACGCATTGAAAAATGTTTCAAAAGGTTTTGCAGAAGCACCGCCATAAATCGGTTGTACGATAGGAGTTTCAACTTCTATAAAATCTCTACCCATCAAAAATTCCCGCATTGTTTCTACAATTTTCCTGCGAATCTCGAATGTTTTTCTTACATCCTCATTCATTATTAGATCGACATATCTCTGTCTATACTTTGTTTCAATATCTTTCAATCCGAACCAGGAAGATGGAAGTGGTCTCAAGGACTTCGTTAGTAATTTAATTTCTTCTGCCCAAACACTCAGCTCGCCCTTCAGCGTTTTGAATACATATCCATTAATTCCAACGATATCCCCTATATCCATTTTTTCAAAAACTTCATACTTTTTTTTGCCGACAGTATCTTCGGTGATCCAAAATTGAATCTTTCCAGTTGAATCAATAATATCAGCAAAACTACCTTTACCATGTTTCCTGATTGCCATCAAGCGTCCTGATACTGCCGTTTTTGCGTCTTTAAGTTTTTCATCTGCTTTGATTTTTGCATATTTTTCCCGAAGTTCGTCCACCAGGTGGGTTCTTCTAAAACTATGTTCATAAACATCAAGACCCATTTTTGTCAGTTCTTCTAGTTTCTTCTTCCTTTCCTGCATCATTATTTCCAGAGATTTTTCAGATGGGCTCTCTTTCATAATATCATTTTTGTTTCTTTGTTTTTAATTTAGTGAGTTAAGTGGGCCCGCTGGGATTTGGACCCAGGACCTATCGCTTTCTCAGATTATTGCGAGCAATGTCGTATAAGGCGATTGCTCTACCAGGCTAAGCTACGGGCCCGTATACCCACAAACACATACGTTTATATTCTTACAATTTTCGAATTATTTGTAGGTAGTTATGTTCAATAAATCATTTTTAACAGATAAAATAGTTAACTCTTTGGTCAAAAGAGATTTCGAAGTCCTTGTAACGGAAGGTTGTTTCAACATAGCAGCCAAAAATGAAAGCTTGATGCTCATCAAATCTCTCATAAATGTCGATGGTTTTTCGGAAGAACATGCTCTGAGCCTTAGATCCATTTCATACTTTTTATCTGCTAATCCACTGGTTGTTTCGATAAAAAACAACAGGGAGTTCCTTACCGACCAGATGATATATTCTAGGTTTCAACTTCCCGTAATGACTCCTTCAACATTTGAAAACTTCATCGAAAACAGCGAAATGACATTTTTTGAATCCGCGAAAGGAAAACACACTTCAGAAGTTGACACAGAAGAAATTCGCAATAAACGCAAAGAAAAAGGATTTAGTTTGCGTGAACTTGCCCAACTTCTTGGCATTTCAAAGAAAGCAATGTATGAAATAGAAAAAAAACGTACAAAGCCATCGTCTGACACCATAGCGAAGATTGAAAAAAATTTGAGCATCAAAATTCAAATTGCGAAAAATATTGAAACAAATTTAGAGCCTGCATATTTAAAACCGAAAACCGAAACCCAGAAGAAAGTTTCAAAAGAGTTCTCTAGAATAGGAATTGACAACAGCTCTGTCTTTTCTGCACCCTTTGAAATCATAGGAAAAGAAAACTTTTCGGTTGTCACATCTTCTGAAGCTAAAGAATTATCTATGATGAAGAAATTCGCTAGTATAGTCTCATCTAAAGTGTTTTTGATGGCCAAACAAACTAAGAAAAGTTCTATGGGCGGTGTGCCGATTGTCTCAGAAGAAGAACTTTCTGAAATGGAAACCCCAAAGGACCTCAAAAAAACTCTGAGGGAGAAAGTTTAAATATTTGTATACCTACATACACATTAGTAAAAATTCTAAGGTGGAAAAATGAATAACGCAGTAATGGGAAATATCGGTGGGCAACCAGTTCTGATTTTGCCAGAAGGAACGCTTCGCTCCGTAGGGAGAGATGCCCAGAGAAATAACATAGCTGCGGCAAAAGCGGTTGCTGATACGGTAAGAACAACTTTGGGTCCACGTGGAATGGACAAAATGCTTGTGGACTCGATTGGTGATATTGTCATTACGAATGACGGAGTAACAATTTTAGAAGAAATGGAGATAGAGCATCCGGCTGCGAAAATGATGGTCGAGATTGCAAAAACGCAGAATGAAGAGGTAGGAGATGGAACAACAACTTCTGTCGTGTTAGCAGGCGAGCTGTTGAAAAAAGCCGAAGAGCTTCTTGAGCAAGAGATACATCCAACAGTTATCACAAGAGGCTACAAGATTGCAAAGGAAGAGGCTCTGAAAATCTTGAATGAAATCGCCATGCCCGTTGATATCGCAGATAAGGATACTTTAAAGAAAATTGCTTTGACATCTATGTCAGGAAAGTCTGTTGAAAGAGCATCTCCGTTTTTAGCGGATTTGGTAGTGCAAGCCGTTACAGAGATTGCACAAAAAGAAAACGGAGCTATTGTAATTGATAGTGACGATATTAAGAGGGAAAAGAAACATGGCGGGTCCGCTGAAGAGACCCAGTTTATTAAAGGAATTGTTATTGATAAGGAAATTATTCACCCTGGAATGCCGAAAAAAATAGAAAACGCAAAGATCGCATTACTTGATGTTGCACTAGAGGTGAAAGAAACCGAGACAGATGCTGAAATAAGAATTACATCGCCAGAACAGATGCAAGCATTTTTGGAGACCGAACAGAAAATGCTGAAAGGAATGGTCGAAAAAATTGTTTCAAGCGGAGCCAATGTCGTTCTCTGCCAAAAGGGAATTGACGACGTTGCTCAGCATTACATGTCAAAGAAAAACATGATTGCTGCCAGGAGAGTCAAGAAATCTGATATGGAAAAGCTAGCCAAAGCAACTGGTGGTAGAATTGTTTCGAACCTTGAAGACTTGTCAATCGAGGATTTTGGGTTTGCAAAAAATATTGAAGAAAAGAAAATAGCCGGCGAGGCCATGTTATTTGTGCAGGAGTGCAAGAATCCAAAAGCAGTAACACTTTTGGTGAGAGGAAGTACTGAACACGTTGTCGATGAAATTGACAGAAGCGTGGAGGATGCAATAGGTGCAGTTTCCTCGGCTTTAGAAATCGGTAAGGTGGTCGCAGGCGCAGGCAGTCCTGAAGCGGAGGTTGCGAAACGATTGAGAAAAATCGCAGAAAAATACTCCGGAAGAGAGCAGCTAGCTATTGTCGCTTTTGCCGAGGCGCTGGAAGTTATTCCACGAAGCCTTGCTGAAAATGGCGGGTTAGATCCAATTGACACTTTGGTTGAACTTCGTGTAGCTCACGATCAAGGAAAAATAACGTATGGAATCAACTTACTTACAAACAGAATTGAGGATGCGATTCAAATGGGTGTCATCGAACCTGTAAAAGTCAAGACCCAAGCAATAAAATCCGCGTCTGAAGCTGCAGAAATGATTCTAAGAATTGATGACGTCATATCAGCCAACAAACTCTCTCGAGGACCTGGCGGACCTGGAATGGGACCCGGATCTGAAGATATGGGCGAGTAAACTTATTTCAAAAAGTTGCTGAGATTTGATTTGTTCAAAAAATCATTTGCCTTTCCAAGAATCTTCTTCGATTTAACTTTTTCAAGTGCTTCTTCAAAGTTGAGCCATCTATACCCCTCGTGTTCCTTAGAGATTTTTACTTCGCCATCTTTACTTTCCGCTAAAAAGAACACAACGTCTTTTGAAATCAGCTCTCCCTTTAGTCTGTAAAAATAATGCTCTGCTTCTTTAAATTCAGGAACGATTTTAATCTCTTTGAGGCCAGTTTCCTCCCATACTTCCCTTCTTACAGTTTCCTCCTCTGTCTCACCCTCTTCAATATTACCTTTCGGCAAATCCCAGTATTTAGGATTTCTCATAAGAACAAGATACAAAATCTTATCTGTCTGACGCCTAAAAACCACTGCGCCAGCCGATTTTTCTCTTATCACATTTGAATTTTCTTTTTGTAATTTTTATGTCTACTGAAGAAACCTTTATTTACCCTTTCTAAACAAATAATAAATAAGCAGGTTCGTTTATGCACACAGAAGAAAAGCGTGATGAGTATGAATTAGTTCCTATGTCTCCGCTTAGAAGGATGGAAAAGAGGATTGAACTTCTAGAACAGTCAGGAACAATGGACAATAAAGAATTTTATATAGAAATGGTCGACATCGTAAGGATGAACCAACAGATTGTTGATGAGCTTGCAAAAGCAAATGATGCTTTGCGAATAGAAATCTCGAAGCTTCCCGCAAAAATGGAAGAACTGATTTCTCACATGAAAGAACTTATCTCATTTATCAAAGCTTCTGCAAACGAAGAACTCACTATGGGTACTGATTCTACTAGGCCTCTTAACGCAAAGCTGGAAGAACTGGTCGAAACAAACAAAAAAATAGTTGAAAACAATCAGGCAGTTCTCGGTGTGCTGGAAGATTTAGGAAAAAGACTGACTATGTCAAGACCTCCGCTTCCAACAACAATGACTCCTCTAAGGAAGCCGATGCTACCACCCCAACCGCAACAAAGAACTGCCTAAATGATAGTTATGCTAAAGGGCCAATCTGATATAATTTCAATAGTCTTGATTATTATTATTGCGATAGGTCTTGTTTCAACAGCTTATACTTGGGGTATTCCTTTGATTCAAAAGCAGCAAGACACAGGCCTTGTGGAAAGGGTTGCAAATTATTTTGGCAATGATAATGTGAATTCTTTGCAAAAAAAAATAGTTTCTGTCGCAACAAACGGAGGCGAAGAAAGCTTTACCGAAGACGCATCTGGGTTTTGGCAGCTTATCCCAAACAGCAGCGTTTCCTTTTTTAACAATTCCTTGGCCTTTACTGTTTTCAGCAGAGTCTCAAATATCGCCGTCGGCAGCTGGACATCGCTGAACGGAGTCTCGTGTCCTGCATCCGCAGGTACTGTTGGGGAAGATCCTTATGCTCTCTGCGCCAGAGCGGATCCTCTTGGAAACGGCTTTAATGTCACTTATTTGGTTCAATTTCGTCCGCTCTATAGCAGCACGCAAGGTTACGAAATATTTCTTCTGCAGCATCCATCCGGCCTCAACAGTTCTGTGTCCAAAGTCGTAAGAATTCAAAAAGGAAACTCCTACACAACAACTATCAACGGGCAAAACTTAATTATCATAGAAGCGAAAATTCTTCTTGGGTAAAATGAAAGGCCAGACACTTATCGTTCAGTTCATCCTGTTCTTTCTTATTGGGTTCTCGCTTTTTTCTTCGATTGGACTTTTTTTCAAGTACCAATCTGATATATTCAAGAATGATATCACGAACGACAATATGAAACTAATAAACAGCTATATGTCCGCGATTGTTCTGGCTGAGACGGTTAGTTGCTCACAATGTGCTTATGCGAATATAACAGTAAAAATTCAAAATACTACCGCAGGCAATTTGTTTGAAATAGGCATGAATTCAAATGGAGTCAACACTACAGTCCCAATGTCGGGCAAATCAATAGTATCCTCCATATATAATCTAAATTCCAGTTACAACACAAGCGGATTTTCCTCCTCGGCGAAACCAATAAGTATAACGTTCAATTTGCTCAAAAATAATATAACGGTAAGTTGATGGCAGCACTAACAGGATTAGTCAGAAGGCTCGTAATTGGATATCAGAAGACACTTTTGGCCAATTCTGGGAGTTCAACTGTTCCTAGCCAAATATCAATATCTCAATTTTCTTCAAATGTTCCAGTGAATGTTGTTCCTATTCGACAGCAGACTCCTATAATCGTAAAACCAGTGATTCGACTAAACAATCCGATTATAGAACAGAAAGCTAGCGAGAATACCCCAAGTTCAAAAGCCGCGTTGATGGAAAAATATGGAGGAATTGAAATACCAAAAATGGGTGTTAGCGGGTCGCCGAACTTTCAACAAGCTGCAACTCAACAAATGGCTATGCAAGTGAATTTGACTTATCCTTTAATTCCTAAAAAACCTGCGAAAGGCGAAAAAATTCTTGCTTACGCCAGAATTTTCTGGGATCCAAAGCAAAATCATCATCTTTACCAAGTAATCGAACCGCAACTATCGGATTCTTTAAAGGAGGTATTGTTAAAGATAAAAGACCTTTTAGAACAAAGGTTAGACATAGAGTTTAATCAATTGAGAAAGTTCGAAGCCCTTGATTTTCTGCAAAATCAAGTCGAGGACATAATCGGCTATTACCGTCTAACTATGAGTGATGACGACAAGAAAATCCTGCAATATTATATCGAAAGAGATTTCATTGGTCTTGGAAAAATTGAGCCGCTGTTGCGCGATGACCAGATTGAGGACATAAGCTGTGATGGTTTAGACATTCCAATTTTTGTTTTTCATAGAAATTCGATTCTAGGATCTGTGATGACAAATGTAGTGTTTCATGATAACGACGAATTGGACTCGTTTGTCATGCGACTATCACAGATTGCTGGTAAATCGATATCTGTTGCGACGCCGCTTCTGAACGGCTCGCTTCCGGATGGAAGCAGGGTGCAGGCAATGCTTGCAACAGATATTGCAAGAAGAGGCAGTAATTTTACTATAAGAAAATTCACTGAAGAGCCACTGACTCCGATACACCTCTTGAATTATGGAACTATCGATGTAAAGACGCTTGCGTATTTATGGCTCATGTTGGATTATGGAAAAAGCATTTTGATTTCAGGTGGGACTGCGAGCGGAAAAACTACTTTGCTTAATGTATTGTCACTTTTCATAAGACCAGATAAAAAAATTGTTTCGATTGAGGATACGCCAGAACTGAAACTTCCGCACCCGCACTGGGTGCCTTCAGTTGCACGAACCGCGATAAGTGTAAGCGAAAATAAAAAAATCGGTGAAATTGATTTGTTTGACTTGCTTAGGGAAAGTTTGAGACAGAGACCGGACTATATTATTGTAGGTGAAGTCAGAGGAAAAGAGGCGTATGTCCTGTTCCAAGAAATGGCGACAGGACATCCATCGATGGCAACTATCCATGCCGAGAATATGCAGAAACTGCTTGATAGACTGACAACCCCTCCAATCGAACTTTCACCAGGTCTAATAGAGAGTGCTAATGTGATTGTTTTCCTCCTTGCAACAAGATACAAGAATAGACAAACAAGAAGAGTCGGCGAAATTCTGGAAACAGTGGGATTGGATGAAAACAGAGGACTACCCGTTACAAATCAAGTCTTCAAGTGGAATCCATTTGCAGATACGTTCGACGTTGAAAACAAGAGTGTCATGTTGAAACAAATCGCGGATGCAAGCGGTATGGGCGAACAGGATATCATTGCAGAGCTTAAGAGAAGAATGGCTGTTTTGGAATGGATGAGATTCAGGAATATTGTCAACTACAGAGATGTCAATTCTATAATCAACATGTACTATGCTTTCCCAGACCGTGTCATTGCAAGCATATATGCTTCCATGCCGGGTGTGAGAAAATGAGTGAATTTTTGAAAATATCCATGAGAATGTTCGGACCGTTCACAGATTACATCGCACCTTATTTTCCGAATCTGAAAAGTGATTTGAAAAAAGCTAACTTTAGAATGTCAGTCGAGGAATACATGGGTGGCGGAATCCTGTTTTCTTTTTTAGTCTTCGCGATCGAACTTCCGATTCTTTCCTTTATTTTTGGACTTTTGTTTCAAAATTTTATCTTCGGATTTATCACATCGATAACTATGTCATTCTTTCTTCTAGCAATTTTCTTCCTTTCATATGTCAATTATCCCAAAGCTGTTATCAAAGAGAGGTCCGGTAAGATCGACAAAGACTTGCCATTCGCCTCTCTTTACCTTTCCACGGTTGCCAGCTCTAAACTGCCTCTTGCGAAAATTTTTGAGATTTTTTCAAAATTCAGTGAATACGATGAACTGTCGGACGAACTGGGCCAAATACACAACGAAATTTCTATTTTTGGAATGGATGTCAATACCGCACTGGAAAGAGCAATCGAAAGAACTCCTTCGAAAAACCTGAAAGAGCTGTTGTATGGCATTCTCGCTACCAACAGATCAGGCGGCGATCTTTCTATCTATCTTTCGGAAAAATCAAAAAGTTTTATGAATGATTATAAAAGAAGTCTCTACGAGTTTGCGCATCAACTTACGGTTTATATAGAAATTTATTTGACTTCTATAGTTCTTGGTGCAATATTCTTCGTAATCTTAACAGCAATACTTGCTGGAATCAGTGGAACCGGATCTAACATAATATTCCTGCAGTTCTTCCTCATTTTTTTGTTCCTGCCATTGATTTCAACAGTCTTCCTTCTTCTGATTAAGGCATCCACCCCAGGAGGCGGCTAAATGGACAATGAAAGAAGAATAATACTTATTTCGTCTGTCATTTCCATTGCGATAATTCTCGTGGGCTTCGCTGCACAAAACGCTGGTGTTATAGGAAATGGAATAATTCTTGCTGTGTTTCTCATTGCCGTGCCTCTTGTTATTTTTAAATATCAGCGCTTCAAGGCTCTGAAGGAATCTGAAGAGAAGTTCCCTATATTTTTGCGGGATGTTGTGGAAGCCATAAGATCTGGCATGCCTTTCCATCTCGCCATTGTTACTAGTAGCAAACTCGAATACGGAAGGCTTTCGAAAGAAATAAAAAAAATGTCAAATCAAATTACATGGGGGATGCCTGTCATAAAAGTTTTGGATCAGTTCACAAATAGAATGAAAGACAGCAGGAGACTTTTTGATTCGTTGCAAACTATTAAGGAATCGTACATGACTGGTGGTGACGTCGTAGCCACTCTTGACTCCGTTGCAGATAATCTGACATTTCTTGATGAGGCGGAGAAGGAAAAAAAAGCCACTTTGAATCAGTATGTAATTTTAATGTATGCGATTGCATTTATTTTTGTTGGAATTGTTGCTAGCATAAACAAATTGTTATTACCGATTTTTCAAATTTCATCCTCTCCAGGTGGAGCGCAGGTTTTGGGTCTGTCAAACCCGTGTTCCTCAACAATAGGCTTCGAAACAACGATATGTTCGTTTTATGCCATTCCAGCAAAATATCTTTTCTTAATTTCTGATGTGAATGGAATCGCTGCCTATTACACTTCAATCTTCTTTTTCATGAGCCTCATAGTCGCCATTTCTTCCGGCCTTGTTGCTGGGGAAATCAGCGACGGTTCTATGATTGCCGGAGTGAAACACAGTGTCATCATGTCGGCCGGTGTTATAGGAGCTCTCTTGATTCTTAAACAAACAGGTTTGCTGGGAGTCTAGATGAAAGGCCAAATTAGCTTTGTTGAATATCTTGCAGCTCTTTCAATATTTATCACTTCTGTGATTTTCATTGCGTATCAGCTGATATACTTTGTGCCGCAATATTTGAAAGAAGTTAATGATCAACGAGTCAGAATTAATGCATACCAAATTTCGGAGCTTTTGATAAACGACCCTGGGAATCCGGCCAACTGGTACGCATCTCCGCAAACTATCAGGCTCGGCCTTTCAAATGAAACGTTGAATATAACGAACTATGTTTCTTTGACAAAGATTGGCGCCTTTAACACACTTTGCAACGTGCCCGGTGGTTATAGCAATGTGAAAAACTATATGGGCGCGAGTGAAAATTTTACAATTGTTCTTTACGATCTTACAAATCCTGGTCCCCCTCTGATTAATTGCGGACCGCCAATTATGTTTTCCTCTCTGACCAATACTTCAATCAGCAGAATTATTACCATCGATTCAGGAGATATAGGTGAGCTAAATGTTCAATCTGGGTAAAAAAGGCATTGTCAATTTTATAGAAGCGATTTTTGTTATTATTGTCATATTTACAGCATTTGCTGTCCTTTTCCCAGGACTCTCCTTCAAAAGCAAATGGTCAGATGCCCTAACGATACTGTCTGCACGCGATGTGCTTCTTGCTATGGACAGGTCGAATGTCCTTTATAGCAATTCGTTTGATTCGAACGCTTTTCAAAATTTCATCGATACCACAATACCAACCAACCAGTCAGGGCTCATTGCTTGGTTTGAGACCGATGGTGCGATTAAGAGTACGGTAACAGTAGCATGTAATTGCACTTCCGATCAAATAACAAAATTAAACTACTGGATGTCCGGACTGCAATTTAATGGAAGAAGCGTTAACATTATTTTTGTTCCAACATCACTCGATAATATCAATCCTGCTGCCGATGTACTTTTCATTTGGCAAAATGTTAATTTAGACCCATATTTGTCAAACCTTAAAAATTATATAAGCTCTGGCGGAGGCATAGTCGAGATGAACGATTTTAGCAGCCTGAGCGACACGGGATTAGTTCAACAACAAATTTTCGGGCTTACTTTTTCCGGAAATAAGAATTTCAATCAACAGTCTTACGGAGATCACTTCACTCGAAAGCCGAACAATTCAGTAGACATGATTTACAATCCATACAAATATTTTTTCCACATTCCCATCGCGCTTAAGACGTTCGAGTCAAACTACACTTTCCCGGTCGAAAAAAGCATGACGCCTCCAGTTTGCTCAACAGTCTATCACGGAAATTTCACGCTGAATGACAGCGTCTTTAATTTTTGGATGTGCAACTCGACTACAGTATATTTTGACACTGATTTAAATTCTTCTGCTGACACCGCCTTGCAAGCAGGGCAGAGTTTTAGCTCGAGGATGAACCCCAACAATTTTACTTTAACATATGTTAACTACCCGTCCGAAATTGGTGTGCTGTTCGGTTCAAATTATCTCTTCAAAGATTTTGTCGCCGCTTGGACGCCTCCTGGAAATGGGCAAGGCTGTGCGTGGGGACATTTATACACGGATCAAATTATTCCCATCGATAACAATGCAGGAAGAATTCTAATTAATGCTAGTTTTTCCTCAAATCCAGACTTGCCAGTAGTTATTCTGAATGGGACTGCAGGAAGAGTTGCTTGGATAGCAGATTTCAGCTACACGCCAAGTTTTACAAATGGCTGCGGTAATCTAGCTGCTATTGGAGATGACAACAAGCTTTTATTAGCGTCGCTGCTTATGGCGGCATCTAATAAGCAACAGTTTCAAACTTCGACTGCCAATATTCAGCACGGATTTTTAATTCCGTACATACATGTGCATAATTCTGATATGTACGAAGTGTATCAATTTGACTTAGGACTGAAATCCCCATTCAGCACTTAGTTATTTCAGTCTAATTGCTTCAAGGTTTTTAGGAGCAGAGCTTTCCACTCTGAAAATTTTATGAACACTTCTCGCGAACTCGCCACATTTCGAGCTTTCGCCGTGACAAGTAATGACCCTGTCGGGCTTAGCTCCAAGATGATGTATAAAACTTAAAAGTTGGTTTCTGTCTGAGTGACCTGAAAGCCCGTCGATCGTTTCTATCTGCAATTTCAATGGTATTGTTGCGGTTTTTCCGTCACCAACTTTCACAGGGATTTCCCTCCACCCCCTCTGTATCCTTTTTCCCATACTGCCTTCCGCTTGGAATGAAACAAACATCAGAGTATTCTTCGGATCTTCTGCAAGCTGTTTGAGATGTTCGATAGCTGGGCCGCCTATTAGCATTCCGCTTGTTGAGATGATTACGGAAGGCTTTTCCTGCCATGCCTTTTCCCTATCTGCTTGCGATGCAATCCTTTTGAAAATTTGGCTTTTGAAGGGATCCTCACCGTTGAAAATTAATTTTTGCGTTTGTCGAGAAAGGTATTCCGGATAGGCCGTGTATATTCCATTAGTGTCCCATATCATTCCATCAAGAAAAATCGGATGCTGGAATCCGTTTTCTACAAGTATAGCCATAATTTCCTGCGCTCTTTCGACCGCAAACGACGGAATTAAGACAGTTCCACCCCGTTCCATTGTCGCATTGACAATCTTCATGAATTGCTCGTCAGTTTCCTGCCTGGTTGGCATTATGTCTCCCTGAGCTCCATAGGTCGATTCGATGATCAAAGTTTCGCATCTCTGGAAATCCGTGAATGCAGGTTCTAACAGATTAGTCCGTCCATATTTTTGATCGAGTCCGTAAACAATGTTGTGAAGTCCTTCTCCAATATGTAGATGGACGAGAGCCGAACCAAGAATATGTCCTGCATTTTGAAAAGTGAGACGTATGTCCGGAGCAACATCAGAAACTTCACCATATTCTAAAGTTATGCTATGCCTTACAGCTTCCTTAACTCCTTTAACTGTGTAAAGTGGCGTCCCGGCATTTTTCTGTATTATGTCAACCATATCGAGCGTCAGTAGTGCAAAAAGATCCAATGAAGGAGTTGTGCAGTACAGTGGGCCATCGTAACCATACTCATAAAGATAGGGAATAAAACCACAGTGATCCGTGTGCGCATGTGACAAGATTATTGCATCCAGTTCCTGAGGATCAAATTCTCTTGTCGTTATGTAAGGCCAGCCATTCCCGGACGCAATCCCCCCTGGAGAAATCCCACAATCAATCAAAACTTTTGATTTTGGAGTCTCCAAAAGTAGGCAACTTCTTCCGACCTCTCGGAATCCTCCGAGTGGAATTATTCTAATCCAATCCCTATTCGTCTTTCTCTCAGTGAAAATTTTCTCCCCGATTTTGTTAAGAAACTGCTTCCTGAATTTTACTTCGTCATGTATGACTTTTCTTATCCCATTGATGACATCAGATTTTATCGGAGGAATCCTTTCAATTCTGGGAACCCAGAATGTTTCCGCCCTTATTGCCCGAAATGTTTCCCCTCCACGACCTATAACGAGTCCAGGCTTCTCTGCAGCGATAATTACTAGGCTTCTTTCCTCTTCGAAATAAATGTCTTTTATATTAGCATCCGCAGGAACCATTTCCATAATTTTTTTCTTTGTGGCTTCTTGACTGAGACAAATTGCTGCTTCGGGTCTGACTTCAATTCTTTTTTTGATTTGACTTACAACTTCGCGAACCGTCGTCTCATGCTTCACAAAGAAGTTTCTGTCCTTGGTATATGCAATTATTTCAGAACCTTCGAGTTCGACCCTGCTTATAGCTTCCGCAGGCAATAAACTCTTTACTTTCTCAATTATCTCTAAAGTCATTAAAATCACAAACTAGAACAAATACGAACTACTTTATCGATCTTGGAGTAAATTCATGCGTAGTGATTTTGAGTCCTGATTTTGTAATTATCGCTATGTCTATTCCTTTTCCGCCAGAACCGATGTCCCTCTCAATCGCGGCAGATATCGCTCGCAAGGCAATCTTAGCTCCCTCTTCTGTAGACATCCCATCCTTATAGTCATCTTCCAAAACACCGAGTGCCATCGGCGAACCAGAGCCCGTTGAAAAGAACTTCTTTTCCTCCTCTACAGAACCCAAAGCGTCGAGCGAAAAGACGGCAGGTCTTTCGTCAAAACCACCAAGAATCAACTGAACCATATAAGGATAATATTTCGAACCTTGGAGAATGTTCGAAAGAAGAGTCGCGGCTCCTTTCACTGAGATTTTTCTTCCATTCTGGATTGCAAAAAGTTTAAGCTCAGCCTGCAGGTATCTTGCTAGAGCCTGTGCGTCACCTGAATAGCCGGCTATTGTGAGAGCTAAGTGATCCTCTACCTGAATGATTTTCTCTGAGCTTTTGCTTGCAACAAGATATCCCAAAGTGGACTTCTTTTCTGCAGCAAGTACAGCTCCATCTCTGCAAATCATTCCAACGGTTGTCGTACCGGTTTTTCTTATTTCTGGTTTTTCATCAACAAGCTTTTCCAAAACAAATCACCAAGAATTTGATATTTAAAATTCGTTGTAATCATTTAAATATTTAACGTATTAATTGATTTTTCATGTTTTGGGTAAGGCCAGCGCGACCTAGAGACTACCTTTCAATAATTAGACTGCTCAAAAAATCTGGACAGTATGATGCGGATCTTGACTCGCGGGAGTATTTTCTGGAAACGTTAGATTCTGACTATCAGTTTGCCTTTGTAGCGACTGAGCAAGGAAGAATAGTTGGTGCAATCACAAAAAGTGCGTACTTCTCTGGTTACGCATATATTGGTAGATTGGCTGTCGACCCAGATTATAGAAGACGAGGCATTGCTGACTCCCTTGTTTCATCTGTGGAGGAGTGCGTCGCCAATGCTGGAGGAATTAGAGTTCATACATTTGCTCGAAAATCAAACATTGCTTCCCGCAAACTTTTGGAAAAACACAATTATAGAAATTTGAAGAATCGTTTTATTTATGACAAAGATTTCAGGAAGACAAAAACTGAGATTGTCTAATAAGATTTTGCAAAATAAGCGTTTAGCTTTGCATCCTTTCCACAATAGATGCATTTTCCTGTGACCTTTTCTTTTTCAAGAGGGATTGTTCTAATAGTCGCAGTGGTTTCTATTTTTATCTGCTCTTCGCAGTGATCCTCCCCACACCAGCCTGTTTTTATGAAGCCGCCTTTGGTTTCCAACGTTTTCTTGAACTCCTTATAATCCTTTACATAACGGATGTTTTCATCCAAAAACTTCTTTGCATTTCTCCACAGACTTTTTTGTATATCTTCAAGTTCTGCTTCGACTTTTTTTGCTAATGTTTTCTCGGCGACAGCCACCTTTTTGAAATTGTCCCTTCTTACGATGACAACCTGTTTCTTTTCCAAATCTCTTGGTCCAATCTCAATTCTCAACGGAACGCCTTTCATTTCCCATTCATTGTATTTGTATCCTGGTGTGTAGCTCTCTCTGTAATCCGCCATAGCCGCGATGTTTACTTTTTCTAAAGTTTCTAAAATTTCGCTTACTTTTTTCAGAACCTTTTTCTTATCTTCTTCTTTGTAGTAAATTGGAATTATTACGACTTTGTATGGCGCCACTTTCGGAGGAATTATCAACCCTTTGTCGTCGCCGTGTGTCATGACCATTGCACCGATGTCTCTGGTGGCTGTTCCCCATGATGTGGTCCAGACGTATTGCTCCTTCTCGTTCTTGTCCAAGAATTTTATTCCGAATGGTTTCGAGAAATTCTGACCTAAGTTGTGAGAGGTCGCCGTTTGCAGAGCTTTGCCGTCCGGCATCATTGCCTCCAGCGTTACAGTATAAAGCGCACCCGCGAATTTTTCCCTCTCCGATTTTTTTCCGACTAAAACAGGTACAGCTAGGTACTGTTCCATTAATTCTTTGTAAAAGAATGCGATTTGCATAACTTCTTCGTCAGCATCCTCTTTAGTCGCATGGGCTGTATGACCCTCTTGCCACAAAAATTCAGAGCTTCGTATGAATGGCTTTGTCGATTTTATTTCCGCCCTTAATATGTTGCACCATTGATTCAAAAGAACAGGTAGATCCCTCCAGCTTCTGATCCATTTTGCATACGAATTGTAAATAACAGTTTCAGAAGTCGGTCGTATTGCTAGTCTTTCTCCTAGTTTATCGTTCCCAGCGTGAGTGACCCAAAATACTTCAGGTGTGAAGCCTTGAAAATGCTCGGCTTCCTTTTTTAGGAAACTTTCAGGTATTAACAATGGAAAATATGCATTCATATGTCCGGTCTTTCGTATCATTTTGTTGAAAGTCTCTTGTATTTTCTCCCAGATTGAATAAGCATATGGCTTGATGATCATTGTCCCTTGAACTACTCCATAGTCAAAAAGATCCCCCTTTGTCACAACTTCGCTATACCATTCCGAAAAATTTTCTATTTTCTTGTTTTTGATTCCCTCTTGTTCCGCCATACTAATAGCTCCTTTTTAGAATTTGGAAAGTTTTAATAATAAAGATAGAGAGAAAATGTTCATCTGAAGGCTGGAAGGCGTCCACTCATCTTTTTCACTTCATTCCTTTTTGATATAAAAACTATTTAAACATTTATTTTTTCGCAAAGATTACTTATACAGCTTCTCTGTCCAAAGTGGTGATAAATTGAAAATTGCAGTACTCACAGATTTTCACTTCGGTTACGCCTACAGCTCGGAGTTGGAGGACGACCCCTTTGATGCCGTTGAGGAAGCTTTGGATAGAGTAGGTGCCGATTTGATATTGATTCTCGGAGATATTTTTGATTCGCGACTTCCTAAAACAGCAACTTGGGCTAAAGCTTTGAGGGTCCTATCGAAGCCCCTTTTGAAAGAAAGCTCAGATGTCAAAATGGTTGAGACGGACAAAGAACTCAAAAGAATTTCGAGTAGAAATCTGCAACACGTCCCTGTAATAGCAATTCACGGAAATCATGAAAGAAGGGGGAGAGGGGAACTGAATGCTGTTCAGGCCTTGGAAAACGCCGGATTGCTGATCCATCTCCACGCTCAACATATCGTCTTTGAAAAGAACGGAAAGAAAGTTGCGATTCATGGAATGAGCTCAGTTCCTGAGAGATTCGCAAAGGATGCGTTAAATGAATGGAACCCACAGCCCATTAGGGATGCCTACAATATACTTATGTTGCATCAGAATATCGATCCTTATGTGTATTCCCCTCTTGAGCCGCCTTCTTTGAACCTTTCTAATCTTCCAAAGGGTTTCAATCTCATTCTCGATGGTCATGTGCACGCGCGAAACGAACAAAATATTGGCGATACGCGACTTATAATTGTCGGAAGTACGTTGGTGACGCAGTTTGAAAAAAGCGAATCCGATAACGATAAAGGATTCTACATGGTCGATACAGGCGAAAACAAAATTGGCTTCTTCGCTTTAAAGAACAACCGAAAATTCTTCTACAAAGAGCTTGATTTGAAGGAAAACTATCTAAAAAACGAAATGGAATTCATTATAGACGAAATTTTAGCTAACCATTTGGGAAAGAAGCCAGTAATTAAAATCAAAATCCGCGCGAACGACTCTGATTTATTGAGCAACGATTTGCGTAACATCGAAGCAAAATATTCCGGGAGAGCAATTATCAGGTTTTCTAAAGACCTCCAATCGCCAGAAATATTAAGCAAAATAGAATTTTTGCAAAACATGCGACAGCAAAAACTATCTGCAGAGGAAATCGGGTTGAAGGTTCTAAGAAATAATTTGGATACAATGAAGTTCGAAGACATTTTTGATTTCGAACAAATTTTTTACTTGCTGAACGAAAATGAAACTGAGAATGTATTCAACATTCTGATTGGAGAGCAGAAAACGTTGGTGTGATATGATAACGAAAGTGAAGCTGAAAAATTGGCGATCTCATCTAGAATCTGAATTCAATTTTGAGCTTGGAACAAACGCTCTAATTGGCATAATGGGAAGTGGAAAGACCAGTCTAATGGAAGCAATTTGTTTTGGTTTGTTTGGAACAACTCCGGTATTGCAGACAAAAAAATTGAAAATCGAAGACCTGATTATGAAAAAACCTGTGGAAAAAAACTCTGCCGAAATTGAGATTTCATTGAAGCTGGACGGAAATGAGTATTTTATAAAACGAATTATTGAAAAAGGAAGAGGGACGACATACTCAGAAGTTCGAGAGAACGGAAAACTATTGGAAGCTCCAAGTACGTCACGCGTGACAGAAATTGTCGAAAAAATTCTTAAAATAAACTTCGAACTTTTCAGCAAGGCAATTTATTCCGAACAAAACTCCTTGGATTACTTTTTGACTATTCCGCGCGGGCAGCGAATGAAGAAGATTGACGAGTTGTTAATGATTGATAAGTTTGAGCGAGCAAGGTCTGCCGCAACATCTCTAGTGAATAAATTTGAAGAAAGAAGACTTGCACGTCTGAGTATTGTCGAAAATGCTGATATAGAATTGTTGAGGAGGAGTACCGATGAAATTAACGGTTCCTTGAAGCTGCTGAATGAGGAAACTGAATTTTTAAAAAGAAACTTAACTATAGCAAAATCCGAACGGGAAAAACTGGAAGTTGATTATAACCAGTTCAGCAAAAAATTAAAAATCTTAGATGAGTTGAAACTAATGGCCGAGAAAAATCTTAGTATTTCTGAGGAGATTGGTAAAACAATTTCTGAATTGAAAAACGAAATTGGCAATTATGACGAGGCAGCCATCGAAAAAGATATTGCTTACCTCGCTAGTAAAATTACTAAAAACGAAATTGAGTGGAATAAACTGAAGGAAAATTTCGATGCCTCTTCACATGAAATGACTGAACTAAAGTCGAAGGCATCATATCTGAAAAAAGAAATTGAAATATTGGAGAAAACATTTTATGAAAAGTCTGAATTAAAAAAGGATTTCGAGCATATTCGCGATTCACTAGGGGATAATATTTTGCAGCAAATTGATGAATCCAAAATTAATCTTAGAAGAACAACTGAGGGCGCGGCTGTCGTCTATGGTAAAATTAACGACAACGAACAGTTTATTGCACATTTGTCAACTCCAGATAACAAATGCCCTATTTGCGAATCCACTCTGACAAACGAAAGAAAGAAATTACTGGTAATTCAGAAAGAAGGGGAAATAAAAAGATTGTGGGACGAATTCAAATTTTTAGAGGATCTTAAATTTAAAACGGAAGAAAAAATCAAATTGCTCGAAGAGTCTTCAAGAAAACTTGAAATCATGAAGGAAAAAATAAAGGATTTAGCAGACGTTAAAAGAGACTTGGAGAAATCAAAAAGATCATTTGTTGAAGAAACCGAGAGAGCAGTTTATGCAGAGAACTCACTTACTGATTTGCGAAGAGACATCGAAAAATTACAAAACCAATTAGAAGAGGACAGACTGGGTAAGCAAAAAAACGAGATAATTTTGGAAAAAATCAGGCACTTGGTGGAAGAGCTTTCACGCCAAAAAAATATCGATTCACAGGTTTCTGAATTTAAAAAACAGATTTCTCTGCTTGAAAGTGAGATTGAAGGAAAAGGAATCGAAGATATGCAGCGTGAATTGAGAAATTTGTTTTCAAAGGAGAAACAGATTGAAACTGAAATCGTGGGTGTCGAGCGAGTTGCTAAAGAAAAATATCTGAGATTAAATGAACTTGAAAGTAAACTCGCAGACGTGCGAAAATACCAAATGGAAATAGCAAAAATACAAAACATTAACAAGAACCTCCGAATTTTTGAAAAATCTTTAGAACAGACTCAGATAGAATTACGTAAAGAGTTTGTTCATGCTGTCAACTACACAATGACAAACTTATGGGAAACACTTTATCCATATCAGGACTTCGTCGGAATCAGACTGAACGTGGAAGAAGGTGATTATGTGTTGCAGTTGCTAGAAAGAACTGGAAAATGGATAAATGTTGAAGGGGTCGTATCCGGCGGGGAGCGAAGCATTGCATCACTTGCGCTTAGAATTGCTTTCTCGCTTGTCCTTGCACCCCAATTAAGATGGCTGATTCTGGACGAGCCGACACATAACCTAGATCAGAATGCCGTGGAGGATCTTGCTGAGACACTGCGAGAAAGGATTGGAGAATTTGTCGATCAAGTCTTCCTAATAACACATGACGAAAAGCTCGAAAATGCCGTGACTGGGAGTTTGTACAGGCTTGAAAGGGAAAAAGAAAAAGATGGACCCACTAAAGTGATTGCAATCTAATATATTCTGGATTTGATTTTCCTAAATTTTTCCATGTGTTCGGTTGCAATTGTATCAGATCCTCCAGACCAGACAACAAGTGCATCTTCCAGGTATTTCATATCAATTTCTGGGCCATATTTTACTGCCGAACTAATATCGCCCAAATCTTTACTTCTTAACATTTGAATTTTAGGCGCAAGAGCATCTTCAAATCTTGCAACAAGAACTTTATCCTCTCTTTCTGGAACTTTTTTTTCAATTGCATTTTCAAATTCTCTCGCAATTCTCTTTTCTGAAAGCTCTCTGTATACTTTTGATCTCCTGCCAACGCAGATGTAAAAAGCGTCATTAAATGAATTTTGCTCAATAACTCTTATCGAGAAATCTTTGTGACTTTTCAGGATAAATGGCTCATAACCCATTTTTTCAAGAACTTGATAAAGTGCAATCGCCATTCCGTTTTTGAATTGACTTCTTGTCAGGTAAGTTCTTGAATTTACGTCAATGTCATCTGTTTGTCTGATTCCATCAGGCAATTTGTCGTGGCAGTATAGAGAAAGAGCTGTTCCTCCAACTAACATCAAATCATTTTTTTGAGGCACCCTTGCCAACGCTGAAAGCGAATCAAGAACCGGAGGCTCGACCAAGTGGTAACCAAAATTTTGTCTTTCTTGATCAGACGCATAAGTTGCGAGCGCTTGGTTTAATCTAACCATAGTAATTACAATAGTTCCTATCCATATATAAATGTTACTATTTTATAGTAGTTATTTCTAGAGAACAACAGGAATTCAGAGGAATGCTTTCGCATCTTCTTTTCGCACCGCTATTTGACGGGAATAATCTTTCAATTCCTCCTCCAGTTTCATTCCTTTACCGGTCTTGCTAGTCTTTCTGTCTCTAACTTGCAAAAGAATTGGATAATTGACAGCTTCGCCAACAACATAAGCTTCTCCAACTTTCAAGCCCGGGATTGTATTTATCACATCAGAAGTTAGACCCTCGCTGCTTTTTTGAATATGATCGAGATCGTAAGGATTAGTTACGCGCAGGATTATGTGTGTGTTGCACTGGCTTAATGCAGTGGTAGATAGATTGATAGGACGCTGACTTATTAGAACCAAGCATGAATTGAACTTCCTTCCCTCTCTTGCTATTTGTTCTACTATATTACGCGAAATTGACAAAGATCTTTCTACATCCTGCGGACAGAATTGATGTGCCTCTTCCACAAACAAAATGAAAGGCGGAATTTTTTTCTCGCGTCTCGAATTAAACAGTTTTCGTGCAAATACCGTCAAAATTATTTGCCTATCCCTAAGCGATACAAAATCGGACAAATCAAAAACACTCAATTGATTTGATCTTGCAAGCTCCTCTACTGACGGCGAGTCAACCGCGGAGAAAAGGCCACTCGAAGAAATATCATCAAGCCATGATAGAAGAGGTTCTTGTGTTTTTGGGTTCATTTGGCTTTCTTCAACATACTTGAGTAAATCTTCAAAATCAAACCCAGGATTTTCTTCTTTCAACTCTCGCAGCAACGAATTCAGTTCCCTTCTCTGTACAGGCGACAATTCAGTGATCAATTCCGAAAGCATTGAAGCGGAAAGTTTGTTAGCGGCAATGGAGATGTTCCTTTTGTCAAAAACCTTCACTCTGCCCATGAGCTTTTCGTCATTCGCAAATCCAGTGTATTCTCCGTGTGGGTCAAAAACAATAACGGAGGCAGAGGAATTTTCCAAAAGCTCCTCAATTATCACAGAAGACAAATGGCTTTTCCCAGCACCGCTCATTGCAAGAATCGCCGCATGTTTCTGAAAGAGTTTTGTTATGCCGAGAACGACTTCGACATCGTGAAATGCAATCTTCCCGATTTTTATTCCATTCCCATTTATATCAAGTCCAAGAAATTCTGCAAGAATTTTCTCGTCTACTGAGAAAATCTTTTGACCGGGCGAAGGGGGAAAATTAGTCCTTTCCTGTCTCCCCTCGGAAAAAACTCCAAGTGGAATCGCATTTGCAACTAGATACTCCCAGTTTTCAGCAGGAAAAACATCATTCATCTTTTTCCCATCTTTTTCATATTCCTTCACGGTTTCTGCCTGCGAATAGTATTTGTTTGATTTGTAAATCTCTGCAACCCTTGCAATGAGAATCCCTTCTTTCATTTGGGTTTGGATGTACTGTCCTTTTCTCACTGGCTCGCTGCTATTTAGAACAAAAGAAAAGTTGCTACTGCTGGGCCCTTCAGGAGTAGAAATTACTGTTCCTATTTCAGGCATGCTAATCTATTAGTTGCAAACGGATAAGAATTTGCTGATTTAATTTCCTATAGTAAATATGGCTGTGAAATTTCTAACAGATTATCCTGCAGCTTTCATTCCCTATGAAAAAATTCTCGTGATAGCCGAGCTTCATCTAGGGCTTGAGTACGAAATTTTTAAAAGCGGAATAACCATTCCACCTCAGCGTGAAACATTTTTGGAAACCTTGGGAAAACTTCTTGACTTGACCAAGGCAAAAAAACTAGTGATTGTCGGTGACATCAAGCACAAAGTTCCAGGCAGTACAATAAGAGAAGATAGAGAAATACCCAAATTTCTCGAAACAATCGGCAATAAGGTTAAAACACTTGCAGTAAAAGGAAATCACGATGATCGAATTGAGGAAATCCTTCCGAGCAACATCAAGATTTATTCTTCTCGAGGCTTGAAAATAAAAAAGTACGGATTCTTTCATGGACATGCCTGGCCTTCAAAAAATCTTATGAAATGCGACTATCTTTTCATGGGCCATATACATCCTGCTATTGAGTTCCGTGACGAATTTGGCTACCGAAACTCCGAAAAAGTCTGGATTAAAAGCAAACTTGATGAAAAGAAGGTAAAGAAAAAGTTTGAAATGAATAAAACTGGTGAGCTGAACATCATTGTAATTCCAACTTTCAATAACATACTTGGCGGAAAAGCCGTCAACAGGGTTTCAAACGAAGACCAGATAAGCCCATTGATTGCAAATGAATTTTTTGACCTTGATTCCGCAAAGATATATCTTCTCGACGGAACATACCTTGGCATTTTGGAGAATATAAAAAAGCTCAGGAAATGATTTAATGGCCTTCAGACATTGAACTTGTTGTTAGCGTTGTTATTTTCTGACTGTTTTCTTGATTTCCTTGAGAGTGATTGGTTTCTTGATTGCCATTTTGGCTAGTTGTAGTCGATGCTGTAATTCCATTCGAACCTAAAACGCAACCACCGCCGTCCCAACATTCGCCTTCAGGGCATTGACAGACCTTAACTTTATGGCTATTGTCAGGTGAGCAGCCGCACGCTCCTATTAAGCAAGTGTTTGGGAAACTACTCGCGCTCTCGCAGCATGATGATTGAGCTACCACCCCTCCGGAATTTACGCAGCTTGCCTCAGCAGAAATTTCTGTTTCAGTCTCTGTTTCTGTGTGTTCACTTTCTATGTGCGGTCTTCCGTTCTCCGAGGTTACTGTAAATGTTTGAGTGAATGTTTGATTATCGACAGTAAATGTAATATTTACGGTTCCAGTCACATTCCTGTTTTCCAAAATGCTTTCAACTGCATTATTATGCCCTTCTTCCGATTTGTTTAGCGCATTTTCGATATTCACTTTAGCTTGTTCAGGAACTTTGTCCAAGAGATTTTGTAGAACCAGCTGATGCTTGAACGTTTCCTCAGCAACATGTTGCGCTAAATCTGTCACATTCTGGCCTAAAGCTTGCGCCTTGCTAACGCTCGTCTCCGTGTCATTTATTTCATTTTCGAATTCCTGAGAAAGAGTTGAGACCAAATCAGTTTTGTTTTCTTGAAGTGAAAGATTTAACTCCGCAAGCCTTTTCTCTGCTAACTGTAGGTGAACGTTTGCTTTGTCTTGAGGGCTAAATGCAAAAAACAACTGAAACTGTTCGAATAAGTCCTGAAAAGAATGAAATGGATTATCTGGAAGCAGTCCAGGCTGGATGAGCGTGACATTTTGCGCAAGCACAGGCATGCCTGAAGCAAGTAATAATGCTACAAGAAAAACGAATGTTTTCATACAATAATTAAATGAAAAGCTGAATATAAAACTTATTGATAAGCAATCATTTCCTTCTCTTCTGGCTCCAGATATTCTGCAAGTTCTCTCAAAATTTTCAAATCTGTTTCTGATATCACAGCTGTCAATGTATCTCCTTCCTGAAGTTGCCTGCCTATTGTCGGTTCTTCCATGCTCACGGCAACTTTTTCCCTAGACTTCGCCGAACCAATGTCTTTACCATCTTTCTGGACTGCTTTTATTTTGCCGATGATTTTACCATCCTGATTTCTTACCAAAACTCCAGACTTGAGAATTCCTTTTTTCACTTCAACTCCGAATACTGCAGGATTGCTGACTCTGAAAACAAATCCTTTCAAAAACTTGATTTCAAACGGATGAGTGACCGATGCGAGTTTCTCTTCTATCTGCTCTTTCTTCTTCTTTTCCATCCATTCCTTGTACTCATCTATTATTCTGTATACGACGTTGTTCTTGAAAATCAGAATTCCCCAGTCTTTTGCCAGATTTTCTGCATCTTCTAAAATTTTCACGTTGAACGCAAGAACAGCCTTTCGCAGGTCATCATTAATATTTTGCAGTGCAATCAGATCCTGCTTTGACACAGTTCCGACGGCGGCTTTCTTTATTGGAATCTGAGCTTCCTGCAGAAGTTTTATCATTGCTTCAAGGCTTCCCAATGTATCCGCCTTAACAACAACTCCGTCAATATCTTTTTCGAACTGAACCTCTGATATCTCCTTTCTTACACTCTCTTTCATTTCTTCTGTTTCGTTTTCATTTTCTGCAACGAGAACCGTAGAACCAACTATGACATTTTCCAGATTTGGCGCGGCAACTTTCACCCCGTAAGCAGCTTCGATTGAATCAACTAGCTGGAACTGTTTTTCAAGTCTCATCTCCTGGAGTGGCCGCGGCTCAAGTAATGCCTTTACCTTTGTCGCGAATGGGCCATCGTTCCCACTGACCACAATTACATCACCTCTTTTCAAAGCCCCGTCATAAAGAATAACGTCAATCGTCATTCCGAATCCTTTCGTTTCTTTAACTTCTAAGACAGTTCCTCTTCCTTGAGCCGCTATTTCAAGCCTGCCCTGCAAGAACTGCTGGGCTAAACCCGAGATTATTGTGAGAAGATCCGGAATGCCTTCCCCTGTGATCGAGGAGACGGGAACAATTGCAATCGTTTTTTTGAAATCGTCAATTCTATCGTACCTCTCTGAATTGAACCCCCTCTCTGCAAGCTGCCCCACCAAGTTGTAAACTTTATTGTCGAGCTCTTCCCTGATGCCATCCCTTTGATTTTTAATTGCATCCAAAAACGAGATATTTTTTTTCGGGTTCCATCCAGGAATTCTGTCTATCTTTGTTGCCGCAACGACGAAAGGTGTCTTGAACTCTTTTAATACATTCAGACTTTCATCAGTCTGTTCCTGAAAACCTTCGTTTATGTCAACAACAAGAATAGCCAGGTCAGACACCGCTCCCCCCCTTCTTCGCAATGTGATGAATGCGGCATGTCCTGGAGTGTCCAGCAAAAGCAGTCCGGGAATAGTTATTTCAATTTTAAACTTCTTCAAGAGTTCCCCAGAGATTTTTTTTATGGTCTCAATAGGAATATAACTGGCTCCAACATGCTGGCTCAGCATTCCTGGTTCCGCCTTAGTCACGGTTGTGCCTCTGATCTTGTCTAGGAGGGTTGTTTTGCCGTGATCTATATGGCCTACTGTTACAATGATGGGGCTTCTTATTTTCATTTCCGACACCTGCATCTGTTTAGATATTTAAAATTAATAAAGTAAATACAATTTATGACACTTACACTTCATGATATTACACCTATTGGTCTTTGCGTCGCCACACAAGAGCTTTTTGATGCAAGGAGATTCAAGCAGAACTTTTGCGACCATCTTTTGCTAAGATCTAAGGATGCCGGACTTTCGCCGATTGTTTCTGACTTGAAGAGAGAACTAAACTCTGCGCAAAACGAGAAGAAATTCTTAGAAGGGCACAAGACCGCCATAGTGAGTAACATGGACAAAATAATGAGTCTAGTAACAGCAAGATACGGCTCGATGGATATGAGAGTTTCTGAAAATATCATTAATAACTCTAAAGATTTGATGTTGAGAGTCATGCACGCTACCAACTTTGAGGATATCGCGCGGCTCGAACCTAATTTCAAGACAGGAGTGACTCTGCCTGTTTATGAGCTATTCATGAATTCGCTGAAACGCTCTAACATTTCCGTGGTCTAAATGAATGGCGATCTTGACAAAGAGATAGAAAGGCTTAAGCAGAAGAAGACACAGATTGCGACCAAAATTTCTCTGACGAATGATTTTAATGAGAAGGACGAGCTAGAAGAGCAGCTTTCTGTCATAGCAGGACAAATAAAAACTTTGGAAGTTTTCAAGAAAAAGTCATGATTTTGAATATTGCAGGGAACTCACAAAATCTTTTGCCATCTTATTAAAATAGCTTCGTACTTGTTCATTTGCGATAAAACCAAGAATAAATCCCAGCCCGCCACTCGCTAGCAATTGTGCGTAATCGCTTCCTTGTCTTAAACTTAAGACAAATTTGCTTGCGTAAATTTCCTGCGTCATTCTGTTTTTTACTTCATAGCTTAATGAAGAACTTTCAACCTCAACCCTAGTTTTATCTATTGTTTTTAGCCTTTCCGCTTTTAGTTGTGGGTTTTTCAAAACATATTCTACTTCTTCTAATTTCAAAAGCGACTTGACCTTTTCATCCAGTTCCATTTCTTCAAGAAGAGGGTTTATTCTCGCCACCTTCTTTTAGAACTGCGTTTACTTCGCTTACAGCTTTCTCCAGCACTTCGTGCGTAGTTTTGTCCCCGCCATATTTTTTCAAGATGTTTGCAACCCAGTCTACTGTCATTTGCCAGGGTGAATTTTCTATCATTAACGAATACAAAGGTTCCAAAAATTTGGTGGGTTTGTATTTCACAGCACCAGCAATCAGCGCTTTTGCTCCCGTCCAAACAAGCTTTCCTTTGTCATCATCGCTCATTTTTTGATATTCGTTTGCAGCTTTCCCGAGCAGTTCTACTAATTTTGGAAATTCATAAAGCGCCGATGTCAGTTCTTTCTCTATGCTGATGTTCCCACCTTCTTTTTCATCTCTGTGATTTCGTATGTCAGAATGTCGATTTTTTTGTAAAGTTCGTCACGTTCCAATTTTTGTTGATTGTATGCTTCTGAAACAGCAGTTTTCATGGCAGATTTCATCTCGTTCGAAACGTATTCCTGAACTCTTTTAATGACAAACCTGTCGACAAGAATACCGGTACCGACTCCGAATGCATCCCTCCAGTTTGGTTTGAATTGATTCCAGTCAACCATCCTTTTCACCTCCATTTTTTGAGCGAAGAACGCCTGCAATTTTTTTTGCAAGTAGCAGACTTCCAGCAGAATAGACTGCTCCAGCTTCTGCTCCGTCATAAAGAGCACGAGTCAATGATTCTTCAGCCGAATTGAACACATAATGAACAAGTTGCGATGGATTTGCTTGAAGCGAATAAGGAAGATTCCTTGCAACGGTTATCGCTGAATCATAAATGAAAGTTAACGAGTCAACGGCAAGCCTTCCGGACGATCCAACAGCGAATCCTATTGCGCCGCCAATCAGCGCGCTTGTCAAAGGAAAAAATCCAACATTTTTCTGCAGGAAATAGACTGGATTTCTCATTTTCTGAATTTCAGGAAACTTTTATCATATCAATTTGCAACTTTGCTTCTATGAAATAGAATATGTAGTACCACTTCTGATGGTAAGAATTTATTTCTATTTTCTGAATTAGATTTGATATTATGGCAACCAGAGTTTATGTCGTCGGTCAGGTTTCCGGCAAATTGTCAGAACCTTTAGCGAGAGAAAAGATTGTTCTCGATGCCGGTTCGCCGAATTTGACAAAACAAAAATTAAGCGCGTACGACGCCGTTTTTTTGCACAATCTGCAATTTCCGCTGGCAGCTGAGAGCATGCTAGCTTTGATGGAATTTTCAGAAGAAGGCGGTAACATTGTTTGGAGCCAATATTTCGGCAGCCGTGCAGACTATTTGAAAAGGTCTAGGTTTGGCGTCAGAACCAAAGATGGCGAAGTTTCGCTTTCACGAATTTTGCTCAACTCTGATGTAGAATATTTTGATCAGGGAATACCTTTGAATCTGAAAACCGATGGAGTTCCAATTAATGTGGAGACTTTTAGGATTGAAAATAATATTGCTTATGACGAAGAAGTTATACCAATTGGAGAGCTACAATTGCCTAAAAACAGTTTGACTTACGTTTTGTACATTGAAGAAAATTCACCTTTCTTTGGTCTACAAAGAACAACGCTTGATGTCGGAGACAGCGCAAGAGGAGGTTTGGAAAGACTTGTTGTTCTTGATTCTGATATCATCACACCTGTTATCAGAAGAGAATTAAGAATATCCGACGACTACAATAGTCATGGAACTTACTGTGGGTATATTGAAGGCCGCGTGCTGGCCGCAGTAGGAAAACCTTTTATCACTGAGAAATCTTATGACGAAATTATGTCAAGGTTCTATGACCATGACAACTCGCACCATGTCGTAGCGATTTTGAACGAACAAATAAATCCAAAATATGCTTCCTTATTTGGAAAAGAAATTAATCCTACAGGTAGAGTTTTTGGTGCCGTATGCCCACTTTTTGATGGAAGATACGCAGAAAGAAATTTGCCTTTAATTTTGGAGATTTTCAAGAACTTTGAGAGAGTCGGCAAGGTAGAAATTCCGCAGATTGATACGGCGGCTCAAATACCAGTAGAAACTGATGCAGAATCAGAAAAGAACGGCGATGAACCCCAACTTCTTCGAAATATTTGGAAACAACCTCAAAATTAAAAAGGTTATAAGTTTCTAAATTTAGTAGAATTATTGAGATAGCGGGTGGGCTGTGAAAGGCTGAAAACATCGTAGCGACAATAGCTATAAGGGTAGAGCAGCCTGGAGTCTTGAACAGAATGCTCGTCGGGCTCACATCTGAAAAGATGGCCTAAATAACCCGAAGGTCCTCGGTTCAAATCCGAAAGAGTTACAGTAATAAGCTGGACTCTGGGAATGCCCCGCTATCAATCTTCTTTACCCATTCTCTACCAATTTTCATGTAGTTTTGTTTCCAGATTTTCGATGCTTTTCGATTATGTTTTAGAAGAATTGCTTCTTCGAGCTTCTCCTGTTTTCGATAAATAGTAAAACGAATTAATTGTGAGAATTTTTTGATATGCTCATATTTATGTATTGCTAGACAGTAGACATTTTTATTTGCGTGATAAATTTTATTCCAAATTTTAACTTCTTCGTTTTTCTTCATACTGACTGTAATATGAGATTTAATTCCAAATTCTTTTTGAAGAATATTTTTTACTTTTCTTAAAAGAATCAAATTAGTATTTGCCATACCAATGCCAATTTGAAATTGCATGTTCGGTGATATACTCGTGAAACCTTCAGAGTCGAATAAACCTCGAAGGAAATCGGCTGGATATTTTTCAGCTAAATTTGATAAATCTTCTTTATTACTTTTTAGAAATTCGACAAATTCTTTACTCCCAACAGATGCAACAAATCTTCTTCTATAACCTCTAGTACGATCTAGTTCAGTAAATATTTTGTTTGCTTTTTTTGTTTTAAGAATTTTTTGCATACATTCAGCAAATTTTTCTGCAAATTCCTTGTCTTTAACTCTTAATCTAACTCTATACGCATAGTTTTTAAGTTCAATTTTTATTTGCCCATCTCCTAAAATAACACCAATAACATAGCTCAGTTCTCTTGATTCTGCAAAATGAAATCTATTCATATGCAGAATTTATTTTTTTAGGTATACCTTCTTTTCGGGACCTCTGTGACGGTGAATTATTCTATTAAAATAATCGGGTAAAATACGGGTAACAATCGGATATGCCCGATAATCACCTGATTTTCACCCGATTAAATAAAAACATGAGTTATTAGCTTTTTACTTGAAAAATCGAATAGTTACAAGCTCAAAACTTATGGGAATTTTATGGCGAATATTTGGATATGTCCATAAATTGTCCATATTTTCTCCATTTATTTTATTGGCAATATATCGGTGTAATATCGACATGCCAAAGTCGCCGTTATTTCACCGATAAATAAATTGTTCATTAATTACGCATTTCTATTCTTCTTTTTCAATTATTTCATTCCATTTCTTCTTTTTTCCGCAGTTCAAACAATAGGCTTCAAAATCCTTGACATTTGAGCCATAAAGGTAAGTCATCTTCGGCTTGTTCCACTTGTGCATTCCCAATCTGCATAAGATATTCATTTCCTCACCACGGCCTTGATCAGGTTTGAACTTTCAATTCCATAGCAACCTAGTCTTACTTCGTACATCTTTTTTTCCATCTTCAAAACTCCCAAATAAATCACTAGTGATTTGAAATCAACTTCATTCGGATCTAAACTTTTCAGAAGCTTTTTGGTCAACTTTTTCGGAGTCAGATATATGTACAAATGCTGCACGCGAGGTTTTGCATCAAAAACTATGTCGAAATCTTTTGCCACGATAAACGGTTTTTTGGATAAAGCAACTTTTTCTATTTTTGCTTGTGTCAGATTCAGCTCAGCCAAAGCTGGGTTGATTCCTTTTGCTGTCCCTTTGTTTATCACTTTCGCAAATAATTCTTCTATCTTCATAGTGGGTCCACGGAGAATTGAACTCCGCTCTGTACCTTGTAAGGGTACCGTCCTAGCCGATAGACTATGGACCCGTGATATTAATTAATTCAATAGATTTTTTAAAGCCTTACTTACGCCACAAAAGAACAAGGGTCGCAAGAATTATTATCTGAATTATTCCAAACATCGTGAAGTCTGGGAGGCTAGCCAGTCCTGCATTAATCTGAATTTGTATATATTGTCCTATTGAAGGAACGGTGGTCGAGTTAACGTAAATTTTTACTATTATTGGCTGGTTGAAGTAGGCGTTGGCTGTTAGGTCGGTTGATACGTAAGAGCTTTGGTTTACAGGAAGTCCGTTGAGCGGGCCGAGAACCGAGCTGTTTCTATCGATGCTGACATACGGGACATTTGCGCTTATGTTTATTGTGTAATTGTCCGCGCGAAGCCCTGTGTTCATAACGTTGACTCTCAATGGAGCTGATGTTCCGACTGTGAGCGAGCCGAGAGATGCGTTTGCAACAAATGCGATTGGATAGAATGAGATGTTGAATGTTGCGTTAGAAGCTGTGTTATTTGTGTCATATACGAAACAGCTTATGGTGTTCAGTCCTGTGTAATTGTACATAGGATCTGGAATAGCGCAACCCCCTGTTCCAGAATTCTGGACAACTGGATAAGGAAAACAAAATTGATTTTGGCCTTGAATTTGCTTTATGCAATCATTCGAAACACACGTGTATCCTGGAAGGCAATCGTTGTTAGAGTTGCAACACCTGTATCCAGCATCACAACAGACAGATGCTCCGCCACCCCCACAATTTCCTGAATTGCATTGGAAGTTAGAATTGCTGCACGAAGAACATGATTGGCCTTTCTGCAGATTTTGGGAACATACTCCGGAACCATCGCAGTAATAACCTGAAGGGCAGCCGTAATTATTTCCTGCCGCACAAGTTTTCGAAACACACGAGCCCTGGCCGTTGCAGTCCGTGCACGAACCCCCACAGGAAGCAGAACCACTTTCCGCGCCACATGAAGGAGCACTTGCGGTGCATCCAAAAGCGCTTGTTATATTCGTCCCGCTACTGCAGTTTAGTAAAGTGTAGATTGTCGGACCGCATGAATTTTGGGTGGTTTGCTCATATTGGCAAGTGCTAACAGGAAGATATGATATAGCATATACAAGACTTTTCACGAAGTATGTCGAATAAAATATCATTGCCGCGAAAAGAATTGCATAAATTGCAAATTTGGTAATCCCTTTTTCTCCAATACCCATTTTAATCATTTCAACTACCTACTGTTCCGTTGTTAAGGGTGCATTTAATGCCAATATTCGGATTGCCGGGTCCCGATTTCATGACATACCAAAATATGTTCAGGTAATGACTATAACCGCCGAGTCCTTGCGTGTTCGAGGTGCTGTCGCTTATGGAAGTGTAAATGAAAGTAAATGGAAGGCTGCTGAACGGCAGATAAGCTGGATTTAACGGAGTTCCTATTATGCAATCATTGTTTGAGCAATAGCTGTTATGCGGGCAGTCAGAATCTTTTTGGCAGCAAACATATCCGGCATCACAACATATCGGCGAACCGGAATGGTAGTATGCGATTGCGTAAACGTAAGTAGTGATCATCATCGTGTTAGTGTTGTAGAAAACACCAATGGTCAAATTGTTCAGGTCATTTGGCTGCCAGGGTTTGCTGGTGTTTGGGTTGTAGGTCCACACTGCGTAATATGTGTCATATGAAGCTGTTACAGTGATGAAATTTCCTCCTGATGGAGTGCCATTGACTACAAGATAAGGCTGAACTTGATATGTTGTTCCTGCGCCACTGTATTTCGAAATTGCAAAAACAGTCACGTTGTCAATTATAGCATTTCTCGGAACTATGGCTTGTGTCTTCCAGTCGCCTTGTGCATTTGCTGCGCTGTAGATATAGCTTATATCGCTATCATTTGTATTTACGCAACTTGATGTATTTGCTGATGAGCAGCCGTTTAAACTGAATTGCATCATTGTCCCTGCAGCTGCAGGAAGTAGCAGCTGGAAAGACGAACCGCAGTTCCCCGAAGAACACTGCCCGCCGATGTTGCAGTCCGCACACGAAGCGCCATTTGGTAATGTCGCAACACAGCTGCCACTGTTATTGCAGAAGCTTCCGGCTCCACATGCAAAATTGCTTCCCGGAACGCATGTTTTCGCAATACATGAACCAGCACCGTTACAGTCACTGCACGGTCCGCTACAAGAGTTTGCTCCGCTCTCTTGCTGACAACTGGGTGGATTTTGACTGCAGGCGAAATTTGGTATATATTGTCCAGCAGGGCAATTGACCTGCTGTGCGACAGTGTTGCAGTTGTTTGAAGTTCCGCCTGAAAAAGCGCAGCTGTTTCCCTGAATCGGAAAATAACTTACTGCGAACACAAGACTTTTCACGAAGTATGTCGAATAAAATATTATCGTCGCGAAAAGAATTATGTAAACCGCGTACTTGGAAAGACCCTTACTCAGAATCATTTTCTCTAAATAAGTATTTGTTTGATGCCTAAAAATGATTTTTATTTAAGATGACACAGGGAAGAATACTGGTTTGACTGCAAGAGAGTGAATCCCTGAAACTAGCCCCACAGGCGTGTAGCAAGCGAACGTAGTGCTAAAGTTCAAGTCGTTTGAAATCGTGTTCGCTGACCATTTTGTTGTCGGGCCAGACCCGGTCGGGCTCAACACACTTCCTGAGTAAACGCAACCATTTGTTGTGTTCCACACGACTTGATCCGGCAATACAGTCAGATCCAGCATTATGTTGTTGTTTTTCACATATCTCCCATCAGAAAAATTGACAGAAATTATAACAGGTTGACCATTATACAAAGGAACATTTGGGCTCATCGAACCATTGCTGTAGCAGTCGGATGGGCATGCTGTCTGATTTTCATTCTTGCTGCAGAATCCATCGGGAGCACCACCATCACATCCCCAATTATTAGTTACGATAACACCCCCACCTCCAGCACTTCCTGGGTTGGGTGTTATATCACCGAACCAGTTTCCGTTTTGAATCATTTGCCATGTGAAATTGTAAGTCCCAGGACTACTGGGTGCAGTTACAGTGAATGAAAATGTTTTTTTGTCCCCTGGACCTATAGACTCGGTAGGGTTAAGATCAACTCTGCTAATTCCCCAAAAAATATTATTAGGCGGATTCTGAGAATTCAGGCTGTAACCATTGGCTTTCGTCCATGCAGTTGTCCCTGTGTTTTGCATAATGATGCTAACAGGAACAGTCTGAGAGGTTTGCATTACAGATGGTGGGCCGTATTGTGAGATGAACTTCGCAGCATTTCCATTGCAGGTTGGGTTAGCAACACACTGCGTTGTTCCTTGGCTGTTGCTGCATCCGCTTGGGCTGCAGACAGTGACCTGTTTCATCTGTGTTCCGCTGCATGGAGATGCTCCGCAAGTCAAATTAGCCCAACTACAAATGCAGCTTTTCAATAGCACTGACAAAGGCGATCCTCCTTCCCCCGCAGTTTTCAACAAAACCAATAGTGGTGAGCCTCCTTCACCACCTCCTCCACCAGAACCGCCATAATTCAAAATGTTTGCAATAGAAACATCCTCAATTCCGGCGTTTTGCCCGCTGTAAATCTTTTCGATTACATAAATATTTTGAAAAGTTCTGATGCCGACTACAATCAAGAAAACGGTGAGTAATACAAAATATATGATATTTTTCTGCTTCTTTCTCACAAGCACTCGTTTATTTATTGCGAAAATTGGCGTAATAAAGTTTTAGGATATCTGAAGTTTGCCAACCGTCAGACCAAGAACTGAGTTTTGGTCTAGAATTTGTGGATTCCACTTCTTTCCATCAAACTTATAGATAACAAGAAAGCCATAAGGAGTAGCCTCCCAGCCGAAAATGTTGTCTTGAGGTTTCAATGAACTGAGAGCTACACTTGTGTCTGCTTCACCACCAACAATTATTTCAGGCTTTCCGCTATTGTCAACGTCTTTTGTTTGCACATCGAGGCTGTTGAAGCTGAGATTCTTTATCACTGTATACTTTTCAAAAACTTGAGAAACATTCCCGACAATTTGTGGCTGAATATTTGTTCCATTCCAATTCAGTACGTAAACAAGGGTGTAAGGAATTCCTGTTGCAACAACAACTTCCTTTTGTCCGTTTGAATATAAATCCTGAAAATCAAGTCCTTTCATATTTTTATCTATAGATTGATTGAAAACAAATTCCGAAGACCATTTCCCGTCATTTGTCAAAAATATTAATTTTCCTGGAACCGCGCCTATCAGTATGTTGTTTTTTCCGGAATTGTTGAAATCGTCAATCAGGATGCTTCTATCTTGTATTCCATTCTCTACAAGAATGGTTGTTCTGTTCCAATTTCCATTGTTGTATTTGTAAATATTCACGTAGCTCACTGTCTGACCAGAATATTCAAGTGGAGAGGATTCTGTAGTAACTATTTCATTTTTGCCGTCGTTTAGAGCATCACCGATTTTGACTATGTGAACAGCAGTCTGGTCAATCGTATCGTATGTCAGGTTTTCTACTGGAACCCTATGGTTTGCGTCTTGTAATCGATCCATTTGCTGAATGAAGTTTCTGTCCATCTCCTGTTTATTCCATTTTGTTCCATCCCATTTGTACACATTAATAATTCCTTCTCCATGGGTTCCAAGAACAAGTTCATTCTGTCCGTCATTGTAAACGCTTCCAATTGAAAGATCCTTGCACCTCAAGTCAACGTTTGAGTCAATAACATCCTTCTGCCATCCATTTGCAGTTGGTTCATAAGCTACTACAGAACAACCGAAAGGTTGCGCAAAGAAACTATTACCAACGCCAGCAACTATCACATTTTTTCCTTTGTTATAAATATTCCCAATTTTTACTGTCCAAACTAGGTTGTATCCTGTATCTATCTCACTTCTTTTGTAATTGGTTCCATCAAATGAATATATCATTATTTTTCCGGGATTTCCTGTCCCGGCAACAATTACTGTTTTTTCAGAAGTGTTCGATGCGAAATATAAAAATACGGAAAGAACAACTAGCGCAAGAGCAATGAAAAGCAAATTGTTTTTCGCCATTAATTGTTTCTTTGTTTTTATGTTTTAAATGTTAATAGTTTTTTAAGGAATTATTTTTATGAAAATATCCTTTATTTTGCCAGCTCATAATGAAGAAGACATTATTGAAAGTTCTGTGCAAAAGGTTTGCAGTTTTTTAGAAAAAAATAAATACAATTTTGAAATAATTATTGCCGAAGATGGATCTACCGACAGAACTTACGAAATTGCTAAAAGTCTAGTTAATTCGAAAATCAAACTGACTCACTCGAGAAGAAAACTAGGTAAAGGAAAAGCGATAAAAAATGCAATAAGGAACTCTAAAGGCGATATTATAATTTTTTCTGATGCTGATTTGGCTGCGAAATTGGAACACAGTGAGGAGATAATAAAAAAAATCAACAATGGCTGCGATGTTTGCATTGGTTCTAGGTTTTTGGATTCAAAAAAAGTTGTGAGACCATTGCATCGAAAGATTGCATCAAGTTCTTATAACAGATTAGTACGACTCATTTTCGACACGAAAATTACTGATTTTCAGTGCGGCTTAAAGGGATTTCATAAAAAAACCAGCAAGATTCTTCTTTCTGCCAAAGATAATGAGTGGTTCTGAGACACGGAAGTTTTGCTGAATCTCGAAAAGAATAATTACAGAATAGAGCAGCTTGCTGTCGAATGGCACGAGCCTGTGTCAAAATTCCCTTTCCTTACAACTTCAAAGTACCTTTTTTCCAAGCTAATTAAATATAGAATTGCATCTTAATTATCATTTTCAATTTTGAAAATTCCGAAAAATATAATCACGAGAACTGAGAGTATCAAAAGAATTTTTAGATAAATATCTCCAATTCTTACAATCCAAACTAAATTGTAGCCTGTATCTATCTCGCCTTTTTGTAATTAGTTCCATTGCTGGCAGAGTTTTGTGAATAAAAATTAAGAAAAACTGCAAAAGGAATAGTGTAAATTATATTTTGTGTTTTTCTGTGTTTTTTCATTAGAACTCTATTTATTTATTGATAGAAATGGTGCAATAAACTTTTCTTAGGATATTTTTTAGCCAACTTTTATATTATCTTTATATTTATTCCAATTGTATAGTTCCAAATATGCATGAATATTTCAAAAAAGTTTGAAAGAAAAGAAATAGAATGCTCCTTTAATTTAGTTTCAAAAATGAAACACTATTGTTTCAAAAATGAAACATTTAAATATTAGTATGAATAAGTATTTTTATGATTGAAGAAATATTGAACTCAAAGCCGAAAGTAAAAATACTACAAATATTGGTCAACAGAAGCGAATGGATATTTTCTGAATCCGAAATAGCAAGAGAATTGCAAATGCCGAAAGCAACAGCTCATCGCGCTCTGAAAAAACTCAGAGACCAGAATATCATAGTAGAATTTAAAAAAGCAGGAAGAGTTGTTCTATACAGATTAAATAAAAGCAATTACATTGTAAGAGAGCTTATTGAGCCCATACTTAGAAAAGATTACGAAATAGTTGTAGAAAAAGTAAATGAATTTTCCCGGAAAATAAAAGCTCCAGTTGTAGTGTCAATTTTTGGTTCTGCACAAAGAAATGATTTGAAACCAACGAGCGATATAGATTTAGGTATTATTACCGATAATAAAAAAATGGTCGAAAAGAAAGTAAATGAATTTAAAACAAAGTATCTTGAAAAAGATGGAATAATATTTTCTACGCATATTTTTGATAAAAAGGAATTTAAGAAAAGATATTACAAAAAAGATCCATTAATTAGAGATATTGCCAATGGAAAAATTATTTTGGGAAGTATAGATGAGGTCATATGAATGTCTGAAGAATATCTTAAAGAATATTCAAAAGATTTTTTATTGAAGGCAAAAAGATTTCTTGAGATTGCTAAATTAAATTTAGATAAATATCCAGAAGAGGCTGCCTTTAATGCAACGCAAGCTATAATAAATGCAAATGATGCTTTTACAATTTTTGTTTTAGGAAAAAAAGCAACAAAAGATCATAGGGAGGCAATATTCTTACATAAAGAAGCTATAAAAAAGATTGGTGATTCATCAAAGCTTCCGATAGTACAATTAAGCCTTGAGTCAAGAGAATCTACAGGATATGATATTAAAAAAAGAATCGGAAAACAAAATTCGGGAATTTTAATCAAAAAGGCCGAAAGATTTCTAGATTGGGTAGAAACTATATTAAAATAATAAAGCGAACTTTATGACGAAATATTGCTTGTTTCTTCTTTTAATTTGCATTGATTAACTAATTTTTATATTTATTCCAATTGTATAGTTCCAAATTAAAACGATTGCCAACCAGATGAGTGAGAAAGCAATTACTCTTTTTCCTGATTCTATATATTTGTTTTTGCATTGTAATTATTTTTTATGAAAGATGTAAAATTGCGAATACTGCTTGTATCTGAAGATAATCTTGCAGGTATTGGCAGGTATTCATTTAGATTTTATCAGAACTTTATCAAACTATTTAACATCCCTATTGAATTAATTCGCATTAAAAGAAAAGCATCTTTTTTCAAAAAAATTGATTTTCTTTTTAGAATTATTTCTAAAATGGATAAGACTGAAATAATTAATTGCCATGTTGGTTATAATAGCTTTGGAAATCTGACACCATTAATGATAAGCATAATTGCGCTTTTTGCTTTTTTAAGAAGGAAAGGTTTTATTCTAACTCAACATGATGTAATTTCTTCTTCTACGAATTTGAGCTTATTTAAGGTTAAGAGAAGCAAAATAGCAATGTTTTTCTTGAGAGCTTACCTTAAATTTGTAAGCTATCTTTCTTCTGCGATAGTTGTTCAAAGTATTTCGCATGCAAAGATTCTTCATGATGAATATAAAATTGACATGAATAAAATAAGAGTAGTTCCTCATGCTATTGGCGATGAAACTCTTGATAAAAGAATAACGCAGAAAAAACTTCGATTATTAAAAAATAAATTCAAAATAAAAAATAAGAAAGTTATATTGTTTTTTGGTTCACTTGCTCCATATAAGGGAGTAGAAAATCTTATTTTAGCATTTGATAAAATAGTCAGGGAAAAATCATTTACTAATACTATTCTTCTAATAGTTGGAAATTTTCATCCGACAAAAGGCAAGGAATACTATTCTTACTTAAGAAATCTTACTCAGAAAATGCAATTAACAAATAATGTGTTATTCATAAAGAACATACATGACGACGATATAAAATATTTTTGTAGAATTGCTGATACAATTGTGCTACCTTATCTAGTGGTACCTGGAGCCCCAGGTTCTTTGTTTTTAATTATTCCTTTTTTAGACATTCCTATAATAACAACTTCACCAATTAGAGAATATGTTAAAGATAGTAGTATTGTAACTAAATCGGATCCAACTAGTATTTCTAGAACTATTAAAATAGTTTTGAATATGGGTGAAAAAGACAAGAAAAAATTAATATACAATTTAAAAAGTTTATATAAAAAATGGAATTGGAAAAATGTTTTGGAAAAGTATGTTCAGTTATATCGGAATTTAATTAAACAATGAATTTCAAACCTTCTTCAAATGAGATAGGTTCTACATTCAAATTATTTTTAGATGGTGTATGAAATGTGGTTTTATGTTTAGACCATTTATCAACCTGATAAAAAAATATAGGTGGATTCGGAATTATTTTTTCATAGAAGAAAATTAAAATTTTGAACAAAAATACGGGAATTGGAATAAAAATTCTTCTGAGTTTAAGATTATTGGAAATCATTTCGAATATTCTATTAAAAGTGATAAAATCTTTGCCTGTCAGGTAGAAAACTTTCTTGTTTGTTGACACATTTTCTAAAGAATTAATCATTGCTTCGCTTACATTTCCAACATAAATTGGAGATAAAGTTAAACCAATAGGAACAGGTATTATGAAATATTTTTTTATAAAATCGATCAAACTTATGAAATTTTTATCATCACCTTTACCAAACATTACAGAAGGTCTTAAAATGATATAATTAACACCTGAGCTTACAATAATTCTTTCAGCTAATTTCTTAGTCATTTGATAATAGTTCTTGACAGTCTTATACATCACAAAATCAGTACTTAGAAAAAGTAATTTATGAATTTTATATTTTTTGCACAATTCAACAATATTCTTAGTTCCAATAACATTAGTTTGATATGTAACTGGAAAATCTCTGGTTCGAATAATAGCTGCTAGGTGAATAACATAACATATTTTATTTTCTCTAAATATTTTTTCCAACGAATTTTTATCACTAATATCTCCATGAACCACTTTAGAGATTCCAGATATAAGTTTTAAATTTTTGTCATTCTTAACTAGACTAATAATCTCATAATTAGATTTCGATAATTGCTTTACTAAATTGATACCAACAAATCCATTTGCCCCAGTTACAAGAACATTATTTTTTTTTGGCATATAAAGCACCTATTAAGAAAATAATTAAGGTCAACAAAGGTATTATTCCCCATAAATAGTTTGCTAAACCAATTTTTTCTTTTGGTATTTCAATTGGTTTGACATTACTGGGATTTAACCAAATTATTACATTTTGTGTGCCAAATGTTTTATTCTCAATCATAGTCCAGCTTTTTGTGCTCATGAAATTATGGTAAAAAGAATTAAATGTTATTACATATTTCACGGAATTTTCTGCCGATTTAGCTATGAATTCATTCAAAAAGTTGTAATTACTTACCGAATCAATTTCAGCAAGTCCCGAATTTCGTATAAAATCAATACTTCTGCCTGTAAAATAATGTGTGTCAAGTGTTGATACATTTGTAAAAAGCTCTAAGTCAGTAACCGGATTTCTATAACCAAATGTCTGATAGCGAAAATCTTTAGATATATTTTTATTTAAGAAGTTTAAAACATACTCAGTCTCGTTCTCTCTAACTGTGTTTTGAAAATTTATGGGAACCAAAAAATTAATTGTGTGGGCTATGAACAGTTCACTAATATTGAGAAATACATACATTACTAAAACTATTGTAAGGAAGATATTCTTCCATTGAGAAAAAATTTTTGATATATAACAAATTCCAAAAGCCAATGTTACCAAAAGAAAAATTGATGACGCAAAATAGAAAGGATCATAAATAAGCCAATATTCGAAATTACCAAAAATTAGTTTATCTACGGGAGTTTGACGACCAGATCCAATTAGGAAAAAGAAAAATGCGATAATAATTATTATAGTAAGTTTCTTAGAATATTCCAATTTCAGTGGTAGCATTGGAACTAGGAAACCAACTAAAGATAAGCCGAAAATAGTGAAAAACCACATATAGAAATTTCCACTTAATAACGGATACCTTGAATTATGAGGAATCTCTTTAAGTGGTATTGCAGTCTGAAAGAAAACTTTTTGAATCAGTGGTAATATCCCTAAAGAAACTAGAACAAATGAAATGAGACAAAATATTATAGTTTTTTTTAAATTTGGAATAAATTTTTTATAATTAAAGGCTATGACAAAAAAATAGACGAATATTGTAATTATTGTTCCCATTATATGGGAAAAAGCTGTCAAACTCAAAGCAATCGAAGCAAAGATAAAATATTTAATTTTGCTATTTTTTAATCCTTTTGTAAAGTAGTCAAGTGAAATAAATCCGAATGCCAAAGCAACTAAAGTTTCTAATTGTCCATGAGTGAATATCAATCTCAAAAGACCTAATGAGGAAGAAACTAACAAGTAGCTCAGCCAAAAAGTCTTCGTATCTTTTAAATCTATTAAAGTGTAACAAAATTTTATAAAGTAAAATGGAAAAATCAATAAAAATAAAAATAATAAAATATCATAGCTTGATTCCAATTGAAATACAAATGAAAATAAAGCTATAATGTGAGGTACCAAAGGTGGAGAAGTTCTTAAATCTAAACCACCACCTACTTGAGGAATAGTTAAAGAAAACCAGTCTTCTTTGTAGTGTCGCGCAAATAAGAGAATAGTTCCTTGATCTGAAGTAGTAAAATTCAATAATATCAAAGAAAAATTTAGTAGTATAGTAAAAACTAAAAGAGCAAAATTAAAACGTACTTTTATGATATTTAATTTTAGTTTGTGCATTAATTAAATAATGGGGAATACATTAGATAAAAAAACGGTAAAATTAATCAATCTTTTTATACTGATTATCGTTCTTGTTATCTTTCTTTTTGGATATTTCAATCTATCACTTTCGAATAAAAGTATCTACAAAGAAATAAATTACTTTCCAGGCAATCACTCGTGGGAAAAAATGTGGACTGAATGGGACCCCGCTGAAATTAACAACGAGTTGAATTTTGCAAACGACTTGGGTATCAAATCTGTTGATACCCAAATTCCATATTATGTTTTTTATAATGAATCAATGCAGCAAATTAATTCTACATTAATGGAACGCGCACAACAGTTCGTAAATATTTCTCATGGAAAAAATATGAAAGTTATTTTTACCCTTTTTGATAAAGTTACAAATGTAAGCGATGAAACAAAATGGAAGTATCATGAGGACTTTTTATCCAAATTTATTTCAAATTTTACGAATGATAACAACATTGAAGCATGGGGATTACACAATGAAATCGATTTGCTGATAACAACAGATAAAAATCCTAGATCTGAAGTCCTGAACTGGACAAAAGAAATGACACAAACAATTAGGCAAATTGATAAAAATCATTCAATCGAAATAGAAGTAACAGATGTAGATAATGTGTCTGAATTTGCTCCTTATGCAGATAGGATTGGTCTATCTGCTTATAAATATGTTTTGAATTCACAATTTACACTTGATATGGCAGTAAAAGAATTACAAACAGATGCTAATGGAAAAAATGTTACTATTTCAGAAGTTGGGTGGGCTTCAAATGGGACGAGCGGTGAAGAAAGGCAAAAAAATGTCTATAACTATTTCTTGAGCGTTGCAAAATCAAATGGAATATCCGTTAGAATTTGGACTCTTATGGATTTTTCAAATATTCCAAACAATCTGCCTGAAAGCGAGAAACATTTTGGGCTTATTACAACAAATTATACAAAAAAACCTGCTTATTTTATCTTCAAAAACTTTCCTAATTGAGTAGCAACTTTTAAATAATCTAAACTATAGTAAAATTATTTATTATATGGTAGTTTACTTACTAATTAAATAATTTCCTAAAATCAAATAATCCATAGGGGTTTTAATAAAATCATTGTAAGCCTCTAATGGAGTGCAAACTATCGGTTCACCTTTCAGATTGAATGATGTATTCAAAATAATAGGAACTCCAGTCAATCTTTCAAATTCTTTGATCAGATCATAGTATAGTGGGTTTTGTTTTTTTGAAATAGTCTGAATTCTACAAGTTCCGTCCAAATGAGTGATTGCTGGAATAAGTTTTCTTTTTTCATCTTTCACATCGAAAACAAATGTCATAAATGGTGAATTGTGTTTTATTTCTGGTACTGCAAAAAAATCATTGACTTTTTCGATCATGACGCTTCCAGCAAATGGCCGGAAATCTTCTCTATGTTTGATTTTATTATTTACAATATCTTTCATCTCAGGATTGATTGGATTTGCTAAAATGCTCCTGTTGCCTAAGGCACGCGGTCCAACTTCCATCCTTCCTTGAAACCACCCGACTATTTTATCTTCTGTTATGGCTTGTGCAGCAGTATGCAGCAATTCTTTTCTGGAAAGTTTCTTGTATTTAATTTTATTTTTCCTTAGGAATCTAAATATTTCGTCATTTGTGAATTGAGGTCCATAGTAGGCACTATCCATTTCAAAATTTCTATTTTCATTCAATATATGATGCCAGATGAAATAAGCCACACCGATGGCACCACCAGCATCTGTGGCGGCAGGCTGAACAAAGATTCTTTTGAAAGGAGTTTTTTGAAAAAGCTTTCCATTTGCAACAGAGTTTAAGCCGACCCCACCAGCAATGCACAAGTTTTCAAATTTAGTTAATTTGTAAGCATGATTTGCCATTTTGAAGTAGACTTTTTCTGTTATCTTCTGTAAAGTTGCAGCAATATCCTCATGTATTTTCTCAATAGCTGAATCAGGCTTTCTTGGGTTTCCAAATAGTTTCTCGAATTCATCACTCCACATCCTTGTTTTGTTTCTGTAGTCAAAATATTTCATATCCATACAAAAGCTTCCATTCGAGTTTATTTTTACCAATTTTCTAAATTCCTTTTCATATTTGGGAGTGCCATAGGCAGCTAAGCCCATTACCTTATACTCATCGTTGTTTACTTTGAAACCGAGAAATGCAGTGATTGTGCTGTAAAGCAATCCCAGGGAGTCTGGAAAGTGAATTTCTTTCAGAGCAAAGATTCTATTATTTTCCCCAATTTTTATCGAACCTGTTACCCATTCACCAACGCCGTCAACAGTGAGAATAGCTGCCTTTTTGAATGGCGAAACAAAGAAAGCGCTTGCTGCGTGAGAGGAGTGATGATCTATGAACAGGACTTCCTTCTTAAAATTTAATTTTTTTTTGATTATTGACTTTATTCTTAGTTTTTCATTTACCCAAGATGGAATAGTTTTATAAAATAGCCAAAACCCAAAAGGATAGCATTCTGTAAAAGTCTGTATAATTCTTTCAAACTTAACAATTGGTTTTTCATAAAATCCAATGTAGCTTATTTTGTTAGCAGAAATTCCAGCTTGTTTCATGCAATAGTTTATTGCATTTATTGGAAAACTATTATCATGCTTTACTCTAGTGAACCTCTCTTCTTCAGCCGCTGCAATTATTATTCCATCTTTAATCAAGCAAGCTGCTGCATCATGATAATAGCAAGATATTCCGAGTATATACATAAAATCACTAATAGTGCTTCTGATAGTCTTCAAAATCTTCGCTTAGTTTTGGCGAATCTTTCCAGTCAGACTTTCGCTGATTTTTTTCACTATGGAATATTCTCCAAAAGAGATGAGCCATACCAATGGCTAAATAATAAACTGGAATAAGTAAAGTAAAATTCAGTAAATTAATAAAAATTTCATTTATTTTTTTGGCAATTGCCCATAAATTCTTTATGAAGTGATTTTCTGTCAAAATCATAATTAATACTTTTCTAAACAAGCGGATAAATAAATACTGGAACAGGAGAAGTGCTTACGATAAGTATTAACAAACCAACAATAACGATTAGTAAAACAACTGGAATAAGCCACCATTTTTTTGTCTTCCACAAATATTCAAATATTTCTTTTAAAATCTCTAAAGTATCTTTCATAATTTAATTACTATAATATATTATCTTTATATGAAAAAAGGATTTTTAGTTTTAGTAATTTTAGTTTCGGTTGAACTACTTATAATAACAAATCTTGCCCTTAATTATTTGAGTACTAGCACACCGCAGCTAACAGGAAAATTTATAGAGATTTGGGATACTAAAATTAATTATCAAGATTTACCAACACACACAGTATCATATCTACGTAGACCAGAATCACCTTATAATTTATTATTTAATGTATTACCAATTCCGAATTCGGAGCAATTATTTGATGGTTATGTTATAAGATTAAATGTTTCTTTGATAAAAATAAATTCCGATGGTTTTAGGGATCGGGAATTCTCCATTGAAAAGCCAAATAATACATTCAGATTTGTGGCTTTAGGTGATAGCATTACCTTCGGCCAAGGTGTTAATTTAAGTTATAGTTTTCCTAAAGTACTAGAATCTCTTCTTAACAGCAATTCAAATAAAGATACTTCAAAATATGAAATACTTAACTTAGGCATTCCTGGATTTAATACTAAAGAAGAAGTTAATTTTCTAGAATATAAAGGACTTAAATACAAACCAAATAGTGTCATAATAACATACGTTTGTGATGACATAGAAGATAGCTTTTTGCGCGATTCTCTTATTAATGCTACAATTAATGACTACATTGCAAAAAATAATATAAAATCTACAAGTAACTTATCAAAACAAGATCTTATCTTGATTGATTATTTTATTTCTATAAGAAGATTTGATTATACAAAATCTCATGCAGAAGAACTTTGGATAAATGATGTTGTCAACCCTTTTAAAAAGTTAAGTGAAATAAGTAAACAAAATAATTTTTCTGTTGTTGTAGTATATTTTAAATGTAACTGGTCATACTTTACTGATGAATCAATGAGATTGGGAAATTTATCGAAGCAGTTTAACTTTTATTTTATTGATACCTCTGACCTTATGAGACAATATGGCGAAGAAACAAACTATGAAAATAGTCCTTTGAGACTCAGTTACCCAGATGGCCACTTAAACGAATTTGGCAATAAACTATTTGCAGAAAGAATATTAAGAGATTTAATTAAATTCAAACTCGTTGAATAAAAAATATTTGAAACTGTTTTATTAAATAACTAAATTACAATGACATCAAAAAATCATGCAAAACATTTAAATAAGTAAATCCCTCTTCCTTACTAGGTTCAATTCCTGTATTTTCATTCAATTCGTTGTAATAAATAAGAAAAGTCTCCAATTCAGGGTCTAAATATTTTGCACAGATATCTAATTGTTTGCGGAATCTTTGAGGACTTCTTTCTAATGGAACTAAATTTGGATCTGTGTTCCAAGGTGCTTTTCTTGCATCATATCCAGGGAGGGCGCTCGGTATAAATTTAAGATTTAGTTTTTTAGCAACTTGTGACCATTCTGAAAATTTAGTATCTACTTTGGTTTCAAAATTATTTAAAAGTTCATAATCTCCAAGACTATACATAATAAAGGGGGCAATAGCATCATATTGTTGAATTCTTTTCTGCACTCCGAGCGAGTTCGGATTATCATACCAAAATACTTCATCTCCAACCAAAAAAAGTTCGAACCCCAAATCTGCTACATGACTTCTAAGCCCATTTAAGAAGGAAGGAATATCTCCTGTATAGATTCTCGAAAGGTAGAGGTAGACGACAGGCTTATTATCAATTCGCAGATAATTTGGATTATTGAAGAATTTATTAGCAAAAAGTTCAAAATCTGTCTTTATATGTGCAATACTTGAGGGATCGTTTACATCCAAGTGTGTCAATCCATTTGCCGTTACTGGTTTTAGTCTGCCGCCAGATTCATACAGAAAAGCGAATTTCATGTCGCTAACAATAGGACTGTTTAAGTAAACATTTTTCATAATCGAAGTGCTAGGATGGGTTGGAGCAGTAAAACTCGGCAAAAATGTACCAATTCCAAAGCCAGAACCCCAATCAATTTGCTTATTGATAACATTAGGATCTTCGGAGTCATAATAACCCAATAAAGGTATTGTATTATCTCCTTGGAAATCTCTTCCATAAAGAGTATAAACAGGATAGTAAAAAGCAGAAGCTTTCACTTTAAGTTTTCTTGCCACATTTTCAAATTCTCTAACATAAGGATTATCAACACTACTTTCAGCTTCATTTCCAGCTTTATCTTTTACTTTAATTGTGCTTCTATACTGTTTTCCACCAACGAAACCAGCAATAGGTTGGGAAAATGTTGCCTTTTTCCCATCAGGACTTACAGAAGCAGGATTCAATGTGTAAGTTGTCTGAAATGAACTAGGCTCTGAAGTGTATGCTGCTTTTGGAATTTCTGGAGGATAAATTGGTTCAAATGCTAAACTTACTGCAGATAAATCGAGAGCAGATTCTGAATCTTCAGCAGTAAAACTCAGGTCTAGTTCGTATGGTTTATCGTTTTGTACTTTGTCTGGGTTTGGAACTAATTTGTAATCTTGAATAGTTGGCGGTGTTTTATCTGGAGTTATTGTATTTGATGTTGTTGATGTTTTATTACCTACATTATTTCCACTTCCCAAATTTAAAAAATAATCCAATCCTAATGCACTAGCGCCAACTATAGCAGCGGTTGCACCTGCATATTTAAGAAATCTTCTTCTACTAATTGCATTACTTATTCTTTTTTCTACATTCAGTTCGTAAGTTGTCATATATTCACTACTTTATAGTGGCATTATCCCTATATAAAGATTTCCAAATTGAACAATCAAACCAATTGATAGTGAAGTTACCTAATTCAAAGCTTAGACCTTAATTGTCATGAGAAATAAATATAGTTTGCGAAACAATAATTCTTCTTTAAATTTCAGAAATCCTTCAAAATTAAAGAATCGACTATTCTTATGCATAAATATAAGTTTCGTTGATTTCCAAAATTTCAACAAAAAAGGTCAGAATTAGCTTTTTTGTAAATTCTATTTACTTAGTTCTGAAATAATTTTGTTTTTGATTTTCTTGATCTCCCTCGGATTTTTAATTCCCAAATATTCAAATTCTATCTTTGCTTTAGATAAAATTTCTTTTAGCCTTTTTTTGTAATTTACTAGCTTCAGTTTTTTTATTAAATCATTGTACATCGAGAAATCTATTTTTTCCGAAATAAGTAAAGTAAGAATGTCTACTCGATCCTTTTGTCCCTTTATTGTATTCTTCCTTTCTATTTCTGCTTGTTGTTTTAATAAAAGCAACATTTCTGGCCGAGGTACTTGGAAGCCTTCTATGGAAAAAGTTTCCTTCATTACTTCATTGATGGGCACAATGAGCTTTGAATAGTACGGAACGTAAATATCAATATCTGTACCTTCCATTTCGGCACTATATTTCTTCAAAAATTCTGTCTTTCTTATATCAATCGTTTTTTTCATTTCCGAAAGTGTGTCAAAATCCACAATTATGTCAATATCTTTTGATTTTATGGCTTTCGTTAAAAAATATACGGCCCAACCGCCAATTAGAATAAAATCAAACTTTTTCTCCAATTCTTGGAGCAATTTGAAGCTTCTGTCTGTCGTAATTTCATTCCAAAATTCCATCTATTATCTCCTCTAGTTTTTTCCTGAATTCTTCTGCATACCAAGTTCCCAAGTTCCAAAGGTCAACATAAATTTGTGCTATGGGAGCGATTTTGAATTTCAGAAGATTCTCATCAAGGCTTAAAACAATTAAATTGGGCTTCATTTTTTTATTCTCTTTTCCGAACCTATTTTCAAAATCTCCCCTTTCTCCATATACAATTACCTCGCTATACTCGGAAGGAATTTTTTTAAACTCCATCTTGAAAGCTGAATATGCTGTTGGAACAGATCGCTGCGGAATCAAACCTTCTATTTTATTAATTTTTTCATTTACGAAGGTTTGATATACTATTTCTTTCGACAACTTCCGTATGGACGCCCAATAAAGCAAAAGTTTTTTAGGTGCAATCACTTTAAACCCAAAAGGTTTCTTTTCAATAATGTTAATATTTTTTAGCGGAAGCAGAGCATAGTTTACCGTGCTTATTGAGAGTTCGCACTTCTTACTCAAATCTATTTGTTTAAACAAAACTCCTTTTTTCTTTGAATCTAATAATTCGTACAGTATTTCTCTGTAGACTCTCTCCAACTTCATTTTCTAAATTTAAAATTGATCATATATAAAGGTTTCGATTTTTATCGAAACTAGATAAATCTCGCTCAGAAAACTTCGAAACTAAGTTTTCAAAGTAAAATTGCCCAAAGCAAAACTTAAGCATCTTGTGTCGTTTGAAGCTGATATTAAGGCAGGAACATCGCATCCTTCTTTTGAGGCAAAAGAAACTTGATTTATTCCCTGTCTAATTTTTAACTTTAGATTGATTTCTGTAATATTTAGCCCAATGTTTAATTCCTTTGAACTGTTTGCAAAATTGATAATCAAAGTTCTTGGTTTGTAATAACTCCAGGCTGTGAGTTTCAAATTGTAATCCTGATTTTCTGAGCTTGCAATAAACAGCGTTGCGTTACTTGACATCCATCTATATTTCATTCCAGAAATATTCTCTTCATCAAAGAAATTCATGCCATAAACGAAACTTTGATTATTGCGAAGAAGATCGGTAGATGTTAAAATTTCAAAGTTATCCTTTCGATTAATAGCAAAACTAAGGCATCTGTAATCATTCCAACTCGAATTAATTTGGAAAGGTATTTTGCATCCTTCAGCAGAAATTATTTGTATTTCATTCAGTCCGCTATTCAGATTGATTTTTTCCAGGTATTCTCTTTGAGATCCATTCAAAAAAAATCTTCCTAAATAATTATTGTTGAAATAAATATCGCTAACATTTACAAATCTATATCGGAAAATTTGGGACAGAGATATATTGATTAAAGCTTCTTGATTATTTTCTGAAAATATAAAAATACTTGCATTTGAAGGCATCCACGTATTGTTCTCGGTATAGCTGTTGTTAATGAAGACAGGGTACCAGTTTCTTCCCCATCTTATATGAATAAACTCTCTATCCCTTATGTCAAGCTGTGAATTTGAGATAAAACTATCAAAAACGTAACTCCTTGGACCAGTTTTTATTGTCAAAGGAAGATAATAGTCATACAGAGGATTGCTGATGAAGTTTGAAGTCGAGTAGTTTCCTGTTGTTCGATTGAATGTAATTGATATTCCTTTCCATGGTTGAAATCCTATTGCAACATGAAAAGTAGTAACTGAAAGAAGAACTAGAAACAGTGCAATAGTTTTGTTTTTTGGCAATGATTCTAGGAAAAAAACAGCGGAAAATAATAGGAATGGAAAAATCGGGGTCATGTACCTGGCCCCAAAATCAGCATTTGCATACGGCTCTGTGTAGAATGCAATTGCAATAATATAGGTCATTGTGACTGCAATTGCGAAAAGTGCAATTTTTCTATTTTTCTTCAATGCAAAAAACAAACCTATGACTGAAATTATAAAAACTGGGTAATAGAAGAAAAGACCTCTGTATGGAAAAATTGTAATGTTTGGTAAAATTTTAGTCAAATTTGTAGTTAAGCTTCTTGTAGCAAATTGCGAATATTTGACATTTGGCCATATTTTTGGATCATAGAAAAGATTAGGCGGTAGAAAGGTATTGCCTGTTGTCAAAAGATTATAAAAAAGATGCGGGAGTATTCCAATCAATCCACCTAATAGGAAAAGATGTATTTTCCTCGGAGATCTGAAGATTGCGAAAAGAAAATAGAAAATCACCGCAATAATTTGTGTGTAATCGATGAAAACTGCGAAAGCTGCAAAAATTCCCGCGAAAAAATAATACTTCCCTTTCTCTTGCAAAAGAAAGTAGAAGCAAATCAGTGAAAACAACAAGCCAGATGCAGTTCCCAAAAAAGTTCCAGCATAGGGGAGAATTACGATCGCATACGCAATAGTGAGCAATACTATTATCTTCCTATTTTTCGTGAAGCTCTTCAGTATCTTTGAAAAAACGAAAATTGAGAGGGAACTTAAAAAAATTGATGTAGTGATGATAAGCAAAGGCATCAGAATTGAGTCAAAAAGAGGAAGAACAACTGGATATTTGAATTCGGCTATTCCTTCTGTGTAGTTTGTATACTGAACAGTTTCGTTGATTCTGGGAAAAAAACTGGTGTAAATATTTTGCCAAAACATAAAAACCGGAAGACTAAGAAAAGAAAGTCCAGGAGGAGGTTGTGCATAGTAATGATTATTGATTAGCGCTCTGTCGACAGTGTTATCCTTGTAAGAATCTATTCGAAAGGTATTGTTGTAAACAAACGCTTTGATCAAATCAACCTTAGCGGTTTCCTCCCCATCTATCCAGTGCATTAAAAAAAATGCGGCAATGAAAAAAACGAGAATTATTTTGAACTCGGCGCTTCTAAAGAATGCATGCATATATTGTAGATAGGAACCAAGAATAAAATAAGTGATTTTCATCAAAATTGAATCTATTCTGGAAAAAATTTCATTTCCGCGATTTTCGGGAACTTCTGGCGAGAAAACCGCTGCAAATTATATAAGCATTTTTTTGAGAAAAAATGGCTATTCTTTGTCAGAGGAAAAATTTTATGCACCGAATCCCAGATTGAACAATGTTTTTTTGGTTATCAAACTTCTTCTGCTTTCCCTAATTTCATTTTCTTTTTTCTCCAATGCACTTCTTTTAGTAATCCTTTTCGCATCCATTTTCATCGTTTTGAAAATATTTGACAACAATTTAAAACTAAAAATATCTAAAATACGTTCAAAAAATATTCTTGCCTTCAAAAAAACGAGAAAAAATAAGAAAATACTTTTGATTGCTGCACACTATGATTCTGCCAATGCTATGCGGCCTTTTTTGCGGAAAAACCTTGCTTTCATCCAATTGTTCTTTCTTCTGTTGAGAGTCTTTCAATATTGCATTTTCATTTTGATTCCGACAATTTTTGTCGTCTACGTCTTCCATTTTCAATTCTTACTAGGCATTTTGCAAAGTTTTAGTTTTATATGGATCATAATCGGTTCGGCATTGGTTTTCATTTCTGTCGCAATGATTTTTTTGATGATTTCATCGAAGCAAATCCTGACAGCTGGGGCTGATGATAATGCTTCTGGAATTTCTATCCTCCTCTATCTTTCCCAGCTGGTTGAAAAAATGAAGTTGAACCTTGATGTGAGATTTCTATTTTTGAGCGCCGAGGAAATAGGATGCTATGGTTCTAAGGAATGGATTAAAAGACATGCCGATCTTTCGCGTTCTGCCATAGTTTTAAATATTGACGCTATGTCAAGAGGTGATTATTTCGTCATAACTAGGGGGTGGAACTATTTGTTCAAGATTCACGCAAACAACACGCTAATTGAAACCCTGAAAGCAGTTTTACACGGCAAAAAGTACTTTGAAACTTGGAATATGTCATTCGGAAGCGATGATCATATATTTGCAAAGAATGGTTTCGCTACGATCGGGGTTATGAGGGCGAACAAGAAACAATTCAATTCCTTGGACAAATTTCTGCTGAATTTTTTCAGGGTTCCTTTAAAAAACAATTTTCTGCCTAGTGCGGAATGGATCAATACTGAAAACGATGATCTTGAAAATGTCGATTTTAAAAAGTTGAATGAAAGCAAAAATGTAGTTTTAAGATTGCTTCAAAGACTTGATCAACTGACTGTCGCAACATAGAATTTGTCTACAGAAAGCCAGTCTCCGCAAATCCCGCACGGCCCCCCTGCCCAGCCCTCTGCCTGCATGGTGATAGTCTTTCCATTGTATTTGGATATGTCCAGTGTAACAGTCTTCCAGCCCTCGTTTGTATTTATCACGTCTTCAAGTATTGTGTTTATTTGGTTTGAAGTGTGGTCGTAAATTTTTACTTTCACTATTGAATCCGCACATGCATTGCAAGGATCAAAATATTTGTCAAGATTCGCATAAGTTATTGCAAGAACGATTTTTCCTTTGGGAAGTGTCACGTTCTGCCAAATTGCCCCTTCCGGTTTGTCTGTTTGACCCGCCGGTATGACAACAGCGCCTTTATGAGAACTGTCTGGCAAGTTGCCTGAAAAATATCCCGCATCTTTTTCAAGCCAGGCCGGGTCAAGCGCAAGATTATTATGACTCATATTCGGCGCAGTCAGAGTTATGCCCAGTTTTGACTGCCATTTTTCCCATCCAGAATCATCAAAAATCAAATCCGGATTCTGGGAAATTATCTTGGCTTTGCTTTCATCAAAACTTGTAATCAATGGAACAGTTGTGTTTAGAAAATCCTGATTGGTTACCGATTCCTTCTTAGAAGGGGGAGCAAAAAAGAAGTAGGAAGAAATTATTATCATGTCGATAAAAATAACAGTCAATATTATTAGAAACTGTCTTTCCATATGTTATCTTTAGCTTGGTGAAATAAAAAAGTCTTATGTTCTTTAATATCCTTATTCCCTGCTATGCTACATGTGCTGCCATGAGTATAGGTTCCCTCATGTTTTTTCTATAGTGCATGGTGTAGCAAGCAAATTTCTCTGTGAAGTCTGCATTTATTTGGTTGCTCAATTCACTGAAAACGACTCGGACAAAATTATCTTTATTGAATGAGGCTGAAAGCATCTTTGAAAAATTGAAGGCATTACTGGCAACAGAAGCTACAACTTTTATGGTCTGCCAATCAAGATTTTTTGCCAACGTAATTACAATCTTGCCTTTGCTTTCTGTGATTACAGATTCTATGGCGTCATTCAGTTTTTTCAGTCTCTCCAGGCTTATGACCTGTTGCAATTTGCCACCCCTCTTTTGCAAAACACAATCGAGATAATGATTTAGACCCATGTCTCTGCCAGTTTTCTTTCCAAGGAGCTTTCTCATGACTTTCAGGCCGTTGAATCTGAATCTTCTGAATTCAAGAAGGTACTCCCTCGTGATCAAACCGTTAGTCTGATATTCAGCCATTTTGACCAGTTCGGACAAAGTAAGCGGTTCCTTTATTTTCAGCATAAATCTTCCTTGCGGCGAAAACGGCCGGAAAGTTATTCCGGAAACATAATCATTATTTGCAACAGTCCACTCCAACAATTTTCCTATTTCTATATCATTAATTCCGCGGGCTATCTTGCAAGAAGCATAGACCTTGAATCCATTTTCTCTCAGATTCTCTAAGGCCTTCATCTTTTCATCAAAAACCCATTTGCCACCCCCATTAAAAGCAGCATTTACATTCGGATTCAGAGAATCCAGCGTAAAGTGAATCATAGTAAGTCCGGCTTTTTTTGCTTGTTCTGCGAATTTCTTGTCAGCAAATTTTATTCCATTTGTGAAAGCATAGGGAATATTGCCGCTTTCTACAACTAGTTTCACAATTTCGTTGAAATCGTTCCTTATTGTCGGTTCTCCGCCGCTAAGCTGAATCAATCTTTTCTTGTCTTTTATTGCATCTAAAAATGTTCGAATTTTTTCTAATGTCCAAAAATTCTCCCAACCTCTCCAAGCTCCCACATTAGAATTCACTACACAAATTCCACAAAAGGTATTGCATCTTTCAGTAATATTGAGCATTATGCTGGATATGTGATCAACAAATCTTGGCATTTCATCTAAAGAAATCTGCGGTGGGATATAACTACTTTCAGAATACCCTTTCCATTTATGGTAAAACTCTGCATCTTTTTCTTTCAAAATAGTGAATTTATGTCCGCAACACTCTTTGTACATAAAGACTTGATTTTTGAATTCGTAAACTTCTGCATTAACTATTTTTCCGCATTCAGGGCAAGAACTTACAACTCGTTGAAGCAATTTCGCATGTTGCTTATCAAAATCATATTCATATTCAACAAAACCGATTCTATTTCTGTTAATTGCAGTTTTAGTTATTTGTAAACCTTCAAGCATTAATAAAATATTGCGATTGGCGTTATTTAAGGTTTTCTTACTCTGACTATTTCCCATTTGTATGGAGTCTTTCTGAGTAAATAAAATTCGATTCCTGCCAAAATTCTTGCAAATGCTTCAATAAATAATGCTCCGAAAATCCAAGCAATTTCTTTATAATTTCTTATTGATTCGACTCTAAAATATTTAAAAAGTGCTTTAAATATTCTCTTTAAGCTTAATGTTGAAACTGAATATCCGTATTCCTTCTTAATATGCAAATGCCCAACAAAATATCTTTTTCTTTGACCTATGATATAAGAAAGATTTTCAATCCCATAGTTATTTACAATTGCGGACGAAACATAAACTATTTTATAATTTTTCTTATAAAAAAATGATTCCACATATGATTCATCGGTCGCAACTTTTGAAGGAATTTTTCTCAGATCACTCCGGAAGGCTATTATTTCGCCACACTTCGTTTTTTCTAATGAGATTAGATGATGCAAAAACCAGATGATATGTGTCAAAAAGCCAAGAAAATTTTTTTTACTGTTGAGCGGTATCGCGCGACCAGTTGTTACCCCAACTTCCTCATCCCTGAATGGTTTCAATAGTTTTTCAAATGTCCTCTTTTTTGGTATCGTATCACTGCTTTCTACAATGATTATTTCCGATTTAATTTTTTTCAATGCAGCATTTATTGCAGCGGCCTTGCCTTTTCGTGTTTTTTCTTTGATTACCATAATTTTAGGATTGTCAAAATCAAATTTTCTTGCAAAGTTGGATTCAACAACAATAATTTTTTCCAATGAGAATCCTTTGATATGTTCTTTTGATATTATTTTTCCCAAGTTCGTTGTATTTTCTTCTTCGCAGGAAGGAATTATTACAGAAAACTTAATAGTCATGCATTCAATTCCTTTTTTAATTATTAAAGTTTTCAGAAAAACTAATATTTATTCATAATTTTTTTGAGTTTTTCATATTCATTTTCGTTGTAAAATTTTGTATATGTAACAGGAAAGAAAAACTTTTTTGGTATTATTAAGCTTTTCATTCTTTCTTCAAAAAAAGTTTTTAACTCATCTAACTGAACTGTGACTTTATCTTGATTTATTATTGAAAATAATTTACCTTTCTGTTTCTTTAATTTGCTGTAGTTTCCTTTCCGAGTTAATAGCATTATTATACAGTTAGGGTTATCCTTTTCCAAATCACTCTGTACATCTTTCATATCATCGACTAAAACAGCAAGAGCTCTAACATAATGGTAATATTTAATCGTATTTTTGCTTGCTTTAGTGTAATTTTGAAATGTTGCAGAATTCATGTAAATGTCAGAAGATTTGAACAACAGGTATTTTTTGATTTCAGCTGACGAAATTGCTTTACCTTTTAAAATTCTTTCTTTCAATCTCTTTTCATACGGCCAATAGCTTGATCTAAGACTTTTCTCAACAGTTACAAAATTTGCTATTATACTTCGTTTGCCCACTTTTTTTAAAAAAATATTTCTAAATTTTTTTGCTAAATTAAGATACTTTTTTTTCCCTGTTTCAATGTAGTAATCATCTGCTATTATGTATTTGTTGTATATTCTGTTTTCTTCGAAGTATTGTATGATTTTTATAACATCATAAAAGATGAAGAAGTAGGAAAAATATGAAATGAAATGTAGAAAACATTTTACTAAGTTTGTATCTCCCATTGCTTCCTTATTTATTTTTTCTAAAAGTTGCTTATTCATTTTGATCAAATAAATCTTAATTCAATTAGCAGAAATAAATCTAAAAAGCAGAATATTTGAAAAACTGATGTTATATTTTAGTTTTATTCCTTAAAAATAAAATAGGCGAAAATGAGAATTTCATTTAAAAATGCAGAAAAGATTGCAAGACACATATTGCCTGCACAATTCTTCCCTGAAAGCGATTACGATTATCTATTTGATTTCGATAGAGGCAATGATATCTATAGGTGTTTGCCAAAGAATTTGAAAATAAAAAATATGAAGATTTTAGATTTGGGCGCAGGGATAGGAACTGTGACAGCATATTTTTCTAAATTGCATGCGAAAGTTGTTGCAGTTGAAAAAGACAAAAGATTCGCTGTTATTTTGAAGGAATTAAGAAAAGAAAATAATTTAGATTTCCAAATCTTTGGCAATGATTTTTTAAAATTACAGGCAAAAAGGAAATTTGATTTGATTATTTGTAATGATGTTCTGGAACATGTAAAAGATAAAGAACCATTTGTTCGAAAAATGAATTCTGTTTTAAAAAATGGCGGTTTAGCTTTCGTCAAGTTTCCTAATATCAAATCATTTGTTCAATATGTTTCGCGAGATCATCTGTTGCTTCCATTTCCTCTGTCGAAAAAAATCATGAAAAAACTCGACGTTTATAACATCAAAAAGAAGGATTTCTTATTTTTACTCTCGAAATGCGGTTTCGAACCATTTGATGTAACAAAAGAATATTTTGTGAAAAGAAAAATTAATAAAAAAATGTTCAAAAATTCGTTTTCGAAAAGGTTCGGTATAAATTTATGGAAAATCATGAGAAGAAATCAAATTTTAGCACAAATTTCTTTATACCATGCCCCCCAAATTGTTATTTTAGCAAAAAAAGTTGAAATCAATGCGGCAGACAATAATTAATTTGTATAGGGTAAGGGATTGGATTAAGACTTTTGGGATAGTAATAATAGGATTTGTTATTGGTAAAATTTTCTTGAATCCATTATTGCTTTTGGTGGGAGTTTTGCAGAGTATCTGCCTCTTCGCTTTTCTTTACATTGTTGATGATTTCAATGATTCCTTTGTTGAAAAAAGAAAAAAATTCATTGGGCGGCTCATCCAAAAAAAAATAATTGACATCAAAACAGGATTTACACTAGTTTTATTGCCGTTCATCATCTCATTCATTATTGCAATTTCCTCTTTTTCAAAGATTTATTTTGTAGTTTATTTGCTTTACCTCTTTTTTGCTGTGACTTATTCGATTTCGAAATTGAGAATGGGTGACAGACCATTTTTCGACGTGATATTCAATGTAGTTTTCTTCTCTTTGATTTTTGTTCTTTCAGTAATTTTTGCTGGTCGAAGTTTTACGGAAACGGCTCTTTTCATACTGATCTGGTTTGCTTTTTATATTTTCTCCCAGGAGCTTATTCACCAAATTGCTCATTATTCTATTGACACAAAATCGACTGCAAAATTTTTAGGCAAACCTGAAACAATCAAACTTCTGCAAATATCATTTTTACTTTCAGCATTAGCAGGTGTATTTCTATTTTACCAATTTGCGAACTTGCGAATTTTTGCGACAGTGATGATTCTCTTTTCTTTAGTGAGATTTGTTTTTTCAGTCAAATTTTCCTCAAAAACTAATTTCGAATTTTTGCGCGACAGAATAGGTGGCTTGATAGAAGCGTTTATTTATTTCATCCTGCTTCTAATCTAAATTGCTTTTAAATCTTCTTTGCAAGCAAATATTAGATATGAAGGAAAAAATTTCAGTAATAATTCCAACGAAGAACGAGCCTTATGTTGAAATTCTTGTGCCAAAAATACGAGAACTTCTTCCCCGCATCGAGATAATTGTAATCGAAAAAGGAAGAAGGCTACCTAAAGTTAATGCAAAAGTTGTGAGACAAAAAACAAACGGACTAGGGAATGCCTTTCTTGAAGCAGTTCAGTATGCGCATGGCGACATTATTGCGAATATGGATGGCGATGGTTCACATAGGCCTGAGGACTTGAGAAAGATGCTGCAAGCAATAAAAAATGCCGACTTGGTGATAGGAAGCAGATTTGTACGAGGAGGTAAAACTTTGGATAAACAGCATCGTCAACTCATCAGTTCTGTCGCAAGAAGAGTCTTTTCTATGGTTTTAGATCTTGATATCGAAGATATGACTTCTGGTTTTTTTGTTGTAAAAAAAGAGGTTCTGCAAAAGATAAAAATCGGAAACGTCTTTGGTTATAAGATTCTTTTTCCCTTGGCTTACAAAGCAAATCAGAATAATTTTAAAATCAAAGAAGTCCCAATCACATTCACTCCACGAAAATCGGGAAAGTCGCACGTTTCAGTTTTCAAATTGTCTGGAATAAGAGAAGTGTACAACGAACTAAAGATGTCGATTCTTTTGAGGTTGGGCTTATACTAAGCCACACATCGAGTTTATTACGGAATCATTTATTCTCCAAATCTCTATCGGAACTATTGTGTTATCTTCATACCTAAATCCGCTCCAATCCAGCTTCGGAACCTTGGAAGTAAGTGTGAAATCCTTTTCATGAACAAGCATTCCGCTGTTAGCAAACTTCGGATCAAGAGTTCCTTCCGAGACAAAATATTTCGGTGAACAACTGCAGCTCGATTTTATTATGTTTTCCAAATTGTTCACGTCAGAAGGAAGATCGGTAATCCTTAATCGTAGATAGTAGAAACCGTACCAAGTTTTTGAGTATACTTTCGAGCATTGAGGTGAATTGTCATTGATATATTGCTGCGCCTGGAATTTTATGTCGTTGATGTTTTTGTCTATGACTAGCTTGCTGACTGTGTCTCCGAAATTGACGAAAGCAAACATAGCAATAATCACAATTCCAGCCAAAAAGAAGACCCCGAATTTGCCGAAGAATGAAAATGAACTCCTATTCTTCTTCAAATCACTTATTAGCTGGCCGACAAGGAGGTAGATAATAGGTAGCGCAGGCATGACGTATCTCGGAAACTTTACCCCAAGAGGCGAGAAGAAAACAAAAACGGCTGCAATGTAAATGACCGCATACTTTTGTATATTTTCTGATTTGAAAAAGTAAAGCACCGCTAGCGAGGCCAACGCTAGAAAACCGAAAATTGCCTGTTGCATATCAACCAGAAATCTTTGCGACATATAATATGCTACAAAAATAAGCGCGGCAACAAAAATTATTTCAGCGTACTTACTTTCAGTAATTTTTCTTTTTTTCAGAATCAAAAACACGGATGCAAATAGAACGAAGAAAGTCAGAATCGGCATCAGGAATTCTGTGTAGATATTCTGGAAGTATGAGTAGAACGGAACATTAATACTGAGCTGTCCGGTGACGTAACTCTGCCACCAGTTCCAAAGCCAGTTTTGCGCGGTCACAAAATATGTCATCCATATTCCCCAAACAACGAATGGAAGAGCAAGATATCCAAGCATCACAAAATTCTTCAGGCTCTTTCTGTCAAAAAGAAGAAGATAACCGATCATTGCAGCGGCTGGAAATATTGTGTATCTGATGAGAACTGCTCCGGATGTGAAAAGGCTTCCGAACAGCAGATATTTTTCCTTCTTTTCTTTGTATCCAGCCCAGTAGAAATAAAACCCGGCTAGCGCAAACAATGTCGCAGGAACGTCGAGCATTCCAAAGTCAGAAAAGAACCAGTGGGTTGTGTTGAACATCAGGAGAATAGCACCAATTATTCCTGCAGTCCTGTTGAAAAACTTGCTCCCTATGAAGTACGTAAGCGTCACCGCAAGCGCTCCGAGCAAAGCCATGAAAATATGCACCGCTAGAGCAGATTCGTTTGTCAGAAGAAGGATTGGAATCAAAATTATTTCCAAAAGGGGCGGGAAGACATTCGAATAGCTCCTTCCGTGGATGATGTCCGTAGCGTAACCAACGTAGTAGACCTCATCTTGGCCAATTTTTGTCCCAACAAGAGACACTCGCAGAATAAATGACACAAGAAAAACCGCAAGTATTATCAGTCCTTCCTTTCCCTTCATCTTTTGTAGCAATTTCATCTAACCACTAATTGAAATTTTTTGAACTTAAAACATATACTGCACAAGCCTTATATTCTTTTGTACGGTTAGATTCTATATGAAACCGAATTTGCTGAAAAGTGAGAGACTTCTGCTCTTTGCCGCAATACTTTTGGTTTTCCTTGCTTCAGCCTCTATCGGAAGATTCGGGCCGAATCCGAGCAGCAGGTTCATGCTGACCAAGGATATTGTTCTTTATCACCAACTAAATCTTTCAAAGGCTGATGTTGATTTCTACAGCGGACTCGACTATTCAATAAAAAACAATACGCTATATTCCGACAAACCGCCCGGATTCTCATTTCTGACAGTCCCTCTTTACGTCGCAGGCGATTATCTTTACAAAATAGGAATAAGTCTTCCAAGGACGGACAGCTTCAACTACGGCGGAGATGCGAATGCATTCTTTCTAATGGTGATTTTTGTGATTGTTTTCAATGCTGTCGGCTGCGTGAAATTTTTTGACGTGCTGCGACTTCTCAAGTTCAACAAAAAGGCAGCCTTGATCACAACTATGATCTTTGCATTCGGAACCCTGTTTTTTGTTTATTCATACAATCTGTTCCTCCATTCATTTGTCGCTACTTTGCTCATTTTTTCTGTCTATTACCTCTTCAAAGGCGGACGGAACCTGATTCTTAGCGGAACTTTTCTGGGATTTGCAATACTGTGCGAATATACAATAGTTTTGATCGGGCCATTTTTTGTTTTTTATATTTTGAGTTTTGGCAACTTCCGCAAGAATTTTTTGAATTTTATACTCCCTGTTTTGATACTGATGAGTCTGCTTGGTCTGTACAATTGGACTGCATTTGCAAGCCCATTTTCTTTTTCATACATGTATTCGACCTTCATTGACACGCAGAAGTTTGATCATCCTCCTCTGCAGGGGCTGAATGAGCTTACTGTCTCGAACTGGCGCGGCTTATTTTTCTACAATCCTATCTTCCTTCTCTCCTTTTTAGGGTTTTTCTGGCTGCAGAAAAGCTACAAAAGAGAATCCTATCTTTTCATGTTCTCCTTCTTGATTTACCTCTTGTTCTTTGCAACCTATCGATATCTCAGTGGTGGACTTTCCTACGGGCCAAGACATCTCGTTAGCGTCCTTCCGTTCCTCGGCTTCCTGCTTGCTCCGTGTTTTGACAAACGATACTACGAAAAAATAAAGGAATTCGGCTTCAACAGAATCTTTTATTTTGCTGTCATTCTGATCCTTCTCGCTGTTTCCTTCTTCCATACATTTCTTGGAATATTCGTAACGCCCGAAGCGGCTCCAGAAATCGATTTGAATCCCATTTACAATTATAGCTGGAAGTTTGTCTTGAGAGGCGACAGAAACAGCTTTTTGCTAATGCACTACCCCCAGGTTTACTATGTTTTCCTTGTGGTTGCATTCCTCTTGCTGATTAATATTTTACGAGGAGGCCTTAGAAATCAAAAAGAATCTTAGCATTGCAATCTTTCTTTTGATAATCCTCATTGCAGCCTATTTCAGACTGGCGTATGTAGATTTAGCAGAGTTCAAAGGCGACGAGGCAAGGGATGCATTTGTTGCAAAGAATTTCGTCGAAAATGGAATCGTGCCTCTTGTCGGAGCCCCTACTTCTGTCGGAGGGAACGCTGGTCCGTTTTATTATTTCATCCTCTCGGTGCCATTTTTTATTTCAGCGAATCCTATTGTTGCTTCGGCTTTCATTGCTATATTGAATGTTGTTGCAATCACTTTGACTTTTAAATTTTCTAAGGAATTTTTCAATGAAAGAATCGCTTTGATTGCATCTGCTTTAGTCGTAGCATCTCCATTCGCACTGATTTACTCTCGAAAAATTTGGAACCCGGATTTGTTGTTTCCTTTCTCTGTAGTTCTCTTATATTCGCTTTATTCATTTGCTATAAAGAAAAAATCAAAATACTTGGTTCCGATTGGTATCAGCTTCGCCATTTTGCTTCAGTTGCATCCTGTCACACTATTTCTTTCGCCGATAATTCTTTTCGTTCTTGTAAAATTCCGCAAAACTGTTCACGCCAAGCATTTACTGCTTGGACTGGTTGCTGCATTCCTCCTTTTTTCCCCATTTTTTTATTTCGAACTTCAAAATGGTTTCAAAAATACTGAAACTCTAGCCTCCACTTTCAGCCTTTTCAAATTCGACAAAATAAATATGATTGGGATACAGCACATTGCCTCCCTCACCAGTGGTAGCGGATTTGATTACATATTGGGCGACAGCGCGAAAACCTTCTATTCATCAATTTTCAATTTACAACAATTCTTTTCGGTTGAAAACATTCTCCTCTTTTTTGCTTTTCTGTATCTGCTCTATAAATCCAAAAAAACCTTTTCAGAAGGTTTGAAATATTTTATTTTGTTGATGTGGATAGTCGTTCCAATTCTTATTTTGTTTTTTTTCACCGGACCTCAGTATCCGCATCATTTGATAATGCTTTATCCGGTCCAGTTTCTTGCGATCGCCATACTTTTTGACTCTGTCTTTGCGAAGACTGGAAAAATAAATCATGGAAGAGAAATTAAAGCATTGACTTTCCTTTTGTTAATATTCATCCTTTCCGCCCAGATGATTTTTTCTCAATCATTCCTCAGCTTTCTGAATAATAATGGAGGAACAAATGGATTCTATGAAATCGGAGTAAAGTACAAGCTGGATGTTGCCAAATATGCTTCTAACACTTCTGAGAATTTTTCTTTGTCCTATTCCGAAAAACCAAACGACATAGGCCTAGAGTACAGATATATGCTCAGTTTATTTAACAAAACACTCTCCGATAATCCGGCTGTTCAATATATTGTCGTCAACCAGCTTTCAGGCAGCAATGAATCGCAAGCTCTATCTAAATACCAACACATAAACTTTGGTCCACTCGCAGTATATTCAGTTCGCTAATTTGCCTAAGCTAATGTATAGAAACTTTTATACTTTCAACAGTATCAATACTTTATAGTGTTAGCATGAAGGAATTCAAAACCACTGAGGATGTGGAATACGATACAAAGAATGCGCAGCGCGTTTTGGAAGTTCTAAACAAAAGCGAAAGGGGGCTGACAATAACGGACATTGCCGAAGAACTGAAGCTGAACAGGCACACTGTGACAAAGCTTCTGGAAAGAATGCTAATCGAAAAGAAAGCAAACTATGACGAGAAGGGACCTGCAAAGATTTTCTACGGCACTGGGAAGAGCAGGTTTGTCGGAAGACTTGACCAGGGAAAATACGACAAGATATGGATAGACACAGTCAAGCCAAAGTATATTGGCGAAGAGGAAGCAATTCGACTGAACCAAACAAAACACGACCATCTGATTCGTGCAAGCAGCAAATTCCGTTCTGTCGGAGCAATCTCTGTGAAAAAGAGTCAGCTTGTTAATCTCATAAGAATTCTGAGGGACGTTGCAAGAAAAGAATTCGGACTTAGTGTTTAAGAAATAATTTTATTTCGAAACTTCAACCCTAACAAATACTTTCTGTATCGACCCGTTTAGATCCTGGATCAAAAATGGGACCTCATATACAACTCTAGGCGAATTGCCGATTCCTTTGACTCCGAAAAATGGAAATACTTGCAAAGTAATATTTTTCGATGTCGCCGAACTCGAATTCGCGGAAATCCCATATGATCCTATTCCATTCGGTGCAGTGAAAGTGCAATTCCAAAAACCACTTGCAAGTGCAGTAACTGCGCATAACAGAGTATTGTCCCTATATGCAGTGACCTGCGAATTTGATACCGTGAAGCCACTTGCATTTACACTATCCTGCCACCAGACCTGAGTGGTGTTTAAGCTAATATTAATTGAAGATTGTACCGTGAATGTTGCAACAGGCGTTACATTTTGCTGGTTCAAAGTATTATTAGCAAAAATCTGCCATGCAACTACTGTCCCATTTTGTAATGATAAATTCAGCCAGTTAAAAGTCGTTGTCGCGCTTGTGCCCGATAAAGCCATTATTGAACTGTAAAAGCTGGTCTTATTTTGCCAAGATCCGGTCTCATTTGTCGCAAGCGTCGCGTTTGCGAGAGTAATGTTGTCGATCCAGGTCGCCGAAAGTGCGGTCTGTAAGCCATTAAAACTTGAAGAGGAACTCGTCCATCTTAGATTTCCAATCTTACAATCAGATGACATACAAGCAGACCCTGCCGGACAGTCACTGTTCTGGCTACAACATCTATATCCAGAATCGCAGCAAACACTAGCTCCACCATTAGCGCAATTTCCTGAAGTGCATTCTGAATTGAGACTGCAGTCAGAACACGAACCACCATTTGCGACTGTCGCAAGGCAGCTTCCAGCATTGTTGCAATAATTACCTGATGTGCAGCCATACTGATTTCCTGCAATGCATGTTTGACTCACACAACTACCAGCACCATTGCAGTTTCCGCATGCCGTGCATGAGCTTGAAGCACTTTCAGCAGTGCAGCTCGGACCTGTTGCAGTGCAACCAAAACTCGGTATGTATGTCCCGCTTACGCAATTATAAGTAGCAGAATTTGTAGTGCAGTCATTAGCGCTGCTCGATCGGTATATGCAGAGATTCCCAGCGACCGGATAATAGCTTATTGCAAAGACAATGTCCTTGACAAAAAATGTAGAGTAAATAAGCAGCGCAGAGAAAATCACAATATAAAGCGCGGTTCGGGAGAATGCTTTGCTTCCTATATCAAACATATTCAAATAAATTTCGTTGCGTTATTAAATTAAGTCAACCTATTAAATAAAAGAGGGTTTAAGATGTCAGAAAAAGAGCTTCAAGAAAAAGTGATGGTCTATAGAATAATTCAATCCAGATTGGATGCCTTAGTTAAGCAGAGAGATCTTTTTTTTAACAAGATTCTAGAATTTCAGAACACTTTGGTAAGCATAGATGAAATCGCGGGAAGCAAAGAAGAGATTCTTTTCCCAATAGGAAGCGAGGCGTATTCTTTCGGAAAAGTAGTTGACAAGAACAAAATAATTGTGGAAATTGGCGCAGGGGTTGCACTCGAGAAGAATTTCGAAGATGCGAAGGAAACAATTCGAAACAGAAAGAGCGACATCGAAACCGCTGTGAAAGAAGTCAATCAGGAAATTGAAAATTATTCTAATTCATTGTCTATTTTGGAGCCTGAATTGCAAAAGATGATGCAAAACAGAGAAACAGAAGCTGGTTGAGATGTTCGGTTTTCTTAAAGACAAGATTAAAAAGGCAGTAAAATCTATTTCTGAAAAGCTGGAGAAAAAGGAAGAACCTAAAGAAGTCCAGCCTCAGGAACAAATTCTGCAGCATGTACCTGAAAAACCTGTTGAAGTGAAAGAGCAAGTCAAAATCGAAGAGCCGGTAGCCGAAAAAATCGAAGCAAAAGAGGAAATTCCTGAAGAAAAAATCGATCAAGCTGTCGAAGAAAAAAACATAGAACAATTGAAGGAGGGAATAATTCCTGGAATTGAATCGGAAGTAAAAATTAAAAAAGAGGAAATCAAGCCAGTCTTAGAAAAAAAAGAGGCAGTAATTGTAGACTTTGAAAAACCAAAAGAAGAAAAGAAGGGATTTTTCAAAAGAATTGTTGAAAGAGTCGTAAAACCTGTTGTAAAAAAAGTTGTCGAGAAAAACCTCTCCGAAGAGGATGTAACACCGATTCTTTCCGAATTAGAAAACGATATGATCGAGGCCGATGTTGCTTATGATGTCGCTGAAAAAATAAAAAACGACCTGAAAGCTAGTTTGGTCAATCAACCAATCAGAAGAGGGACAGAGGATGCAGTCGTGGTTACATCTCTGAAGAAAAGTCTGCTCGATTTGCTATCCGTTCCAGAGATTGATTTGTTGAACATGAACAAGAAACCTGTGTTGATTGCTTTTCTTGGTTTTAACGGAGCCGGGAAGACTACAAGTCTCGCGAAAGTCGCAAGCTGGCTGAAAGAGAATAACAAAACATGCGTTTTCGCCGCCGCCGATACTTTTAGAGCTGCCGCCGAAGAACAGCTGGAAGAGCATGCCAAGAGAATTGGCGTAAAAGTAATCAAGCACAGGTATGGAGCCGATCCTGCCGCCGTCATTTTCGATGCTGTTGAACATGCTAAAGCAAACGGAATCGATTTCGTGCTTGCTGACACCGCTGGAAGAGCTCATACAAACAAGAACCTCATGGATCAGATGGAAAAAATCGTAAGAGTCAATAAGCCAGATCTGAAAATTTTGGTTGTTGATTCTCTTACTGGAAATGATGCGCTGATTCAGGCGCAAATGTTCAATGAAGTTGGGATTGATGGTCTAATTTTCACAAAAGTCGACGTCAATGAGAAGGGCGGAGCAATCCTCTCTGTGACCCATGAACTGAAGAAGCCGATTTTATTTTTGGGGTTGGGTCAGGAATATAAAGATTTCGAGAAATTTGACAAAGAAAAGTTCGTTAATCTTCTTTTGAGTTAAGCTTATTAAACTGTTTTTTGTAGTTTGATATTATGTTTGATACTCTGGGCAAAGGATTGAGCGGTTTAATCCGCAAGCTAACCACCGGAAGCGTGGACAAGAAAGCAGTAGAAGATATTCTAGTTGATTTGAAGAAGATACTTTTACAATCTGATGTTGACACCAAACTTGCTGATGAATTGATTGAAAAAATAAAGAAGAAAACTCTTGAGGAAAAGGTTCCAGCAGGAATGACACTCAGAGAACATGTGATAAAAACAATTTATGATGAATTAGTAGTTTTTCTTGGTGGAAAGCCTGAAAGTCTGCTTGGTAAGAAAAGAATAATGCTTGTTGGACTGTTTGGTTCTGGAAAATGCGTACATCCTGATAGTCTGATACAATTGTATGATGGGAGTATTTTAACTGCCGAAAATATATTTGAAAAGTTCTCGGAAGGAATACCTCAAGAAATTCAAGAAGATGCGACTGTTGTAAATGTTTCTGACAAAAATATATCTGTCCCATCTTTTAATCCTGAAACAATGAAAATTGAGAACAAAAAAATAACACATCTTTGGAAACTTTGCGGGAAAGAATTACTTGAAGTTTATTTAGATAATGGTAATGTTTTTTCAGTTAAAGTTACACCAGAGCATCCCTTTTTTGTGATGAGAGGTGGAAAATTCCGACAAGTGAAAGCATGTGAATTAAACGAAGACGATTTTGTTGCAGTGCCTAATGCAGTTAACATAAAACATTCGCTAGTAGATCTTTTAGCAGAACTTAAGAAACTAGATTTAGATGTTAAGCTAAGCGATATTGCAAAATTTAAATCTAATAAAACTGTAAAGCAAATTCATAAAGAACTATCATTTAAGCGGAATTATTGTAAGTTAACACAAAAAATAAAAAGAGGCATAATTCCAATCACCCTATTAAATGATACTAATATGACGAATTTTCTGATTAAAAGTAAAGGCACTATTAATTTTGTACATTTTCCAAGATACTTAACAGTGGAATTATCAGAATTTTTAGGCTATGTTATTGGCGATGGTCATTTAGATTCTCGTTATGTTGAAATTGTCAACGAAAAACCAGAAATCATAGAAAGAATAAAGGTTTTATCGCAAACTTTATTTGGTTTGGACATAAAAGTAGAAAAAGATATTCGTACTAGAGCATTATTTAGGTTAAGACTAAATTCAAAAACACTTGTAATTATTTTAAATAAGATTTTTGGTATTTCAACTGGAAAAAAAGGAAAAAAATTAAAAATTCCGCAACAAATTTTAACTTCAGATTTGGAATTAGCTCGGCAATTCATTAGAGCTTATTTTGATTGTGATGCATCCCCATCGACCTATACGCGCGAAATCGAGTTAACATCAGAAAGCAAAATTTTAATAAAAATGATGCAACTTCTTTTGCTCAGATTTGGAATTTTATCTTCAATATCTAAGAAGTCAGTCAATAGCGTTTTTTATTGGCGATTGCGCATACATGGTACATACGCTGAAATTTATGCTCAGAAAATAGGATTTAGGTCTGTAGCTAAGCAAAATAAAGCGAATAGATATTCAATCATTGGTTCTTTGCAAGGCCCAGGAAAGCAGGACATGATACCACTAGGTAAAGTTCTGTTTGATACAAGAATGTCTTTCGGTTTCTCAATAGGAGAAATACAAGAATTTATTAACAGCTATGGAAGGTATGAAGCCAAAGGAATGATTTCAAAATCTAGCTTGCTCAAGTTGTGTAAAGTCTTCAGTGCAAAAAAACTTGGATTTATTTTTAACTTATTATTTGCTATCAAAAATTCTGAAAATATTTACCAAAAATTTTCACAACAATCAATAAATGGAGCAATGCAGCAGATGATACGGTATAATCTGGTAAGTAAAAAAGGAAATTTATTAGAATTAACTGAAATGGGTTCAACACTTGTTAATACTGCTTATAACGTAGAAAAATTGGAATATTTAGAAAAAGTAGCTTTATCCACTGTTTGTTGGTTACGTGTCCAAAAAATAATAAAATGTAAAGAAATCCCTGAAGCTTTATATGACTTTACTATAGAAGATAATCACAGCTTTATAGCTGATGGAATAATAGTGCACAATACAACGACAGCAGGAAAACTAGCAAAATATTTTTCAAAACAAGGGTTGAAACCAGCATTGGTCACAGCAGATTTCCATAGACCAGCTGCATTGGAACAGCTCGCACAGATTGGAAAACAGATCAATGTCCCAGTTTTCTATGAAAAGGATCCATTCACGTCAGTAAAAAAAGGACTTGAGAAATTCGTGAAATACGACGCGATAATTTTTGATACAGCAGGCAGAAATGCGCTAGATTCTCAACTTGCGGATGAACTAAAAAAAATGAAAGAAATAATCAAACCGGATGAAGTCTTGCTGGTTATTCCTGCAGATTTAGGTAAAGTTGCAAAAGTCCAGGCAGAAGAATTTCACAAGCTCGCAGGTGTTACAGGAGTAATTATTACAAAAATGGATGGAACTGCAAAAGCAGGTGGCGCGCTTGCGGCAACTTCCGTGACTAATGCAAAAGTCAAATTCATCGGAGTTGGAGAAAAGATTGAGGCGTTAGAGCTATACGATCCACAAAGATTTGTCTCGCGCCTTTTAGGACTCGGAGATCTTGAAACACTATTGGAAAAGGCAAAAGAAGCTGAAGTAAAACCAGAACTCGCAGAAAAAATGATTGAAGGAAAATTCACGCTGCAGGATTTCATGGAGCAGATAGATGCAATGCAAAAAATGGGGCCGTTAAAGCAGGTTATGCAGATGATTCCTGGTCTGGGTGGTGCAGTTCCTGAAGCATTGATGGAAAAGCAGGAAGAGAAGATGAAGAGCTACAAGTATATCATGCAGTCAATGACAAAGACAGAAAAAGAAAATCCGGATTTAATCAAAGAAGGAAGGATAAAGAGGATTGCAAAAGGAAGTGGAAGGCCGGAATCAGAAGTTCGTGATTTACTTGATCAATATGAAAAAATGAAGAAAATGATGAGGATGCTTGGCGGAAAGGCCGGAATGCAGAGAGGAATGATGAGAAATTTCGGAAAACAGTTCGGTTTTAAGTTCTGAAATTAAATTTACTTTATGGATGTGGATATTGTTGTCGTTGGTTCAGGCATCGCCGGAATTAGTTGTGCGCACTTTTTGCAGGAGGCTGGCTATAGGGTTCTAGTTCTTGAAGAAAACACAATTTCTTCCGGGGCAACCGGACAAAGCACTGGGGTTCTTTGGTATGGTTCTGGATTAAATCTAGTTCCGACAATTGAAAAATTCGGAGACGAGAAAGCCTCAAGTCTTTGGAAAGAAACTGACACTACAATAAAAGAAATGAAAAAATTTATCACGAAAAACGAGATTGGATGCGAATTGCGAAATCCGGGTGGAATTTTGTGCGCGACAAATGATACTGAGGATGAATTTCTGCAAAACGAGTTCGAAGCAATGAAAAGAATTGGATTTTCAGCAAAAATGCTTGATGCTGCTGAAGTAAAGGGATATTATTTGGCTAGCGCTTTCACTTCAGGTCTGATGGAAGATTGTTCGCAAATTCGTCCAATGAAATTTGTTTCAAGTCTGACAAAAATAATGAACATTGATGTTTGGCAGAATACAGCAATGCTTGGATACGAAGAAGGAAATAATGAAGTAATTGTGAAGACAAACAAGCAGAATCTAAAATGTGAGAAACTGATTGTTGCAACAAATTTAAAATCATTTCTGGGGTTTGAGAAATTTTTCACTAAAGAAAGCACGACAGCTCTTTACAGCAAGTCATTAGGAGAAAAAATACGAAATATTTTTCCACAAGATAAAATATTCTGGAAGTTGGATGAACATTATGATATGATTTATCCGCTTGACAACAGGGTGGTTCTTGAGTTGTTCAAATTCAAAGAAGTGAATACAAAATGGTCTAACTATTTTCCTTATCTTGCTTTTGAAGAAGACCATCGGAGAATGGGAACATGGGGTAAATCTTCCGACACTCTTCCAATTTTCGGAAAGGTCTCTGAGAATATTCTCACAGCAATTGCAATGGGAGACCAAGGAATTGTCATGGGATTCACTTGCGGGAGAAATGTTTTGAGCGCAATTGAAGGAGGAATCAGTGACTTTCTTGAAATGTCAAATCCTGCTAGATTTCAGAAATAAAATGTTTTTAAGTTCCTTGTTCAAGTAAATCTTATGAAATTGGAAGAAAAGGCAATCGAGATTTTGAAAGAGCCTATCTGTAACAACTGTTTGGGTCGTTTGCTGGCGGCAGGACTTTTGTCTGGTATGACTAACGAAGAAAGAGGAAAAATTGTCAGAAGTTACGTTGCCTTTCTTCTTGATTCTGGTGAAAAAGCAGACGTTTACATGAACAATTTCTACGGTTATAAATTCCGAAACCTGAAGGTTACGCTACAAAAGCCCGAAAAGTGTAAAATCTGTAAAAATTTTTTTCGTGAAAAACTAGAAGAAAAAACGGAAGAAGTAGTCAGGAAATTAAAAGAAGTGGAATTTGCTACTTTTTTGATTGGAACAGTTCCTTCGAACGAAATGGCGAACGAGGAAGAGAAACTGCAAGATAAAATCGGGGCTGATTTTTCGGAGCCTGTTAAAACTGAAATCAATAGAGAAATAGGAAAATTAGTTGAGCAAAAAACAGAAAAGACATTCAGTTCGAAGAATCCTGACGTTACAGCAATCCTTGACCTGCAAAATAATTTAATTAGAACTCAAATTCGCAGTGTGTATGTTTTTGGTAAATATCAAAAGTTATTGAGAGGAATTCCGCAGACAAAGTGGGTTTGCCATAATTGCAATGGAAAAGGCTGCATTGCGTGCAAAGGAACTGGAAAGCTTTACAAGACATCGGTTCAGGAAGAGATAGAGAAGAGTTTTTTGAAAGCTGCTGATGCAAAAAAATCAACTTTTCATGGTGCTGGAAGGGAAGATATCGATGCTAGGAATCTTGACTGGAGGCCTTTTATAATCGAATTGGTCAAGCCGATGAAAAGAAAGATTGATTTGAAGAAAATCCAAACAATTGCGAACAAAAATAAGAAAGTCAAGGTAAAAAATCTTAAGTTTGCAGATAAAGATTTTGTCAACAAAATAAAGTTTGCAAAAATTGACAAAACATATGCCGCCGAAGTGATTTTTTTGAAAAATATTGATAAAAATAAGCTGAAAGAACTGAAAAAACTGAATAACAAAATGATAATGCAACAAACCCCTACAAGAGTTGTCCACAGGCGAGCTAACATAATGAGAAGGAGGACATTGAAGCAGATTTCATGGAAGCTCGAAACAAAAAGAAAGGTGATTTTCACAATTAAAGGAGAAAGCGGGCTTTACATAAAAGAACTCATCACTGGGGATCAAGGGAGAACTGAGCCTAACATTTCTGAGATTTTGGGTAATAAGGTTAAAAAGATAAGTTTAGATGTTATAAAAATACATACTAAAAAACTGTAGGTAGATAAAATGACAAAGAAATCAAGAGGATTTAGGTCAAGAACAAGATTCAAGATAAGGCAGAAGCCTGCGTATAGGCCTCCAATAAACAAATTTCTTAGGGAATTCAAGACGAACCAGACAGTGGTTATTCTGCAAGAGCCAGCTTCTCAAAAGGGCATGCCGCACCCAAGATTCAAGGGGAAAAATGGCGTTATTTTAGAGAAGAGGGGAAACAGTTATATTGTAGAAATTTTAGATGGTAATAAGGTAAAAAAGATAATTTCCCGTCCAGAGCACCTGAAGGCGATTTAAAATGAACATTTTAGAAGAAAAGATTGTAACAGATGTGGAAGCAAAAGAACTGCTTGAAAAGAGAGAGAAAGAGTCAGAGCTGAAATTCGAGCAAAAGAACACTCTAGATTTGCTTAAAAAATTCGCCGCAACTGAAAAAGAAAAAATCGATAAACTAGTTGATGAATTGAGGACTGTCGAACATTTGAGAGAAAAACATATTATTGAAATAGCTAATTTTCTTCCCGAAGACAAGGATGATCTTCGCGTAGTGTTGCATAAAGAATACACAAATTTCACGCCAGAAGAGATCGAAAAGATTCTGCAGATAGTCAAAAATAATATCTGAAACATTGGCGATTTCTATGATGAAAGACGAATACGCAATAGTATTGGATTTTCTTGCTAGAGGAAAACCCGGAGATAGAAAAGCGGAGCCAGTTGCGCAGATTTTGGGAGAGAAATTCCTGAGCCTTCTTGAGATTGTTATAAAGCCAAACATGATTGTGAAGCCAAGAGACAGGATTTACATCGGCGAACAGGCCCGCGAGCAGGTCGAATACATAAGGGGAAGAATTAGTTATACGGATTTGACTAGTTATGCGAAGACTGAACTTGAGGGAGTGTTATCAGACCTAGTTACAAAAGACGAAAAGAGATTCGTGGAATTCTTCAACAAAGCCGGATCAATTACAACAAGACTTCACAGTCTGGAACTGCTTCCTGGAATCGGTAAGAAACACATGTGGGACGTGATTAATGCGAGAAAGAAAAAACCGTTTGAAAGTTTTGCCGATTTGCAGCAGAGAGTAGAGATGCTTCCGGATCCGAAAAGAATTTTGATAAGAAGAATGATAGATGAGTTCGAAGAAAAAGACAGATATCGATTGCTCGTGGGAAGCGGATTATTTTAGAGACTTCTTGAAATTCCAGTAACTTCCACTTCGCCGACGCCTTTTATCGAGCGCAACTGTTTTTCAACAGCATCCAACGTCCCTTCAGCATCTTCAACAAACTTCACGATATGGATTGCAACCAGTCCGAACGCAATATCCTCACGCGACATCTTCTGCGGCTTTATCTTCTCTTTGATCTCTTTTTCTATGTTATCCAAATTCTCATCAATAGTCGCAGGCATCACCTTGAATCCGACTATTACATCCGCCATATTAAGGACCTACAAAACCACATTCACAAGAATACGCGTTTGAAGCAGTCTTACAATTGAAACATCTGACAATTTCGGTATTTCCACATGACGGGCAAGGAAACTTTACGAAATTTTTCTTCGCAATAATATCAATCCCACAGCTACTGCATTTAAACATTCCGACACCTTCTTTTACTTCTTTTTCATTAAGCTTAATATTATTTAAGCGTTGAGTAAATTACAACGAAGGGCTCGTAGTCTAGCTCGGATAGGACAGGAGCTTGCGGTCACATGGCGAAAAGCTTCTAACCTGGGTTCAAATCCCAGCGAGCCCATTTGCTTTAATAGGTTCTATTATTTTCACAAATTTTGAGACTTCTTCATTAGCCAATCTTGTCTTGTAAAAAATATGTCTATTTTCTCTAATTTGTCTGTAACATTTGAAATTGACATTTATCAATTTTAGAATATCAACAAAATTCTTATTTAGAGCAGGTGATGTGGTACCAAAATATATTTCTTTTCTGCCATGCCTTACATATCCATCTGAATCAATAAGACCCTTAGCAAATCCTTTTAGGAATTCCTTCGAAAGTTTGTCAAAATTCTTCAATTTTACAGTAAAAGTCTTGTTATGATTCCATTCCAAATAGGACTTTATAAAATTATATATAATTTTTGATCTTATTTCTAGGATTACAACTGATTCCATATGATAAAGATTTGGAGATTTTCCAAACAGCTCTCTTATTAACTTTTTGTAATATTGAATTATATCATGTTCTTTTTTATTTAGATGGACTCTAATTCGATAAGAATATTTTGCTTTCTCGAAGAAATAGGATCCGTCACCTGCGAATAAGCCAATAAATTCGCCAATTTTTTTCTCGTTAGAGTTATCTATAACCACTTCTTTTATTTTCTTGCCAAGCAACTTCCTTGTATGATAGTATATAGTCGTCTTACCTACATTCATTTTCTTAGCAATTTGATTCAGACTTTTGCCTTTTTTTGCAAAAGATTTTATTTCCGCCACCTGCGAATTGCTCAAGCGTTTCATTATTATGTTATGCCTTTTCTAATATTTAACTTAATCGGGGTTCAAATCCCAGTGGGGGCATCCCTTTAAATAATTTTCCAGATTCTGATATGGTATGCAAGAATTGCCAGTTCCATATTTGCACATCACAATTTGCAGCGCTCGAAGGGTAACGGACGCTTATGTAGTACGAACTAGTAAAGAAGAGATGTATGAGAATCTTCGCCTACATATTGCCGCTGATCGTGGTTCTAGATTGAAAATCTTAAACACTCATAAAGGACATTTAAACGGAGTTGCTGTGGACTTTGAAGATTATGAAGAATCTGTTGATGAAAGATTGATTGCAGGAACCGACAAAGTTCTAAAAAAGTTAGCCGAACTTGGATATCGAGGAAAAACTATCGAGGAAGTAAAGCAAATTTTGAAAGCAGTCAGCTAATTTTTCACTTTAAACTTTATGCTTTACTCTTTATTTGTTCTTCTTGTTTTCGAAATCTTTTTTCTAGTCCAGAAACAAATTGCTCAGAATTTATAATAACCCCGGGGTGTAGTTCAAATTCTTCGACGAAATCTGTAACGTTGTGCTTTCTGATATATTCTAATCTATTTAGCAAATAAGAGGTATTGCCTTCTTCGAATTTTTTAAAAAGATCAGTCATATCTTCAACTGCTTTTCTATGCGCAGCATCCAAAATCTCCTCCGGCGAACTAAATTCAAGGAGATCAAAAGCATGAGCAGATTCATATGGATAACTTGCTAGAACTCTTAAAATGTCTTCACGATCAGTATGAACGTAAAAACCAAAAAATTCAGGGACATCTCGTTGCTGTAATTTTTCAAGCATGTCAATGCCTTGCATCATATATTTCTTTTTTCTTTCTTCTTCACTCATTTTTTCCCATATGACAAGTGCCGATAGATGCTTTGTATTTAATCTAAATCTATATCTATCATCAGCCAACCTCCATACATTTTCATCAGTTCCTACAACATGCTCATCGAAAATATCAATGGCTTCTCCGACTTCAGACATTTTAGAAATATATTCAATTTTTACTGGATGGTGTCGAACAATAGGTCTTTCTTTTCTGACAAAACCAAGATACTGATTTTTACTTATTCCTAGCGGAGGATTGGCATATCATATCCACATTCAACGGGATAAAAAACTTCAACATAAGCAAGCTTATCAGGTAAAAGGCTATCTTCTAAATTAGAAATAATTTTTTCTTGAGACATCTGTGTTAAATTAACAAGAAAAAGTATTTATATTGCTTTTAGATTAATTTTTCACCTTGAATTTCATCAAATCATAAGCGACTTTAGAATTCTTAAATATTTTTCGAGCTGTTTTTTCAAGTTCTGCAGGATCTTTATATCTTCTGCTGATATTTGTTAAAATCAAATGTTTGACTTTTGATTTCTTTGCGGTTTGAGCAGCTTGTTTCACATCAGCATGTGCTTTTCCCTTTACCTCATCGGCCTCGAGAAACGTTGAATCATGAATGAGAACATCTGCATTTTCTGAAATCTTCACAACATTGTCATTAGGTTTTGTGTCCCCAGTATAAACGACTTTGATACCTTTTGTGATTGTTGCGATGTCCCCCAGCTTTATTATATTTCCCTTGACTTCAGCAAAACCTTTCATCTTCAATTCTTTCAGCCACGGCCCTCTTTTAATCTCTAACTTTTTCAGAAGGTTCAAATCGATGTTCGACCTGTCATTTTCCTGAAAACAAAAAGCAACTGCAGGAACTGTGTGAAGCATCGGGATGGAATAAATCTTGTACTCTTCACCGGAATCTATTTCAGTAATATTCTCTCCTTCAAACGGAACATCTGTTGCAACTATCGGAAATCTGTTACCAAAATACCCTAAGTCGAGAATGTGCGAAACGAATCTTTCAGCCTCCGGCGCAAAAATATGCAGCTCCTTAGTCCTTTTCTCAAGGTTCATTGTAGCCAATAACGGAATTAAACCTGCGAAATGGTCGGCATGCCAGTGAGTTATGAAAATCTTGTCAATGTCCATGAAGTTAATTCCCGCAAGATTGAGCTGTCTTTGTGTCCCTTCCCCGCAGTCCCATAAAATAGTCTCCTTCCCTTCACCAAAATATTCTAGAACTATGGCTGGATGATTCCTTTGCTTACTCGGAATTCCTGATACTGTGCCTAAAAAAGTTATCTTTATCATGATTCTTCTTTGGTTATTTAGCAAAATATAAACATAAGAAATTTAGTTGCCGAGATTTAAAGAGAAAAATGCATGGAAGACAAGACTTTGCGCAGCTCCTTACTCAATTATATATGAAGGCAGACTTCAAAATACCTCCATTTTCCTTTCAAGTTGGTGATAGGATTTTTCTTTCTTATTTGGGACGAAAGGCTGGTCTTAAAAAGAAAAAATTTGTTACTGACTTTGACGGAGTTTTCGAGGCTTACGGAACTGAACCTTTATACAAACTATTCTTCAGGCATCTGCATGACGAGGACATAAATCCCGAAATCGAACCTGAAGAAATCTTTGGATATGTTCGAGAAATGTTTAAGGGCAAATCATCAAAGCAAGTTTTCGCCCAGATTAGAGATTATTTGAAATCAAAGGATCTTACCAGGGAGCAATACTATCTTGCTTGTAAAAGGGCTGCAAAAGAATGGGAAGCAAATAAAGAGGCATGGCAGACTGTTAATGAAATCAGAAAAATGGGATATGACATTACAATAATTTCTGGTTCGCCCCAAGAAACCTTACAGCTAGCGGCCGGTAGAATTGGAGTCGAAGAATATGAAATTATTGGAACGAGATTTGAATTTGACGGTGATCGTCTGAAGGAAATATATGGAATGCTAGGTGAGGAAAAGCTAGAACAGAAAAGAAGAGCAATCGGAGAGGAAACACACATTGCAGCTACAGATGATATGTATACGGATTATTTGATTACTTTCGGAGCTGAGCTTTCAATCATTATTGCGGATAAAGATAAAACATTCTCTGAAAATGAGAAAGACCTGTTTGTTTACGACAAGTCAATTCGAAGAGACTTCAGCTCTGTCGCTCGATACATCAAGAAGTTCGAATACGCCTCGTTGAGATCATTGCGAACTTCGGAAATTATCGAAAGAAGAATTCTCCGATTCGTTCAATTGCTTAAAGCGGCAGTTACAAAAAAAGATTTCCTCTATTATTTGAGGCTTCTACGATTTGAGCTTGAAGACTTTGATCCATTTTTCTCATCTGAGATGGAACAAACTATCACTGAATATGAAATTACGGAAGACAAGGAAAAGGAGAAAAGATTAATGGATGATATAGAATTTACACTTCAGCAGGTACCGGAATATAATGATACAAAAATCTTTATCGAGGCATTGGGATAGAAATGAGTCTAATTGACTTGGAAAACGCGCTTTCGTTAGCCGCAATTAAGTTCGGCATAAAAACTGACAGCTCATTTCCCGTTTCTTTGAAGCAAATGGAAATTGATGCCGGAACGAAATTTGATTCTAGCCTCTATGGTTTGATAGTTTCAGATTTTGCTCGGTCTAGGTCAGATTTTGAATATGGCGCAAGCGTTGTTTCATCTCATATGTTGTATGGGCTCGCAGTTGCGTGCGAATATTGGTTTGCAAGACATTATCAACACGAGTTCAAGATTTTAGGAACATTTGATATCGATAGCGTGAAAAGGCAATTGCTGGAGCCCGAAAGAAGCAAAGAAAAAACTGGTTTTGACAGAACTACAGACAAAATGGACGAAGCTCATCACCCACGCTCATACGTTACCATAAAAAAATATGCAACTTGTCAAGAGTTTAAGAAAGTCGATGACGGGTTGTCAAGTGCGTTCGGATTGCATTATGAAGAGGTTTTAGATTTTCTCGAGAGTAAAGGTGAAAAAATCTTCAGAAAGTTGCCACAATATATGACAAGCAATTTCAAGCTTCAAGTTTCAAAAGCACTTGAATTGGCTCAGAGGGACAGACCTCTAGATGATTATAGGCGCGAAGCCCGAAAAGCAGTTAATGTAATTTTAAAGGGTGAGACAAACGCCACAAGCGATTTAAAAGAATGGGCAATCAAATCCAAAGAGGTTTTGAGAAAACATTTCGGAACAGAATCTTTGGAAAACTTCCAGCAAGATAAAAAAACTGTTGTTGAAATGCTGAAACTCACAAACGATTGGGTCATGGATTTGGAAGAAGATGCTGAAATAGCATACGTTATTGAATGAATTTTATAAGTGTGTTATACTTTTAATCTTTTGAAATGAATATAGAGATATGAAACTTTACTGCGAAGTTGTCGTCGGGGAAGTTCTTCCCGCGTTGAGGGCTTTGATTACGAATGAACTGATACAAAAATATGGCTTGACTCAAAAAGAAATTGCTGACAAGTTGGGATTGACACAGCCTGCGATTTCCCAGTACAAAAAATTCCTTCGCGGAGAAAGAGTGAAAGAATTACAGAAAAATAAGAATGTCGTGTCTACTATAAAAGAGTTTGCGCATACCATATCCAACAATTCGATCTCTTCTGTCGATACTTTCGAACAAATTTTGAAAATTTCTCACATGATCGTTGACAAAAAAATAGTTGTTGAAAGAGACATAGTTCAAGAAAAAGTCCCTTGCACAATCTGTTTCAGCTAGTTTTCTTCCACTTGTTCTTCAGCTTTTGCCAAACGCTATTATCTTCAGGGCTTTTCTGTCCTATCTTAGGCTTGAATAAAATGCTTCTCGCGTCTTCTTTTGCCGGCCAGAACAAGTACGCAACAACGACAACAACCACTGCGCCTCCAGTGATTCCAGCATATATCCACCAGTTTCCTGCCAGTGAACCGAAAATGTCTGAAAACGGATTCTTTGTCAAGTTCTGGAAATCATTGTGTGCCTGGTCGAGCAACGCTTTTGCCTGGTTCAATGCCTGCTGTGCTGAGAAATAGTCGCCTGAGTTTATGTAAGATTGCGCCTGATCAAGTTTCATTTTGACCGCTGATAGATCTGCTTCGACCAGAGTTGTGTTCATTCCGGACGCTTTCGACTTGTTCACATCTGCGGCAAGGTTTGTGTAATTGAGGTTGTATAATTGATATGTGTCATTGATGAGAACCTTCGTGTTCGCTGACGGCAGAACTCTGACAATAAAGCCCTTGGTGTCATTTCCATAAGTGCTTGATGCGACAAGATTTGCATTGTAATCTTGAACAGCTGCGCCGCCGGAAACTGTAAATGCTAAGGAAAAGTTTGTAGAACTGTAAGGAGGTATAGAAGTCTGAACTGCGGGAGTAATGGAATACCATGAGGATGTCAGGTTTGTCATGGAAAGTCCGATATCCTGAGTCTTTGAGTCATTTACATTTTTCACCGTGACTGTTGTGGAATTTGTCGAATTCTGAATCACGTAAATGATTGACGGATAGTTTGTGATTGAAACGTAGACTGCTGTAGATGTTGACGTTGGAAGATTGTTGTTATTATTACTGTTGGAATTACTTGAGGACGATGTTGTGTTGCTGACAGTAATCGTCAGATTGATTCCACTAGGATCAAACCATGTAGATCCACCGCCCATAAGATATGCAGTCGCACAGCTTGTCGCAGCACTTGTTCCTGCAGTTAAAGTCCAAGTCACAGTGCAGTTGTTGCTGTAAGGAAAAACGACTCCGCTCCACGCCGTTCCTGAAAAAGAGCTTTGCGTGCAGTTTCCATAAGTGCTACCAGCAGCAATTGTGTACGCTGTACAAGCGGTTGTAATGTTTAGCGTTGCGCCACTCGCTGTAACAGGACCATAGTTGGCAATGTTTGCATAGACTGTAAGAGTCGCATTAGGATTGATTGCGATAGAGTTTGAACACGTCGAGCCAAAACTGCATACACCGCTTGTGTTTGTGCTCATGAAGAGTCCAGTGTTGTTTACAACAAGTGGGGACGAGCTGATGCCTTCACCACTCAAAACAAGTCCGTCAGTTCTTGTTACGCTTGCCTGTGTGTGCAATGTATAAAGCCCTCCTGGTTGACTTGACGGAACAGTGAAATTTACGTTATAAAAGCTGTTGAGGAAAAGCGGGTTCGTCCCATTGAAAAGAGATAGGCTTCCTGATGAAGGGGTCCTTCCTAATGATGAAACGTTACCTTCCTGCAGCCATAATGATGTGAAATTACTTACGAGAATTTGCGTTCCGAGTCCGATTGGAGTTGCGTTGACATATGTCAAATTCATTATAGCGGTCACGTTTTCTCCCGCCGTATTCCTAGCAATACGGTCTCCATTGAAGGACTGTATATTCGTAATCTTCACTGTTAGAAGATTTGTGAGATTGAGATTGAGGGTCAAATTGTATGTCGAATACGGATGCGCACTCAGAACATTTGTAGAATTCGTCGAATTGAAAAATATCCATCCAGTGTAGCTCCCAGTCGGAATGGAATAATTGAAAATGATATTGAAACTAATAATCTGCGATGCATGACTACTTGCGTTAATGGATGTGGTGTTCACGGTAAGGTTTGCATAATATGCAGCTCCGCAACTCGTGCATGTCAGATTGGAAGAGTTCGATATTGTTACAATTGAATCAAAACTGCCCAAATTAGTGAGGTTGAGATAAAGTGTTTTGTTCAATGACGTGTTTGTGTTTTCATCTATTCTATAACTGTCGGAAATGAAAGTGTTCAATACGGTAGGACTGAAACTTGCGTTCTGCAATATCAGTGTCGGCGTCGTGACTGTGACATTGAAGGGAATTACAACTGCCGCATTGTTTGCGTCAGTGAAGATTATTTGACCTTCATAGTTTCCGTCGATAGTCGTATTTGGAACAGTAAGATTGACGTAGGTCGCGTTTGTTGTAAATTGATTGAATGAAGTTGTTGTATAGTTGGAAGAAATCCAGCTTGAGCCTTGATAGACGAATATAGTCACGTTGTAAGGATCAGTGCCCGCGTTATTGTCAACAACAGAAGCGGTCCAAAATCCTTGAGCTATCGAGCTTGTTTCGTTGAATAACTCCTGGTTCACAGAAGACGCATTTGCATTCATATAATAATTGGAAGAAGTTGTGACGAGATTACCGGAAGGATCATAAAGATTCAAAGTGTAACTCGTTGCTCCAGTCCAGTTCAGGCTGACATGAATTTTAGATGCGATTGAAGAATCGGAAACAAGAAAACTGTAATTGTTCGCCGCGTTCCCTCCAAACCTGATGGTTCTGTATATGTTAGAACTCAATGCTACATTTGAAAGTGAGATATTTCCAGCGTTGTTCAAATTCAAGTTGAGTGTGTTGTTTGAACTGACGTTCATCGTGCCAAAGTTTATTGTTGAAACTTGTTGCACCGTATTTGATGCGTTAGAAACATTCAGAGTAGAATACGTGATGAAACCATTGTAAGCAATTGCTGAGGTTGAATTACCGAACACTCTCGCTTCCCACCACTGACCTTGGGTTGTTGGCGGCAGGAAGTTGTAACTCAGGAACTGCGAAGTATTCTGATTAATTGATTTTGCAAGCACTACGGTGCCGTTCATTAGCCAGAGGTTTGCAATTTGACCTGCAGATGTGGAAAGATTCAGAGTTATCGCAGTAGCATTAGGTGTAGCATTAGTGTTGAAAAAGTATGATTGATAAGTTCCATTGGTCGCGTTCCCAGGAAGAGTTCCAGAAAAACTACCGATATGCGTTGACGCACTCAAAGTGTTGTTTGTTGAGATTGGAATGTCAGATATCACTGCTATGTTTGCATTTTCGTTCGAATTGCTCGAATTTGCAAAATTGAAAGTCGTTGTAGAGTACCTTCCAGGCAAACATGTGGAGTGGTCAGGCCCACCGACACCGACTGCATTATCAACAAGGTTCATAGTGGTCATATTAGTCGCATTTAAAAGAATCGTTGTATTGGTCCACTTTCCAGCCGATGCATTTTGGACAAGAAGAAAATACTGAGTACATATGCTTTGCGAGTTGCTCTGCGAGTAATTCGCCGCCAAAGCCGAAGAAGCGTTGAAAATATTCACTGAATCATTGTTTGCAGTGGAGTTTATCACAACTCCAAAAACATAGCTGTTCGTCCAATTCAAATAAACCGTGCTATTAAATATCGTGAAATTGCTACCGGGTGAGCTTACTGTCGTTGAAATTGCCGGATAGACAAGCACCAAAACCGATGCAAATATCAAGATCGGCAAAACCAATAATGATGTCTTATTCAAAGTATCGCCTTTTAAATGATATTCGGTTTATAATAAGATATTGTTACGCCTCTAAACCTATGAAGACTGAAGGGCGGAATGAATAATAATGATTACGCCTTTTGAACTGAGGGGAGAATGGTATTAATGGGAAAAACAAATTCTAATTCTATGAACAGATTAAGCCTAGTTTTTGTCCTAAAGTTCCTGCCCAAAGCCTTTAGCTATCTGATTTTTGGATTCATTGCTGGCTCTGTTTCGGGTTTTTTTCCTGTTCTTCATCAACAAAAACTTGTACGAGGGCATTTTGCAGCTGTGGTTGACAAGAACGATTTTTGGTGCAAAATTTTTGGATTACCACTACAGCACTTGGTTCGCAATCAATAATCTTGCTACCATAGTTGTCATGGTAGTCGGAGTATTATTTATAATGTTCCTTATGTCAAAAAGGCGACGCTTCGCTTCAAATAGGTTCGCTGCATACGAAAAACACCATCCAAAAATGACATTGGTTAGTCTGTATATGATTCCAGTCGGCGCGGTTTTCATCAATTCCTTTCTGATAGGCTTCCTGCTAGCTTTTGCATATCTTAATTTTGGATTCAGTGAATTTGCGATAATAGCTAGTTCTTTATTTCCGCATGGAATAAACGAAATACTGGCTCTTCTTTTCGCCTCATCTCTAGGTCTGGCTTATTTGAAAATCATAGAACCTTTGGTACTGAAAAATAAGTTGAACGAGGCGATTCAAATAGGCAAGAAGCTGATTTTTTCAAGAACTACTTTCTATATTCTTGCTTTCATTATCATACTGATTCTTTTCAGCGCATTTCTTGAAGGAAGAGAAATAGCGCTATTAACAAAATAATTAGAAATTGCCCCGGGAGGGAGCAGTTGCTCTGAGTAAGAGAACCCTTGACAAAATATTACAACTTCTTGGATTTATACGGCCCATCCGTATGATGATGAGTCTCCGAAATTTTGTTTATACCAGACAAAGGCTCTTATGATAAGGAAGACTATTGGAAGAACTACAAAGTAAATGATGTCTGTTATGCTTAGCAATCCAGATGTTAGTAGAACAATAGCACCAAACAACCAACCAAATGTAAAAAGGATACTCCACTGCAACATATCAATCATTGATGCTAAAGTTGAAACTACTGGGATTAAACTCAGAAGTGCAAGATAACCTCCAGGCATTAACCCCGTTGTTAAGAATGCATGATTCATTGTCACTATGATGTAATCTAAGAAAAATCCGGTTATTGCTGCTGCAAACCCATTTTTTATCTTGCTCATTATGCTTGCCCTCCTTTACTCTTTCCAGCAAAAAACAAGACTAATAACACAACCAGAACAATAACTGCCACAAAAACATTGAAGTAGTTGATATTTCTCTGCTTGTTTATTTCAGCAATTATTGCTGAGTTTGTATTCATTGCATCTTTTTGTCCATCATATGCAGCTATCATGGCAGTGTTAAATCGATATTGTCCAAACAGCTGTTCTGAAGTTGTAAGTTTTTGCGATGCTAAACCAATTTCGTATTGGTTCGATGAAAAATCATAACCTGGGGTGTAAAACAAATTGAGCCATAATAATTTCAAACCAAAATAGTCATTGAAGGACGATATCAAATTCTGGTCACTTGCGATACTCGAATTCAGTGAAATTATTGCTGATACAGCTTCGCCTGATTTCAATGAAATTCGTTTTGTGGAATCTGTGCTTAGAGACTGTGAACTATTGGTAACTGAATTGACATATGTTCCAACATTTTGAAGATTTTTTATCTGGGTTTCGAGCTTGTCCAGATCACTTTTCTGAATAACTGGTCCCTGCACAGTGCAGTTCCCACCAAAAACCTTTGATAAATCGCACCCCAAAGATTGCAAAGTGCTGTTCACCTGGCTCATGATATTGCCAGCTTGAGTTTGAATGTGGGAATAGATTATTTTCGGATTACCTTGGTTTAATTCAAGATTCTGAATTGCTTCAGCATGGCAATTTTCTAAATCTTGCGCTTGACCTTCATATGAATAGCTCTTTTCTAAATTTTTTACATAATATTGACATGAGGTGAGAATCGAAGATGCTCTGACTTCTAAAGCGTCCCCTCCGACGCAAGATGCACCTATCAGCAAAATAGGAACATTAACAGAATCAACTATACCAAAATTCTCACCTGCTTCATAAGCGGCTGCAACTATTTTCCCTGCGTTCTTCGGCAAGACATCAGGTAAAATTTTTTCTGCTGCTACTTGAACCGCTAAATTTTTTGATTCGACAAAAAATTCTGGAGCAAAGACTTGGCAAATAGGTGGATTTGAATAGCTTATAGTGTATGTGCTTTCAGACAGCTGACCTTTGTCAACTATTTGTTTCAGTTGATAATTTTCAAAAAAAGATTCTGTTTGACTGCTGGTCAAAGGAACATTATCTCGAACATCGAAGAGAACTAATATGCAGCTCGTTCCACAATACTGATAGATGTCTACTGTTCTTTCTATTTTGTCCGCGGTAAGGTAAGTCCAAGTTCCAAGTTTGCTTACTTGCTCATTGGGTTCATTGAATTCGTTTGAGTAATCCTGCGCGTTTGCAATATTTGGAATTGTTGCAATGAGAATTAGCGAGAGAACGAAAAATATCTTTATCAAAATTCCAGACTTCATCGAGGGAAGATTCAAAACTATCATTATATTTCGCTCCGGACTAATTTAAAAAACTGAAATGTTATTTTTAAATAACAAATCATTTTTTCAATTTGAGAGTTGGATATCGATAATTATACAGAGCTAATTTATAAAGATATCGATTTTTGAGAAAAATATAATGAGTGATTTTCGGGGCTTTTTTCCAACTCTCATGTTAGAAAAAGCGTCCCCCTTGGTTCACTCACAAATGAACTTCGAAAAAAATGAATTTAAACCTTTTGATATCATCAAAGAGTAATGATTTTCACTGCAAATCTACATAGCAAAAAATTGATTCAAATCCTAGAGAGATGTTTGCTGCCAATTTACCCTTACCCTGAAGTCACTATACCCCCGTCGGCCTGTAAATCTGGAAAACTTTCAGATAGATTTAGTTAGCATCTTTCTTATAAACTTTCTCTCAAAATTATTGAAGGTATCTAAATTTTTAATAAAATTCTAACCTTTGATCCAATTAATGTTGTAATATACAAAAGATTGGTCATAGCTTAGGACAAATGGAGATGACGATGCAGATAGAGGTATCTGAAATAGGAGTGTTCCTGTATAAGTTCCTCCATTTAATACATCGACAGTGTCCCACTGACCAAGTGTATATGTTGACGAATCGTATGAATATTCGATGTTACTTGCATTGACAGCAAAATAAAATGGATTTGTGCTAAATTTATCGTATCCGTTGTTTTGTATTGTTGCATTAATTTCTAAAAATGTTTTCCCATTATCTGGCTGTATCGAATAGGTATAACCATAGGGATAACCGGATATTGTATAGTCAATGTGGTCAAGCAGTGCTGAATTGTAAGATATCACAATATTTCGCGAAGATGCTGTAGTTGAAGTGGTCGTAGTTGTTGTGGAAGTTGTAACTTGAATTGGAATGCATTGGCAACAACTTAAAACTGTATTTGGTTTAACTGTTTGACAAGTATACCCACTATAGCAATAATCATAATAACCAAAATCACTGCATTGTTTTTGAGGTTGAGATGTTGATGAAGTTGTTGATGGTATGATAGTTGTAGGAGTATAGATTGTTGTGGTTGTTATACTCTCTTTAAGTTGAGTTTCTGTTGCTTTACCTGTTGGATTAAGAGTAGCTCCAATTACACCTAAAATAATGAAAATAAGAAATACTGCTCCAATTCCTATGCCAACTTTTTTTAATATACTCATTTTTTAACCTTCTCTTCTCCTTTATACCATCCGTATAGTGTTAATGCGATTCCTACAAAAAATCCTAGGAATCCTAAACCTGTCATCCAACTCCAGAATGGATTGTATGACCAAGGATACATCATGCTTCCGAATAGGAAAGCAAGAATGCTTACTACTAGGATTATTACTCCCTTCTTTCCTGTTTTGTTCATTTTATTCACCCATGATTATTTTGAAAGTTTCTATTTTCTCTATCAAATAGTAATAACAATAACTTTAAATATGTTTACTCATATGTTACACCATAAGGATGTGTCATAGTTGAAAGAGAGTGAAATAGAAAAAAAGATATTGGAATGTCTTTCTAGACAAGACTGGCCAAGCACTTCAGAAGATGTTGCGAAAGAAGTTGACATAAGTTGGAACACAGCACAGCTACATCTGATAAAGTTGCAGATGCAAGGCAAAGTTAAGTTCAGAAAGGTAGGTCGTCAGAACCAATGGTGGCTGGATAGAAAATATGAAAGAGAGATGAAATAAAATTATTATGGTTAACTTGAAGTTATTACACATAATAATTTCTTTTATTTTTTCATACCTTTTTATTTCTAAGACTTTCTGCAATTTCCATTAATTTGTCAAAACTTCTTGGATCATCCGGATTTAATCCAGCTAGTGATGCGATAACTTTCCACTGTGAACCGATAATTATTGCAAATTCTTCATCACTAAGTTCTTGTATATTGAAATCTTTGAGGGCTCTAATAATTTGTTCGTCTTTGTCTCGATAAGACTTCAATGCGATTTTATGTTTTTCTGTTCGATACTTGGTTCTTTCTATAGGCTTGATGTCTATGTTCTTGATTTTTTCCATCTTTCTTAATTTTGATAAGACGCCTTCCAAAGTCTCTTCTTTTATTCCTGTTTTTTCGACTAATTCCTTTGTTGTTAACGGTCCTTCTTCTAAAACGTCTAGCACTTTCAAATAATTGGGTGGCGACTTCTTTACAACCTGTGATTTTGAAGGGTCGAACTTATCTGACCTTGCGGTATTAGACATACAAGTATTGTATGACAGCAAAAAAATTTATAGCACTTTGTATTGAATTGTGCGAAGAGGATTATCAAAAGTTGCAAGAATTAGTTTCTTCTGGGAAATACAGAACCAAAGTAGCAGCTATTCGAGATTTGTTAAGGAAGGTTGAAGCCCATGACTGAAATAGACGACTACGAACTGAACCTTCTCTTGGAGGAATATCGCAACAAGGTGCATGAATGCAAGGAAATGTTTCTTACCAAAACTCAAACTGTAGATTTACTGAAAAAATCTTTTACAGAAGAAGAAATGAGAATAATAAAACAAAATATTCTTCAGAGTAGTAAGAGTAATAGGAATAATAATAACCCCCCTTCGAAGTTTGACAAAAGTTCTGAAATACAAAATCTACAGCAAGCCCTTACTTCTATTACTATTCATATCATAATGGCGGATAACCGAGAAGTTTATGACGCTTTGTGCGATTTATCATCTTCCTCAAAAGGGATGATTTATTTGGGCAGAAATGGTTATGGAACTACTTGGAATTTTTTCAGACAACAACATAATACAGGAACAATTGCGACAATAGAAAGGGCTACTGAAAGTTTGCATTTGTCCAAAATTCAAATTGCTATAATGGAAAACCTGATGTTGGAAGGTTTGAAATTTGCAAGCTATGATTCACTTATGGAATTTCTTCAAAATAAAAAATTAACTAAAGGAAATGATGAAAATGAATGAAGAAGAAAACTTGGAAGAAACAAACAAACAACTTCCTAAATGGATACAATTACTAAAAAAACTCGAGAACAAGGAAGACACATCCTAATTAAGTGCTTCATCGAGAGGATTTTATGGACGTTCATAATACAGCACGAAGACTGGAATGGGCTTCAAAAGTCATAGAACGAGACCCAAAGATAATCGAGCAAAACAAAATGCTGATTCTAAAATTCAAAGACAGAGTTTCTTCATTGAGTCTTTCATCACAAAGAGTTCTTTTTTATGTAACACGCTTGATTGTTATTGCAAGAGCATTTCCTAAAAGTTTTGAAGAAGCTACAAGAGAAGATATAGAAAAGATTATTGCAGAAATAGAATCTGGTAAATGGAATAAAGATGGATACACAGCTTGGACAAAACATGATTACAAGGTTACGTTGAAGAAATTTTTCCAATGGTTACGAAAATGCGAGTGGGACAGCAGAGAGTATCCAGCAGAAGTAAAATGGATAAGAACAACGCTGAAGAATAACCGCAAGAAACTGCCAGAAGATATTCTGACAAAGGATGAGATAAGAAGTTTGATTCAAGCAACTTCGAATCCAAGAGACAAGGCATTCATCTCAGTCTTGTATGAATCTGGCTGTAGGATTGGAGAAATAATGAATATCAAAATAAAAAATATTACTTTTGATGAATATGGTGCTCAAGTTCTAATTCCAGAAGGCAAGACTGGGCCGAGAAGAATTCGATTAATTTCTTCTATTCCTCATGTCGAAAGTTGGCTTAGCTATCATCCTCATAAGAAAGAGCCAGAATCTTTTCTCTGGACGACTTATGCCAACAACAATAAAGGAAACATCATCAGCTATCAATCAATCAGAAAGTTGCTGACAAAAACTGCTGAAAGAGCTGGGATTACGAAGAAAGTTAATCCACATAACTTTAGGCATTCTCGAGCTACCCACTTGGCTTCCGAACTGACAAGTCCAATCCAGTGCGAGATGTTTGGCTGGGTTCAAGGCTCGGATGCTCCTGCAACTTACATTCACTTGAACGGAAAGGATTTGGATAAAGCCCTGTTGAAAATAAACGGGAAGCTGCCGCCAGAAGAAGACAACAATATCAAATGCCCCAGATGCAACGATGTGAATCATGAAATCAGCAGGTTTTGCAAGAATTGCGGGTTGCCTTTCGAAATCAAGGATTATGTGAATTTGGAAGATGAGAGAAAGAAGTATGACGACAAAATGTCGAAGGTGATGGAGAAATTACTGCAGAACCCAGAGGTCAAGAAAGAAATCATTGGAATATTGAAAGAATGAAAAGAAATCTACTTAAAATAGTTCTTCATTTCTTTGACGGCATCTTCAAATTTTATTACAAAAGCAAATGACTTGGTTCCATGCAAACCTTCTTTAAATTTTTCGTCATTCAACTTCAATGAAAGTTCTTGCGCAGTATCATTCAACGCTATTGCAACAGCGTCTAATTTCTTTTTAAGTTCCCTTTCACTTGCTAATTCGAGATCGCTTTCGTTATTTGCAGTTTCATAGTCTCTGATATCTTGGGATATTCTATCAAAATCTCTTTTATTTTCTAAACCAGCATTTGCAGCCTGATTTACTGATTGAACTGCTTTTAGCATTTTCTTATATATGTGGTTTAAAAGAACCTTCTTATCATCAATCGACCTTCTTGCCGGAGTAAATTCCTGTATTTCTTTGCCATAATTATTAACTATGACTTTAATGTCTCTTCCGGCTTGTTGCTGCATTCCTCCAGGTGAATGAAACATAGTTTGTTTTTGTCCACTGGTATTTTGTCTCGTAACTAAGGAGTAAGCAAATTTTATTCCTTCCCAAATCCATTTTCGAACTTGGTTACTGACAACAATGCCAATAGCTGTCAATAAAATACCAGCCAGTGCCTGTCCCAAGTAGAGTTCGTATAGCCCAATGATAATAAAAATTACAGACCCGATTAGAGTTTCTTCATCTTTCATAATTAAACCATGTTTCGAATAAGCTAAAAAGCTTTTTGAGAATCAAAAATGAGAAATTTTCTATTACGTAGAAAGCCTTAAATCCTTAACCAAACAGCTATTGCGTGGTTGACTATGGGTAAATTAAAGAAAATTGGTAATGAAAATAAAGAAGTCAGAAAAATAACATTGGGATTAGTTTTTAGTTGGTTAGCTGGACTACTATTCTTGTTAGTAACGTTAGGTAGCTTCATTTCAGGTTCATTTATTCCAGCATTTTTGTATCTGTTTGCTGCATTAATCTTATTACCACCTGTAAATAATTTCCTCAGAAAAAAGTTTAATGTCGAATTATCGCGCGGATTAAAAATAGTTGCCTTTTTGATATTAATTATAGTTGCTGGTTACATTGGTTCACAATCAACAATTGCAAAAGGAACTATTAAAAACGCAGATCCGGTTTGTTGGGATTGCGGTATTTACAAGTTTGAAATTGGAGATAAAATAGTGGAAATTCCAGCTTATGACTTTGATGAATTATATTCAAAAACCAAGAATTGTCCGCATGACTTAAATAAATTCATAGGATTAAATGTGACTATTGAAAAAGACATATTTGGTATCAAGATTATATGTGAGTAAAATTTAATTTGGGAAATACTTCATGATAATTCCGACCGCGTTGTTAATTTTTTGTTGAGCATATTCTAAAAGATTAATCAGAAATCATTATTCCACGACAGTTTCTTTCGATATTGTTATATCTTCTTACCAAATCTTCAATGACCTTCCTTGTTTGTTGCTTGTTAAGGCTAAAAAGTAACCCAAAAATACAATAAATTTTGTGGAAAGGTATTGTTCGTTCAAAAACTATGTAATCTGAGAAGTTCTTTACAAGTCTTTGGTAAGCAAATTCTGTGAAATCAAAGCTTTCTTTCTGAGACAATCTAAGCCTCCTTTTGATGGAGGTTCAATTACTCAGAAACCGAGTGCCCCGGGAGGGATTCGAACCCACGACCTTCTCCTTTGTCCAACTCTTAGGACGGAGCTGCTCTATCCAAGCTGAGCTACCGGGGCTTTGCACAAAAAATATTTAGCATATCAAAATAAAGAACTTCTTATGGATATGTTCCAACCGGTTAATTATGAGCTTATTTTCGAGCCCGATTTGAAAAAATTCACCTTTCAAGGCCAGGAAAGAATAAAATTCAAAGTTTTAAAGCCGACGAACAAAATTATACTAAATGCTGCTGAACTTAAAATAAAGGACTGTTTTGTCGAATATAAAAACCAAAAAGTTGTTCCGCAGAAATTTATTGTTGATAATGATAAAGAGCTGCTGACAATAAATCTTGGTCAGAAAATTTCAGAAGATGTCGAACTTTTCTTAAACTTTTCAGGTGAACTCAACAACAAGCTTGCTGGGTTTTACAGAAGCCAATATTTTGTCAAAGGAAAAGGTAAATTCCTCGCCACAACGCAATTCGAGCCAGCAGACGCAAGACGCGCATTCCCATGTTGGGACGAGCCTGAAGCAAAAGCCAGTTTTGATATAACAATAATAGTCGATAATAGCCTCATAGCTCTTTCAAACATGCCTATAAAAAAAGTGCGGAGCGTAAAAGGTAAGAAAATATTCATTTTTCAAAGGACTCCTGTGATGTCGACTTATTTGGTCTATTTGCTGGCCGGAGAGTTTGAGTTTCTTCAGGATAAATTAGGAAAAACTTTGATTAGAATGGTCACGACTCCAGGAAGAAAAAGTGAAGGCAAAGTGGCGCTTGAATTCGCCAAAAAATTCCTCAAATACTATGAAGATTATTTCCAGATAAAATATCCTCTGCCAAAGCTAGATTTGATTGCACTTCCGGATTTCCCTGAAGGCGCAATGGAGAACTGGGGGGCAATCACATTCCGTGAATCAGAGCTGCTTTTCGACCCGAAGATTTCGGGCGTAAGCACAACACAAGCGATAGCAGAGGTGATTGCGCACGAGTTTGTTCATCAATGGTTCGGTGACCTCGTCACAATGAAATGGTGGAATGATTTGTGGCTTAACGAAAGCTTTGCCACATTCATGGCTTACAAATCTATTGACAGCTTTTATCCTGAGTTTGATATGTGGAGCAATTTCTTGTCAAGATGGACGACATCCGGTCTTGATCTCGATGCGTTAAAATCGTCGCATCCGATTGAGGTGAAGGTGAGCTCTCCCGGAGAAATTGGCGAAATCTTTGATCATATAAGTTATGCAAAAGGTGCGAGCGTTTTGAGAATGCTTGAGAATTACTTAGGTTCTGAAAACTTCCAAAACGGTTTGAAAAAGTACTTGGTCAGATATAGACATGGTAGCGCGACAACTGATAATCTCTGGTCTGCTTTGAGTGATGTGTCAAAGAAGCCTGTGAAAAAAATAATGGACTCATGGGTGAAACAACAAGGATACCCTATTGTCGAAGCCAGCAAAATTAGCTCTCATTTATTTCTGACACAAAAAAGATTTCTTCTCGAACCGAAACCAGACAGTACACAATGGTTCATTCCCATCTCAATCAAGGACGGAGAAAATACGCAAAAACTACTTTTTGATAAACATGAGATGAAGGTCGAGCAAGAATTCAACGACCCAAAGCTGAACGTTGACCAGACCGGATTTTACAGGGTGAAATATTCCAAGGATTTGTTGGAAAAAATGAGGCATCTCGTGGCGTCGAAAAAAATCGGCAAGATTGATAGATTCGGAATCGAGAATGATTTGTTCCACATGTGCATCGCTGGAGAAATGCATCCCGACGAATATCTGAGTTTCATAAGCAGCTATAGGAATGAAGACGAATACCTTGTACTGTCAGACATCGCTGGAAATCTTTCTTTCCTCTATTTTCTGACTTTCGGAAAGGAATACCAGAAAAAAGTAGTGGAATTCAGCAAGACATTCTTCAGAAGAATTTTCAACAAGTATGGCTGGAAACCTAATGAAGGAGAAAGATTTACTGATCCTTTGTTGCGAAGTATGGCTATCGGCGCTCTCGGTAAATTTGGGGATGAGAATATTCTCGGAACCGCAAAGCAAAAGTTTGAAGAATTTGTCAAGAATTCTGACTCACTCGATCCAAACCTGCGCTCGGTTGTATACAGGCTTGCAGCATGGCAAGGCAGTATGGAAACTTTCAAGCAACTTACTGCTCTTTATAAAAAAACTCAAAACCAAGACGAGCAGACAAGATTCCTTGTTGCACTCGGCAATTTTAGAGATGAGAAGATATTGAATGAAACGCTGAAATTCTCGATGACAAAAGATGTAAGATCGCAGGACTTGTACGTGCCCTCTGCAGTTGTTGGTGGCAATCCTTACGGAAAGCATCTTGTTTTGCCCTGGATGAAAAAAAACTGGAAAATCTTGACAAAGATGTATACGGGCGGGAGTTTGTCCAGGCTGCGAAGAATAATCGAAAGCCTTGATGGACTAACTCAGATGAAGGATGAAAAAGAAGCGAAAGAATTTTTCAAAAAGAATCTTGTTAAAGGAACTGAAATGACTGTGGCGCAAACTTTGGAAACAATAAGAATAAATGCAAAATTCCTAGAGAGACTGGATTAATTATGGGAATGATAAAAACGCAAAAAGAATTGCGGCTATTAAGGAAGTCTGCGGCAATAAGCAATTCCTGCATTCCGTTAATCAAGAATTCTCTCAAAGAAAATATTTCGGAGAAAGAGTTGGCAAGAAGAATTCGTAGAAAAATAAATTCCAAAGACGGCACTCTGTCCTTTCAAACGCTTGTGGCTTCCGGGAAAAGAACCGCGATGATTCATCCTCAACCACACGCGACGAACCAAAAAATCAAAGGCATCGGATATGTGGATTTTGGAGCTTGCTATAAAGGATACCACAGTGACGTCACAATACCTTTTGTCAAAGGTTCTGTCGGAAAGAAAGAATGGCGAATAATAAAAACTGGGCTTGATGCGTACAAGTTCGCTGTGAAATCGACAAAACTCGCGAAATCTTGCTGGCTGATTCACAAAGAAACCGACCAGTTCCTGCGAAAAAATGGGTTCAAGATGCTCCACAGCCTTGGCCACGGTCTGGGAAAAAAGATTCACGAAAGGCCGATAATCGGAATGCCACGTAAAAAACTGAAAGGCAAAAGGCTGAAACGATGGAGGAAAATTCAAAAGGTTGCATTCAAGCCAAATATGATTTTCACAATTGAACCCGGAATTTACGTGAAAAATGTCGGCGGCTTCAGAATCGAAAATGATTTTGTTATGACTCCAAAAGGTCCTAAGGTTTTGACCAATTCACGATTTCTGAGATCAAACTAAAACTTTGATCTTCTTTCTGCTAACAATTGCTCTTAGCAGCTCTCTTCCAATATCTGAGTCCTTGGAAACTTTTATTGACGCCTTCTTCCCAATTGTAGCTGAGAACAGGAATTTATCCTCAAGATAAAAGCCTGCTGTCTTTCCAATCATTTTCTTGTCAAAATCAAATGAGATGCTGTTTCCACTTTCTTCTGTTCTGTAAAATATTTCATTTCCTAATGCAGCGACTTTCGGTTCAATATCAATATGAATTCCCAGCCTTTTCTGCAGCTCGTTCACCATAACACCTTCTTTACCGATTATTCTCGGCACAACTCTGTTCTCAACTCTTACTGTTGCATTTGAATCCGAAGTGAGTTCAACTTCTGCGTCTAGGTCGAATTTCCTTATTTCTTGAAGAATTCTCTCTCTTGCCAATGCCTTTAGCGGCGATATTGCTGTCGTAGCTTCTGAGATCGGAATCACAATGTTTTCCTCTCCGAATGTGTAAATCTCAAATTCCAACTTTGCAGTTTCAAAATCTTTAACTTCAACCACCGGCCTTGATAAATCTGCTTCCGTCATTCCAGTCGGAACTTTTACTACAAGCGAAACATCTAAAATCTTTTTTACCTCTCCGTCTTTCACAAAAATTATCGTGTCTAGTATGTGAGGAACCATTCCTAGCTCTATTCTTCCGATAAATCTTTGGATTGCATTTATCGCATCGGAAGCATGAACAACGCCGACCATTCCGACTCCTGCTAATCTCAAATCCGCAAAAATTTGAAAGTCTCTAGTCTTTCTTACTTCGTCATAAACGCTGTAGTCAGGTCTTACTAGGAGCAAAATATCTGCAGTTTTTTCGAAATCTCCTTCCAGCGGACCGTACTGCGTGATTTCTGGACCGACTTGCAAGTCTCTAGGCGATTCCAAAGTCTTTACAATTTTCCCTAGACTGTTATAAAATTCTGCTATCGATGCTGCTAGAGTGGATTTTCCAGATCCTGGGGGTCCTGCAATGAGTATTCCCTCTGCTTTTTCTCTCAGTCTTTGCATAAGTTTTTCAGTAAAATGATAGTCTTCTAGAGTAAGTTTTACTATCGGTCTTACAATTGTCACTTCTAACCCACTTGCAAACGGAGGACGTGCAATGGCAATTCTATACTTTCCAAGTTGAATAACTAAGGCACCTGCACGATTTATTTCTACATATCCCTCTTCACTAATTCTTGCAGCTTCAGAAATTTCTCTAATCATCTTATCTATTTCATCTTCACTAAGTGGTTGATTGTTCAATTTCACAAGTTCGAACTTTCCAGGTTTTCCTCTCTTCGCTAACGGAGGGACATCTTCTATCAAATGCACGCTCAAAGTGTTTTCATCAAAATATTTTTCAAAATTGAAACCCGTAGTTTTTATTTCAGCAGGAATGTGCTCGACTTTAATCCCTTCCGCTTCTCCAACAAGAGCTTGGACGTAATCCGCAGTCATGAGCACAGCATTTTCCGCTTTCGCGACATCCCTTATTATAGCATCCATTCTTCCGCTCTTCGCGAGTTTGATGTCTTCTATTGACGGTCTTTCTCCCGTGAATCTGATTTTGACATTTTTTTCTTCGCCAAGTTTTCTCAAAATCTTGATTTCCTCAAGTCCTGTGAAGCCAATCTCTCTTCCTTTCGATGCCTGTGCTTGCAATTCGTCCAGCGCTGCTAGAGGAATGATTATTTCTGCATCTTTCAATTTACCTTTGCGGATCATTTCTGAGAGTTTTCCGTCTACGATTATGCTCGTATCTACGACGATTTTTTGCATTTTTGACACCTAAATTTATTTTGTTATTTTTCCGTAACTTATTCTATCCCAAAGCCAGAAGCAGATTTCTATTTCATAATTTGTTGTCTTTATTTATAAATGTAATTTCGAAAGTTTTTTCAAAGTTGTAATAAGTCTTATAAAGATATCTTTTTTGAGTTTCACCAAAAAATTGTAACAGTTTTTTCTTTCTGAAGTATATTTTGAAAAATCGAAATGCTTTATATTACTCGTCACGACAAGTTAATCAGAAATTTGAGTGAGGTTGTAACTGACCGATGAGCTCAGACGACACCGAAGTGATAAAATGAAAAATTGTCCAGAGTGTGGTAGTAGCAAAATTAAATTTAGTATGCATGATGGTCTACTCTGTGGCAAATGTGGTCTCGTAATCGAGGATGTTTCATCTGGTACCATTTGAAAAAATGAATCGTGAAGACTGAAACGCAGTAGCGGATTTTAGTCACATATATTTCTCTAGATTTACAAAAAATAATAAGTGAGATAGATGAAGAAAGGTTTGTTCATAGTTTTCGAGGGTCTCGACGGCGCTGGAAAAAGTATTCAGATTGCCATGCTTCGTGATTGGTTGAAACAAAAAAGAATCAACGCCATACTGACAAAAGAGCCTACCGACAATATTACCGGAAACATCTTGAAGCTGACTTTGAGAATGGAAAAACTTGCCCCGCAGACTGATGCATTGTTGTTTGCAGCCGATCGCGCTGAGCACATAGACAAAGTAATTAAGGAAAATCTGAAGAAAGGAAAGATTATCATTCAGGAAAGATATGTCTACGCAAACTTAGCATATCAAACCGCACAAGGTGTAAGCGAGAGGTTTGTTAAAAACATCAACGATTTTGCAATAAAGCCCGACTTAATTTTTCTTTTGGACGTCCCTCCTGAAACTGCGCTTCAAAGAAACTGGAATGTTCTCTACTTCACTCCTGGAAAGTTCGAGAAGAGCGTGAAGTTCAATGAGAAAGTTAGGAAAAAATATCTTGAATTGGCGAAGAAATATGGAATGCATGTGATTGATGGGACAAAAAGTCAAGATGAAATATTTACTGAAGTTGTGGAAAAAGTCAACCAGCTTTTATCTTAAATTAAAAGAATATATTAAAAGAATATATTATCATGCAAAAACAAAATAATGTAAAGAAGAAAATGGTTGCTACTTGGTTGATTTATGGTTTGATGGCATCACTGTTCTGGGGGACTTACATAATTGTTTCGAAGGTAGTTACAGGCGACAAATATTTTGGAATTCAAACTAATACAGCGACTTTGCTGATGCTCGCAGGAATTGCAATTGTTTTCATCGGTTACTTTTTTACTGAAAAACCTGTTATGCCAACGAATACGACTGCAATAGGATTAGGAATTCTTGTCGGAGTTCTCTGGGCTGGTGGAATGCTATCTACTTTTCTCGCATTAAAAAACGGGGGTGAAGTTTCAAAGTTAACTCCGATTTATAATACAAATACATTGATTGCAGTAATTCTTGGAATAGTTTTGCTCCGCGAAATTCCTTAGGCAGCATCTATGATAAAGGTTCTATTAGGTGCTTTTTTGATTGTTTTAGGCGGAATTTTGGTAAGTGGCTAATCCAAACTATCTTTTATTTTAGAAATCAAAACATCTTTTTCCTTTTTAGTTTTCATATTTCGCAATTTTACTTTTTGATCTAAAAAATCTCCTTTAGTTCCTGTTCAAAAGATAGCATTTTTGGCTTACATCTATCGCTTAACCAATTCGAGATGCGACCTAATTTATGAGGTGCATTTAATTTTTTACTTATTCTTCTTGCACCTAGTCCCTTAAAATGCAATTCTTTTGCTTTTCTGTACAAATTACAATCTTGTAATTGGTCTTTTAGATAAGGTAATATTTCAGCAATTTCTTTGTCGAATTTATTTTGCTTATTTGTGGCATATTTAAGTTGAAAAGTTTTCCATAATTTTAATATATTAACACGATTGTTATCGACTTCCAATTCACATTCTACAGTTATTATTCCATCTTTTCTTTTATCTTGATCGTTCCAATTAACTTTTGCTGACTTAGTTTTTATTTTAAATTCCTCTAGTAACTGTCGAAATTCTTCAAGAAATTTAATTAAATTTAGAACTTTATCTATAGATTTTTTCATTGAAAATCTTACGTGATCAAACGAAGCTTGTCTCACTCTTGAAGGTGTAGTTAACTCATTTCCTAATAGGACTTCTACAAATTCTTTTTTGATCTCCTTTGAAGCACTTTTTATCCAGTGTGGAAATTTGAAATTCCTAATTGCTTTATCACCAGTAGGAGCACCTAACGAAACCAGTAGTCTTGCAAATGCGGTATCACTTACAACTAACCATGAATTATTTTTTGTTCTATCAGTGAGTTTAGTTTTTATATGAAAATATTTCTTAATTAAATTTTCTAAAGATTTTAAATCTTCGTGATAACCATAAAAGTAGCAATAGTTTGCTGCCTTAGGTATAGATCCATCGCCAAAGATAAAAGCGAGACAATCTAACAAAACCATAAATCGTCTAGTTTGTTTTATTTTTAGAGGTAAAAGTTTTCTCTGTTTTAAATTCAAAACTATCTTTAAAGGGTATGGAATTTTCCCATGACGCCAACCATCTATTGTACTTATAGGTGTTTTTGTTTTCCTAGCTATTTCCGTCAAAGTGCACTTTGATTTTAATTTCGAAAATTTATTATAACGTTCAACTTGTCTTTGTTGTTTTTCATTGTAAGTTTTTATTATATTTGCTTCTGTTATAATCATCACAGTTTATTATTAGTGCTTATATTAATCTTTTTAAAACATCAGAGATTTCATTTATTTTTACTGTAATTTCTTTTCTTTTTTTCATGTCTTTTATTTTTACAGTTTTCTTTTTTAATTCTTCTTTACCAATTAAAATAATGAATGGTATTCCCACAGAATCAGCATATTCTAATTGTTTGCCTAAATTTCTGTTCATCAAATCTATTTGGCAATTGATTCCATTCTCTCTCAATTCATTCGCAATCTTTATCGCATCACTTTTTACTTTTTCATCAACATTCGCGATAAAAACTTTCGTCTGAGTTTTCTCTAGTTTGAACATCTTTTCCTCATCCATGATTTCCATAATCCTTTCGATTCCAAGGCTGATTCCAGTTGCAGCAGTAGGCCTTCCACCAAAAGTCTCAATCAATTTATCATACCTTCCTCCACCGGCAACAGATCCGTATTTTTCATAGTCCTTAATTTCTATTTCAAAAATCGGCCCAGTATAGTAATCTAGTCCCCTAGCTAAAGTGAAATCTATGTTAATCATTTTCTCAATTCCGTACATCTTCGCGAATTTCATCAGCTCATCGATTTCTTTCCGTCCTTCGTATCCTACAGCGGATTTTATCAGCGATTTCTGATTTTCTAGACTGCTTTCGATAAGTTTCTTTAAGTCATAAAACTGTTTATCGACCAGTCCTATTTTATTCAACTCGAGCTTTACCGTCTCTTCCCCGAATTTTTTGATTTTATCAATAGCCCGAAATATGTCAAGATTTTTCTCTTTTAGGGCTCCTATAATTTCAATAAAAGCATCCAAAATTTTCCTGTTGTTCACGCGAATTGTAAAATCTTTGAATCCCAATTCTTTAAAGCATTCTACCGCAGCTGCAATACACTCGACATCGGCTTCCATACTGCTGCTTCCCACAACGTCAGCATCGCACTGCCAGAACTCTCTTTTTCTCGCAGCAGTCACTTCCTCATACCTCCAAACTGGCGCAATAGCATACCTTTTGAATGGCTTTGGGAGCTGAGGGTTGTTTGCAATGACTCTCGCCATCGGAACCGTCAAATCAAATCTTAACCCGAGCCTTCTCCCGCCTTTGTCTTCGAAGTCATAAATCTGCTTTTTTACGTCTTCCCCGCTTTTTGCTGAAAGAAGTTCAAACTCCTCAAATGCTGGCGTATTGAATGGCTCGAATCCGAATTTCTCGAAAACATTCTGGATTTTTTCGATAACAAACTGTCTGCGTATCATTTCTTCAGGAAGAAAATCTCTTGTCCCTTTAGGAGTCTGGAACTTCATATTTCTATTTTGTTTTCTATTTTTAAAATCAGGCGACTTTACAGTAAACAGAACTCGATTATTTTTTGTGGAAATACTCGCCTTTCATCTTTCTCACTTTGTTAAATTCACTTGCTTTCATCATTTAAATATCTTATTTCTTTGCTGCCATTCACGAAGTGCTCATGTGGCTGTTCATAAATGATGCAACAAACTGTCAAATATTCGTCACTTCCATCAATTGGTTTTGGCGGTATTTGACCTCTTATTTTGTACTCCATATCAAATTACCTCCTTTTTGCTCGGGAGGTTCAGAATGAGACCCACCATTAGTTTCTCAAATAGGTTAAAAAATACTTTTGTAATCGATTCTATATTTTCAAAACACAAAGTAGATAAGTAAGAGCGAACAATATATTTTTTTGAATCCACTTTCTAACGTTTAAATATTTGATTTGCGCAATTCTGTAAAAGTGAAAGCAGTGATAAGTGATTTTCGGATTGGAAACTGATTCTATACTTTTATCTACTGTTGAAACGAAGGTGTTTTTATGACAATGAAAGAAGTCAAAGGCCAGTATATTTTTAAGGAAATCGAGGATAAAACAAGAAAATTCTGGGAAAGCGAAAAAATTCCTCAGAAAATAGTAAATTTGGATAAGAAAAAAAAGAAATTTTACTTGCTTGATGGTCCGCCATACGTAAACCAGGTTCCGCACGTAGGAAACACCAAGACCACAACAATGAAAGACATCTGGTCCAAGTTCAAGCAGATGCAAGGATTCTCCTCATGGTGGCAGCCCGGTTTTGACACCCACGGCCTCGCAATAGAGAACATGGTAGAGAGAAACCTCGGGCTGAAATCGAAGAAGGATATTCTGAATTTCGGCGTGGAGAAATTCATGGATGAGGCGAGAGCCCTTGCCCAGGGAAACGAGAAGTTCTGGCTCGAGCTTTACAAAAAAATGGGCGCGTGGAGAGGTTATGTCGAGCCGTACATAACTTTCAGAAATTACTACATAGAGTCCGGCTGGTGGACTGTAAAGACCCTGTGGGAGAAAGGAATGCTTGTCAGAGGCGAGAAGCCAATTCACTGGTGCCCGCACTGCGAGACCGCTGTTTCTGGTTACGAAGTGACTGACAGCTATGCAGAAGTAAAAGATCCCTCGGTTTTCGTCAAGTTTCCTGTCGTTGGGAGACCGAATGAGTATTTTGTTGTCTGGACCACGACTCCCTGGACTCTTGTGAGCAACGTCGCTATTGCAGTTCATCCAGATGAATATTATGTTCGAGTGAAAGTCGGAAGCGACATTCTGATTATGGCTGAAAAAAGGGTCGAGCCTGTGATGAAGGAATTGCTGAAAGCTAACTATGAAATCTTGGAAAAAATCCTTGGGAAAAAACTTGAAGGGATGAAATACAAGGCAGTATTGGATGTTCCGACACAGCATATGCTGGAAAAGGAAGCGAACGCGCACAAGATAATTTTGTCGCTGCCTGTGATGAAGGGAAAGTCGTACAAGCACAAAAAATCAGAAAAGAAGGAGAATTTCAAAGAGTTTGTCACAATGGAGGAAGGTAGCGGACTTGTTCATACTGCTCCTGGCCATGGAGCAGAAGATCACTTCATGGGACTGCATTACAACCTGCCTATCGTTTCGCCGTTGAATGACGAAGGCAAATACACCGGAGATGCGGGAGAGTTCAAAGGTATCTTTGTGAAAGATGCCGACAAAATTATTGCAGAAAAACTCGAGAAGAAAGGATACATGCTTCATTTTGGTTGGGCGACGCACACGTATCCTTTGTGCTGGAGATGTAAAACCCCTCTAATTTTCAGATTGAGCAAGCAGTGGTTCTTCAAAATAGATTTGATAAAAGAAAAAATGATAAAAGAAAACAAAAAGGTGAAGTGGATGCCAGAATTCGGTAGGGAAAGATTCCACAACTGGTTGGATAATGTAGTTGACTGGAACATTTCGCAGCAGAGATATTGGGGAATACCGCTTCCTGTTTGGGTCTGTGGAAAATGTGGGGCTGAAGATGTCATCGCAAGCGAGAAGGAACTGCGAGAAAAAAGCAAATCGAAGCTCCCAAAAGAAATTGATTTGCACAAGCAAACTGTTGATGAGGTTGAAATAGAGTGCGAAAAGTGTGGAGGAACAGCGAAAAGAGTCATTGATACAATGAACCCTTGGTTCGATTCCGGCATTGCTACGTGGGCTTCTCTTGGGTATCCTTACAAAAACAAGGATATGTTTGAAAGACTCTTCCCCGCCGACATGATATGCGAAGCGCAAGACCAGATTCGTGGATGGTTTTATTCTTTGATGTTCTGTGGAGTCGCAGCATTCAACACAAGTCCTTACAAAGCTGTTTCGATGATGGGATGGGTTGTTGACGAAAAAGGCGAGCCAATGCATAAGAGCAAAGGCAATTTTGTTGCGGCAAGCGACGGCCTCGCGAAGATTGGCGCTGATGTTTTGCGTTTGTACTATTGCTGGGAAACAGCTCCGTGGGAAATGCAGTCATTCAGCTTCAAAAGCGCGGAAGAAGTGAGGAAGTCCGTCAATATCCTGTGGAACTCATATTCATTTTTCACAACATATGCAATCGACTTCAAACCAAATCTTCTGAATTTCGAGATTGAGGACAAATGGATGTTGTCTCGCTTGAACTCGCTTGTGTCTGAAGTGACAAAACACTTTGAGAATTTTGAAATGCATCTTGCCGCACGAAAACTCGTGAATTTCATTCTGAATGATCTCAGCAGATTTTACGTAAAGCTTGTAAGAGACCGAGTTTGGGTCAGCGAAAAAGGCAAAACAAAGAATGCTGCTTTATCGACTTTATATTATTCAATCACGACCTTGAGCAGGCTCCTTGCTCCAATAACGCCATTTATCTCGGAAGAAATTTATCAAAATCTTGAGAGAAATCTTAACAGCAAGTCAGAAAAGTCTGTGCATCTCTCTTCATGGCCCGTCGTAAACAAGAAATTTATTGATAAGTCACTCGAAGAGATGATGGAGATTGCCAAGAACATCATCGATGCGACACTTTCTGCCAGGCAACAGGCCAACATAAAACTTAGATGGCCTTTGCGAAAAGTCACTGTTGTTTCAAAAGATAAGAAAATGCACGACGTAGCAACAAGATTACGAAAGGTGATACAGTTCCTTGCAAATGTGAAAAGCGTAGAGATTGCTAAATCAGAAATCAAAGGGAATTTTGTTCTAGTTGAATTTAATTCCGGAAAAGTTTTGATTGATAAAAAGCTTGATGAAGAGATGATGAACGAGGCAATGATCAGGGAACTGATTCGAGAAGTTCAGAATTTAAGAAAAAAGAATGGTTTCAATGTGAAGCAGACAATTAAATTGGCACTGGTTGCTGATGATGTAACATCTAAAATTTTGAAGAAAAACGACGAATTAATAAAAAAAGAAGTGGGCGCAAGCGCTGTTACTTTCGGAAAAGTTTTAGGGAATTTTGTCGGAAAAGTTACATTCGAGAAAAAGGAAATTAATATCGGATTTGATAAAAGCTAATCAACTATACAAATTAAGTCATCCTGACTGAAGACAAGTTTACGGCATTCGCAATAAAACCGTTTGGAGCATACAGTCCTATCGTCAAGCCCTTTTCCGGAAAGTTTGTTCTGAATCGTGGTCTGTAGTGAACTGAATACTGAATGATGTCATCGCTGCTTTTCGAGTGCAGCTTTCCAACGATTGCTTCGACTTCCATACCTGGAGTTATGTCACCATCTTGATAGCTAGCAAAAGGCACGTAACCTCCCTTAAACATTTTGTATGCTTCCCATGGTCTATCTCCCCAGCTCAGCTTGAACACGTTTTCAACCTTTCCAACTACAGGAAGTTTTTGTTGTATCAGCATCTTCGAATCGTCGAGACATTTCAATCTTGCAGGTAAAAATGTTCTTTCGCAGTCATCGCACACGCTCTGCTTAATCTCACCATATTCAGGCATCGGTTCAACTGTGCCCGCATAGCGCGGGTGGTCTAGTCTGAATGTTTTCTTGATTTTTTCTCTTTGCCAGTGCTCCGAGCCTTTCATCAGGAGCTTTCTACTCAGATAATCTTCAAAGTTTGGAACTTTATGTTTTTTCTGTTCAATCCCTCTTTCGACTCTCAACCATACGGCCATCGAATATGCTCCCGAACCATACGACAAAATGAGAATGTTTTCGCCTGGTTTTGCTGAATCCAAAATGCGGGATGCTGTCATAGTCGATGAAGCTGCATAGGTATTTCCAACATATTCGGCAGTTGCTCCCACCCATCTCAAAATTTTTGTTTTATATTCCTCAAGTGTCAATTTCGATTTTTCAATAAAATCCTTGTCTGTAAAAACATCCTCAGGTTTTAACTTGTCGTAGTTACCAGTCATTATCTGCGTCGATCTTCGAGCAATATACTGAGATGGTTGGTGAGTTCCGATGTGGTCGAAATCGTGAAGCACCAATTCCGGATATTTTTTGCATAATGCATACCACGCACCAGCAATATGAATCAGAAATGCATCTGTAGTAGTCGGGCCGAAATGTTTTGGAACTGATTGTCCCTCTCTTCTCCAGAAATCCAATGTTAACGTCGAATATGGAACTGAATCGATGATTGACGCAACTAAATTTTCCCTTCCTATTACGAAAGCTCCTGATCCAGCGCCAGCCGCGAGTTCAAGTGGATCTCCGGCGCCAGCCTGAGAGACATCTGCTCCAACAGCTAAACCATAATCAATATCACGGGCTTTTACTTGACTCTTAATTAGATGTAATGATGTTATTCCAGAAACGCAAGCTCCTTCTATGTCCGCCGTCCCGACAAATTCACCCACACCAGTGAATGCACCAATATGTCTGGCAATCTCGCCAACGGCATACGGTTTTGATTCCGAACCTACTACTATAGTCTGTATAGAGTTAGGATCAATACCTGCCATATTTATTGCATTCAATGATGCCTCGGAGGCAATTGTGATTGTGTCCTCCCATGGCGCTGGGACAGATTTCTGCCTAAGTCCCAAGCTTTTTACTGTCTTTTCTTTGTAGTCCTCCAAAGTCTCGCCGGGTTTTAGATATTTTTCCTTTATGATTTCCGCCCTTTTTTTTATCACTTCAGTTGTGTCGAGACGTTCTTTAGGAATTGCAACTCCATATCCGACTATCCCAACTTTTTCTTCACTCATTGCAAAAATTGTTTTGAGAAACAAGTAAAAATACCTTTTGATAATTTCAAATTTTTGTTAAAATCGAAACTAATTTAAATCTGAATTCCAGCAAGTCTGAGCAAAGTAGGAACAAGAAGAACCCCCATCAAGTGCGCAGAACGAATTTTCAATTTTATTGCGAGAGTGCCTATTGAAGTTGCAGTAACCGCCAGCAGCGCACCCTTCCAATTTGTGAAATAAATTATCAGCAAGCAGCCACACAAGAACCCGAAAGTCTTCAAATATTTTTCATTTATATGCGGAACTATTTTGTCTAGAATTTTCACAAAATTGAGTAAGATCGCGATGGAACAAATCGTTGCAAGGATGAAGCTCCCTAGTAATATTAACACTTGGTTAAAACTGAGACCTTCGGAAATCTCTGAAATATCATAAGCAAGAGTGCTGCGCACAGAATTCGATGAAAGTGCGATAAGCGACACAATCAAAAAAGATATAGATATTATCGACAGCGCAAACAAAACAGTTTCACTTTGATCAAACTTTCCTAAACCGAGAGTGATTGCCGAGGTCTGACTTCTTTTCATCGATGGTATAAAAATCGCGAACAAAGAAGTGCCGAAAGCAATCAGAGAAACCCTTATTTTCTCCTTGAGGCTTATTGGAAGTACAACATTTTTTGGTGTATGTTTCCTTGCGATTATTGAACTGAATCCGAACATTCCGATAAAGACTGGCATCAGCAGTAAGTTAGATGGAAGGAACCCGCTTTTTTGGATCGTTATGCCAAAAATTCCTGTCATGCTGAAAATTAATACTGCAAAAATTTTTCTGGGAAAAGTTGTTTCGGAAACAATCGTGTACAGTATTATCGCAACAAGAATCACAAGCAGACTTGATTTCACGGTGGTTTGAACAATTGAGAACAAATCCTGAAACACAAAAACTAACGGAATTGAAAGAAATAAGCTTATGATTGCTCCCAGAGAAACAGTTCTCGCAATTCTTGAAAGATTTTCCATTTCGAACTTATTTCCTATCGAAAGTGATGTTATGTCGTCGCCTATTTCAAAAATATTGGTGGTGACAAATTCAAAAATTGAGAATGCAACTGCTGAAGAAGCTATAAAAATCGCGGCCTGGATTCCGGACAAAAATCCGAAAAACAAAAGCCCCAGCTCGGAATAGAAAAGTCCAGGAACAAAGGAAGCTGCTATGCCAACAAATACGCCAGAGAAAGTATACACAATTATTTCAGCTAACATTTATTTCGATTTCCTTGGGATCAATTTCAAGATTGCCCTGATAGTCTGTAACCAGCCCGCTGATTTTAACCAGAGTGCTTTTTGAAATATTTCTGTAGCTGTTTGCAGTACTGCTAAAAAGAGGAATTGTGATGCTTCCAGTTGCGTCTTGAACTGTCCAATAAATATTTCCACTGCTACTTTTTTTAATCTTCGTTATCTCTCCTGAAATTTGAACCAAACTCCCTTTTGGAAAATTCTCCAGATTTTCGATTTGAGTTTCAGCGGATTCCGTAAGAAAAATAGAATAGTAGATGAGGCTTAAACCAGCGATAAAAAGTACTATAAGCGAAATTGCAGTTGAATATTCTCCAATCATTCTCTCTTTTAAAATCGCTGAAAAGAGATATTTGAAAAATTACAATAACTATCAGTGGTAGGGGAAGTCATCCAGCTTGGTCTAAGATTTACCCTTGGGGTGGGTAACACCCGGGTTCAAATCCCGGCTTCCCCACTATTTCGAACGTTTTATACTGCAAACGAGAGAAGATTAATTATGCCCAAGAATCTGAAAAAAGATCTGAACGAAGCAATGGTACTATATGACAAAGGTGCAAAAAAGTACTTCAAAAAGCAGAAAAGCGATTTTGTAAAATTCTTTCTGTCAAAGTTTGCAATTAATCTTCTTGGCGATTTGAAAAACACGTAGTTCTTGACGCTGGATGTGGTTTTGGTTATGATTCAAAATTACTTGCGAAAAAAGGAGCTAAGGTTTATGCGATTGATATTAGTGAAAGAATGCTAGATTTAGCAATAAAAGAATGCAGAAAACTAGATGTGTTTTTTTCAAATCAAAGTTTCACAAAAACAAACTTCAAGAGAAATTTTTTTGACATTATTTTTTCTTCCCTGTCAGTAACTTATATCAGTGACTTGAATTCAGCGTGGCGTGAGTTTCACAGAATATTAAAGAAAGGAGGCCTAGCAGTCGTCATATTTGCTCATCCTATAAGAAAGATGATTAAGTACACCAATTTTAATTATTTTGACACAGGCAAGCACTATGAAGAATATGCCGGTTTTACGCGTTTTGCTTACTACCATACTATTGAAGAATATTTGAATTCTGCAGTAATCAATGGATTTGCCATAAAAAAGTTTTTTGAACCAAAAATTATTTTCCCGCAAGAGTATAAGCTGAATGAAAGTGAAAGTGGCAGAGTAAGCCCAGATTTATATCCACATTTCATAGTTTTGCTTTTAGAGAAAACTAAATAGTTTAATCCTTTATTACCATAAACTCTGTAATAGCATTCGTGGGGGAATAGTCTAGCTTGGTCTAGGATAGGGCCCTTGGGAGGCTCAGACCCGAGTTCAAATCTCGGTTCCCCCACCTTTTATTTTCTAATTCAAAATATCAATTATGAGACAGTCTAAAAAACCCGACTGGCAACAGAAGATTGCCAAAGAGCGAATTGACATACTTTTTGTTCTTGCGGAAGACAACCTGAACAATAATTTGAAGAGAAGCCAGAGGTATGTGGAGCTGGCAAGAAGAATTGGAATGAGGTACAATGTGCGTTTTTCAAAGGAAATGAAAAGAAAATTCTGCAAGAAATGCAACGTTCTGCTGAAAGGAACAAAAGCTAAGGTGAGAACGGAAGGGAAGAGTTTAATTATTAAGTGTCAGAACTGTAATACCATATATAGGTATCCATACAAGTGAGTGAATGAAAGGCGTATCACCAGTAATATTTGGTCTTGGTGCTGTTTTTGTTGCTGTATTTACTTTATTCTTTATTTTCGATCAAATTCAGAAGCTGGCTGATAATTGCGCGAAGACAGCTGTTCCAACAGGTATTTGCAGGCAATTTACAGGTTTCACACAGAGCCTTTTGATTATAATTTTGATTATTGCAGGATTTGTTATCGTAATATCAGCAACTGGATATATTTTGCTGACTTCGGGTTCGTCAGAATCATGATTTGATATCAGCAACGCTTTATATATTATTAACTTCTTAAAGTTTTAGAAGGAATCTGATAATATGGTGTCGGTAAAGGATGTTCCAGCACAGCAATTAGTAGAGAAATTGAAAGAGGAACTCAAAAAAGTGGAACAAATTAAGCCACCTGAATCGATTAAATACTCAAAGACGGGTCCTCACAGAGAAAGGCCGCCACAGCAGAAAGATTTTTGGTATATTCGTGCGGCCAGCTTGATGAGGAGAGTTGCTATAGAGGGAAATGTAGGGGTCGAAAGACTGCGAACTTTTTATGGCGGCAAGAAAAGAAGAGGTTATAAGCCGGCGATTTCGAAGAGAGCCAGTGGTGGTATACTGAGAAGATTGTTGCAGCAACTTGAGGAAGCAGGGTTTGTCGCAAAAGATAAAAAGGGAAGAAAATTAACAGCAAAAGGACAGAAGCTTTTGTCCTCGATTACAAAAGAGATGAAAAAATGAGTGAAGAAGAGATGCAGCAGCAAGAAATAACTGAAATGAAGAAAACAATTTTAAAGAAGGTACTTAATAAATCTGCAAACGAGAGAATGGGAAGAATACGACTTGTAAAGCCAGATGTTGCGAACCAGCTTGAATTATATTTGATGCAGTTGTATCAATCAGGAAAATTGAAGAACGTCATTACCGAACAGCAGCTTATCATGATTTTAGACAGTTTGTCTGCAAAAAAGGATTTCAAATTAATAAGGTGAAAACATGGGGAGAAAGAAGAAGATAGGAACAGCTGGGAGATTTGGACCCAGATATGGAAAGAAAGATAGGCAACAGGTTTCTGACATAGAAAGGATTCAGAAGCAACACCATGTTTGTCCTAGATGCGGCCTCCCTTTTGTGAAAAGAGAAGCGAGCGGAATATGGAAATGTAAGAAATGTGGGAACAGATTTACCGGGCTTGCTTATTATCCAAATGCAGCAGCTGTGACAAAAAAGGAGTGAGAAAATGTATAGATGCGTTAACTGCAAAAAGGAAATTACAAAAATCGAGGATAGAATAAGATGCCCTTTTTGCGGTCACAGAATTTTCAGCAAGAGAAGACCTGAAGTTGTGCGCAGAGTCAAAGCGCGATAAGTGATTTTTATGGAAGACGACCTAGTCACAGAGTTTCAGAACTATCAGCAAGATCTACAAAATGTGGTGATCCAGAAAGAAAGCTTGAAACTCCAATCCATGGAAGTTGCAAAAGCACTTGAGGAACTGCAGAAGACAACCCAAAAGATGGCTTTTAAGATTACCGGAAATATTATGATAAACAAGCCAGTTGAAGAAGTAAAAAAAGATTTGGAGGAAGCTAAGGAAAATATCGAGCTGAAGATAAAAAGCTTGGAAAAGAACGAGGAAAGAATAAATAATAAGCTGAAGGAATTACAAACTAAGTTAAAAGAAGTGATGAAGTAATGCAGGTGTCGGTTATGCCAGATTATACACAGGTCATTGCATTGTTAGATCAGATTATCAACGATAGAACTGTCCCTAAGAACATTCGCAAGGCTGCAGAGGATTCGAAAGTAGTTTTGCAAGGAACCGATTCAGATGAGGTTAAAATTTCCACAGCTATCAACACACTTGATGAGATAACAAACGACCCTAACATGCCAATTTATGCGCGAACACGAATCTGGTCCGTTGCTTCTATGCTCGAAGAGCTCAGAAGGGAACTCAGTTAAAAATTGAAATTTCTATTTGACTTCCAAGTAAATATTTAAATCTACAAACTAATTTTAATTTAGACGTTTATGGGACTAAAGGAAACTCTTGGCAAACTAATGTCATCTAAGTCTGAAGAGGGAGAAGATTTTGTGGAGGTAAGTCCAGCTCCTGAAGATAACAATGTGACTGTTAAAATCGATTCTTTGACTTCTTACGCTGATACAGATAGAGTTCAGCAGTCGTTGAGGGAAGGAAATGTCATTTTTCTTCGAATTAGAGATTTGAGAGAAAAGGACATCAATGAGCTGAAGAGATCAGTTGAGAAACTAAGAAAAACAATAACCGCAATGAATGGGGATGTTGTTGGAGTAGATGAGGATTTTCTGGTTTTGACTCCCAAATTTGCTAAGATTTACAGAGGAAAAGCAGTTTAATCTGTTTTCAGATGTTTTGCTAAATCTTTGATTTTTACTCTTACTTGTTTTGTTGAATCTCTGTTCCTAACAGTAATGGTTTCGTCTTTCAAAGTGTCGTAATCGATTGTTACAGCAAAAGGGGTTCCGATTTCATCGGCTCTCGCGTATCTTTTTCCTATGCTTCCGGATTCATCGTACTCGCATACGAAATCTTTTTTCAGCGATTCAAAAACTTCTTTCGCTTTTTCTGCGAGGCCATCCTTCTTCATTAGCGGAAACACGCCAATTCTGACAGGTGCGATATCAGCCGAAAGCTTCAGTTTTATCTTCATTTCGTCTCCATCCTTTTCTTCGCTGTAAGAATCAAGAAGCAGCACCATTATTGTTCGATCAAGTCCGAATGAGGGTTCAATGACAAAAGGCACAACTTTTTCTTTTGTTTCTTCATCAAAATAATTCAAATCTGTTTTGCTAAATTTCATATGCTGTTTCAAATCAAAATCCGTTCTGTTGGCAATTCCCTCCAATTCCTTCCATCCCCACGGGAAATTATATTCAACATCCCATGTTTCCGTAGAATAGTGCGATAGCTCAGTTTTAGTGTGTTCCCTTATCCTCAGGTTTTCTTTTTTTATCCCGATTTTTTCGAACCATTTCATCGATTCAACTATCCAAAAGGCGTGCCATGGGGTCTTTATGGTTTTTTCTTCCAGTAAATCTTTTATTTTTGCTTTTTTATGTTGTTGCTTCTTTTCTTGAGAGTTGCCGTCAAGGACATTCAATTCATAGTCTAGATGTTTTTTTGTCAAAAATTCACATTTGTCCATTTTTTTTGGATTAATAAAATATTCTATCTCCATCTGACTGAATTCTCTTGCTCGAAAGACAAAATTTCTTGGCGAGATTTCATTTCTGAAAGACTTTCCTATCTGCGCTATCCCAAATGGAAGTTTTTTCCTTGCAGAATTCTGTATAATTTTGAAATTCGTGAAAATTACTTGTGCTGTCTCAGGCCTTAGGTAAGCTTCATTCTTCGCCTCCGCACCGACAGAGGTTTTGAACATCAGATTGAAAGGTTGAAGGAATTTTAATTCACCCTTGTCGTCTGGGCATCTTATTTTATGTTTTTCCATCAGTTCTTTCAAATGATTGAGTGACAACCCATCAACAGAAATCTTCAATTCATCTTCAACAAGACTGTCCGCTCTATACTTCTTTTTGCATTTTGCGCACTCAACAAGAGGATCATTGAACGATTCCAAGTGACCACTCGCTCGCCAAACTTCTGGATGAGTTATTATTGCACCATCAATTCCTACCATGTCGTCTCTTTCTTGGACGAAATATTTCCACCAAGAGTTTTCCACGTTTCTCTTCAGTTCGGAACCGTAATTTCCGTAATCGAAAAAACCCGCAAAAGTACCATATATTTCAGAATTTGGAAAAACTATCCCTCTTCTTTTCGCAAGCGCTATTATCTTATCAATTTGCATAAAAGACATTCGAATTCTATTAATTTATTTTTGAGGAGGTCCCATTCTTCCAAATTAATTAACTATAGTAAATGATTGTATCGGTGTCTGATAGGTATTAAAGTTCTGGTCCGTGAAAATTGCATAGTAATCTACTGTGCTGCCCAGATTATATGGCCCGCCGAAATAAGTACATGTCATGACTGGTAGCTGTTGACAGTTCTTTCTTTGAAAATTATTCACAAATATTTTGATTGAGGAGAGCGACGGGCCGCCTGATGATTTCCAGGCTGTGAAGTTTACTGTGTCCTGCATTGTAGGAGAACTTGGCTGAATTTCTATATAACCCCACACCGTCGAAAGAATATTAATAACCTGATAGTTTGTTATTTCTACATTTCCTGCTTCATCAGTCGATCTAAATCTCACATAATTGCTTCCTGGCGTTGATACAGAGAAAGTCGAAGAGTAAGGAGTTGAAGGGGTGCACGTGTTCGATTGATCTACACAATACGAAGGGTTGTTTGATGCGCAGCCTGAAAGAGCGTCGGAACAACTCAAACTGACAGTTACTGCAGAAGGATATGTGTTGGCAGAACATGCTGCACTATTGCACAAAATACTTGACGTAGGCGGTGTTTTGTCCAAATCAAGTGGTTGGACATGCATTGTTTCCATGTTTCCTGCATTATCTGTCGAGTTATATCTTACGTAATTCACCCCTTCGCTCGAAATTATGAATGTTCCAACATAGAGCTTGTTAACATTACATGTGCCTAATTGATCGAAACAATAACCTGGACTAGTGTTAGGATTACAACCAGAGCCTGCATCAGAGCAAGATAAACTCACTGTTATGTCTGAGCTATACCATATTCCCGAAGAGCATGTCGCCCCATTGCAGGCAATGCTTGTTGTGGGAGGTGTCGTATCTGCAGCAGGCGCGGACGTTGTCGTTTGGATTTGCGTAGTTGAAACTGTTTGCGTTGTAGTTTGAGTTAAAGTCTGACTTGCGGTGGTCTGTGTAGTGGCCGTTTGCGTCGATGATGTTTGCGTAGTTGAAGTTGTCTGCAAAATATTTTGCGTTGTTACTGCACTAGTAATTGCGCTGGACTGTCTTGATTGGACCACAGAGTTCACAGTGGTGGTTGTGGTCAAAATTGTTGCTGTGCCTTGGGATGTGCAGTTTAT
>Ga0315281_10000058_pt1 | contig 124018 bp, 119 predicted proteins | sample YL17G07_0_MG_FD_204540 | JGI IMG/M metagenome (GOLD analysis project Ga0315281, IMG submission 204540) | Sediment microbial communities from Yellowstone Lake, YNP, Wyoming, USA - YL17G07_0 | ecosystem: Environmental > Aquatic > Freshwater > Lake > Sediment | place: USA: Wyoming | collected...
CAAGAGATAAAATCGCAATAGCGCTATTTTGTCGGCACCGCATTTTTCCCAAAACCCAAAGTGCCCCTAATACTTTCAACCACTTACCTACAAAAATCGGCGTTTACTGTAGAACTTGGGTCAAAGAGCGGGCGCCGGGGTTAAGCGCCGACGGCCCCCCAGGCCCCGGCAGGTGCGGGGGCCTGGGGGTTAGCCCGAGCGGCTTTTTAAACTTAGGTTTTCCGGCGCCGCCAGCCCAGGCCAACCAGGCCCAGCAGGCCGCTGCCCAGGAGCAGGGCGGTGGGGGGCAGGGGGACGACATTGATATTATCCACCAACCACCAGTGGCCCGATCCGTTAACGAAGTCAAGCCTATCCACTCCGCTAAAATTTATCGCGTAAGAACTCATAGCAGAGGGGGAAAGGTTCAAAGTTGTCGTTCCTACCAGAGATGCCCCGAGATAACCGTTCAGCGTTAAGGTTTGCGCCGAATAACTTACAAACGCATTACCCTGACCCCAGGACCTGAAATCAGCGCTCACAACAGTCATGGGAGAAGGGAAGGAAACGGTCATTGTTACTGCACCGGAGTCATTATAGGCTGCATTTGGAAGGGAAGAGAAATCTCCAGTATTACCATAGGTTGTTTTAAAGGAGCTGTTTTCTGCGACCTCCCAACCGCCGGTCCAGGTAAACCCAACATAGTTTCCCGGAACCGTTCCCCATAATTGCCCCCCGCTATTAGTGGGAGTGGGAAGGTCATCGAAATTAACGATAACTGCCACGCTATGCCAGGCAGGCAGATGACCACCCCCAAAGCCAAAACAAGTAGAAACTTACTTAAGGTTTTCATGGTTCGTTCCTCTTCGAACTACCTTTATTGCTGGGACCTCAGGTCTCAGCAAGTTAGTCCGTTCCAGAGGTCGTAAACCTCTTGTCCAGGGAGGCCTGGCTGCCGGCGGGAAATACCCCGGCAGAGGCAAGGCGACCCTGGAAACCCGAAACCATTCCATCTCAAAAATCAGGTAAGGTATTGGAGAACCATCACCTCCTTTGGGTGCTGGAGCCGGCAGGCTGCTTTGAGGTTTCAGGTCAGCAGTCGCAACCGGAAGTTGTCTCCGGTAGGCTCGCGCCGATTCCCCGGCCTGCCGCTCTCAATGATGTGGGGGGTTATCCCCCGGTTTTCCTTCTACTTCTTCCCAGGAGCCCCAGGCGATTTTCATAGAGACCCGCGGCTTTCCGTCCCCAGCTCGCGCTGAGTTTGGCTTTATTAAAAGGGCTTGGTGATCCTATGTATGTATAAAAATGCTTCTAGGCTAGATGCCATTTGATAATGCGGCTACGCCGCCAGGCCACGGCGGGGCCTGTGGCCGGTGAAACTACCGCCCCGATCTCCGCCGCCAGCCCAGCAAGCCCAGCCCCACCAGGCCCGAGGCCAACAGCCAGACGCTGGGCGGTACGGGAATCACGCCGCCACCGCTGGGGGTGCCGGTCACAGAGGGGTCAGTAAGCGCAGTGCCATACTGGAAGCGAACGCCACTGAAATCAATCTGGTTCGCAGCGGTGGACAGGGTGAAAGTAACCGAATTATGAATCAGGGCCTGGCTTCCCGTGACTTTCTGGTTACCGGTGAGAGGGTTATCCCCGGCCGACGTGAGGCCGTATTGGATGCCATCCGGGGAATCAGGACCCTGCAGATTGGTTCCGGGAAATCGGTCTCCAGGACCAAAGATACTAAAACCGGCGCTGCTGGTCCCATAGCCCGCACGATAGGCCCATTCGCCGCCTACGACTCCATCCGGGTCAGTACCCCCAAAAAATACCGTACTGCCCGCGGTGACAACCGCGGAAACCGGTGTCAGGGGGCTAGGCACGGAGTTAAAGAAAAGGGCCGTCAGCACCTCGGCCGGCGCCGTGACATCAGAAGTGGAAGTATTAGTCAGCACCACCGTAAGGTTATTGATATTGGTGTTGATGGTACTGGTAGTAAGCGTAAAGACCGCTTCCGCCGCGAGGTTTGAACCATTGGTGCCGGTATAGGTTAGTGGGGCACCGTCAAGGATGACGGTACTGGCGGACGCCGCCAGGGGCAATACCATCAGCAGCAGCACCGCGGCCAGGATCAGCCTGGGGCCTATCTCAAGTTTTCTCAAACTCAGCATTGCCTTTCTCCTGTGTGCCGCCTCGGAGTCGCCGCCCTGGTGGAAACGGCTTTCTAACCCCGGGTTTCGGCGGGGCGGGAAGATGACCCGGCTTTGTGATAAAAAGACCAAGCCGATTATCTAGCGGAAATGTAACTGGCAGCTTGCCGGCAACTCAGAAAAGAGCCCATAAAAAAACCGGGCTGCCTCACTCAGCAACCCGGCTGTCTCATCAAGACTCGTGGCTTTCCGTCCCCATCTCGCAATGAGTTTGGTTTTTTTGTGAGGAATTTCTCTTAAGCACAATGCTAAATTCAATGTCAAGTAAATTTTAAATAATTTTATAAATAATAATAAATTATTTTTCCTTTAATAATAATTTGTTATAAACATCTTGTGGTGTAGGTTTAAGCCAGGTACCAGGATAGCTATTCCGAATATCCAAGCGCGTTGAGACCTCTGCGAAATTAACGGATTCCAAATCCAAGCCTTTCCGTAAAGGGCACAGCACGCTGTGCCCCTACAGGAAAGACCTTGATTTTAAAAGATTTATTAAATGTAGGGTGGGCATGGCCCACCAATCAAAATGCAGTTAATCTCTTATTACCCTAATGTTTAGAGGGAAATAAGCCAGTTTCGCAGAGGTCGCGCGTTGCTATGGCGGCAAGCTTCGTGGGGGAAGCCGGGCGTTGCCGCCGGCGCCTCTTTAACCGGCGTTACCGGACCTGAAAGAGGCCGTGGAGCAGACCTTTGCCCCAGGGGTCAGGTCAACCAACCGCACTTTTAGTCGGGAGAGGCCGGTTTTGATTAGCGCTGGGAAACTGGAGACTCCGGAAGAAATTTATGGAAGCAAGAGACCTGCCCTCTTTCTGCCATCAAAAATTCTTGAGCTTAAGAGAATAAGTGGACCAATCTATCTTGCCTTATTTGCTTCCAAGCCTCGGCCGGTAACAATTCTAAGCTGCTACTGTTCCCAGCGCGGCAGAAAGCGCCAGATTTTATCCAACCAACTGGTAAAAGCCGGGCAAGGCCAGAAAAATCTGGACCGCGAAGCAATAGTGTGGTATGTTTGTAAACTCTCAAGCTTATGATCCCCCAGGTCCACATGGCCCGAAAACTGGCGTTAGCCGCTTGCTCTCTTTTTCTCCTGGCCGTTCTGGTGGCTGGTCATGGCCGGGTTATGCCGTTGCCCCCCGCCCCCAGCCCCCCGGTTTCTTCTGGGGCCCGAGACCTTCCTGCCGGCCCCCTGGGCGCGGCATCGCCGCCTGGGCAAAACCCGGCCCCGGAGAATGGCCGCCGGGTGTGGCCCTCAGCCCGCCCACCCCTGGCCAGTCTGGTGAAAATCAAAGAACTGGAGCCCGCGGTCCAGAAATATGCCAGGGCGCACGGCGTGGACGAAGACCTGGTATGGGCGGTTATGCGCCACGAATCCGGCTTTAATCCCCGGGCCGTGTCCCCTAAGGGCGCCATGGGTCTGATGCAACTCATGCCGGGGACCGCCTCCCTGATGGGAGTTGCCGACCCCTTTGACCTGGAAGAGAATATCGCCGGCGGCATCAGATACCTGGAACAGTGCCTCAGCCGGTTCAACCAGGATATCGCCCTGGCCCTGGCCGCTTACAACGCCGGCCCCCAAAATGTCGCCAAATACCAGGGGTGCCCGCCCTTTCCGGAAACTCGCCAATACGTGGCCGCGGTGCTGCAAACCTACTCCGGCCACCCCCGATACGGGAGACTGGGGGGCTCGGTCAGCGACGAGGTCGCGGCGCTCCTGGATCAGGTGGGATTGCACTGGCGGGTTCCCAGGCCCCAGTGGAAGATTGCGGAGCCGCAGTTTCACGTCAGATCACCCCAATGGAAAGGGGCCCGGGCGCATCTGGTTACCCTGGCCCGATAGCCTGCCGGACTATCCCGAAGGCCGCTCCTCACAAAGAAGGCCACGCCCCGCCCCGGTCGAAAAGTTCTCCAGACCGGCGGCTCCCAGCTACGGAGAAACAGATAGTAATCCACCCAAGGTTATGCTATCAATGGTAACCTAACGATCTACATAAGTTTTTAAAATTCGGAGAAATTACCATGGCCATAAAACCAAATGGGGTCCGGGGTCGAATCCTGGTCTGGTGGTCGGCAGTTCTGCTGCTGGTAATATTTCTCGGCGCCTGCAGCACCATGGAAGATAAGCGGGATAAATTTTTCGCCGAGGGGAAGGAACTTTACCAGAAAGCCGATTATGTCCGGGCCCGGCTGCAATTTAAAAATGCCCTGCAGATTGATCCCAAGTTCGCGGATGGTTACCTCTGGCTGGGCAAGACGGAACTCAAGGCGGGAAATCCGCGGGGCGCCTACGGAGCCCTGTCCCAGGCCGTGGAGCTCAAGCCTGAGCTAACCGAGGCCCAAATCCTGCTGGGCCAACTGCTGGTGCTGGGCAAGCAACTGGACCAAGCCGAAGAAAAGGCCAAGCTGGCCCTGGGGCGGGAACCCCAAAACCCCGAGGCCCTGATGCTGGCGGCAGCTCTGGCCCAGGCCCGCCAGCAGCCCGAAAAGGCCCTGGAACTTTTGGCCCAGGTCCGCCGCCTGAAACCGGATTATACTGCGGCCTATCTGGGAGCGGCGGCCATCCAGGCCAGGCAGAAGCAGCCGGAAGCGGCGGCGGCCACCCTGGAGGCGGGCATCAAAGCCAATCCCAAGTCCATCGACCTCTATCTGGCCCGGGCCAGCCTGGCGGATAACCAGAAGCAATTTGATACGGGTGAATCTTACCTGTTAAAAGTCCTGGAACTTGAACCGAAAAATACCAGGCACCGCACCGAACTCGCCCTCCATTACAGTCTGGCCGGCCAAGGGGAGAAGGCGGAACAGGCCCTGCGGCAAAACCTGGGGCTAGAACCGGATAAAGAAAGTCATGCCGTTGTCCTGGCCGAGTTTCTGGCCAGGCGGGGCAGCCCCCGGGAGGCGGAACAGACCCTCAAAGATTTCATCGACAAGCATCAGGATAATTTCCCGGCCCGGCTCGCCCTGGCAAAGTTTTATCTTGCCGCAGGGCAACAAGGGCGGGGAGCCAAAGTTCTGCAAGAGATCGCCACCTTGGACCCCAGCGGACCCAAAGGGATGGAAGCCAAAAATCAATTGGCCCGGCTGCGCCTGGCCCAGGGCCAGATGGAGGAGGCCGAGAAGTTGGTGGCCGGGATCCTCAAGGACAACCCCAAGGATATGGCAGCCACCCAGACCCAGGGGCTCATCGCCCTGGCCAAGAAAGACGGCCTGAAAGCCGTGAGCAGCTTCCGGCTCATTACCCAGGATCAGCCCCAAAGCCCCGAAGCCTGGCTGCTGCTGGCCCAGGCCCACCTAGTGAACCAAGAACCGGCCCAGGCCAAGGAAAAAGCCAAGAAGGCCCTGGAACTCAAACCCGACTACCTGGAGGCCCGGCGGTTTCTTTACCACATCTTCGTGGATGCCAAGGACTACGAGGGTGCCATCCAGACTATCCAGGGATACCTGCGTCTTAACGAAAAAGATGGGTTTAATCTGATTGCCCTGGGAGAAACTTACGCCCAGGCAGGCGATACTGCCAAGGCCCGGGCCACGTTCCAAAAAGTCGTGGACCTGGACCCCCAAAAACCCCAGGGCTACTTTAATTTGGGTCGGTTGAGCCTAAAGACCCAGAAATCAGAGGAGGCCATCAAGTATCTGGACAAAGCCCTGGCCGCAGATGCCAATTATCTGCCGGCCCTGCAGCTGCTGGTGGCCATTTATCAGGAGCAAAAGCACCCGGATAAGGGGCTGGCCGCGGTGCGCCAAACCTTATCCCGCAGCCCCAAGAACCCCCAGTTGCAGCAAATGCTGGGGGAGGTCCTGTTAGCCCAGAAGCAGCCTGAAGCTGCCGCCGCGGCGCTGGAAGAGGCCATCAATCTCAATCCCAGGCAGGTGTCAGCCCTGCGGCTGTTAACCCTGGCCTATCTGCAGGAGTCTGACCCGGATCAGGCGATGCGCCAGCTGGAGCAGAAGGTGGCCGACCCCAAGACTTCCCCGGTGTTTTCCCTGGTGCTGGCCTCCCTCTACGAAAAGCAGCGCCAGATTGACCAGGCCATCAACCTTTACAACAGCCTGATAGTACGGGACCAGTTCCCCATCCTGGCTCGCAACAACCTGGCCTATCTGCTGGCGGAGCACCAGCCGACCCCGGAAAACCTGGCCCGGGCCCTGAAATTGTCGGCCGAGACCCTGGAGGACAACCCGGAAGAGCCCAGTTTCCTGGACACCCAGGGCTGGATCCTTTGCAAGCAGGGTAATTTTGCCAAGGGAAAACCTTTCCTGGAAAGGGCCGTGTCGCACTCCCCGGGGCAGCCGGCCCTCCTCTATCACCTGGGATGGTGTGAGTCAAAATTGGGCGAGACCCAGGCGGCCCGGGAGGCCTTGCAAAAGGCCCTGGCAGCCAAAACCGAGTTCGCCGACCGGCAAGAGGCGGAGAAACTCCTGAAGAACCTGAGGTAGGGATTGGTGACAAGGGGGCGTCAGGACAAGAGTGGGAGCCTCACGCGCCGGGCAGGCCCAGATAAATAATTAAGTTAAAATTTTTTCAAATTTTTTTAAACTATATTCTTGACAAATTGCTTTCCTCTAACTTATATTAAATTTACAAAATATTTTGGATAAAGCCAAACCCATCGTGAGGTGGGGACGGAAAGCCACGGGTCTTATGAGATAGCCGGGTTGCCAAGAAAGAGCAACCTGGCTGTTTTTTTTTGAGCCTGTTTTCCAGAAGCAGGGCGGATAGAACCTCCAACTCTAAAGGGATAGGGAAGGCCGCCAAACTTGTCTCCTTTTTCCTTTTAGGTAACAATCTGTCCCGAGGAGGGGACCACGGAATAAAGGTAGCGGCCCGCGTTTGGCATATAGCCCTGAACGGCATTCCGGCAGAAACTGGCGTTAAGGGCCTTACCCGGGAGCCGTTATGATGCATCCACTTCCAACCCTCTATAAGAAGTTATACCCAACAGAGGCTGGCAACCTTGGAAAATTAACCGCAAGACTCAATTACAATTTCTCTTTTTCGTGAGGAAAAGGTAAGCCCTTCCCCACAAGGTGGAGAGACAATCATGAAAACTTCCCTCAAACGCAAATTAATTGTTTTGTTGGGTGTCGCCGCGGTGTTGCTGGTGCCGCTGACGGCGCAAGCGGTCACCTACGGTTTTTACAATATTACCAATAATAACGCGGCTAATGCCGCCACTGCGGGCCAGTATTTGGTGGATGTGACAGCTTACGCTGCCACACCTGCGAATGATGTTTTGTTCCTCTTCACAAATTCCGGTCCCGTGGCTTCTTCGATTTGTGACGTGTACTTTGATGACGGCACCCTGCTCTATCTTGCCCAAGTCTTTAATTCGACGGGGGTCTCGTTCACCCAAGCTGAAATCTCTAAGGTTTCCCCACCTGATCTCCCCGGTGGCAACAACATCACCCCGCACTTTAATGTTACCGGCTATTTTAAGGCGGATACAGACCCGCCCGTTCAGCCCAATGGGGTGAATCCCGGAGAGCAACTTGGAATTCTCTTCACTTTACAACCGGGCGAAGATGTTGCTCATACAGTGACAGCTTTAACAAACGGCGACCTGCGCATCGGCATCCACGTCCAGGCTATCGGCACCGGTGGCAGCGAGAGTTTCGTGAATAACAAAATACCGGGCGGCGGCGGCGGCGTGATTCCCGTGCCCCCCACCGTCTGGCTGCTGGGCTCTGGCTTGGTGGGGATAGGCCTGCTGGGCTGGCGGAGAAAAAAGAGCTGATCTTTAGCCTCCCAGCACCGGGTCATCGCACCGGTGCCGGGAAGTCCATCCGAAAGAGGGGAGCCGGCCCTGGAAGGGCCGGCTCCCCTCTTTTTTGGCACTAAAGAATACCAGCCGTAAGCTTGTTGGAGCTTTCTGCCCCACTGGCCCGGGTTCAATCCCAGGCGCCCCTCACTAACTATGCCCTGCCGCCGGGCGGCTCCGCCCCCCTTGCCCAGGCACCTAGCCCAAGTTGCCCCGTCCAATAGGGTTTTTTTGTCGGGGCGGACCTGCGGGTTCCCCCGCTTGCGGCGCCTCCAGGGGTGGACCCCGCCATATGCATCATTCCCCCTCCCACCTCATAGTTTTGTCCGCCGCCGCGGGTCTGGTTGGAAAAAATTAATTAATAAATTTTCTTGACTTAAAATAAAAATACTATGAGTATTCTCCTACTATCTCATCCGGCGGAGGTCTCTCTGCCAGGATAGTCGTCTGAAATAACCATGAAATATCAATTAAATATATTTTTTGGGCCATATCTTAAGATGAAACCGTGAGTTTACCCTGGGTCCATCTAGGGGTTTGCAAGCCGGATTTCTTAGGCGATTCCCCGGTTAATTTCAGGAATTCGGAAGCCTGGATTCAGTAATATCCCGATTTACTCAGTCCTCACCCCAGCGCATAGTTATGGCACCTAATTAAAAAATATTTTTTAGGTGCCGATAACAACCACAAACGAGGGGATCATCATGAAAAGGACTGCCTCATCAAGGGTTTTATTTGCAGTGGTGGCGGCCATCTGTGTGCTTCTGTTCGCCCACGGCCTGGTCTTTGCCTCGGAACTGGACGACATCCAAAAGGCCATCAAGGAGAAAAAGGCCAAGTGGGTGGCGGGAGAGACCTCGGTGTCCCGGCTGCCGTACGCCGAGAAGAAATTGCGCGCCAGCGCCCATTTGCCGCAGCTCAAGCATACCGACACCTTCCTTGCCTCGGACCTCCCCCTGGCTGGAGCTCCTTTAAGCGTCGACTGGCGAAACTATAACAGCCTGAATTACGTGACCCCGATCAAAGACCAGGGCAATTGCGCCAGTTGCTGGTCCTTTGCCACCACCGCGGCCCTGGAATCTTACTTCCTGCTCCAGGAGAACCTGCCCAATCATAACGAGGACTTTGCCGAGCAGGTGCTGGTCTCCTGCAGCGGGGCGGGCTCCTGCGGCGGCGGCTATATAGATCAGGCTTCGAATTTCATCCGGGACACCGGCCTGCCCCCGGAAATGGATTATTATTACACCGCCGCCAACGGCAGTTGCGCCAACGCCGCCTCCGGCTGGCAGCAGGCCGCCTACCGCATCGGCTCCTGGTCCTATGTCTGCGTCTCACCCTCGGTGACTGCCATCAAGAATGCCCTGGTCACTTATGGGCCCCTGGTGACCATGTTTCAGGTCTACTCGGACTTTACCAGTTACAAGTCAGGCATTTACTCCTATGCCACCGGCAGTTATCTGGGAAACCACGTTGTCTTGATCGTGGGCTACGATGACGTAGGCCAGTATTTCATTGCCAAAAACAGTTGGGGAACCGGCTGGGGCCAAGCTGGCTACTTTAACATCGCCTATTCGGAGTGCGGCAATTCTGTTCAATTTGGGGAATACACCATAGCTTATACCCCGCAGGTAGCCTGCTCCTATGGCATCTCCCCCACCAGCCAGTCCTTCAACGACGCAGGCGGGGCCGCCACCATCACCGTGACCGCCAGGGCAGATTGCAGCTGGAATGCGGTGAGCAATAATGACTGGATCACCGTCGACCAGGTGACCGCCAGCCAGGGCAACGGCACGGTCTATTACAGCGTGGCGACAAATCCCACCCCCGGCACGGTAAGGAAGGGCTCCATCACCGTGGCGGGCCAGTCATTTACGGTGAACCAGGGGACTGCCACCAATAACACTGCCAGGGGAAGAGGCAAAAAGCCCGGCAAATAGAGTCAGCCATATTAATTCGGTTTAACCCTGGAGCGCAAGGCAGGGCCACAGGTGGCCCTGCCTTTTCATTGCTCCCCAGGACAGAAAGCAGATCCAATGGGATCATGTGGTTATGCGGCCAGGAGCACGGCCCCGGGATTCCTAAAAAGCATCGCCAAATCAAAGTGACGAGGCCGCATGGTGATATCTTCGCCACCGGGCCAAATTGTTTACCAAAAGTTTACCATTCATCCTTCATAATGTCCTTAAATCGGCTTGTTCATTATAATGCCTATACACCTTTATTGTTGTGATTTCAGTTAGATAGTGATTACGCCCAGGTCTCCCGATGGCGCCTGGTCCAGCATGGGGTTCAGGGGGTCGGAGGTACAAATCCTCTCGTTCCGACCAGGAGAAGAGAAAAAGGCAAGTCGCCAGACTTGCCTGCTTTTATGCAAATTGGTTTCCAGCCAACGCCAAAACCAGGCAGAACTGCTGGGGCGCCCTCAGCCCGGCGCAGACGCGGCTCCGCCCCGGCAACAAATAGCCGGGTGCAGGCAACCGGGGTTGCAGGTCCGGAAATCCTGGCGGCAGAAACGGCCGGAACCTGCCTGCAGTTGTGGCGGTGGCCGTTTCTCAAGGCAGCAGTGGGAGCAGCAAGACCATGACCCCCATCTCACCCCCACCTCAACGGGGAGGAGGTAAAAAGAAGAAACGGAGAGCTCTGAAAAAGGCTTAGTCGAAATAGGCAGGCGTTAATAATCCCCCCAAATCCCAGTAGTGTCCGGTACGAAAATTGCCCTCGCAGCCAGGGCCCTTGCCCCATTAACTAAACATGATGAATATTTAGGCAATTATGAAGGTGGGCCGTGCCCACCCTATATGTCTGGACATGATGTCCTTGGTTTTCCGAGGACTCCCATTTTCATCAAGAAAATCTTTGGTGGCACAGGCTTCCAGCCTGTGCCGGCGCAGGCTAAAGCCTGCGGCTACATTCTGTCAATTTACCCGCTTAACACCGAGTACAAAATCCCTGCCGGACACTACTGCCTAAATCCCCCTTTAAAAAGGGGGGCTTAAGATGGGTTCCCATGATTTATCAAGGAGTTATTACTCGGAGCATTAAAGAAATTACATCGGCTCGGTTTGAGGGCACGGCACGCCGTGCCCCTACGGTTCAGAAAGGGCAATTGGTTTTTCGCTCCTAATAATATCTTTAATTACCCCCCTTTCTTATACGGGGGGAGGGGGGATTATCAGACCTGCCAGCCGCGAGGATATTGATCTTGATACTGTTGCAGGGGTCTCGAAACCTCGGGGTCGCTCAGATGACTGCCCCCGGCTTCCGGCTGACCCATCTCCCGCGCCCGGCTGCCGGGCTCCGGTCCCCCTTCATTCCTTCTTCTTGGTCTCCAGCCGTTTTCGGGCCGCCTCATAGACGTCGCTGATGATCCGGGCCGAGGCCTTCGCCATGGCCCGGCTCATGCTCTCAGCCAGCCCCTGGGGGGTCTGCTCCACCATGGGCTCGGTTACCCGGTAGCTCTTCTGGAAGACCACTTTCTGGGGCACCCCCTCCTGGCTGGTATCCAGCAGGGTGACGACCAGGGCCAGGGCCGCCTTCCAGCCGTCGGGGTTGTCGCTCTCCTGAAAATCCTCAACCCCCCCTTCCAGGACGAACCGGGTCTTCTCGCTGGACTCATAGGTAAAGACAGCGGTAAACCGGCCGGAAGTGCGCAAATCCCGAACCAGGTAGTCGGTGACCAGGTAGCCCGGGTTGACCCGCCAGCGGTGGTAATTGTAAGCCTGACTCTTAAAGGCCTGGGCCTGGTAGATCATGGAAGTGGTGTTGTAGGCCTGGGCCACCGCAAAGCGCTCCACCTTGACGTCGGCGTTCAGAGGCGCGCCCGCCAACGGCGGCGCCGCGTATTCCAGGACGTACTGGTGCACCAGCATTGGAGACTTGCCGCAGCCGGAGAGGAACAGGACCAGGAAAACCGCAGCCAGGGATTTGAGCCCCAGAGGGGCCAGCTTAATTTTCATCTCATTACCCCGCAGGTTCATTCGTTCCACCTGCCCTTGGGCGGTTTGCCGAAGAGCAGGTCCGAGGGACGGTCATTGATCCGGGTCATGAAAGACTCCAGGACTTCCGAAGTGCGCCGCAGATTTTCGCTGGTGGACCCCACTTCCGCGGCGATGGCCCGGGTTTTGCCCAGGGTGTCGGGCAGGTTCATGGCCCGCATCTCGTCCTTGACGGTGGCCAGCATGAGGCGGGCCTCCTTGAGGGCGTCCCGGGCTTCCACCAGCATCTCCTCCAGCCTGCCGGCGGCGATGACCTTATCCACCCGGGCCGTGAGGTCCTGGGTATTGGCCAGGGTGGACTCGATTTTGCTCAGGATGGATTCCATCCTTTTGCCCCGGAAGAAGATCTCGATCTCCGCGGCGGTGGCCTTCACCTGGTCAACGACGCCCCGGGTGTCAACCTGGTTGATTTTTTCCACCATCACGTTGACCCCGGCCATAATCTTGGCCACCTCCGAGGGGCGGGAGGCGATGACGGGATATTCGGCGGGGAAACTTATCTTGGGGGCCTTCTTCTCGTCCTCCGGTTGCTTGCGGTCCAGCTCCACGAAGACCAGGCCGGTGATCCCGGCCACCCTGAGCTGGGCTATGGTGGTGCGGGTCAAATCCTCTTTCAGGTTGATCTTCATCACCACCGCGATGAGCTTGTTGTCCGGGGCCACCCTGATGGTCTCCACCCGGCCCACCTCCACCCCCCGGTACTTGACGGCGGAGTCCTTTTGCAGGCCCTGGACCGATTCGTCAAAATAGGCGACGTACCGGGCGCCCTTCTCAAAATAGTGGGAGGCGCCCACCCAGATGATGGCGATCAGTCCGATGACGACCCCGATGATCGTAAACAACCCCACCATAAACTTGGAAGTCTTTCTGGCCATGGTTTCAAGTCCTCATTTCCTTCAGTGCATGGGCTTCCGGTTGAAGAAGTTCACCACCCGGGGATCCTGGGAGTGTTCCTGCAAATCCCGGGGGTCACCCATGGCGATTATACCCCTGGCGCCCTTGTCCAGAATCACCACCCGGTGGGCGATACTGAAGATGGATTCCAGCTCGTGGGTGACGATGACCATGGTGGTCCCCATGCCGGCATTGATGCTATTGATCAAATTGTCCAGCTCCACCGAGGTAATGGGGTCCAGCCCGGCCGAAGGTTCGTCAAAGAACAGCACGTTGGGGTCCAGGGCCATGGCCCGGGCCAGGCCGGCCCGCTTCTTCATGCCGCCGGAGATCTCGGAGGGCAGGTGGTTTTCGTATCCCGCCAGTTGCACCAGGCCCAGCTTCATTTTGACGATGAGTTCGATGTCTGCCGGAGAGAGATCGGTGTATTCCTGGAGGGGCAGGGCCAGGTTTTCAGCCAGGGTCATGGAGCCGAAGAGGGCCCCCGACTGGAAGAGCACCCCGATGCCCATCCTCAGGCGGCGCAATTCCTTGTCGTCATCGGTATTGACGTCCACGCCGTTGACCAGCACCCGGCCGGCCGCAGGCCGATAAAGGCCGATCATGTGCTTCAGCAAGGTGGACTTGCCGCAGCCGCTGCCTCCCAGAATGACCAGGATCTCGCCCCGGTAGACCTGGAAGTTGACGTTCTCAAAAATGACGTCGTCGCCGAAACGGGCGGTGAGACCTTCCACTAAAATGACCGGGGTCTTGTCAGATATAATCAAGGCTTAACCCTGAACCGCGATTTTTCCTTTACTGTATGTAGTGCAGGACTATGGCAAAGGCCGAGTCGGTGACGATGATGAGGAAGATGGCCGCCACCACCGCGGAAGTGGTGGCAGCGCCGACGCTCTGGGCCCCGCCCCGCACCTGGAAGCCCCGCTGGCAGCCGATGCCGGCGATGAGCACCGCGAATACTCCCGCCTTGACCAGACTGGAGACAATCTCGAACAGGTCCAGGCTCTTTTGGGTTTCCGAAATGTAGGTGAACACGGTGAGGTCCAGGCCCACCACCCCCACGATCATGCCGCCCAGGATGCCGAAGAGATCGGCGTACAGGGTGAGCAGGGGCACCGCCACGACCGTGGCCAGAACCTTGGGCACGGCCAGGAAGCGGACGGGGTCGAAGCCCATGCTCACCAGGGCGTCCACCTCCTCGTTGACCACCATGGTGCCGATCTCGGCGGCGAAGGCCGAACCGGAGCGCCCGGCCACCAGGATGGCGGTCATGATGGGCCCCAGTTCCTTGACCATGGCGATGGCCAGGAGAGAGGCCACATAGATGTTGGCCCCGAACTGCTTGAGCTGCAGGGAGGACATGAAGGCAATGATGAGGCCCAGGAGCAAACTGATGAGGCCCACGATGGGCAGCCCGTCCACCCCCGCCCTTTTCAGGTAGAAGAACACCTCCCCCCACCGGACGGAGCGGGGATGCAGGAGGGAGTAAGCCAGGGCCAGGAGGAGTTCGCCCAGGAAGGTCATCACCTGGACCAGGTCGCGCCAGATTCTCAGGCTGGCCTCGCCCACCTGCTCCAGGAGGGCCGGCGTCTTCTCGGAGATGAGGGGCGGGGTGCTGAGGGCCGCGGGGTCGATGAGGTCCAGGATCCCCTGGACCTCCGGGGTCAGATTGACAAAGCTGAAGGCAATGTTCCTGGCCCTGGCGGCGCCCTCCACTTCCAGGAGCACCAGGGCTCCGGCGCTGTCCAGATATTCCACTCCGGCCAGATCCACCGCCAGTCTGGCCGGGGCTATCTGGCTCAGGAGGCCCTGGATTTCGGTGCGCACCACGTTCAGGTTCTCCAGGGCCAGGCGGCCTGAAACGGCCAGGGTAACCTCGCCTTTTTCTCCCGCGACCCGGATGGTGTGATCCTGTTGGGGAGGCGCCGTTTTGCTCATGTGGAAGAACTCGAACGTGGCAATCCGGGGTGGCGTTTCATAAAATCGGTTTTTTACCCCCCTTTCCTAAAGGGGGGGCAGGGGGAATTAAAATAAACGTTCAATAATCCCCCTAAATCCCCCTTAAAAAAGGGGAACTTTGATGTTTCTAAAACCCGGGGTAAAGTTGATTATTTATCATGCACGCAATGGAACGCGATGCTAGCGGTTGAAATCAATGCCCAGGAATTCCTGGGCCGTCATATCCCATCTTTTCTTCGCCTCCTCGGCGCTCACGGCCAGGGCCAGGATACCCAGGACTTGGTCCTCCTGGAGGATCGGAACGCAGATGATGTAGATCTGGGAGCCGTCCTGGAGAAAGAAGCGCTGGGTGGCGGTCCGGCGGCTCTTCAGGGCCTGGATAATCACTTCGTAATTGGAGAAATTCCCAATGACGTCCTCTTTGGGAGGGTATACCGTCAAAGTGTAACCTTCCTGGTTCATGACGCCGATGCGGAAAGGGCACATGCGGCACAACTTAATGGCCTCAGGCTCGACCTTTTTCAAGGTTTCATTGATGGCCGGGATATTCCTTTTGGACAGCGGTTCAATCAATGCGGTTCTAAGGGTGGCGATGCAATCCTGCACTTCTTTCTTGAACTCGGCCGCCCCCGGGCGCAACCGGGGTTCCTGGGACTGGCAACCGAGAAAGGCCACGGCGGCCAACAAACTGATTAGGGCCAACCAGGGCCTGAACCGCTGCACCTTCCGCTGGCAATTGCTGGTTTCCATGTTCTTTCCTTGGACTGGGTTATTATCTGGATTTTTATAACCTTTTTCCGGCGCTATGCAAAAGAAATCAGTTGGAGTTTGCGGAAAATCCCCGAATCCCGTTATCCGGCGCGGTTAATGGGGCAGTCTGGCTCAACGTGGAAACTTTTTGGTCAATTATGATTACAGTCCAGATTATACTGGGGTATATTTTACTGAAATGGTATCCGAGATAAAAGCCCAAAGGGCAGGACCGGCCATCAGGAGAGTCCTTGGATAAAATCATTTCCTTGGTGGGCCCATCGGGGTCCGGGAAGACCACCCTTATCTGCCGGCTCCTGGGCTGGTTCGGCGCCCAGGGCCTCAAGGTGGCCGTCCTGAAACACAGCCACAAGCCGGGCCTGGGGGACGACGGCAAGGATACCGGCAAGTTCCGCCGGGCCGGAGCCCAGACCGTGGCCCTGGCGGCCCCGGGGCTGTTGCAGATTTCCCACTTCCTGCCCCATGACCCTCCCCTGGACGCGGTCCTGGCCACGGTGGCGCCGGATGCGGACCTGGTCCTGGTGGAAGGCTACAAAACCTCGTCCCTGCCCAAGATCGCCATGGTGGGCCATGACCTGGAAGAGGTCCTGCCGGACTTCTCCCGGGTCATCGCCCTGGTGAGCTCCCACCCGGTGGAGTCCTCCCTACCGGTGTTCCACCCCCGGCAGGTAGCGGAGTTGGGCCTCTTCATCAAGGAATATCTGGGGATCCCCCAAAGCTCGAAGCCGGCGCCAGGTTGAGGGGTTGAGGGGGGTGCCAGGCTGTCCTGCGGCAGTGCGGCGCCGCCGGCCTTCCCGCCCATGGCCTTGGAAATTTTTAGGGCTATCCCTCCCCTCTCCGGTCCGCCAACCGCGGCGGCGGACCCCATGAACCAGGCTGGACCGACCCCAAGAAAAAACCGCCCCGGGCCGCAAAAGCCCTTCCATATTCCTGATGAGGTATTATATTTGGGAAACCTGGGTAAGCAATCAGACAACTATTGGCGATAGGGAGGTCTTCCATGGAAGTGCGCACCATTCTCTGGCCCACAGATCTGTCCAAGAATTCGATCCAGGCTGCGAAGCACGTTTCCTCACTGGCCGAGAAGTACCAGGCCAAGGTCATCGTGCTCTACGTGGGAGTAGACTTGATGACCCATTTGCCGGCGTGGGGAAGCTATCCCAGTGAGGAGCATCTGAAGCATTTCCGGGATTGGGAGGTCAAGCACGCCAAGCAGCTGATGGAATCAGTTTGCGAGAAGGAATTGAAGGCTTGCCCCAACCTGGAGACGCGGCTGGTGCAGGGGGACGCCGCCACCGAGATCCTGAAGACGATCAAGCAGGAGAGGGCGGATATGGTGGTCCTGACCACCCACGGCCGCGGCACCGAGAGGCTGGACCAGAAGAGCCCCGAGTTTGGCAGCGTGGCCCGGAAAGTCATGACCAACTCCGCGGTGCCGATTCACCTGGTCAACCCTTTTAAGGACTAACCGCGGTCTTCAAGAGAGGCGTGGAGGTCAGGGTACCCCCCAGGTCTTTTTCTTGCAATAATCCAAAGGGGAGGCAAGGTCTTCGGATTGACCGGAAAACTTATTAAAGCAACAGAAAACGCCGGCCTGGAGCAGGCCGGCGTTTTCGCTGACCAGGAAATTTGGTTCAGGTTTCGGTAACCGTTAATGCCCCAGAAGGGCAGACTTCTATGCAGGATTCACATCCCAGGCACTCATCTTCGTTCACCACCACCGCTTTGTCTCCCTGCATCTCGAATACGCCCGTCGGACAGACGTTGACGCACTCCTCATCCCCCGTGCACTTATCGGCATCGATTTCAACCCGCCAAGCCATTTCCTTTCACCTCCTTTAGCAGACTCACTTACCGGTCGATATGGTTGGGCCCTCTTCAGGACCACAGGTGAGACGGCAGCCGTGCCCCCAAGATCTCGGCATGGCGACCGAATTACTCCTTATTCCTTATGCAGCAGCGACCCGCGCCGGCATGGCGCGGTTCCCGGCTCACCTAAGCCCTGAGCTCCTCCTTGATGGAGACCGCCACCTTGTAAAGGACGGTGAGGATCAAGAATCCCATGGCCCACACCCCCAGGGTAATGATGGCCTCAGGGATTGTCGGCCAGTATTCGGTCACCTTTTCCAGGGGGTTGGGGACGAAACCGCCGGTCATCAAGCCCAACCCCTTGTCGAGCCAGGTAGTGACGATCACCAGGCCGCAGAGGGCCGCCAGGGTGGTCTCGTTCTGGCGGAACCCCGGGTTGACCAGCAGCAGGGCGGCGACGATCATGCCCACGATGGAGAACCACATGAAGGGCACCAGCCGGGCTTTGCCGCCAATACCCGCAAAGAGATACTGGAAGTGCAGCATGTGGTCCGGGATCTGGCTGTAGAAGACGGTGAAAATTTCGCAGAAAAAGAAGAACACGTTGATCAGGATGGCGTAAGTGACAATCTTGCCCAGGGTCTGGATCTGCTCCTTGCCCGGGTCGAACTTGGTGAACTTCCGGACGATGAGGCATAAAAGGGTCAGCAGGGCCGGACCCGCGGCGAAGGCGGAGGAGAGAAACCTGGGCGCCATGATGGCGGTGAGCCAGTAGCCCCGGCCGGGCAGCCCGGCATACAGAAAGGCGGTCACCGTGTGGATACTGACGGCCCAGGGGATGGAGAGGTAGATGAAGGGCTTTAACCATTTCGGCGGCGGCACCGAATGGCGCTCGCACTCCAGGACATTCCAACCGATGAGGATATTGAGCAAGAGATAACCGTTCAAGACGATGATATCCCAGAACATGACCGAGTTGGGGGTGGGATACTTAAAGACGTTGAAGACCCGGTCCGGCCGCCCCATGTCCACCAGCACGAAGGTGACGCACATGGAGACCGCGGCCACCGCCAGGAATTCGCCCAGGATGGTCACCCGGCCAAAGGCCTTGTAGTTATGGAGATAGTAGGGCAGGACCACCATGACGGCCGAGGCGGCCACACCCACCAGGTAGGTGAACTGGGCGATGTAAAAGCCCCAGGAGACGTCCCGGCCCATGCCGGTGATCCCCAAGCCAAACTGCAGTTGCTTGAGGTAGAACAGAAACCCCAGGGCGAAGATGCCTGCCAGAATGGCCAGCAGTCCGTAATATCTCTTAGTGCCGACTAGCGCCTTTTCAAGCATGACCTACCTCACACGATATAGTAGACTTGTGGGTTCGTACCGAGATGGGTTTTGCGGCGAATGGTGAAGTATTTCTTTAAGGTTTCCCTCACCTTGGACTTTTCGTCCAACAGGTCGCCGAAGACCAGGGCCCCTCGGGACGCCTCCACGCAGGCGGGCATCAGGCCCTGGGCCAGCCGCTCGGCGCAGAAGGTGCACTTCTCCACCACCCCGATTTCCCGGGTAGGATACCCCGGAAAGACATCCTTGACGAAGGGCCGGGGATCCCGCCAGTTGAAGCTCCGGGCCGAGTAAGGGCAGCCGGCCATACAGAAGCGGCAGCCGATGCACCGGTGCATGTCCATCATGACGATGCCGTCGTCCCGCCGGAAGGTGGCCTTGGTGGGGCACACCCGCACGCAGGGCGGGTTGTTGCAATGGTTGCAGAGCAACAGGAAGGGCAAGGTCTTGATCTTCTCCGGCATTTCTTGTTCTTCCCCGGGAAAGGCGTTGTGAAAATGCTCGGCCCAGAGCCACTTGATCTCGTAGCGGTTGATCACCGCGGGATCCAGGGCATCCTTGGGGTCCTTGGGGCTATGGAAGTCAGGGACATTGTGGACCCGGTGGCAGGCCTCGGCGCACTTGCTGGCGGTGGCGTCGTCCAGTTTCTGCATGTTCACCACCATGGCCCATCTTTTGCCTTCCAGGGCCCCCGGGGCCTGCTCCATGGCCGCTTCCACCTGGCCCGGACGGAGCAGTTCAAAGGCCCCCTTGCCGCTAAGCCCCAATAACGTGGATAGCCCGGCTATCCGGATAAATTCTCTTCTGTCGATACCCATCACTTCGCCTCCGCCAGCTTCTTTCCAGTCTCGAGATGGCAACCCCAACAATTAGGCACAACCGCAGCGTAGTTGTGACATTGATCGCAGAACTGGACCTTGTTGGAGTGGCAATCCATACAGGTATTGGTGAGGCTGGCAAGGTATCTTCTGCCATCGGGAGTAACGAACTCTCTGACGCTCGGGGCGCCCTGCTCCTGGCTGCGGACCACCGTGTCCCGCCAGTCAACGAGCATCTGCATGTGGTTGGCCCGCATCCACTCCGTGGGCATCAGACACTGCCGGTCCTTTTCCGCCATTTTCTGGATGACGGGGGTATCCAGTTGACGCTGCGGCGCCGGAATGGTTTTTCCCAGGTTCGGCCACAGCGGCAGGGTAACCAGGGCTAAGAAGATGACCAACCCCGCGATGACCTTGTTGCGGTCGTAGAACTTCTTCTCGACCTTCGGACGCTCGGCAAAAAACCCAAACTCGTTTTTGTAGTTGTTGTCAGCCATGTTATTCCTCTTCCTCCACGGCTGCCTCCACTCCTTCCAGGTCCCGGTCCCGGAGGTCGGTGGTGCGCTCGCTCTCGCCTTCGAACACCAGGGCATTGCCCACCAGCTCGGTAATGCCCGTGACCTCCACTTCCGGCACCCAGTACTGAAGCAGGGTGGGCAGGGTGGCCCGGTCCAAGGCGCAGATGCAGCCCAGATGGTTGACCCCGTATTTGTCGTGCACGAATTTCACCGCGTTGGCCCGGGGCAGGCCGCCCTGCATGCGGAGCTCCATGTTCTCGTTGGCGTTGATGCCGCTGGAGCTGCCGCAGCAGAAGGTCTTCTCCCGGATGGTGTTGGGGGGCATTTCCACGAAATTACCCTCGGGCAACACATTATTAATGATGTAGCGCGGCTCTTCGAAGATCCCCATGCCCCGCGCGGTGTTGCAGGAGTCATGGAAGGTCAGCTTGATATGGGCGTTGCGCTGGGGATCCAGGTTCAGCTTGCCGTGGTGGATCAGGTCGGCAGTGAATTCGGAGATGTGCACCATTTTGTGGACCTTGGCGTTCTCGAAGCGGGTGCCGGTGATGGGGGATACCGGCTCCTCCAGGAAGTCCACCGGCCCCCACCAGGTGGGCATGTACTGGTTGCACACCCGCCACATGTGGCCGCACTCGCCGCCCAGGATCCACTTTACCCCCAGGCGCTCGGCTTCGGCGTACATCTTGGCGTTGAGGCGCTTGCCCATCTCGTGGGAGATGAACCAGCCGAAGTTGCCGCCCTCGGCCGCGTAAGTGCTGAGAGTGTAGTCCAGGCCGATATGCTCGAACAACAGCAGGTAGCCCATCATGGTATAGGTGCCGGGGTCGGCGAAGTAGTCGCCGGAGGGCATGATGAAGAGGACCTCGGCGCCCTTGCGGTTATAGGATGGGGTGGTGGTGATGCCGGTGACCCGCTCGTTTTCCTCGGCCAGGAAGTCGATCATGTCCTTGAAGGCCTGGGGGGTGGCGCCGATATGGCTGCCCTTGTCGTAGCATTGGGCCACGGAAGCCATGGCCCAGTCGATGTTCAGGCCGATGGAGGCCAGCATCTCCCGGCCCAGGATGGTCATCTCCGCCATGTCGATGCCGTAGGGGCAGAAGACCGAACACCGCCGGCAGATGGTGCACTGGTAGAGGTAAAAGTACCACTCCTTGATGACGTCTTCCGTCAGGTCCCGGGCGCCGGCGATTTCGCCCAGGGCCCGGCCGATCTTCTTGAAGTAGCGCCGGTAAACCGACCGCAAAAGCTCGGCCCGGAGGACCGGCATGTTCTTGGGGTCGCCGGTGCCCAGGAAGAAGTGGCACTTGTCGGCGCAGGCCCCGCAGCGGACGCAGATATCGAAAAAGAGCTTCAGGGAACGGAAGCGGTTCAGCCGGTCTTCCATGCCCTGGAGGACGATTTCCTTCCAATCCTTGGGCAGTCCCCATTCCTCATCGGGCACCGACCTTGGACTCGGGAAGGGGTAGCTGAGCCAGTCCATCCACTTGGGGCTGGCGGGGTTACAATAGGTGCCCGGCCGGAAGTCCGGCTTGACGTCCATCCACCCTTTCTCGGGCGGCTTGTAACTACCGGGTAGTATCTCTGCTGGTTTCGGACCCTTGGACATAGACTCATGACTCCTTTTCGACCGGGATCCCAGCCTCGATCATGGGTTCCCTAAACTTATCTTCATATTCCGCATACGAATGGAACTTGACGGGATAGTTCCAGGGGTTGACGTGCAAGACCCAGCGGTTGTTGGAGGCCAGGTTGCGCGTCGGGCTCATGAACACCCCCGGCGCATGCAGCAGCTTGCTGAAGGGGAAGTAGGCAAAGAGCACGCACACCAAAAAGAGGTGGATGTAAAACAGGGAACTGATGCCCGGGGGCACCACCGGATGAAAAGTCGCCAGGCCCAGGGCCAACTGCTTCACCGCGATGATGTCCGTCTTATAGAGATAGCGCATGAGGATGCCGGTGAGGCCGATGCCCAGGATCAAGAGCAGGGGGAAGTAGTCCGCCGCCAGGGAGATGTAGCGCAGGGTGGGGTTGGTGATCCGGCGGAACAGCAGGTAAGCCACCGCCACCACCAGGACGATGCCGCTCAGATAGACCGCGGGCGTGAAAAACTGGAAGAAGCCGTCCAGGTGCTCCAGCATCTGGAGCGGCATGGGCACCGGCTCGGTGAAGAACCGCAGGTGCCTCAGGATGACGGTGAGAAAGGCGTAGTGGAAGGCGATGGCCCCCAGCCAGAGCCACTTGTAGGACCAGTGGATCAGACGGACCCCCTCGGGATTGTCCGGGTCCTGGCGCAGCTCGGTGCGCAGGTTGCGGAAGAGGCTGCGGAACGCCAGGACTTCCAGCGCCATCCGCCCCACTACGTGGCCCGTGGTTTCCGGGTTGTCCAGTTTTTCTCCCAGGTTTTTCTCAATCCAGGGGAGAGAGCGGTGCTGGGCGGCGGTGGTGGGAATCCGGAAGGGCACCGGGGACCGGGCCCACTGGATGACGCGGTAAATTAGCCCCTCGATGAAGATGAGGACCGCCAGGTAAGGCACCACCACCCCGAAAAGGAGCTGCAAATTCCCCTGGACCCCCACGTAGGCGACGATCACCAGTCCCAGGACTGCGAACAGGGCTGCAAAGAAATGACGCTTAAAAAAATCCATGTACTGTCACCTCGTTTCCAAGTTTGCCTTTAGCTGCCGCTTCCTGCTCAAGGGTTTACGCTAAGTCCAAGCCGGTTCGGCGCAGCAAGCCGCTGACCCGGTTTTTAATCTCGTTTACCCTGACTTCGCACAGCTTCTCTCGCCGCTTGGTGTAAACGTCAAAGCCGAGCAGGGCCAGCCCGTCAATGCGGGACTCCAGCTCCAGGAGCTCCCCGGAGAGGTCCTCTGCCCGGAGCTCTTTCGCCAGTTCTTCCCGGATCACATTCTTTAAGAGGAAGATGAACGCCAGGGCCTGGGAGGGGGGGAAATCCTGAATGGCCCTGATTTTGATGATTTCGTCGAGAAAGGCCAGGACCCGGTCGGTGTCCATCTCCTGGAGCAGGGCGTCATAGAGGCCCTTGATCCCCTGGGAAATTGAGGCCCCCACCGGGTTGTCGAAACGGTCCTTATCCTTCTTTAGAAAGATGGCGGTTTCCGCGGCATAGCTCTCGTAAATTACCCGGAGCCACCCATCGACAATGCGTGATTTTTTCCGGGTCAGGAGGTCCGTTAATTTCATAGTGGATTGGTTCAGTACCCGAGGATATGGCTTTTGAATGTTAAAACATTCACAAAATCAGTGTCAAGGAAAAAATGACTTGGCCCAGGAGGCAAACTCGCACTCCGGTGGGGCACGGCAGGAGTTTCCCCAAACGGTCAGCCTGGGGCTGCCCCAGAGGGCAAGGGCGCCCAGGGCGGCAGGACGTCTGGGGACTCTCCTGCTGCTGCCGCCGGCCAGGCCAACCGGGGCTACCCCGTCCATGGGGGAAAATCCGGCGATGAACCGGGGGGTCAGCTCCCGGCGGAGGGCTCCGGGGGGCCTTTTTCTTGCCCCGCCGCCCGGTTGGCGGGCCGGGCTGCGGGTGGCCCCAGGTGGCCGGCTCCCCGGTCCCGAAACACCAGGTAGCTCAGCCAATAGACGTTGGCGGTCAACAGTACCGTCAAGCCGATAAGATATGGGCGGCTCTCCACCCCCACGGCGTGCAGCAGGAACTTGGCCGCGACGAAGCAGATGAACAGCCGCAGGAAAAAGCTGAACAGGGCGCCCATGGCGGGATATTATCCCATCGGCCGGAAATTGCAACCAGGGGGCCGCGGCCACCGGGGGGCCAGGTCAAAGCACCGTTGCGCTGCTGGCCAAACTCGGCTAATATCTCCCCAGAAAGCCGCTTCTCATTAAGAAGGCCATGGCTTTAAACCATTCTTGCCCTCCCTCTGGCTGGGGCGGCAGGAGCGCCAGATTGCATCGGAGGACCTATCCTCCATGGGAACCATCTCATTAAGGGGTACGGCGGATGGATAACCTTCCTTACCTGGAGATCTATCTCACCTCCGCATCATTCTTCTTAATCATTGTCTACCATATTCAATTAATCCATCAGATTCGCACCCGGCCGCTGACCACCGCCTTGGGCGTCACCAACCACCTGCGGGGGCACTGGGTGGAATCCATCATGGAACAGAACCGGGACCTCCTGGCGGTCCAGACCTTGCGCAACTGGGTGATGACCTCCAGTTTCCTGGCCTCCACCGCCATCCTCATCAGCCTGGGGCTGGTGAGCGTGGCGGCCAGCCCGGAGCGGATGGCGGAAATTTCTCCCAGCCTCACAGAACTGGTGCGGGAACACCGGGTTCTCTGGCTATTCAAATTGATGGTGCTGATCATCGATTTCTTTTTCGTGTTCTTCAACTTTTGCCTGGCCATCCGCTATTACAACCACGTGAATTTCATGATCAACGTCCCTTCCACCCTGGCCCATAAGATCACCCCGGAGTACATCACCGGCATCCTCAACCGCGGCATGATGCATTACAATTTGGGGATGCGGGGCTACTACCTGGGGGTGCTGCTGGTCCTGTGGCTGTTCGGCCCCCTCTGGATGCTGCTGGGCACCGTGGTCATGCTCCTGGTGCTCTACCAGCTGGACCGGACCGCTTAACCTCCGCCTACAGGGAAGGCACCGCCCGGCTGGTCGCGGTTCCGCCCCCCAGGCGGAATCAATCACGCCCCCGCCATCACCCCATCACTGATTCGCCATGGTTTAATCGATTCAGCAGAATTTTGTCCGGGTCTTGGATTCCCATGCTGCCGGTCGGCAACCTTTGCCGTCCTCTGGCCGGAGCCGCCTGCCGACGCCAGCCTCCATCCCTGCCAACCCGCCAGGCCCCAGCCATTTACCCCCCGGGGTCCAGCCGTCCAGGAAGGAGCGCGTCCCGGTTTCTTGAACCCAAAATGAGGGAAATCGCACCCCAGAATCAGGGTTGCCCTGATTGCGGCAAAACCTGCTTGCCTGGAAAATAGCCTCAAAACCATTGTGACCCGAGGTGGGCTTGCTTTGCACCCCACTGTTGTTTACAAGTTCTCTAAAATTAAGCACTTGGTTGGCCTCAGGAGAAGTGTCTCCTCTTGCTGAAGATGGGGGATGCCATTGTCCAGCAATGATTTTGCCGTCAGGATTGGCAAGGACGAAATCGGGCGCATCCTCAACCTGAAAGAGGATGTGGACCACAACGGCCTGTGGCTGGATTTCGTGACCCGCTACCAGGGCCTGGGCTGGGTTTTGGCGGCCATGAATGCCCGGGGAGGGGCGGACCTGGGCCTGGACTTCAGCCAACCCAGCGAGGTCTGGTCCCAACGGCTGGCCGACCTGGGCATGGAGAATATTCAGGTAAACGTGGGGGTCCGCACCGGCAAGTCTTCCCGGCTGTTGGTCCTGGAGGTCAACAAGGGGGAAGGGGCGTTGTCTCTGGACCAGTTGGGAGAATGGCGGGCCGAGTGCGTGGCGGAAGTGGGCGACAGCCGGGAGCAGCATTACTATGTCCTGCCTCCGGAGCGCCTGGCGCCGCCCTCCTTTTTCCTGGCTCCCCAGGTCCTGATTTACGGCGATGGGGGGTTAGTTCTGGCTCCTCCTTCCATCGAACCCCAGGGCCGGGAACCCTGGCGTTGGCGCCGTCCTCCCTGGGAAAACCCGCCCCAAGCCCCCAAGCCCGCGGTGTGGCAGTTTATCCGGAATCACGCGGCACCGGCCTCCGACCCGGCCGCGGGCGCCGAGCCCCAGGTGCTGCCCTGGGAGGAGATTTACCGCCTCATTGCGCCATACGGCCTGGTGCTCAAGGCTTTGCTGGTTCCGGCCCCCTCAGTGGAGGCTTATTATTACGGGGTCCTGACCGCGGCCCGGGGGGTGGGGGTCACGGACCCGGAAGTGCTTTTGGGCCTGCTGTGGCATGCGCCCCACGGCGACTGTCGCACCCGCCCGGGCCGGTGGGAATACCTGCAAGACCTGGTGGCCGACGCAGCCATGCCCCAGATGGGGGCCAACGGTCAGGCTGACCTGCACCAGGCGCCGGGGCTGCCTGCGCCCATTGCCACCCTGGGAACCTGGACTTTTCCGGAAAAGGCCTGGAAGGAGGTGGGACTACACTTGCAACCAGGCTTTCGGGGGGGCGACCCCGGCTCGGGGGCTGCTGCGGATGGCTACGACACCTCGGTTTCGGGCCAATTCTTCCAGCTCCTGGCGGGACTGGGAGAAAAGGTGATCGTAGAGAGCTGCCGCTACGAAGCACTGCGCTCCGAATTGGGAACCAGGGTGGCGGCCGCTGACAGCCGGAAGCAAGAATGGAACCAGCGCTATTGCCCGCCCCTAACGGCGCCGACCGACCGGGAGGCGGTGCGGCCGGAGAAAGACCAGGTTCGGTCCAGCGATCTCGCCCAGGCCTGGGCCGCGGTGATGCCGGGACCCGCCCCGCAGAGCCGCCATTACCAGGAAATCCAGGCCGCAGCCGAGGATTTCCTGAAACAGCATGCCGATCTGGCGGCAGACCGGCAGAGAATCATGATGGTGATCTTTTGCCTGAAAAATTACATTGCCATCAACCCTGAGTTTGCCCCCCTGCCCTTCAGGGAAAAATTGGAGCAAGCCGGCAAGATGGCCAGGGTCTTCCTGTGGGAGCAAGAGCCTTCCTTGGAGGTGTCTTGATGGAGCCGCAGGCCCTGACCATAATCAACCGGTGGAGCTTTTCAGTCCGTTATGGAGGAGGATGACATGGCGCCCAATGATCTTGACAGACCGCCTGCCCGCACCGCTGACTCTCCTTATATAATTTTGGAGATCAATGACCAGGAAGGAGAGACGGCTCTCCGGGTTCCGGTTGTCGTCCAGAACCTGACCGCCGGGGTGGTCACCCTAGAGGCCATTTACTCCCAGACCACGGTGGGTTGGGAAAACTACAACGGCCACAGCGGCAACCTCCGCCTGAGGTTCAGGGGGGGGGAAGAGCCCATTGACATCAGAGGCAAGCTGATCTGGACCAGATCTGCCGGTGAAGGCGGCGGGCACTTAACCCTGGGCCTGGAGCTGGCCAGGCCGACCTTGACCGCCCGCAAGATCCTGGGAGACCTGATTCCCCATGGCGCCAAGGACATCAAGGGGCTGTGGGACCGCTGGGACCAGGCCTATGCCAGTCCGAAACCGGCATTCTCCGACCAGAAGATCTATTTGCTGGGGATGATCTTGCTGTTTGGCGGCGTGGCTTTGCAATTGGCGGGAAACAAATCCTTCCAGTTATTTGGCTGGGTTTTGTGGTTTTTTGGCAGTCTGGCGGTGGCCGGCAAAAGCCTCTGGTCTCTCTGGCAGAAGAGGCTTCCCCGCTGATTATTGTCGCCCATGGGAGGTTAAAATGTCTGCGGAACTGGGTAGAATAAAACTCTGGAGTATTGGCGGAGGCAAGGGCGGCGTCGGCAAGAGCATCGTCTCCCTGGGATTGGGAATCTGCCTGGCTCGCCTGGGAAAGAAGGTAATCCTGATCGACGGCGATCTGGGCGGGGCCAATCTCCACACCCTCATGGGGGTACGTTATCCCCCCGTCACCTTGGAACACTTTCTTTTGAAGAAGGTGCCGCGCCTGGAAGACACCGTCATCGAGACGGAGGTTGAGGGCATCGGCCTCATCTGCGGCGCCGACGACATCCTGGGGGCGGCCAACCCCACTTATTCCCAGAAGATCAGGCTGCTCAACCAGATTGAAGATCTGCCGGCGCAATATGTCTTGTTGGACCTGGGGGCCGGCTCCTCCTTCAACCTCCTGGATTTCTTCAACTATTCTCCTGGGAAAATCGTGGTGTTCACCAGCCAGGCCACCTCCCTCCAGAACGCCTACGGCTTTATCAAGAGCGCCCTGTACCGGAAGCTCTCCAAGGATTTCGCCAAGGACGATGAGGTCCTGGTTCTGCTGTACCAGACTGCGGGGAACAACTCGGAGATGCCCATGCACTCCATCCCGGACCTGTTGGCCCGGTTCAAGGAACGGGCGCCCCAAAAGTATGAGCTGCTGTGCCGGGCGCTGTGGGACTTCCATCTTTTCCTGGTCGTCAACATGGTGAAGAACACCTCCGATCTGAAGTCGCCGGAGATCATCCAGGCGGTGTGCAATGATTTTCTAAACATCCAGCCCCAGATTCTGGGACAGCTGGCCCACGATGCGGCGGTGGAGGCGGCCGTCAACCAGATGGTTCCCTTCCCCTTGGGCCAGGGAAAGAGCAAGGCAGCCCAGGGGTTGCAGCAGATCGTGTTACGGATTATCAAGGAATCAAGGCTTCCCAAACCAGGTTGGCTGACTTCCAGGGAAATCCCCGCAGACGATGACCTGCCGGTGGAAACCATGGTTACCCAGCCTTCCTGAACGGTGGGTTAGAAAAACAACTGCAAAAGGAAGGGTGCCCCCTTGAAGACTTAGCAAAACGGAGATAATATGAATGGGACCCTGCCGATCCTCTGGGATGAGGCGGGCGCTTCCGCGGTGGAGTACGCTTTGCTGTTGGTGGGCATTGCCCTCGCCGTGGTGGGAAGCGTGGCAATTTTCGGCACCATGATCAAAGGCTTATTTGATCGGGCCGTCGCCATATTCCCTGCATAGCTTCAGAATTTGGCGCCGAAGTGATCCAGAGGTGACGGCGCCGCCGGCGCCGGGAGGGTGCGGCGCGCCCCAGCCGCGGGAATGGCCCCATTCATCAAAAGCTCTTGCTGCACGACTGAGGGAGAATCCCCAATGAATCTGGCTGAACGCCTCCTTAAAGCTCAGGTGCTGACCCCGGAAGAACTGGCCCCGGCTCTGTACCGCCAGAAAAAGACCCGGGGCTTCCTGGCCAAGCACCTGCTGGATCTCAAGCTCATCGAGCCGGAGGTCTTGGCCAAGTTTGTCCAACCTCGGCCGCAGGCCCCCGAAACCTTCGAGGAGACCGGCCTGCCGAAAAATCTCCTGATCCAGCTCATCCTGAAGCACGCCAATTTCCTGGACACCGTCACCCCCCGGGAAATGTCCCGGGATATCAAGATCCCGAAACATCTGACGGAAACGCTCTTCGAGCACCTCAAGGACCAGAATTACCTGTTCGTCAAACCCCGGGATCTGCTGACCAAGAAGAGCCACATCCCCATGGAGATGCGTTACGCCTTGACCGATGCCGGCAAGATCTACGCCGAGCAGTGCCTGGAAGCCAACCGCTACGTGGGGCCGGCCCCCGTGCCCCTGGAGGATTACTGGGATTGGGTGGAGGCCCAGACCATCCACCAGGTGAAAGTGGAGCAGAAGCGCCTCAAGGAAGTCTTTGCCGATTACGTGGTTTCGCCGTCCTTGCTCAACAAAATCGGCCCGGCCATCAACAGCGGGCGCTCCATTTTCATGTTCGGGCCCTCGGGCAACGGCAAGACGGTGATGGCCAACTGCATCGGCCAGGCCTTCGAAGACGCGGTTTACATCCCTTACGCCCTCTACATCTACGGCCAGATCATCCGGGTATACGATGAAGTCAACCACCAGCCGGTGCCCCAGCCCCCGGATGGTCCGCCCCATGACACCCGCTGGATTCAGTGCCGGCGCCCGGTGGTCATCGCCGGCGGTGAGATGACGGAAGAGGCCCTGGAGTTGAAGTTCAACCCCATCACCAAGTTCTACGAGGCCCCGCACCAACTGCGGGCCAATAACGGCATCTTCATCATCGACGACTTCGGACGGCAAAAGGTCTCGCCCCGGCAGCTCCTCAACCGGTGGATGTACCCCCTGGAGACCCGCCAGGACTTCTGTTGCCTCCACACCGGGCAGCAGTTCGGCATTCCTTTCGACCAGCTCATCATCTTCTCCACCAACCTGAACCCGTACAGTCTGGCCGACGAAGCCTTTCTGCGGCGCATCCGCCACAAGATCTTCGTGGGCTACGTCTCTCCGGAGCAATACCTGGAGATTTTCCGCCGGGTCTGCGTGGAGCACAACATCCCCTTTGACCCGGAGATCATCCGGGACATGATGGCCCGTTACTATGTCATCGCCGCCCGCCCCCTGTGCGCCTGCCACCCCCGGGACCTCATCGAAAACCTGGTGGACCGGGCCCGGTTCATGGGCCAGACCCCCCAGCTCACTTCCGCGGAGCTGGACTACGTCTGCCAGACTTATTTCGTCAAACCCATGGGCATCACCGACTACGACGCCATCAGCGGTGGGGAGGAGCCCAAGCCCATAGTCTGAGGCGGCCGCTCCGGCCCTGGCCGCCCGGCTTTCTCCGGCAAAGGGCCCCGCCTTTTTATTGTCCTCGCACCCCGTCAGGTGGTAAACTCTTCTCAGACCGACTGGTGATCTCCTTACCTTAGGGAGGAAAAGATGCGGACGGCTAATCCCGCGCTCAGCGACGACCCCTTCACCGGATTTGGCCGAGTGGCCCGGGAAGAGCAAATGTCCATTCAGGGCACGGTCAACAAGGCCGTGCTGTTGCTGCTGTGCGTCTTCCTCACCGCGGCCTGGACCTGGAGCCTTTTCTACCGCACCATGAGTCCCCAGGCGGTGCTGCCCTTGCTGGCCATGGGGGCCATCGGCGGCCTCCTCGTGGCCCTGGTCACCGTCTTCAAGCAGTCCTGGGCCCCGGTGACCGCGCCCATTTACGCCCTGCTGGAGGGGCTGGTCATCGGCGGGGTCTCCTCCGTGGCCGAGGCCCAGTTTCCGGGCATCGTCATCCAGGCCGTGGGGCTCACCTTCGGCACCTGCCTGGCGCTGCTGCTGGCCTACAAGTCCGGGATGATCCGGGCCAGCGAGAATTTCAAGCTGGGGGTGGTGGCGGCCACCGGCGGCATCGCCCTGTTTTATCTCCTCAGCCTCATTCTGGGCCTTTTCGGGGTGCGGATCTCCTTCCTCTATCAGAGCGGACCCCTGGGCATCGCCTTCAGCCTTTTTGTGGTGGTGATTGCGGCCCTGAACCTGGTGCTGGATTTTGACTTCATCGAGCAGGGGGCCGGGGCCGGGGCGCCGCGCTACATGGAATGGTACGCCGCCTTCGGGCTGATGGTGACCCTCATCTGGCTCTACCTGGAGATCCTGCGCCTGCTGATGAAACTGCGCAGCCGGGACTAGGGGGGAAAATAGTTTTCTGTTTTCAGTTTTCGGTTTTCGGTAAAAGCCTATAAGTAAACCTAATCCGTGTAAGGGGCGATGCAGGGACGACTTACCGGGTCGCCCAACGCCTTGGGGATGAAAGCTTTTGATTTGTTAAGAATTATACGCCCCTTTGAAACCGGATCACTTTAGCATGATCAAGGGTAGGGTGCCGCCATCTTCAAAGGGAAATCGCTGACCGGAGCGCCGGGGAACCCCTGGGGGTCGTCGCTTACCACCGCCTCATCGCCTCGGGTTCGCGCCCCGTTTAGCTGCTTCAGACGGTGGCCTTTTTATTACTCGGAGCATTAAAAAAATTGCATTGGCTCGGCTTGAGGGCACGGCACGCCGTGCCCCTACAGTTCAGAAAGGGCAATTGGTTTTTCGCTCCGAGTAATAGTTCGTCTTAGCTCCCTCCTGGCTTATCATAGGAAGGAAATCTGAGGGGTGCCCGCATGAAGAGCAAGACCCAAGCGCTTTCCAGGGAGGCGGCGTTGATCGCGGCCCTGCATGAGCGGTTCGGGCCGGCCCCCCCGGAGGTGATCCTGGGGATCGGCGACGATTGCGCCGCCATCAGCCTGGACGGTTCCGACTATTTTCTCTGGACCATGGACACTTTAGTGGAGTGGGTCCACTTCGATCTTTCCTACACCCCCCTGGAGAAGTTGGGCTGGAAGGCCCTGGCGGTGAACCTCAGCGATATCGCGGCCATGGGGGGCGAGCCCCGTTACGCCCTGCTGTCCCTGGGGTGGCCGCCCCGACGGGACCGCTCCGGGGCCCTGACCCTGGCCGACGGCCTGGCCCGGGCCGCCCGGGAGTATGGCGTGGCCGTCATCGGCGGGGACACGGTGGCCTCCCCTGGGGGGCTGGCCGTTACCCTGACCCTCACCGGGGTGGTGGACGCCGCCCAGATGCTCAGGCGCGCCGGGGCGCAGGCCGGGGACCTGGTCTATGTCACCGGGACTCTGGGGGAAGCCGCCGCGGGCCTGGAGATCCTGAAGCGTGGGGTGGAGATGGACCAGGAGCTGAAAGAGGCGTTAATCGAGGCCCATCTAGCGCCCCGACCCCAGCTCCAGGCCGGCAGGGTGCTGGCCCGGGAGGGACTGGCCACCGCCCTCATCGACCTCTCCGACGGGGTGGCCACCGATCTCTCCCACCTCTGCCGGGCCAGCGGGGTGGGAGCCCGGATCCGGGGCGCGGCGGTGCCCATTTCTACCGGACTCGCGGCCGCGGCGCCCCTTTTGGGCCGGGACCCCTTGCAGCTGGCCCTGACCGGCGGCGAAGACTACCAGCTTCTGTTCACCTGCCCGCCGGCGCTGGCGGCGTCCCTGCCCCGGGCTTTTTCCCGGGCCGGCCTGGCGCCGCCCCGGGCCCTGGGGGAAATCGTGGCCGGCGCCGGCGTCATGCTGGTCACGGAGGAGGGGGAAGTGGACATCTCGGGGAGAGGCTACGACCATTTCCGGCTTGACCAGAAGGAGGAAGAAATTTAACATGGAACTAATGGAACCAAATCCACAGACGAGGAGAACCCCCGGAACCCATGTCTCTTACTAACCAGGAACGACCCCTGAAGGTCTGCGGCACCTGCCGGTTCTGGTCCTATAAGTATAAAGGCTTCTGCCAGCGCCTGGGCCAGGGGGTTGGCAGGTTTTGGCTCTGCGCCGACTGGTCCGCAGAGGGCGGCGACCGGGAAGCCAGCCCCCAGAGGAAGGCGGCGCCGGCCCCCCCTCCCTCTTCCTAGTACTTAATTGCAGAAGTCAGCGCATCATAACCAGGCGCCGTTATTCCCCCCTTTGAAAAAGGGGGGTCAGGGGGGATTTATAGAACCCCTTTGAAATCCCCCTAAATCCCCCTTTATTAAGGGGGACTTTCAATACCCTTCGATGGTTACGATGCTTATGTTATTGTTATTGTGCGCTAATTTTCGCAACTAAGTACTAGCCCACGGGAGATTCACCATGCAAGAAGTAGCCTTTGCGGCCCTGGTGCACGGAGTTTACGTGGTAACCACCCGGTTGGAGGACCTGGTGAACGGCATGACCGCGGCCTGGGTCTCCCAGGTGTCCCTCAAACCGCTCCTGGTCATGGCAGCCATCGCCCCGCCCCGCTACACCCACCGGCTCATTAAGGACAGCGGCATCTTCGCCATCAACGTTTTGACCAGCGCCCAGATGGACCTGGGCAAGCGTTTCGGCTACAAGAGCGGCCGCCAGGTGGACAAATTTGCCGGCCTGGACTATATCACCGCGGCCACCGGGGCCCCCATCCTGCCCCAGGCTTACGCCTACCTGGACCTGAAATTGGTGGACACCTTTGCCGCCGGCGACCACACCCTGTTCGTGGGGGAAGTGGTGGATGCCAAGATCTTCCATCCCCAGGCCCAGCCGCTGGTTTTTAAAAAGAGCGATTTTTTTTAACCGGGGCAAGCGGCCAGACCCAATTACCATTTTGCAGGGCTCCTGCCTCAGCTGACCTGGGAATCCCGGGTAGCCCCCTCAGCACGCCTGCAAAAAAAATTTGACATCCACAACTTTTTGCTTTAGGAAGGGTTAATACATCCTGTAATCTAGATGTGATTTTTTCCAGGATGCGGGGAACGGGGGAGATTGGAGAAAATGGTCGATTTCGGGGATGCGGGACGAATCTGCCTGAACCGGAAGATCAGCGGGGTGTGTGAGAACTGCTTATGGTGGGAGTGGGATTCCGCCAGGCAGCAGTGCGCTAACTTCCAGTATCACATCTGCCCGTTGTACCGGGAGCACCTTTTCAGCGCCGCGACCAAGTCCTGGTCCCGTCGCTTGTTGCAGCCCGACTCAGGGCCGCGGCCTTCAGGCGTCGGGTCAGGAGGTCCGCCTGTCTCAGGGGCAGGGGAATCCGGTATTTCGTGACACAACCCAGCCCGATCTCCCGGCACTCATTAAGAGTGATGCGGTGGCCGGGGGAGAGATAGAGCGGCTTCTTGCCGGTCTGAGTGCGCAGTATCAGTCCCACTACCTTTCCTTGCCAGATAAGCTCGCTGGCTGACCCGGCCTGCCAGCCGGGTTCCGGCCCTTCTCCCACCAGCCGGCTCTTCGCCATGCCGATAGTGGGCACATCCAGCACCAGCCCCAGATGGGAGGCTAATCCCAACCCCCGGGGGTGGGCGATGCCCTGGCCATCCACCAGCAGCACCTCCGGCGGATGCTGCAGCTTACGGTAAGCCTCCGCCAGGATGGGGACCTCCCGGAAACTGAGGAGGCCGGTGCGATAAGGAAAAGGGCAGATCCCCGCGACCCCCGCCTCCTCCACCAGCTCCAAATCCGGATAGGTGTAAACCGCCATGGCCCCGAAAATCTGCCGGTCCTCCCGGTCGCAGATGGCGTCCGCGCCCCCCACCAGCCGGGGCGGCCGGGGCAAAGGCACCAGCCGCACCCTCCGGCGCAACTCCTCCTGGAGGGCCACCGCCTCCTGATAGGTCTTGGGCCAACTTAATGTAGGGTGGGCATCGCCCACCATAGGCTTATCCATAGCTTAAAAAGCTGGTGGGCCGTCACCCTACATGGCTCCAGCGCACCTTACTCAAGCACAGGCGGGACGCCTGTGCCACCAAAGTCATAAATCTTTTGTAGGGCGCGTCTTACGCGCCAATTAAGCCGCGGTCTGGTTTTTTAGAACACGAATTCATGGTGCGTAAGACGCACCCTACCAAAACTGCTCACTGCTCACTAGGCCCGCACTAACTCGACGCTATAAATAAAAGCCCCATCCCTTTTAATCAGTCTCCCATCCCGGTTCTCAATGATCCAGCCGCTGGCCCCCTTGCCGCCGAAGGGCAGGCGCAGGGGGGTGAAGAGGAAGTCCGGGTTGTCGTACACCATGCCGAAGTTTTTTGTAAGGGCTTCTTTAGCACCTGGAGGTGGGGAACCAAACCAGCTCACCAGGAAGGGATAGCGGCTGGCCAGGACTTGTTCCACCGCCCACTCATCGCTTTCGGCCCGGACCAAGGCCAGGAAGGGGCCGAAGAGTTCCAGGTCCGGGGGTTCCGCGGTTTCCACCAGAAAGGGCCCCTGCCACACCCCATCCCGGCGGCCCGGCACCAGGAAGCGGGGCTCTTTCAAGGCCGCCAGGGCCCGGTCCAGGAGCTGGCGGGTGCGCTCCACCTTCAGGGGGCCGATCCAGGTTTTGGGGTCCCCGGGGTCCCCCACCTGAATCTCCTGCACCTGTTCCATAATAAGTTCTTTGGCCGGTTCATAGAGGTCCCGGTGGATGTAGGCCCGCTTCAGGGTGGTGCAATACTGGCCGCCGTTGATGAAGGCCCGGCGCACCACGAACCGCACTGCGGCCTGGAGGTTGGCGTCCTTAAAGAGGATGACCGGGGGCAGGCCGCTGGGGCCGGCGAAGAATAGCTTGTCGAAGGCCTGGGCCTGCCGGGCGTAGACCTTCCCCACCTCGCCGCCGCCGGAGATGAACAGCACCCGCAACTGGGGATCCCGAACGCAGTCTTGGCCGAAGACGCGGTTGTCCACCCCGGTCACCGCCTGCAGTTCAGGGAAAGGCGCCACCACCTCTTGCAGAATGCGGGCGGTGCGGGGAGTCTGGGAGGAGCAGCTGAAGAGGAGGCGGTTTCCTCCCAGAACCGCGGCGCCGCCCACCCGGGCCAGCATGACGGGGGCGGCGTCGTAAGGGAAGATGGCCGCCACCGTGCCGTAGGGGGATTTACCCTCAACCCAGGGCACTTCCAAGGCCATGGTCTGAAGATGTTCCACCGCCAGGTCCACTTCCAGGCCGGCGATGGTGCAGGGGACGCCCAGGTCTTCGCCGGCGGCCGCCACCAGGTCAGCCCTGCGGGCTGCCAGGCGGGCGCCCAATTCCTTTAGAACTTCAAGGCGCGGCTCCATTTCTCGGGACATGGTTGCCAGATCACCTCTGTCTTGAAAACTTAATTGATTGCCGCGGCACCACCGGGGGGCGAACCGCCCCTCAGGGCTTGCCGCAAAGAAACCATTAGGGTGCCCAGTCGCCCTCTACATCTGCTAGGCGCCATGTCCACCCTATATTTAACAACCTTTAAAATTAGAAGGTATGGTGGGCGGTGCCCACCCTACACGTCGGCCGCCGGCTCATCCATGTCTTTGTTGAAAGCTGAAGGCTGACTGCTGATAGCTACTTTCATTTAAAAGATAGCACAATGGCCGCGGTGCGGGTATCATAATCCCGCGGCTCCCCGAACCCGGGTTCTGGCGCTGCGGGTGTTGGAGGTGGTTCCGGACCATGAGGCCAGGTGCGGGCCCCCATGTGAAAAATAGTATTTTCTCCTTGACAAGGTGGCCGCCGGGCCTATAATCGAAGGTGGTTTACCAAAAATTCTTGGTTTTTTGGTAAAAATTTTTTATATATATAACTAGGTTAAAGCCCTGATACATAGTAGAATCTCAGGAAAGTCAGGGACTTAAGCATCCGGGCGATGAGTCGGTAACCGTTTAGCACCCCCGCCGGCGTCGGCCTGTGGCTGAGGTAAATTCTCAAGAATCGAAATTTTATATTGGAGGGAAAATGCCAGAAGAGGCCATCAAAGAGGTTAAGGTAGACAGGAAGCACCGCAAAATCGGGAACATTGCTCCCGAGCTGGCGGACCGCTGTTTTACCTGTGGCACCTGCGCCGGCGGCTGCCCCGCCACCGGCCTGGTTCCTGGCTGGGACCCCCGGAAGGCCATCCGGGCTATCGTCTTCGGCATGGAGCAGGAAGTCATCGATTCCAAGTTCCCCTGGGTCTGCACCCTGTGCGGCCGCTGCGAGTTTCAGTGCCCCATGGGCATCAAGTTGCTGCGGACCCTCCGGGCCTGCCGCACTCTGCGGGAACGGAACAAGGTGCCCGGCCCCATCCACAAGGGCACCATGATGAATCTCGAGAGGGGCAACAATCTCGGGATTCCCCGGGACGACTTTTTGTTCCTGCTGGCGGAGCTGGGCGTGGAGATGGAAAACGACGAAGAGCAGCCCTGCCCCGGCTTCTACGTGCCGGTGGACAAGGAAGGGGCCAACATCATCGTCACCGTCAACTCCAAGGAACCCTTCGGCGAGCCGGACGACATGAAGTTCTGGTGGCGCATCTTCTACGCCGCCAAGGAAGACTGGACCGTGTCCTCCACCAACTGGGAAGGGGTCAACTGGGGCCTGTTCTCCGGCGATGACCCGGCCTGGAAGGAGCAAGTACACCGCATCATCGAGAACGCCCGACGAGTAAAGGCAAAAACCATCTTGTACCCCGAATGAGGGCACGCCTACTATGCAACCCGGGTCGGGTTCAAAAATTGGTTTCCGGAAGTCTACGACGAATTCAAGGTGGTCAGCGTCATGGACCTGCTGGAGGAATACATCAAGTCCGGCAGGATCAAGCTCAATACCCACAAGTATCATGAAACTTACACGGTGCACGATCCCTGCAACTACGTGCGCAAGTCTTACATGCTCTATAAGGACGAACCCAACAACGGCGAAAAGAGCCGCTGGATCGCCCAGCAGTGCATCGACCCCAGCCTCTATCGGGAGATGTGCGACGATCCCCTGAACAACCTGTGCTGCGGCGCCGGCGGCGGCGCCTGGGCCATGCCCTATGACGAGGAGCGCCTGGCCTACGGCAAGATGAAGGCGGACCAGATCAAGGACACCGGCGCCGAGATCGTCATCGCCCCGTGCCACAACTGCCGGGACCAGATCATGAAGGGGCTGCCCAAGGTCCACGACATGGGCAACTACAAGGAAACCATGTACCTGTGGGAACTGGTGTCCCTGTGCCTGGACTACGAGCCCTGGAGCGAGGCGGAGCAAGAGAAGGCCCACGCCGAGCGCGACGCCCAGTTCGAGCGGGACGGCGTCGAGTTGGAGGCCGAAGAATAAGACTGGGTTTGCTCTTCCCTTAAAAGCCTGGCGAACTTAAGTTTGCCAGGCTCTTTTTTTACCTTGACTTATGAACATTAATTCTCATAAGTATCTTTAAAATTGGCAGAAAAAGGAGAGCTTAGAATGAAGCTGGGAATCATTATTTCAAACAAAGACCCGGAAATCATGTGGAATGCCATCCGCTTTGCAAATCTGTGCCTGAATAACAACGATGAGGTTACTCTCTTTTTAAATGCCCATGCAGTAGCATATCATGAAGTGGATTCGCCTCAATACAAACTGGAGGAGCTGCTCAAAACTTTTGCCTTAAGTGATGGGGTTCTCCTGGTCTGAGGGACCTGCCTAAGCTCCCGGGGTCTGGGAGCATCCGAGTACGGCGAAACCTCCACCCAAAAGAATCTTTATGAGATGGTGCAAAATTGCGATAAGGTACTTTGTTTCTGAAAGTTCGAAAGTTCTTTCCAATGTTTTGAAGGATGATTGAAGGTCCAGGAGTAACGAACAAGGGAAATAACGCGGTTAAGCTCAGAGCATCTCAAGGGGGAACGGTCTTGCCCATTTTTGGTTTTCTGGCGGGGAAAAGATCAGGGTAATTTAGTCCTGCCGCTAACTTTCGATTAATTGAGGAAGTAATATGGACTTGATTAGATGTGTGGATTGCAAGTATTTTCAGCCGGACCCGGCATCATTGCGGATGGGAACCTGTCTTCATGCCGAACCGTGGGATGGGAGTAAAGACCAATTCGCTCGGGATGAGCATGAGTGCGCCAACTATGATTCTCACGGAGGAAAACGCCAGCTTAGCCCTGAAGATCTGGATAAGTTGAAAAATTCCACCTATTATTCATAAGGGTTAAAGAGGTTCTGAGTTAGGCCACCCCCGATCCCGATCTCTCACCCAGGTTTGCTCTTCGATACGTCTCAATCCCTAGGGCCCGCGTTGCCCTGATCCTCCCACATGAATGACGATAAGATCATACAACCCTTCGAAGAATCAGCTCAAGAATACGATGCCTGGTTTGACCGCAACCCTTCGGCATACGAATCCGAAATCCTGGCGTTAAAGAAATTCCTGGCTCCGCCAGTCAGAGGTCTGGAAATCGGGGTGGGCACCGGGAGGTTCGCTGTTCCCCTGGGAATTGAGGTGGGGGTGGAGCCGGCGGCAGCCATGGCAGTCATGGCTCACAGACGCGGGATCAAGGTTTATCGGGCCGTTGCGGAAGCCCTGCCGTTTCGGGGCGAATCATTTGATCTGGTGGTGATGGTCACCGTTCTTTGCTTTCTTCGAGATCCCTTCCTGTCGCTGACAGAAGCGACCAGGGTTCTCAAACCAGGCGGGCAAATCCTCATCGGCCTGATCGACCGGGACAGCCCCTTAGGCCAATATTATGAGGCCCATAAAGAGAAGAGTAACTTCTACCGCCAGGCGAATTTTTATGCGGCTGGGCAGGTATTGGTGTGGCTGGCAAGATTGGGCTGCCGGAAGGTGGAGGTCTGCCAAACTCTGTTTGGCGAGCTGAGCGAAATAACCCATCTCGAACCCGTAATGGATGGCCATGGAGAAGGTGGCTTCGTGGTGATCGCCGCGCAGAAATAGCCATTGCATCCCGCCACATTCGACTTAACATCAATGGCAAGGAGGAAGTCATGAAAAAATCCATCGGCCCCAGGACCCTGGCCTTCCCCACCCCGGTCTGGGTGGTGGGGACCTATGACGCTAACGGCAAACCCAACGCCATGACCGCGGCCTGGGGAGGCATTTGCTGCTCCAAGCCCCCGTGCGTGGCGGTGTCGCTCAGGAAAGCCACCTACACTTACGGCAACCTGGTGCACCGCCGGGCCTTCACCATCAGCGTGCCTTCGGAGGCCCACGTCAGAGAGGCCGACTATTTCGGCATGGCCACCGGCCGGGAAGTCAACAAGTTCGCCGCGGCCCGCCTCACCCCGGTGGGCAGCACCCTGGTGGACGCGCCCTTTGTGGCGGAATTTCCCCTGGTGCTGGAGTGCAAGCTCATCCACACCCTCGAGATCGGCCTGCACACCCAGTTCATCGGGGAAATCCTGGACGTCAAGGCCGACGCCAGCGTCCTGGGGGACAAGGGCTTTCCCGACATCGAAAAAGTGCGGCCCATCATCTTCGGCCCGGAAATTCGCACTTACCACGGCCTGGGGAAATACCTGGGCCAGGCCTTTGCCATGGGCAAGGACATCGGGTAAAGGCGGACAAAGGAGGGTAATCCGCAGGGGCGGTTCGCGAACCGCCCCTACCCGACTGATCGCTATGTTAGGAAATTAGGTATGAAAACGGAGCTCACAGACAGCGACATTCGCACCATCCGGGAAGGCATCCGGGGCAAATACGCCCAGGTGGCCGCCGGCGGTTCCGGGTGCTGCTTTCAGTACCCCACCGGCAAAGAGGGCATGCTGAGCCAGGGCTACCCCCCGCAGCTGCTGCAACATCTCCCGGATGAGGTCCTGGCCGCCTTCTGCGGGGTGGGCAACCCCTTCAGCCTGGGGCCCATTCATCCCGGGGAATCGGTCCTGGATGTGGGCTGCGGCGCCGGGGTGGACTCCCTGGTTGCCGCCCACCTGGTGGGCCCCGCCGGCAGGGTAACCGGCGTGGACGTCACCGCCGAGATGATCGCCAAAGCCAAGTCAAACCTGGAGCGGCTGGACCTGCCCCAGGTCAGCTTTCAATTGGGGGAGGCCGAGTCCCTGCCGTTTCCGGATAACAACTTCGACTTGGTCATCTCCAACGGCGTCCTCAACCTGACCCTGAACAAAGAGAAGGCCCTGGAGGAGGCCTACCGGGTGCTGAAACCCGGGGGCCGCTTCATGGTGGCCGACCAGGTTCTGGTCGCGGAACTGCCGCCGGAGCTGGCCAACAAAGTGGCCAACTGGTACCAGTGAATCGGCGGGGCCATACCGGGAAAGGATTTCCTGGCCCTCATGCTGAAAGCCGGTTTCCACCCGGCCTCCCTGAAAAGCTACACCGGGTTCAAGAGTTCGCCCTACACCGAGGGAGCCATGTTTTACGGGGAAAAACCGGTGAACCCCAGGGTGAGACCGGACCTCGAAGCCCAGGCGGAGCTCCTGGTGGAACCCACCAAAGTGGAAGGCGCCCCCGGCAGTTCCTGACCGCCTAAATAACCCCGCCCGGGCCGGGCGGGTAAAGGAGAAGAACAATTGGGGGGAGGGCCAGGAATTTCATCCCTGCCCTCCCCCCAAACCCCCCACCCAACCCGCTTAAGGGCCGGGGAAGGCGGGGCCTGCGGCCTCGACTTCCCCGGCAAAAATAAAAACTTACGGGGTTGGGGATGGGAGTTTGGGGGAAGGATTGTAAGTGGCCGTCGGCCCCTGGCCCCCTCCCTCAATTACCCGAAGGGTTTAAGGGGGCAAAGCCCCGGGCCTTGATATTTTTCTACTTCCCCAATAACCGTCCCAGGAAGCCCCGCTTTTTGGTCTTCAGCTCCGGCAGGCCCAGGTGACGGCGGATCACCGCCTCCAGGTGGGCTTCCGGCACGTCGGCCGCCTCCACCACGATCTCCTCGGCCACCCTGATGGCCGGGGCCGTCGGCAGGTCCAGCTCGAAGTACTCGTCCGTCTGGTACTCGGCGATGGGTTTGGAGATGGTCTCGATTTCCAGGTCGTATTTGGCGCCCAGCCTGGGCAGCATCTGCTGGAAATGCTTTCACGGCTTGCCGTTGGGCTCATTGAGGAAGCATCTGACCTTTAGCACGGTTTTCTCCTTCCGGGGGAAGATTACTTTTGGTTTTGGCCGCGGCCATGCGGCTCAACATGGCCTCAGGCGGCAAAAAATCCACCAGACGCAGGTGGGCCCGCTCCCTGCCCTGGCCGTCCAGGAAGACCACGGTGGGCACGCCCTTGATCCCATACTGGGTTAGCAGGCGTTGACCCAGGGGGTCCCCCTTCAGGGTGAGGTCAACCTTGACCATGACAAAATCCCGGGCCGCCCGCTGGACGACCTCCGGGTGATGGAAAGTAACCTCTTCCAGTTCCCGGCAGGGGGTGCACCAGGCGGCGAAAAAATCAATGATCACCGGCTTCTGCGCCTTCCTGGCTTCGCTTACCCGCGCTTCGGAGTACGGCTGCCAGGCCACCCCGGGGCCGGTAAAGGCCCAGGAACCCAGGAGCAGGGTGGCCACCACCGGGCCCGTTAGGGCCGCGCCGGTCTTGAGCCACCCAAAGGCCCGAAAAGAACCCGGGGTCTTATCGAGCCAGCCCAGGTGCACCCCCGCGGCCAGGGCAATGAGGGCCAACAGGATCACCTCCCCGGCTGGGGGGAGCAAGGGGCGGATAAAATAGGCGGCCATGCCCAGGAGAACCCAGCCCAGGAGTTTGCGCACCCAGAGCAGCCATTCCCCCGAGCGGGGCAGCTTCTCCAGGCTCCCGGAGAACATGGCCAGGACGAACAGGGGCAGACCCAGGCCCAGACTCAGGGTGAAAAAAACGGTGAATCCCAGCCAGGCCGAGCCCAGGGAGGCCACCCAGGTGAGCAGACCCAGGACAAAGGGGCCGATGCAGGGCGCGGCCACCACGCCCAGGGTCAGGCCCATGAAGAGGCTGCCGAAATAGCCGGCATAGGATTGGGCGGCGGCCCGGGCCAGGCCGGCGTGCAGGCGCAGCTCCCAAAAGCCGAAGAGGGATGCGGCGAACCAGACCAGGACCGCTGCCACCCCCAGGAGCACCAGAGGATTTTGCAGCAAGGACCCCATGAGGCCGCCGGTTAACGCCGCGGCCACCCCCAGGAGGGAGTTGGTGACGGCCAGGCCCAGCAGATAGCACAAGCCGTGCAGCGCCAGGCGGAACCGGCCCAAGTCGCTTTTGCCGGCGAAATAGGAGACGGTGATGGGAATCAGGGGATAGACGCAGGGGGTCAGGTTCAAGGCCAGGCCGCCGGCCAGCACCCCCAACAGGGTCCAGAAGAGGCCCCAACCGGACACGGGGCCGGGGATGCATGACACCCCGGCGACGTCACACGCCACCGCAGGGCCGCTGGCCACCGGCAGACCCTGCTGCTGCCAGTCGGGATAGCCCCGGGGGTCGCGGTAAACGTTTTGATAACCGAGGCTGACGGCCACCCGGGCCGCCGAGTCGCTGCGGACTCAGGTGAGCCCGGCTCAGTAAAAGACGATGAACTTTTCTCGGTCCGAGCCCAGCAGGGCCGCCAGCCGCCCCCGGGCCTTGAGCCGCCCCCACCAGGTGGGTTCAATGGGGAAATTCACCGCTCCCTCCAGGTGCCCGGTGCGGTACTCCCATTCCTGGCGGGTGTCCACCAGGAGAAGGTTTTGGGGCTCCTGCCGGGCGCGGGCCGCCAATTCCGCGGTGCTGATGAGGCGGTAGCCGCCCCGCTTCGCTTCGGCCTGGACCTCCTGCCAGGTGGCCACCGGGGGGGCGGAGGGGCGGTGGGCATACCAGAGCCCGCCCAGCGTCAGGGCCACGGCCAGAAGGGTCAGGAGCAAGGTTCGTTTGAGTTCCATAATCGACTGATCCTGTAATCTTAGGTGTCGCCCATATATTATGGACCAGGCCATTTCGGAGACCCTGTAGGGGCGGTTCGGGAACCGCCCCTACGCCTACGCCTCAACCCTCCGGCAGCCGGCCCTCCCTTTTCAGCTTATTGAGCAGAAAGGTGACTCCCGAGGCAGGCAGGGCCAGCTTCTGAGCCAGGGCCGGGGCCGCCAGCGCTGGATTTTCTTGCACCAGGAAGACGATCTCGTCTTCCAGCTGCTCCAGCCAGTCTTCGAAGAGGACCAGGAGCTCCGGGTCCGCCACCGCCATGAGCTGCCGGGAACGGGTCACCTTATCCACCAGGCTCTGGCACATCTCAGTCGGGTCGACACCTTCGCCCATGCAGGTGGCCAGTCAGAGGTGGACCAGGCTGCCCACCTTGTCGCCGCCGGCCGCGCCCACCAGGTGCACCATGAAAGAAAGGCGGGCCTCTTCCCCCAGGAGGGGCAAGAGCTTTTTGGCAGCCGCGGCCAGGGCCGCCAGGGCTTCCTGCGGGTCCATGGAATCCAGGAGGTGTTGCAGCCGGTCCGGGCTCATCTCATCGTCTCCCACGGCTAGAAGCCGCTTCTGGCCGCCAGCAAATCCGCGGCCAAGTCATCCAGGGCCTTCAGGATCCCCGGGATCCTGGCATCGGACATTTCGTAATAAATAAAAGGCCCCCGGCGCTCCACGGTCACCAGGAGGGACCGCTTCAATTCCCTGAGGTGATGGGAAACCAGGGGCTGGGAGAGGCTCAACTCCTCCACCAGGCTAGAGACGGATTTTTTGCCGTTCCTTAGGCTGAGGAGGATCCTGAGCCGGTTTTCGTCTCCCAGGCTTTTGGCCAGAAAGGCCAGGGTGTTGAGGCGCCCTTCCAAGATGGAGGCTCCTTTGAAGTCCTCGGTGATAAATAAATATATAAACAACTATTTATATGGTCAAGAAAAATATGGCGCGGCTGACGACGATAAGGGTTAAGGGGCAGGGTAACCCTGCCCCTACGGTAAAGGCAGCGGCATGGCGCACCGCCAGATGGGGTTTGCTGAAAAACGCTTCCGGCGGCTTACTTTTCTTCCTCCGGGTGGAGGAGGTAGGCTTCCACGAAGGGGTCCAGGTTGCCGTCCAGGACCGCGTCCACGTTGCCTTCCTCGTGTTTGGTGCGGTGGTCCTTCACCAGACGGTAGGGCTGGAGAACGTAAGAGCGGATCTGGCTGCCCCAGGCGATCTCCTTCTGGGCGTCCTGGAGCTCCTGCTTTTTTTCATCGCGCTTGCGCTTCTCCAGGTTGTAGAGGCGGGCCCGCAGCACCTTCATGGCCAGTTCCCGGTTGCGGTGCTGGGAGCGCTCCGTCTGGGAGGAAACCGCGATGCCGGTGGGCAGGTGGGTGAGGCGCACCGCGGAGGAGGTCTTGTTGACATGCTGCCCCCCCGGGCCGCTGGCCCGGAAGGTGTCGACCCGCAGGTCCTTGTCGTTGATTTCGACTTCGATCTTGTCATCCACCTCCGGCAGCACCTGCACCGCGGCAAAGGAGGTGTGGCGGCGGCCGCTGGCGTCGAAGGGCGAGATGCGCACCAGCCGGTGGATGCCGGATTCGCTCTTCAGGTAGCCGTAAGCGTAGGGGCCGCTGGCGGTGAAGGTGACGCTCTTGACGCCCGCTTCGTCCCCGGGCAGGAGATCGATGGTCTCGGTTTTGAAACCCTTACGCTCCGCGAAGCGCAGATACATGCGCAGCAGTATCTCGGTCCAATCCTGGGCTTCGGTGCCGCCGGCGCCGGCGTGGATGGTGATGATGGCGTTTTTCTGGTCCTCTTCGGAGCCCAACAGGAGCCTGAGCTCCCAATCCTGGAAAGCGCCCTCCAGGTTGGCCAGTTCCGAGGCCACCTCCTTCAGAGCCCGGTGGTCATCCTCCTCCAGGGCCAGCTCCAGTAGCACCTCCAGGTCTTCCACCCGGCGGGTCTGCTGCTCCCACTCCTGCACCGCCTGCAGCAGGGCGCCCCGCTCCCTGAGGATGTCGGCGGCCCGGGCCTGGTCCTCCCAGAACTCCGGGACCGCGGTCAATTCTTCGATATGCCTGAGCCTGACCTGCTTGCCCCCCAGATCAAAGATGACCTCGGAGGAGTTCCAGGCGCTCCTTGAGTTCGTTCAATTTATTTTTAATTTCCATTACATCCGGTAACATGACCCCCTCCTTGACCAGGGTCGCCAGGAATCCCGGGACCCAAAAAGTAGGGCGGTTGGCGCACCGCCCCTACCCCCCAGCCGGCGAACTTGTCTTTAATTAATTTTACCAGAAAAATGCCGGGTTGAAAATACCGGGTCCGGGGCCCTGCCCCGGCAAGGGCCTGGGGCAACTAACCAACCAGGAGGGCCCCCCCCAGCACCAGGACTTCCAGGGCTTCGTTGGCCGCGCCCAGGACGTCGCCGGTGACCCCGCCCAGCGTTTTGCGGAAATAGAGGCTGCCCAGCCAGACCAGGAGGCCCGCGGCGGCCAGCAGGATGGGGCCCCGAACCCCGAAGGCCGCGGCCGACAAGGCCGCGGCGCTCACCGTGGCCCCACCCACAATCCTGGCGCTCACCCCGGTGGTCATGGCCTGCCCCAGACCCCCTTCCGGCCGGGCGTAGGGCGAGAGATAGGCCAGGAGCACCATGCCCCAGCGGCTCACCACGGGATAGAGGATGAGGGCGGCGGCCGGCCCCTTGCCGGCCAGGCTGAGGAAAAAAGAGAATTTCAGGACTAGGACCAGAACCAGGGCCAGGACCCCGAAGGTCCCCACCCGGGAGTCCTTCATGATGGCCAGGCGTTCCTCCACGGTGTGGCCCCCGCCCAGCCCGTCCACGGTGTCCGCCAGGCCGTCCAGGTGGAGGCCGCCCGTGAGCCAGACCGTCAGGCACAAGAGAACCCCGGCGGCCGCGGGGTCCGGCAAGAAGCGCGGCAACCCGGCCCAGACCCCCCAGAAGACCACCCCCAGCAAGGCCCCCACCCAGGGGAACCAGAACATGGACCGGGCCAGGGCGCCGGCCTCGGCCGGGGCGGCCCGGAGCCAGGGAAACTTGGTGAGAAAAGTGAGGGCCAGGGGCAGGGTGCAGTTCATATAATACCGTTTTCGGTTTTCGGTTTTCGGTTTTCGGCCGGGGGAGTTGAGGCCAGAGGCCTGGCCTGCCGCGGCCCCTCCTTCAGGGGGTTGGGAGGGGAGTTTGAGGGGAGGGACCCTCCCCTCAAATCACCTATTCCGGTTTTTCCGCCACCCCGGCTTCCTGGAAGGTGGCCATTTCCCGGTAGATCCGGACCCCGGCCTCCAGCAGCGACAGGCCCAGGGCGGCGCCGGTGCCTTCGCCCAGGCGCATCTGAAAATTCAGCAAGGGCTTCAGGCCCAGGAAATCCAGCATGGTTTGATGTCCCGGCTCCACCGAGCGGTGGGCGGCGATGAGGTAGTCGGTGACCGCCGGAACCAGGGCCGCGGCCACCAGGGCCCCGGCGGTGGCGATGAAACCGTCCAGCAGCAGAGGGCGCCGGGCCGCGGCGACCCCCAGGATGAGCCCGGCGATGCCGGCGATCTCCAGGCCCCCCACCGCGGCCAGGACCCCCAGCGGGTCGTGGGGGTCCGGCCGGTGCAAGGAGAGAGCCCGGTTGATGACCGCCACCTTGTGGCTCCAGACCTTGTCGGCGATGCCGGTGCCCCGGCCGGTGACGGCGCCGACGGGCCGGCCGGTGAAGACCGCGGCCAGGGCCGCGGCCGCGGTGGTGTTGCCGATGCCCATGTCGCCGGCGGCCAGGGCGTCCACCCCCGCGGCGGTGGCGGCTTCGGCCCGCTCCACCCCGATGAGCAGGGCCTCCAGGGTCTCATCCCGGGTCATGGCCGGTTCCTGGGCCAGGTTGCGGGAGCCGTAAGCCACCTTGCGGGAAATCAGCTCCGGGACTTCCCCGAAATCATGGTTAACCCCGATATCCACCACCTCCACCCGGGCCCGGGCATGGCGGGCCAGGGCGTTGATCCCGGCGCCGCCCTCCAGAAAGTTGTAGACCATCTGGAAGGTGACCTCCTGGGGGTAAGCGCTTACCCCTTCGGCCACCACCCCGTGGTCCGCAGCAAAGACCACCACCTGCTTGATTTCCAGGGGAGGCAGCAGCTCCCGGCGGATGGCCACGTAACGGGCCGCCAACTCTTCCAGCCGGCCCAGACTGCCGGGAGGTTTGGTGAGGGAATCCAGGCGCTCCTGGGCCCGGCCCAGCCAGGCGGGGTCCGCCGGCTCGATCTGGGAGATGATCTGGGACAACTCGGTCATCATGGAACAATTACCTCTGGATTATTTATGCTGGGGTAGGCCAATTTTTAAAAGCCAACATTACCAGGAGGTTGAAAAAACGGCCATAGTCATCCCGAACCGCGGCAAGGATCTTAACTATTAAGAAATATTAGATCCTTCCCTGCGCTCAGAACGACAACAGTGGTCTGTTTCATAATTAAGGTAACATCGGAAAGTCAGGTTTTTTTACCCCCCTTTCCTAAAGGGGGGTCAGGGGGGATTTTTATAAGCAGTTGAAATCCCCTTAAATCCCCCTTTTTCAAAGGGGGACTTAACCCTGCCAAGTCCAGCGCTCCGGATCTGAATTTATGTCCAGCTTATTATGAAACACTCCACTAGAAGCATGGAAACGTTATTCAACCCCTTGCTAATAGGGCTCTGCCCCGAAAAAATCGCCCACCTTGACCACCAGGGGGATGCCGGCCACCACCAGGACCACCAGGTCGGCGATCTGGGCCAGCCGCTGATGTAGCCACCCGGCATGGTCCCGGAACTCCCGGGCCAGGAGGTTGTCCGGCACGATGCCCCAGCCCACTTCATTGCTGATTAAAATCGCAGGGGGGCGGCTCTGGACCAGGGATTGCACCAGCAGCTCGCATCCCGCCTGGATGCCGGCCTTATTCTCCCCCTCCCGCAGCATCAGATTGGACAGCCACATGGTGAGGCAGTCTATCAGGATAACCCCATAGTTGCCGTGGAGGCCGGCGATGGTGTCCGTCAGGTCCAGGGGGACCTCCCGGGTTTCCCACTCCGGTCCCCGCTCCTTCCGGTGGTGGTCGATGCGAGCGCACATCTCCGGGTCCCCGGGCTCGCAGGTGGCCACGAAGAGCCGGGGGCCGGGGAAGCGGGCGGCCAGGGAGAGCCCGTAGCGGCTCTTGCCGCTGCGGGTGCCCCCTAATACCAAGGCCAACCTGAAGCCCTGGGGGTGATGTGCCGTTGCTGCCACCATTATTGGCTGGGTGTTCCGTGATTCCTTATGAGGATTTGACCCCCAACTGTACCTTAATTGGTGGACCCTGCCAAGTCGCCGGCCAAAATTAATGGCACCGGGGCCGGGTTCAGGAAGGATGGTAACGGGCCGTCGGCCCCTATCCCCCTGCCTGAAAAATCTCCTATTCCCACACTCCGTCGATTTCCGCCTGGCATTTGGGGCATTTGCCGTCTTTCAGGTTATAGCGCCTGATGCTGTACCCCCACCTCTCGATGAGCAGTTCCCCGCAGGCATAACAATAGGTGCTCTCGCCGCCTTCCCCGGGGATGTTGCCGGTGTACACGTAGCGGAGCCCCGCCTGCAGCCCGATTTCCCGGGCGTGGCGCAGGGTGGCCACCGGGGTGGCCGGCCGGTCCATCATCTTGAAGGTGGGGTGGAAGGCGGTGACATGCCAGGGGATGCCCACCCCCACGTCCTTGATGAAATGGGCGATGTCGGTGAGTTCCGCTTCCGAGTCGTTGTGCCCGGGGATCACCAGGGTGGTGATTTCCAGCCAGACCCCCGCCTTTTTCAAGCGCTGGATGGTGTCCAGCACCGGCTGCAGCCGGGCTTTGCACACCTTGCGGTAGAAATCGTCCCGCAGGCTCTTTAAATCTACGTTGTCCCCGTCAATGAACTCCGCCAGGGCCGCGGCCGAAGCCTCGGTCATGAAACCGTTGGACACAAAGACGTTGCGCAGCCCCTGCTCCCGGGCCAACTTGGCCACGTCCTGGGCATATTCCAGGAAAATGGTGGGTTCGGTGTAGGTGTAGGAGATGCTGGCCGAATGGGACCCCAGGGCATAGGCCACAATGGCCTCAGGGTCCCGCTCTTCGCCCAGGATGCGGCCTTGATGGACCCGGGGATACTGGGAAATATCGTAGTTCTGGCAGTGGAGGCACATGAAGTTGCAGCCCACAGTGGCAATGGAATATGACCGGGTGCCCGGCAGGAAATGGAACAGGGGCTTCTTCTCGATGGGGTCGATGTGTTCTGCCACGATCTTGCCGTAATTCATGCTGTAGAGGGTGCCGTCCTGGTTTTCCCGGGTGTGGCAGATGCCGCGCTTGCCCGGGTCGATCTTGCATTCATGGGCGCACAAGAAACAATGGACCTTCTTCTCTTCCAGGCTCTCCCAAAATCTGGCGGTGTACATAGGGTCTCCTTAGGGCTCGTCTACCTTATAAATATAACCTCAGGGGAGACTATGTAAAGGCGTTAATATCGGGCGGGGCCCCGGCAGGGCGGCCAGACCGACCCTGGGGGCGGGAGCTTTACTTTTTGCCCCACCCCGAGCTCGCCCTTGTCAGGAGGAGATTCCTGTGTTACAAATTATGGAGATGGTGGGCGTAGCTCAGCTGGTTAGAGCACCGGGTTGTGGCCCCGGAGGCCGCGGGTTCAAGTCCCGTCGCTCACCCCAAAAGTCGTCTTCAGAACATCAAGGGGGCCGGCTCGAGCCGGACCCCCTTTTTGCGTGGCTCCGTCAAAGTTGCACCTGAACCCCGGTTGGCAAAAGGTCCGGGCCCAAAGCGAGGTGCCTCCGGGGGCCACTTGTTACTTCATCCTTGAGGAGCACGACCTAAATGGGGTAAACTAAAAAAATGGCGCCCGGCTTTTTGGCTTTTCGTCTTTTGGCCTTTTCACCTTGTTACCCCTGGATGTTAGATGCCTCGCTGGCGCTTCGTTCACGCCGCTGACCTCCATCTGGACAGTCCCTTTGTGGGGCTCCAGGAGGTCCAGCCCGACCTGGCCAGGGAACTGCTGGAGGCCACCTTCGCCTCCTTCCGGGGGGTGGTGGATCTCTGTTTGGAAGCCGGGGCCGAATTTTTGCTGCTGGCCGGGGACCTGTTCGACCAGCCCCAGGGGAGCCTGAAGGCCCAGCTTTACCTGCGCCGGGAGCTCAAGCGTCTGGCCGACGCCGGCCTCGAGACCTTCATCGTTTATGGCAATCACGACCACCTGGGTGGCCGGGGGGTCAGGCTGGAGTGGCCCCCGGGGGTCACGATCTTTTCTGCCCGGCAGGTGGAGGTGGCCGAGGTGCGCCGGCGGGGGGAGACCCTGGCCCGGATCTTCGGCCTCAGCCATGGCGGTGCGGCGGAAGCCGCCAATCTCACCCAGCGCTTCCCCGCCGCCCCCCCGGGCCCCTTTGCCGTGGGCCTGCTGCACGCCAACCTGGACCGCAACCCCGACCACGATGATTACGCCCCCTGCACCCTGGCGGACCTGGCCCGGGTCTCCTACGACTACTGGGCCCTGGGGCACATTCACCAGCCGGGGGTGAGGAAGGCGGCCCAGCCCACGGTGGTCTATGCCGGCAACCCCCAGGGGCGTCACCTGAAAGAGCCCGGCCCCCGGGGCTGCTACCTGGTGGAGGTGGACGGCCATCTGGCCCGACCCCAGTTCAAGGCCACCGGCACCATTCACTGGGAAGAGGTCCCGGTGGACCTCTCCGGCCTGGAGAAGGTGGACCAGGTCCTGGCGGCTTTGCAAAAAATCGTGGAAGACCGCCGCCCCCAGCCGCCCCAGCAGGGCGCGGTCCTGCGGGTGGCCCTCCAGGGCCGGGGGGCGGTGCACCGGGAACTCAAGCTTCCCGGGACCCTAAATGATCTCCTGGAGGAAACGCGTCGCCAGGGAAGCAGCAGCAAGCCCTGGGTCTGGGTGGAAACCCTGGCCGCGGCTACGGCCCCGGACTTCGACCTGGCGGCTTTGAGCCAGGGCCAGAACCTGGTGGCCACCGTCCTGGCCCGCCTGGCGGAAGCCCGGCAAGCGCCTGCCATGCCGCCGGAGATCCAAGAGATGCTGGACCCGGTGTTCAAGCAGGCTCTGGCCCGGCCCCACCTGCCCCCCTCGCCGGCCTGGCCCGAGGTCCTGGACGAAGTGACGGCCCAACTGCTGTCCCGCCTGCTGCCGGAGGAGGACTAAGTCCCATGTGGCTGACCCGCCTGCGGTTGGGAAAGTTCGCCGCCTTTCAGGACTGGCCCCTGGAGGGGCTGACGCCCGGCCTCAATCTCCTGTACGGGCCCAACGAGTCCGGCAAGACCACCCTGATGATGTTCCTGCGGGCCATGTTCTTCGGGTTTCCGGCCCGGGGGAAGACCCTATACGACCCCCTGGACGGCTCCGAGCCCGGGGGCCACCTCCACCTGGCGGACTCCCGGGGGCAGGCCTGGGTGGTGGAACGCTGGGGCCGGGGGCGCAGCGCCAGGGTGACGGTGAGCGGCCCGGCGGGGGCGGCCCGGGGGGAGGCCGCACTCCGGGACCTGCTGCAAAACCTGAGCCGGGAAGTGTACGAAAACATCTTCGCCTTCGGCCTGAAGGAGTTGTCGGAGATCGCCACCCTGAACCAGCGGGAGGTGCAGCATCTCCTGTACAGCGCCTCCATGGGATTGGGAGGGGTCTCCCTGAAGGCGGTGGAGGACGGGCTGGAGCGGCAGATCGGCGACCTCTACAAACCCCGGGGCGCCCGGGAAATCAACCAGATACTGACGCACCTGGGGGAAACCCGGGCCACCATCGGCGCCTTGGAAAACCAGCCCCAGGAATATCAGGACCTGAAGGCTGCACTGGGGGCCATCGCAGGCGAGATCCTGGAGCTGACCCGGGAGAGGGAAGTTGCCGCCCGGGAAGCGCGGTGGCTGGAGACGTTGCGGCAGGGCCGGGACGTCTGGCAGGAGCTGGGCCAGTCCCAGGCGCAGCTGGCCGGGCTGCCGCAAAGCGAGCCCTTCCCGGAGGACGGCCTCAATCGCTGGGAAGCCGCCATGGCCAGTTTAGCCGAAGTGGAAGGAGAGCTGGAGCGCTGGTCCGGGGAGTTGGAGCGGCTGCGACCAGAGGGGATCGGCCCCGTAAACCGGCCCCTGCTGGAGGTGGCGGAGGCCATTGCGGACCTGTGGGACGAGCGGGTCCTGTTCCGGGAAAAGACCGAAGACCTGAAACTGCGGCAGGCGGCCTTGGCCGCGGCAAGCTCCCGCCTGGCCGAGGCGCGGGCGGCGCTGGGCCCTTCCTGGGATGAGGCCCGCCTGGAAGCCTTCTCCCCTGCCCTGACCTGGCCCTCAGCCTTGCAGCAGTGGACCCAGCGCCTGGACGCAGCCGCCGCCCTGGTGCGCCAGGCCGAGGACCGGTCCCAGCGCTGGGCGGAAAAGCTGACGGAACAGGAGGCGGCCCGGGATCAGGCCGCGGGTTTGGGACCATTCAGCGCCGGCCGCGTTTTCCTGTGGAGTTTCGGGGCCCTGGGACTGATGCTGGCCCTGGCCGGGGCGGGAGTCTGGATTTTCCTGGGGAAACCGGACCTGGCCCTGTTGCTGGGAGCCGGGGCCGGCATGGCGGGGCTGGCCGACCTGGCCTACCTGGCGCAAATGCGCCTCAGCCATGGGCGCCGCCTCCGGGAGCTGGCCGCCGAAATCGAGCACACCCTGGGGGCCGGCCGGGCGGCGGCCGAGGCCCTGGAGCTGACTCGCCGCAGTTCTCAAGAACTTCAGGCAGAATGGCGCGCCTTCCTGGCGACCTGGTCTCTGGACCCGGAGTTGACCCCCTTCGCCGCCATGGAGATGCTGCGGGAGGCGGCCAAGGCCCGGGGCCAGCTCCAGGAACTGCGGCAGGCCCAGGGGGCCGTGGCGGCCCTGGAAGAGTACCTGGAGGGCTACGCCACGCGTCTGGCGCGGGTCCTGGCGCCTCTGGGGCAGCCGCCGGCGGCCCGGGACGAGATAAACCGCACCCTGGAGCACTTGAAATCGGAGTTGGCCGAATCTATCATGAATCAGGAGGCCCACACCCAACGGGCGCAAAAGCTGGCCGAGACGGAAACCCAGCGGGAAATCTGGCAGGCCAAGGCGGAGCGCTGGCACCGGGAAATGAGCCGCCTGCTGGCGGCCGCGGGAGCCGGAGACGAAGAGGAATTCCGGCGCCGGGCGGCGGTCAGCCGGCAGCGCCATGATCTGGCCCAGGATATCAGCCGGTTGGCGGCCCAGCTGCAGTTGCTGGCCGGCGGCCCCGAGGCCCTGGAGCGCCTTAAAGCCGACCTGGGACGGGCCAGCCGGGACGACCTGGAGGAGCAGCTTGGCGGGGCCCGGGCCCGACTTCAGGAACTGGAAAACAAGCTGGCCCAGGCCCAACAGGACCAGGGCAAGACCCGGGACCGCCTGGAAGGCCTGGAACGCGCCGATGACCTGAGCCGGGCCCTGCTGGCGGAGCAGACCCTGGCCGCCCGGCTCAACCAAGCGGCCCACCGCTGGGCCGTGGCCGTTCTCAGCCGCCATTTCCTGGAGCTGGGGCGGCGCCGCTTCGAAGCCGAATATCAGCCCCAGGTGCTGCAGCGCGCCTCCGCCTACTTCCAACTCATGACCGGCGGACGCTATCAACGGGTCATGGCCACCCTGGAGGGGGAAAAGTTACTGGTGGTCAACCGCTTGGGCTCCCACGTTGGCGTGGAGCACCTGAGCCGGGGCGCCCAGGAGCAGCTCTACCTGGCCATGCGCTGCGCCCTGGTGCAGGAATACTCCCAGGGCGGCCGGAACCTGCCCCTGCTCCTGGACGACATCCTGGTGAACTTCGATGCCCGCCGGGCCCGCCAGGCGGTGCAGCTACTCAAGGAAATGAGCCGGAGCCACCAGTTGCTCCTGTTCACCTGCCACCCCCACCTGGTGGCACTGGTGCAGGAGACCCTGGGGCCGGAGGCCCCGGCGCCCATAGTCCTGGAGGTAAGTAATTGAGGGGAGGACCGGGGGCTTACAATCGCCCTCCCCTCAAACTCCCCTCCCAACCCCCTATAAGGGGTTGGGGGAGGGGGGTTGGGGGAGGGGGCAGGGGCCTTCTGTCCCTGGCCCCCTCCCCCAATACATTCAACAAGCCATGAACCTATCAGCCAAAATCGCCGCCCTGGGGCGGCTGTGCGGCATCTCTGCGGAGTACTTGGATAACTTCGGCCGCCGCCACCGCACTTCCCAGTCCACTTACCGGGCCTTGCTGACCGCCATGGGGGTTCCCTGGGAAGACCCGGGGGAGCTCGACCGGGAGTTGGCCCACCGGCGGCTTGCCCCTTACGACCGCTTGCTGCCCTCGGTTCTGGTCACCTCCCAGGCCTCCAGGCCCGGCCGGGTGCTGGCCTTTCCCTGGACCCCCGATCCCCAGCCCCACCGCCGGTTCGAAGTCCGGTGGCAAATCACCGACGAGTCGGGCCGGCAACACACCTGGGAAACCGTGGTGCAGGGGCCGGCCCACCCCGTAAGCCGCCGGGAGGCCGACGGTTGCCGCACCCGCCTGGAACTTACGCTGCCGGCCAGGCTGGACCTGGGCTACCATGATCTCCAGCTCCAGGTGTCGGCGGGTCCGACGCAGGAAACCGGCCAGGCCCGCTTGATCGTGGCGCCGCACCGGGCCTATCTCCCGGAAGGTCTGGCCGCCGGGAAACGCCTCTGGGGCTTCAACGTGCCCCTTTACGCCTTGCGCAGCGCCAACAACTGGGGCATGGGGGATTTTCGCGACCTCTCGGCCCTGACCGACTGGGCCGGTTCTCTGGGCGCCGCCTTTGTGGGGGTCAATCCGTTGCACGCCCCGGCGTTGCAGGTCAAGGGGGTCCCCAGTCCCTATTCCCCCACCAGCCGGCTGTGGTTTAATTTCCTCTATCTGGACCTGGAAGCCGCGCCGGAGCTGGCGGATAGCCCGGAGGCCCAGGCCCTCCTGGCCAGCCCGGGGTTTCGCCGCCGACAAGCCCGCCTCCGCCGGGAGCCCCTGGTCCCCTACCCGGGGGTGTTTCGCCTGAAACGCCGGGTCCTGGAGTTGCTCTACCGCACCTTCCTGGACCTGCACGGCCCTCCGGAGGCGCCCCGCACCCCCCGGGGCCAGGAGTTTGCCCGGTACCTGGCCGCCGGGGGCGATTCCCTGGCAAAATTCGGGCTTTACCAGGCCCTGGCGGATTTTCTGCGGCAAGCCGACTGGCGCCGCTGGCCCCGGGATTATCGGAGCCCTGATAACCCGGCCGTGGCCGAGTTCTCCCGACAGCACGGGCCGGCAATTCATCTGCACCAGTACGGGCAGTGGCTGGCCGCCACCCAGCTGCAGGGGGTCTGCCACCGGGCCCGCCACCAGGGATTCCCCTTTAGCCTCTATCAGGACCTGGCCCTGGGTGCGGCGCCCGGTGGCTTCGACACCTGGGCCGCTCAGGAACTCTTCGCCCTGGAGGCTGAGCTCGGAGCCCCGGCCGACGCTTTCAACCCCCGGGGCCAGAGCTGGGGCATCCCTCCCCTGATCCCGTGGCGCTCCCGGCAATGGGGGCACCAGTTTTTCATCGACCTTCTCCGGGCCAACGCCCCTCCCGGCGGCATGCTGCGCCTGGACCACGTCATGGGCCTGTTCCGCCTGTTCTGGATTCCCCGGGGCCGGGAGGCTAGCGCCGGGGCTTACGTCAACTACCCGGCCCGGGAGCTTCTGGCCATTCTCTGCCTGGAGAGCGTCCGGCGTCGCACCCTGATCATCGGAGAAGACCTGGGCACGGTGCCCCCGGCCATCCGCCGGGACCTGGGGAACCGGCAGGTCTTTTCCTACCGGGTCTTTTTCTTCGAACGGGACCCGGCAGGCGGCTTCCGGGCCCCGGCCGACTATCCCCGGCGGGCCATGGCCGCGGTCACCACCCATGATCTCCCCACTTTGACGGGCTTCTGGCAGGGGCGGGACGTGGAACTGAAACGTGCCTTGAATCTCTACCCCAACCCCCAACTGGCGGACGCCGACGCCGCCACCCGGGAGCAGGATCGCCGGAGGATGGTGGCGGCTTTGGAGAACCTGCGCCTGCTGCCGCCCGGCGCCGGCGCCGACCCCCACTCCCAGTCCTGCCCCAAGGATTTGCCGGCTGCGGTCCTGGAATACCTGGCCCAAAGCGAGGCCGCCCTTTTGGAGGTGCGGCTGGAGGAGGTCTTCAACGTCGCCGAGCAGCAAAACCTGCCCGGCACCAGGCGGGAGCACCCCAACTGGAACCGTAAGCTCCCCCTGACCCTGGAAGAGATGCGCCGGCACCCGGAACCGGCCCAACTGGCGGCCCGGCTGAACCGCTATCGGAGGAGGGGAGATTTTGGGGGAGGGGGCTAAGGGCTTTTTCGTAAGTGCCCTTACCCCCTCCCCCAATCCTCCACCCCCAATCCCTTATGGGCCTGGGAAGGCGGGCCGGAGGCCCGACTTCCCAGGCAACCAAGAAATGTAAATCACCCTAGCAAAGGCATCCCATGTCCGAACCAGCGTTGATTTACAATCTTTTCCCACCCCTGGCCGGCGCCATCCCCCGGTGGCAGGAGCACCTGGACCGCATTGCGTCCATGGGTTTCACCTGGATCTTCCTGAACCCGATTCACACCCCCGGCCTCTCCGGCAGCCTGTACGCGGTGAAGGATTACTTCGGCATCAATCCCCTCTTCCACCCGGCATCCGGCCAGGACCCCGAAGCCGCCCTGGCCCGGTTCAACAAGGAGGCGGGGCGCCGGGGCCTTCAGGTGATGCTGGACCTGGTCGTCAACCACACCGCCATCGACTCTCCCCTGGTGGCCCAGCACCCGGAATGGTACGCCAAGGACGAGAACGGGAAAATCAAGCACCCCGGGGCCATCGACCCGGCCGACGCCCGGAAGGTGACGGTCTGGGGCGACCTGGCGGAGCTGGAGTACTGGCCGCCCCCGGACCCTGAGGGCCTGCTCCACTATTGGGACGCGGTCATCAGCAAGTACCTGGGCCTGGGGTTCATGGGCTTTCGGGCCGATGCGGCTTACAAGATCCCCGGGGAGTTCTGGAACCGCCTGATCGCCGAGGCCCGGAACCTTCAGCCCGGGGTCAGGTTCTTCGCCGAAACCCTGGGCTGCCGCCTGGAGGAATGCGCCCAGTTGACCGACGCCTTTGATTTCATTTACAACAGCTCCAAGTGGTGGGATTTCCAGGCCGACTGGTGCCTGGAGCAGTATGCCCGGTTCCGCCGCCTGGCCCCTTCAATCAGCTTTCCCGAAAGCCACGACACCGAGCGGCTGGCGGCCGAGAGCGGCGGCGACCCGGAGGTGGCCCGGCAGCACTACCTGTTCTCGGCCTACTTCGCCAGCGGGGTCATGATCCCCATGGGATTTGAGTTCGGGTTTAAAAAGCGCCTGAATGTGGTGAAGACCCGGCCCCAGGACTGGGAGACCCCAACTTACGACCTCACCGGTTATATCGCCGGCGTCAACCGCATGAAAAAGGCCTGCCCGGTGCTGCTGGAGGAAGGCCCCCAGGTGCGGCTGAATCCGCCGGAGGAGCCGATGGTCCTGCTGCTCAAATCCCGGGAGCGCTCCAGAGGGCGGGTCCTGGCGGTAATCAACCCCACCCCGGAGGACCAGGAGGTGCATATTCCCAACCTGGCCGCCCTGCTGGGCAAACCCCTGAAGGCCTGCCGGGACCTGACTCCGGACACCATGCCTTTGAAGCTCAAAGGGAACCTGCGGTTCGCCCTGCCACCGGCCGGCATGCGCCTGCTGTACCATCCGGAAGGCGCGCCCCTGCCCGCGGAAGTGGAGCTATGAAAAGCTATTTGCGGGGAGGGCCGGGGGTAAGTGTGGGGGGAGGGCCAGGGACCGAGGGTCCCTGCCGCAATAGCCTTAAAACCGGACGGACACCATGACCCAGGCCCTGGCGGCATTCAACGAGCATGGCATCGCGCTGGCCACCGACAGCCGGGCCACCCGGTTCGACGCCGCCGGCCAGCCGGAAGTCTTTAATGTCGAAAAGCTGGTTCCTCTGGGGCAATGTTGTGCTATCCTTAGCGGCGGGGCCGGGGTGAGCGTGCCCTTATCCCTGGCCTTCCGCCGGGTGCTGGCCCGGCACCGGGGGTATCTGGCGCCCGACGACATCGCCCAGTTCGCCCTGCCCTTCCTGTCCCAGGGCTATGGCCGCCACCTGGAAAAGCACGGCCCCGAGGCCCAGGGCTTCCGGCGCCTCTATCTCATCCTGGCGGGTTACTGCCCGGAGAGGCCCCCGCCGGGCTTTTCGCTCGCCCTCCTGGGAAGCGAAGAAAACGAGCTGCCCCTCAAGGTGATCCCGGTGCACCGGGTGGTGGTCATGCCCCGGAACCTGGGGATGGAGATGCGGCTCAGTAAGGCCGTGACCCAGGGGACGCCCCTGGATGGGCTTCTGACAATGAGTAAAGAATTCCTGGAGAAAATGGCGGTGCTGAAAAAAGAAGTGGGGCCCCCCTTCTATTTCGCCACCATCACCCGGGAGGGCTACCGGCAGGTTACCGCTTAGTCAAGTTAATAATCTAGTAGCTGCTGAAACCACAGAGACCCAAATGTTCAGGCCTGGGTGTCTCTGTGGTTAACCACTACGCCTGAGACAGGGGGAACTATGAACAAAGCCATGCTCATCGTCATGGACGGCCTGGGTGACCGGCCCATCAAGGAGTTGGGGTGGCTCACGCCCCTGGAGGCGGCCCGCACTCCCAACCTGGACGCCCTGGCGGCCCGGGGCGTCAGCGGCCTCATGAACGCCATCGGCTTTGGCCTGCGCCCCGGCAGCGACACCAGCCACCTGTCCATCCTGGGCTACGACATCGAGAAGTACTACACCGGCCGGGGCACCATCGAGGTGGCGGGCCTGGGCATGGACCTGGAGGCCGGCGACGTGGCCCTGCGGGGCAACCTGGGCACCGTGGATGACAAGCTGCTGGTGGTGGACCGCCGGGCCGGCCGCATCACCGACACCGGCCCCTTTGTGGCCGAGCTGGACGGCCTCACCTATCAGGGCGTCACCCTGTTGGCCCGCCCCGGCACCGGCCATCGGGCCGGCATCATCCTTAGGGGGCCGGGGCTGTCCAGCCGCATCAGCGACAACGACCCCCACGAAGTGGGAGTCAAGGTCCACGAAGTGCATCCCCTGGACGATTCCAAGGAGGCGGCCTTCACCGCCAAAGTGCTGAACCACTTCCTGGCCCAGGCCCACCGGATCCTGGCGGCCAACCCCCTGAACCAGGAGCGGATCAAACAGGGCAAACCCCCGGCCAACTACCTCCTGGGCCGGGGCGCCGGCTACTACAAGCAAATCGTCAAGTTCGAGGAGCGCTACGGCTTGCACGCCTGCACCATCGCCGGCGGCGGCCTGTACAAGGGAATCGGCGCCTTCACCGGCATGGACGTGCTCCAGGTGGCCGGGGCCACCGGGCTGCCCAACACCGACATCGCCGCCAAGTTCAAGGCCGGGCTGGCGGCCCTGAAGGGGGCCTACGACTTCGCCTTCGTCCACGTCAAGGCCACGGACACCTTCGGGGAAGACGGCGACTTCAGGGGCAAGATGAACTTCATTAACCGCATCGACGAGGCCGCGGCCCTGCTGCTGGACGCGCCTTGTCTCCTGGCGGTCACCGCGGACCACTCCACCCCCTGCGCCCTGAAACGCCACTCCGGGGACCCGGTGCCCCTCATGATGGTGGGGGACGGCCTGGTGCGCACCGACGAGGTCGCCACTTACGGCGAGCGCAGCTGCGCCCGGGGCGGCATGGGCCGCCTCACCGGCCTCCAGGTCATGCCGGAGATTATTAATTTGTTGGGCCTGTCGAAGTTAATCGGGGACTGAGGAGCAGTCAGCTTTCACCGGTCAGCTTTCAGCGGTCAGCTTTCAAGCTGTTAGCTGTCAGCAGTTAGCAGTTATACTGAGTTGCGATCAAAAAGTTATTATTTGTAGCCGCAGGCTTCAGCCTGCGCCTGCACAGGCGGGACGCCTGTGCCACTTGTTTGATTACGACTTGGTATTAGAGGTTAGAATTTATAATCGAACCATCTGGGGGTTGGGGGAGGGAGTTTGAGGGAGGGGTCAGGGGGTTCCCACAGGCGAGACGCCTGTGCTACCGGCCCCTGGCCCCTTCCCTCAAGAATCTTATTGTTTAACGATAACCGCCGCGGCCGCCGCCGCCATAGCCGCCGCCCCGACCGCCGCCGAAGGAGCCGCCTTTTTGCTGCGGCCTGGCTTCGTTCACCGCCAGGGGGCGCCCTTCTACGGTCTTGCCGTTAAGCATGGAGATGGCCTTCTGGCCTTCCGCCTTGGTTTCCATCTCCACGAAGCCGAAGCCCCGGGGCTGGCCCGTTTGCCGGTCGGTAATAATCTTGGCCGAGGACACATAGCCGGCCTCAGAAAAAAGGGCCTGCAACTGTTCTTCGGTAATCTCGTGGGGCAAATTGCCCACATACAATTTCATACTCATCTTATCCCCTTGTGCATCTGGCCGGGAGTCCCTGGCCGGAGGCTACCTCCGGCCGGGTCGGTCCCGGCCCGACCGTTAAGTTATTTCTTCTGCCACCGGCTGCATATCCCCGGCCGTCTCGGTGGGGGGTTTGCCCTGGCGGCGTTTCATTTTTTCTTCATTCTTCTGTTTTCGCGCCATTTCTTTGGCGCGTTTTTGCCAGCCGTAACGGTTTCGTGCCAAGTTTCTCCTCCTAAGGGCCAAAATGCCAGAACTCCGATGGTCCTAAGACCGCCGGAGTTCCGACTGTCAGGCTTTAACGCCTAAAGTTTTACCACGTTCTGGGCCTGAGCCCCCTTGGGACCCTGGGTCACCTCGAACTCCACTTCCTGGTCTTCCGCCAGGGAGCGGAAGCCGTCGCCCTGGATGGCGCTGTGATGCACAAAGACATCAGGGCCGCTTTCCCGGGTGATAAAGCCAAAACCCTTGGAATCGTTAAACCATTTTACTTTACCAGTTTCCTTCATTGCAAAAAACCTCCTACAGCTACTGCAAAAATGTTCCTGCCAAAAAAGCAGGGCGCACAGCAGTCAGTCAAAAAAAAATCGGCGAGGATTTTAGCACCCCCGTCCGATTTTTGCCCAGGACTTGTGGCCCTGCTTTCAGTCTGACATGCTAAACTTTAACTATAATACCGGAAAATCGCTCAATGTCAAGGAAATAAAAAAATTATCCGCCCGCCGCCCCCGCCAGGGTGCCCCCATTTCCCAGGCCGCTTTTCCAGTTAGAGATGTAGCTCATTAACTTTTCCCAAAAAGTTAATGAATATAAATAGATTTATAATAATAAATTTCCATATTTTTCATAACATAATGCGCAATATTTTTTTAAATTTAAGGCATGAATGAATTTGTCCTTAATTTGTTCTTTATAATAATTATCACCAGGAACGATTTCTTTACCACATTTAGAACAAAGATGATGCTTCTTGGCCTTAGTCATCTTTAGAATTTTTAACTTATTGTATTTACTCATCCTGTAGGCCACCCCTAAGTAATGGTCAGCGCGTTGCAAGGTACGAGCCTTCTTAGCTTTTCATAAAAACCTTTTAAGATAATTCCTCAAAGTAGTCTGTATTCATCTTTTTTACTACATAATTTGCTGTCTCATAAACCCCAATGTCATGGTCGATCATAAACTGGGCTAGCTCCTCTCCATCTATCAGGACTATCTTTTTCTCGATATTTTTTACATAATCTCTGGCATCTTGCGAGAATTTAGAAGTTGTTATCATTACTCCCTTATTTGCTCTCTTGCCCATCAAACTTCCTCCAAAGGCCTGAACAACTGGCCTTCCAACATTATTCTCCCACCTTTTAGCTTGAATATAAACAACATCAAGGCCAAGTTTATCTTCTTTTATAATCCCATCAACCCCGCCATCTCCGCTCTGTCCGACAGCTTGTCCAGCATCCTTTCTTGAGCCGCCATACCCCATAGCTACCAATAAATCCACCACAAGGCTTTCAAAAAATTTGGGAGAACAACTTTTTACTTTATCCAGAAGTTCCTTGGCTAATTCTTGCCTCATGTTGTTATAACTATCTTCAAGAATTTCTTCCGGCGTTTTTACAACTTCCTCTTGGGAATCTTCTTTTGTCTCTTTTTCACCAGATTTTGTGACAGTGCGAAATGCTTTGAAATCTTCAAATTGGTCTAGGAATTTTATATCAATGGCTTTTGGCTTTTGAGAAAGGACATCCAAGCCTCTCTGAGTAATTCTTACCTTTGCTTTACCTGCAGATTCAATTATTGATGCCTTTTTAAAATAAGTTCTGGTCCATTTTACCCTATTTGCATGCCTGGTATCTCGACCGCTTGGGACCAATTCATTTTTATCTTCATCTGATAAATTGAAGTGGTTAGCGAGTCGTTCAACTAGTTCATTTATTGTATGTTCTTTCTCATCCTTAACTATTATGAGAAATGGAAGAAAGTATTTCTGAAATCCAGGGACTGCCATGTTCCCTTACCCTCGGATCAGAGGTTTGATGAAAAATTTACCATTTTTAATCACATTGCCACAAGGAGGCACGATTTGTCAAGGAAGGGCGATGAAGGCCCTTAATTTGAAATCCTCCCCCCAGACCATTTATGAAATTGCCCCCAAAAGCAAATGGCCGACCCGGTTTTCACGAATCGGCCATTCCCCTGCTCCGGCAAGGTATGGTAGCAGGAACCACCTTTGCCGCCATTCTCTGCCTCGTCTTGTCTGCCCTGCCTTGCATTATTTCAGGCAAGACCTTGGAAAACAACAGACAAGGAAACAGAGAGTAAGTTAAATATAAATCAGAATTCATTTCCTGTCAAGGTATAGATGAATAAAATTCCCTTAAATTCCCCAATCCGTCATTAACTTTTCTAAAATAGTTAATCCACCCGGCCTGTAGTCCCCTGGCCAAGCCCTCCAAATTTTTAGTATAATGCCGGCGTGGATTTAGTCACTCTCTTGCAGCAGTTGATCAACGGCCTGTCCCTGGGCAGCCTCTACGCCCTCATCGCCATCGGCTACACCATGGTGTACGGCATCCTGCGCCTCATCAACTTCGCCCACGGCGACCTCCTGATGGTGGCGGCCTACGCCGCGGTCATGGGGGTGGGGATCTTTTCCTGGCCCTGGCCCGCAGCCTCTGGCCTGGCCATTGCCCTTACCGGCCTGCTGGGAGTGCTGCTGGAGCGCGGCGCCTACCGGCCCCTGCGCCGGGCCCCCCGCATCTCGCTCCTGATCTCCGCCATCGCCGCCTCCTTCCTGCTGGAAAACCTGGCCCTGGTCCTGGCCGGGGGCCGCCCCCGGCCCTTCCCGGTGCCCGACGCCTTCGCCGGGTCCGTCTCCTGGGGCGGACTCTTCATCCCCCGCCTCAGCTTCTTGATTCCCATCATCACCGCGGCCCTGCTGGCCATCCTGTTCGTCATCGTCTACCGCACCCAGGTGGGCCGGGCCATGCGGGCCATCGCCCGGGACCTCGAAACCGTCAGCCTCATGGGCATCGACGTCAACCGCATCATCGCCTTTACTTTTCTGCTGGGCTCCATCCTGGCCGGGGCCGGGGGACTCCTGTGGTCCATGAAATACCCCCAGGTCAACCCCTTCATGGGCATCCTGCCGGGCCTCAAGGCCTTCATCGCTGCAGTCCTGGGCGGCATCGGCAACGTGGCCGGCGCCGTCCTGGGCGGCATGCTCCTGGGCCTGATGGAAGTCCTTATCGTGGCCTTTTCCCCCACCTGGGCCGGCTACCGGGACGCCCTGGCCTTCACCCTGCTCATCGCCCTCCTGCTGGCCCGCCCCACCGGCCTGCTGGGAGAAGAGCTGGGGGAAGAGAAATTATGAGATTTTTGAGGGGAGGGCCGGGGGAAAACGATTCCCCCGCCCTCCCCTCAAACTCCCCTCCCAGCCCCCTGTAAGGGGTGGCCGGAGAAGGCGGGTCAAAGACCCGACTTCTCCGGCCAAATAATAACCCCTTATGGGGGTTGGGGGATGGGGTTTGGGGGAGGGGAAAAGGGCCAAGGGCCCTTAGCCCCCTCCCCCAATAAACCCTCTTGAGGATTAAACGTGCTGGAAGTCTTGGATCTCAAAGTCTCTTACGGCGCCATCCGGGCCCTGGACGGCCTCAGCTTCAGCGTGCCAGCGGGGGCCATCGTGGCCCTGTTGGGGGCCAACGGCTCCGGCAAGAGCACCGCCATCCGGACCATCACCGGCCTGGCGGTGCCCCAAGGGGGCCGCATCGTCTTTGCCGGCCGGGAGATCCAGGGGCTCCCGCCCCATGCAATCATCCAGGCCGGCCTGGCGGTGGTGCCGGAAGGCCGCCGCATCTTCACCAACCTCACGGTTTACGACAACCTGCTGCTGGGGGCTTACCGCCGCCGGGACAAGGAAGCCCTGGCCCGGGACCTGGCGCGGCTCTTCGACACCTTTCCGCGTCTGGCCGAGCGGCGCCATCAGGCGGCCGGCACCCTGAGCGGCGGCGAGCAGCAGATGCTGGCCCTGGGCCGGGCCCTGATGTCCCGGCCCCGCTTGCTGCTGCTGGACAGCCCTGACCCGGCCTGGCCCCCCTGCTGGTCCGGGAGGTCTTTGCCATCATCTCCCGCCTCAATCAGCAGGGGGTCACCATCTTGCTGGTGGAGCAGAACGCCGCCGCGGCCCTGAACCTGGCTCATTACGCCTACATCCTGGAAACCGGCCGCCTGGTCCTGGAAGGGCCGGGGGCCGAGTTGCTGGCGCACCCCAGGCTCAAGGATGCCTACCTGGGGGAAGATTCTTGGGATGAAAGTCTCAATCCATGCTCAACATCAGAGCGGTAAACCGGCTCCTGCCATAGTAGGCCATTTTCTCCCGGGAACAGCCTCCAATTCATTTTTTATCGCCGGATAACCTGATTTCCGGTGTTGGCTAAGTAAGGGGGCAACGCGGCCCCGGACCAATGAAGGCGGATAAAGAGGTGAGCGGATGAAAAGTCAGGGGTCCCTGGCAAAGCGGCTGGCTGCTTTCAGCGGCGCCGTCTTCTTCGTGGTCTTGGCCTTGGAAGTGATGATCATGATCAGCCCCTTTGCCTTTTTCTTTTATTCGGTGTTCAGCCCCGTTTTCAATTTTCTGGAACAGCACAGCGCCACCCGCTGGGCCACTAAATTCTTTTTGCCTCATATGATCCTGCCTCCCACCCTTTTTCTGCAAACGGTGCGGGTGGCGGGTTCGGTGTGTTTTCTGCTCGGCTTTTTCGCCTTTATGGTCTGCGCCCTGCAGGTCTATCTGGGCAAGATCTTTAACTGGGGCATCGCAAACAGAGGCTTATACCGCTATATCCGCCATCCCCAATACCTGTCGCTGGGGATCTGGGGCATCGGCATGGCCATCCTCTGGCCCCGGTTCATCGTGCTGGCCACGCTGTCCTTAATGTTTATCCTTTACTATTTCCTGGCGCAGGATGAAGAGCGGCGCATGGTAAACCAGTACGGCGAATCTTATGAGCAGTACCTGAAAACCACCGGCAGGTTTCTTCCCAAGGCCCTGGAAAGGCCGTTTGCCTCTCTGGGAAGGAAAATACCTACTTCTTGCAAATATTTCGCCGTGCCGGTGCTCATTGTCACCCTGGTTATGGGAACCGGGGTCCTGCTGCGGGAGATTACCCTTAACTCCCTGCCTCTTGCCACCGGCGACAACCTTACCCTGGTGCCCATTCTGCCGGAAGACGGCCCGGTGGAAAGCAAAGTGCTCAGCGGCCTCCTGGCCGGGAGGCAAACGGGGGAGAGCCCCTTCCTACAGGCCCATAAAAGTTACCTGGGTTCTGTGATGCCGCCGGACTACATCATGCAAGGAATGATCGCCGATACCGGCGGCCATTTCCATCTGTATAAGAAGCATCATACCGTGGCCCTGATCGTGGATTGGGTGCTGCACCCCTTCGCCCATTTGAGGCGGCCTCCCGCGGCCCAGATGGCGGCCGTGCATGGAGCGGACCCCAAGGTGGCCCGCAGACATCATTGCCCCGTAGGGATCGACCAGGCGGACCTGCACTGCGAAGCCTGCCCCTATCGCCGGGTAATTCTGGTGGAAATGGCCTCAAGCGCCGGGGGACGGCTTTCCGGCCGCGCCTTGCTGGCCGGCGGGGTCACCCGGACGCCGGTGGGGTTTGTGGACCTGGACGCCCAAAGCGGCAAAATCGTCAAGGCCGCCCGGGTGGCAAAGGGCACCGCCTGGAGGGACGTGCCGACCCCGGAGATTTGATGGTGATCTCTCTCCCCTGACCTGGCTGTCAAACTCTCTCTTCCTCCCACCCTAACCCGAAGCCTTTCCCCCAGGGAAAGGCTTCGGCTGTCTCACGGCCCCCCTACCTCTTACCCGATTGCATAAATCTGCCGATCAGGGGATAATCCTGCCAGGAGAATGACGGCTTATGTTGCAACCCCTGCGCCTCAGCGACGCCCTCAAGGGCTACACTTACGACCAGGACAAGCTTCTGACCCCGGAGGAGACCATCCAACGGGTGCGGCAGCGTCTGGCCCGGCTGGACCTGGACCTCCTGACGGAAACCATGCGCATCGACTCCGGGAGGCTGGACATTCCGGTGTATATCAGCCTTTTGGGGGCCGACGCCAAAAGGGTGGTGCCCACCCAGAAGCAGATGGGCAAAGGGGCCACCCCGGTGCAGTCGGAAGCCAGCGCCCTCATGGAGCTGGTGGAGCGCTTCAGCTTTTTCTCCTTCGTGGCGGAAGGCCCCATGATTTTTGGCCGGGCCCGGGAACTCCAGGGGCGGGCGCTGGATTTTTCCTACTTGAGCCGGTCCCTGTTTGATTCTACCCCGGAGGTGGCCGCGGCGGCGGAGATCTATCAGGACTGGCCCCTGGCTTTCGCCCCGGCCACCAATTTGACCACCGGAGCGCCGGTCTATCTGCCCTTCCACTGGTTTTACCTCATCGAGGAATACAACGGTCCGGCCGCGGGGAACTGCCACGAGGAGGCGGTGCTCCAGGCCCTGTGCGAGGTAGTGGAGCGCCACGTGGGTTCGGTGATCAGCCATGAGCGCCGGCCCACCCCGGCCCTGGACCCCGATTCGGCCACAGACCCGGCGGCCCGGGAGCTGGTGCAGAAATTCCGGAGCAACGGCATTGAGCTCTACTTACGAGATTTCTCCCTGGATACCGGCATCCCCACAGTGGGGGCCCTGGCTTACGATCCCGCCACCTTCCCCCACTCCAGCGAGATCGTCTTTGCAGCGGGCACCACCACGGACCCGGAGAAGTCCCTGATCCGGGCGCTCACCGAAGTGGCCCAGCTGGCCGGGGATTTTCACCGGCGCACCAGCTACCGCCCCACCCTGCCCAAATACCAGACCCTGGAGGAGGCGGCCTACCTCATGGCCCCCGGACCTTTAAAGCCGCTTGACTCCCTGCCCAATCTCTCCCACCCCAACCTCAAGGAGGAGATCGGCCATTGCCTGGCGGCCCTGTCCCGCCTTAACCTGGAGGTGCTGGTGGTGGACGTGACCCATCCCGGGGTCAAGATTCCGGCGGTCTACGTCCTCATCCCCGGCACCCACTTCCTGGACCGCACCCGCAACACGGGCGTCATCTTTCACCTGGCCAAACTGGCGGCCCTGTACGCGCCGCCGGTGGAGACCCTTACGGCCCTGGAGCGGCTCAACGCCGCCTTCCCGGAACGTTTCGAGGTCCACTTCTTCCTGGGCCTGGCCCTGGAAAACCAGGGCCGCCCCGGCGAGGCCCTGGAGCACTTCCAAAAAACTCTGGCCCTGGACCCGCCGGCCCACGAGGTTCCCAGTATCCATGTGCACCTGGGCTCCTGCCACAAGGACCTGGGGAACTACCCCCAGGCGGTTCAGGCCCTGGAGCAGGCCCTGGCCCTGGACCCCCACCTGAAGGAGGCCCATCACCTGCGGGGCTTCTGCTTTTTCAAATTGGGGGAATACCAGGAGGCGGTCAACTGCTTCGAGAAAGTCATCGACCTGGACCCCGGCTCCGCCATCGACTACGCCAATTTGGGGATCAACTTGCAAAGGCTGGGCCTGGCCACCGAAGCGGCCTTCGTCCTCAGACAGGCCCTGGACCTGGACCCCACCCTGGACTTCGCGGCCCGGGCGCTGGGCGAGCTGGGATGAGGTTTTTGGGGGAGGGGGCTAAGGGCAGAAGGCCCTTACACTTACAAAAAACTCCCCCAATCCCCCACCCCCAATCCCTTAAGAGGGGTCATTTGACCGGAGAAGGCGGGTCTTGGACCCGCCTTCTCCGGCCGACCCGTTTCCTTAGGAAGTCCCTTGTAGGGGCGGTTCGCGAACCGCCCCTACAAAGTTCTGGATTTCATGCATGAGAATTGGTTCCAGGTGTCCGGGAGGGAAGTTTGAGGGAAAGATGTAGAACAGCCGCCCTCGGCTGTTCCGGCGCAGGTGAGGACCCGGGAGGGGTTGGGCTGACCCGGTGTGATGCTGATTCCTATTGACATCTCTTAAAGAAGGAGTAAATTAACTTTCAGTTGGCCAATCATAATTAGGCCAACCGCCGAGTTCCCCGGTACCCAACCGGGGGAGCGGGGGAACCAATTTTCCGGGGCGAATCCGCATCTGCGGTAGGACAAGTTACCTCCTGCCCGAGCCCGTCAGCTAACCCCGCAGGCAGGAGGAGGATATGTCGGACTTTCGTAGCGGTGCGCCCGAGGCGCATCCATATTGGCCCGCCCCCGTATGCCCTAACCGGGCATCCCTGCAACAGATTCAGGTATTCCCCTTAATTGCCTTGCGGTTAATCACCTCAAGCGCTATCCACGCGCCCCCCCCTCTGCCGGAATCCCATTCTCCTTAACAACACCATTCGCCAACTTGACGGAGGCCGCCAAGACCGGTTTCGGTTCTTGGGGCGAATTGGTTTATAATCGGCGGCGCTTCGGGAAGCACCGGGGCATTACCGTCATGGCTGCGCCGGGGCTGTCCATTTTACGAATGCCCGCCGCCCTCTAGGAGTTGAATTTAGTGAAGATCGTCATCTTATCGGTGCTCAATGCCAGCCTGATTGTCCTCTTTATCTACCTGCTCCGGCAGCGCAGCCTCCTCTCCTTCAGCCAGGGGGGCCGGGTCTGGCTCACCTATCTGGCCGTCGCCATCATCACCCTGATGGACGAGTTCACCTCCATCTTTTACGCCCCGGCGGAGGCCTACCGCTTCATCGGCTTGAGCGCCCTGGTGTTCATCGCCCTGACCAGCCTTTTGGTTCGCTTTATCAGTACCCGGCTCACCGAGATCGCCGAAATCCTGGAGCATCACAAACTCATCGGCGGCGGGGTCTATTCTTTTTCCTACCTGGTGCTGGGCCCCATGGTCTCCTTCGTGGCCGTGTCTTCCATCATGGTGGATTATATTCTCACCGCTTGTATTTCTGCGGTGAGTGCGGTGAACAATGCCACCTCTTTTTTCTATTTATCCCACCCGGGGAAGGTGATCACGGTCCTGGTGATTGTCTGGGCCGTGGCTGGCTTGAATATCCTGGGCATTCGAGAAAACGCCCGCTTCACCTTCATGATCTTTATCGGGGCCGCTTTCATCATTCTGAACCTCATCGTCTCCGGCATCCTCAACCTGGATGCCCGGGCCGTGGGGCAGCTGCACCAGGCGGTGGGTGATTCCATCAAACAGGTGACCACCGGCTCTCTGGTAACGGATTACGGCCACTTTATCTCCAGCATCGCCTTTTGCATCCTGGCCTACTCCGGGGTGGAGTCCGTGATCCAGACTGCGGGCTTCGTGCGGGGTTGGCGGGAGATCCGCAAGGCCTACGTCTTCCTGGCCCTCACCGTGGGGCTCGTCACCCCCTTGGTGGCCATCCTGGCCCTGTCGGCCAACATTGATTTTAAAGCGCACGAAGGGGATCTCATCACCTATTACGCCACCCTGCTCAACGGGGTCCCTTTCGGAGTGGCGGTGGGGGCCCTGGCCAGCTTCACCCTGATGATGGCCGTCAACACCGCCTTCGTGGCCTCCAGCGAACTCATGGAGCGGGTGGCCCACCGCTACGGCTTCCACTGGCTCATCGCCACCAATCGTCGCCAATCTCTTTACCGCATCCACCTGGCCAGCGCCGTGTTCTTCTCCCTCATCATCATGCTCACCATGGGCAGCCAGGAGGAACTGGCCAACATGTATGCCCTGGGGCTCGTCGCTTCCTTCTGCATCAACATGGGCTCCCTCATCCTCTACCGCTACTTCATGGGCACCGCCGAGGGGATGACCTACTTTACCAGCCGCGTGGTCACTCTCATCCTGTGGGTCATCCTGGTGAGCTGCTTCATCTTCCTGGCCATCGACAAGCCTCATGCCACCGCGTTGTGGGCCGGGGTGACCGGGGTGATGTTGTTCTTGGGGGTCATGGTCGCCCGCAAAAGGGCTCCAGAGTTGAAAGAGATTGAACAGGCGGATACGGAAATGCAGATGATCCTCTATCTGGCCGAGTCCGAGGCCCCGGAGGTGCACCTTTATTTCCGCCGTTCCGAAGAGCCGGGTCTGGCCGTGGCCAGGGGGAACGAGGCCTACATTACCTTCTACTCCCCCCGGGTGGGCGGCATCCCCACCAAAATCGCGGCCAATCATTTCCGCTTTCCTCTCACCAAGATCAGCCTCTACCACCGCATGTTGAGCCTCCTGAAGGTGGTGGAGTACGAACTGGCGGACCGGCGGGTGGTGGTGCACTTCGGCTGGCCGCTGTCCTCCTGGTGGGACCGCCTGGCCGTGGGGGTCATGGTCTTCAACCTGATGCGCCTGCCCCGGCTGTTCCCCAGTTTCGAGTTCGACATCCGGTACCGGCGGCCTGCGCCTGCCGCCGGAACTGCCGCCTAGTGCTTGGTTGCGAAAATCAGCGTTAAGTAATTGCGAGCCCCCTCAAAGATCAGGACTACATAAAGTCCCCCTTTGAAAAAGGGGGATTTAGGGGGATTTTCAAGTGGTTATTATAAAATCCCCCCTACCCCCCTTTGGAAAAGGGGGGAATAAAAATGGGTCTCAAATAAGGCGCGAACTTCTGCAACTAAGTACTAGTGTCATGTCCCACGATTACCTTGACAATGTTTTGGCCTCAAAACTCCCCCTCCCTTGAGGGGAGGGGGTTGGGGGGAGATTGGTAAGAGGCAGTAATAAAAGCAAATTTGCCACCCCCACCCTGACCCTCCCCCCTCAAGGGGGAGGGAAAGTCCTGCAACTCTGACGCCGAGTTGCCGGTGACAATCCCCGGAATACCAGAGAAACGGTTACCTCCCGGTTAACCTCGGGCAATCGTCTGGCTGATTGCCTTTTTTCCGCCCCCCAGCCAAGATTGACTCCAAAATAATTTTGACTGAGATATTTTGGATGATACAATTCCTCCGATTGTTCTCCTTGTTTGACCGCAGGATAACCTGCGCCCCAATACGGAGCCATGGCCTTGCATTTAAAGAGCATCCTCCTCATAGCCATAAACCTGGCTCTGCTGGTGGTTTTCTTCTTCCTGCTCCGGAAACCGGGACGCATCTCTTACTACGCCAACGGCCGGTGGTGGCTCACCTTTCTCTCGGTGGCGGTCATCACCCTGATGGACGAGCTCACCTCGGTGTTTTATGCCCCCGCCGAGGCCTTCCGCTTCATCGGCGGCAGCGCCATCATCTTCATCGCCTTCACCTCCATCTTCATCCACTACATGACCACCCGGCTGGTGGAGATCGCCGAGATCCTGGAGCACCACGGGATCATCGGCGGGGGCGTCTATTCCTTTTCCTACCTGGTGCTGGGGCCCATGGTCTCCTTTATCGCGGTGGCCTCCATCATGGTGGATTATATTCTCACCGCCTGTATCTCCTCGGTGAGCGCGGTGGCCAACGCTACCTCCTTCTTCACCCTGACCCACACGCAAACCATGGCGTTTGTGTTCATGATCATCTGGGCGGTGGCCGGGCTCAACATCCTGGGCATCAAGGAGAACGCCCGGGTCACCTTTGCCATCTTTATGGGCGCGGCTTTTATTTTCTTGAATCTCATCGTCTCCGGCGTCCTAGCCCTGGACGGCGCGGCCGTGGGCCGGATTACGGGCGCGTTCCATGAGACCGCCGCCAGCCTGCGGGAGAGGCCCTGGTATGCGGGCTACCAGCTGTGCATTGCCAACATCGCCTTCTGTATCCTGGCCTACTCCGGGGTGGAATCGGTGCTGCAGACCGCGGGATTGGTGCGGAGCTGGCGGGAAATCGGCAAGTCTTACATCTTCCTGGCCTGCACCGTGGGCATCGTCACCCCCTTGGTGGCGGCCCTGGCCTTATCCGCGCCCATCGACTTTCACAAGCATGAAGGGGACCTCATCACCCATTACGCCACTATGCTCAACGGCGTGCCCTTTGGAGTGGCGGTAGCGGCCCTGGCCAGCTTCACCCTGATCATGGCGGTGAACACCGCGTTCGTGGCCTCCAGCGAACTCATCGAGCGGGCGGCCCATCGCTATGGCTTTCACTGGCTCATCGCCACCAACCGGCGCCAGTCCCTCTATCGCATCCACCTAACCAACGCGATCTTTTTTTCCACCATCATCTTGATTACCGCCGGACAGCAGGAAATTCTGGCGGATATGTACGCCCTTGGACTCATCGCCAGCATCTGCATCAACATGGGGTCCCTGATCATCTACCGCTATTTCATGGGCACCAAGGAAGTGATCCACTTCTACACCTCCCGGCTGGTGACCCTGATCATGTGGGTCATTTTCGTGAGCTGTTTTCTTTTCCTGGCCATCAAGAAGACCCACGGCACCCTCTTATGGGCCTCGGTCACCGGGGTGGTGCTCCTGGGAGGTTTTTTAATGGCCCAGAAGCGGGCCCCGGAGCGCAAGGAGATCGAGAAGGGCGACAACGAAATGGAGATGATCCTGTATCTGGCCGAATCATCCGCCCCGGATGTCCACCTCTATTTCCGGCGCTCCGGCGAGCCGGGCCAGGCAGTTACCCCGGACAACACGGCCTTTATCACCTTTTATTCCCCCCGGGCCGGCATCCCGCCCAAGATGGCCCCCAACCACTTCCGGTTGCCGCTGCTCAGGCTCAGTCTCTATCACCGGCTGGTGGCGCTTCTCCGGGTGATGGAGTACGAGTTCGGGGACCGCCAGGTGGTGGTGCACCTGGGCTGGCCGCTGTCTTCCTGGCTGGACCGGTTGGCCATCGGGGTCATGATCTTCAACATGATGCGCCTGCCCCGCCTTTTCCCCCACTTCCGGTTTGTCATGAGCTACACCGAGCACCCCACCACCACCGCCGCCCCCTCCTCTCACCCCGAGGCGAAATGACCCGGAGGGGCAGGCTCCTCTGGAGCATCCTGCTGGCGGCCCTGGTGGCCGGGGCCCTGGTGGCCGCGGTCACCCTGGGGCAGCTTCCCTGGGGACGCCTTTACCCCCGGTTGCTGGGGCCGCTCCTGACCCTGACCCTGGCCATCGGCGTGGGCCTGTTCCTGGGGATGGTCATCGAGGCGGCGGGCCTCACCGCCCGGCTGGGGCGCCTGACCCTGCCGCTGCTGCGCTTCGGCCACCTGCGGGAGCCCTCGGCCCTGGCCTGCACCGCCGCCTTTGTCTCGGCCATCAGCGCCAGCACCATTCTGATGAATGCTTACCTGGACCAGAAGATTTCCCGCCAGGAGCTGACGATCTCGGCCTTGATCCTGACCTTCCCCACCTTCTTCGCCCATCTGCCCACCATGTTCTTCACCATCACCCCCTTGCTGGGCGCCCTGGGAATCTATTACCTGGGCATCCTGCTGGCGGGGGACGTGCTGCGGACGCTGGCCTACCTGAGTTACGGCCGCCTGCGCCTGCCCCGCCACCCCCCGGCCCAGACTCCGGCCGCGGCTGCCACCCCGTCGTTAAGGGAGATCTGGGGGGAGACCCGGGGGAAATTTCTGGCCCGCCTGCACAACATCCTGGTCATCACCATCCCGGTTTATGTGGCGGTGTTCCTGGCCCAGGAGTTGGGCTTATTCGCGGCGCTGCGGCACTCCCTGACCTCGGTGCTCCATGGCACCCAGATCCCGGTGCAGGCCCTGGGCATCCTGATCTTCTCCCTGGCCGCGGAGACCATCGGCGGCTACGCCGCGGCGGGCGCCATCCTGGAGGCGGGCGCCTTGAGCCCGGCCGCGGTTCTCCTGACCCTGTTGCTGGGCACCATCCTGGCCAGCCCCATGCGGGCCGTGCGCCACCAGCTGCCCTACTACCTGGGGGTCTTTGCCCCGGGCCTGGGTTTGCGGCTTATGGTGTTGTCCCAGGTCTTCCGCACCCTCAGTCTGTTGCCTTTTCTGGCGCTCATCTACTTTGGGTGGCTGTAGAATCGGGAATCCGAGGGGATGGTTAGGGGCTTTCTCGTAAGTGCTCCCTGCCCTCCCACCCCCCAGCCAAGCCGCAAAAAGGGCTGTTAAGGCGGGGCAAGCCCGACTTACCAGCCCTGCAATCCCGTATGCAAGACTTATTTGCTAAAGGTCTGGTCGATGAGGTCAAGCCACTCAGGCAGGGTGAGACCGGAAGCGAACTCATCCTCCGGCAGGGCGGGGGGGCTGGTTTCATCGACGATGGTCTCGGCGGTGACCAGGCAGACGGGCCAGCCGGGCCGGCCCGGGGGGATGTGGCAGTGCTCCACCAGGCGGTAGACCGTAAAAGCCCGGTCATCGCAGGAGGCCAGGTACTGCCGGCCCTGATGGGTGAGGGTCAATTTTTCCCCCAACCGGCCCAGCTGCCGGAAGCGGTCTTGAATCCGGTGCAGCAACTCCGCCGGGGAAGTTTCAGGCGCATTATTCTTGATTACCATAAAGACTCTGTCAGTTTTTGTAGGGTGCGTCTTACGCACCATTCATGGCGCGTAAGACGCGCCCTACGAAGGCGCGGTTTGTGAACTGCATCTACCACGTCAGCCTCCTGCTGCCGTTACCTGCGCCGGGGGCAAACCAAAATTCTGCTGATAACGCTCCCAGAAGGCGGCCAGGGTAAAGCGGTGCTCCTGGGTGCCCTGCTGCTCCACCGAGAAGCTGGCCAACACCGCGCCCATGCGGGCGGCCTCCGTCCAGGAGAACCCCTGGGTCAAGCCCTTGAGGAGCCCGGCCCGGTAAGCGTCTCCCGCCCCGGTGGGGTCCAACACCTGCCTGGCGGACACGGCGGGGACCTCTTCCTGGCCCCGGGCGGTGAGCAGGCGGGAGCCTTCCTCGCCCCGGGTGATGATGACGGTGCCGGTCAGGCGCCGCAAGCCGGACTCGTTCAGCCCCGTCTTCTGCCGGAACATCTCCAGCTCATAATCGTTGGCAATGAAGGCCAAGGCGCCGGTGGCCATCTCCTGCAGTTCGGCGTCGCCCCAGGCCGGGATACTTTGCCCCGGATCGAAGATGTAGCGCACCCCCCGGGCCTTGTAGGCCCGGCTGTAGACCAGCATGTCTTCCAGGCTGCCCGGCGCCACGATGGCCAGGTCCGTGGCCGCATTGACCCCAGGAAACCGGTAACCGGAAGGATGCTTCATGGCCCCGGGATTGAACCCGGTAATCTGGTTGTCGGCCAGGTCCGTGGTGATGTATGCTCCGGCGGTGAATTCCTCGGGAATCTCCTTAATGCCTTCCAGCGGCAGCCCCAGTTGCGCCAGCCGGTCCCGGTAAGGCCCGAAATCCCGCCCCGCCGTGGCCAGAATGATGGGCTTCTCCCCCAGCAGGGCCAGATTGTAGGCAATGTTGCCCGCGGTGCCCCCGAAGCGTTCGGTGAGCCCGTTCACCATGAAACAGACATTCAGGATGTGAATCTTCTCCGGCAAGATGTGATCCGCAAAGCGGCCAGGAAAATCCATGATCCGATCATAAGCCAACGACCCGGAAACAAAGATGCGCATAATGTCCTTTCTGAGTTTCGAGTTTCGAGTTTCGGGTGTCGAGTTACAAAACTAAAATAGGAAACCTCGAGACCAAAAACTAAAAACTCGAAACTAAAAACTCTGAAAAAACTCCTTAGCCTCCCCCACCGTATACAAAGAGCCGGTGACCACGATGCGGTCGTCGGGCCCGGCCAGGGATTGGGCCCGCTCCATGGCTGCGGCCACCTGGGGGACCTCATAGATTTCCAGGTTATAGGGCCGGGCCCGCCGGGCCAGGTCTGCCGGGGTGGCGGCCCGGAAATACCGGGGCTGAGTGAAGATGACCGTCTGGGCCAAAGGCAGCAACCTGGCCAGGATGGCGTCCACGTCCTTGTCGGCCATGACCCCCATGACCAGGATGAGGCGGCCGTTACTTCGGGCCGGCCTCAGGTTCTGGGCCAGGGCCAGGGCCGCGGCGGGGTTGTGGGCCCCGTCCAGCAGGACCCGGGGGTCCTGGGCCACCTGCTCCAGGCGGCCCGGCCAGTGCGTCTGTTTAAGGCCCTGCCGCACGGCCGCCTCGGGGATAACCAAGCCCGCCCGGCTCAGAAGCTCGATGACGGCCAGGGCCACCGCGGCGTTGCGGTACTGGTGGCGCCCCGTCAGGGTCAGGGACAGACCTGCCAGCCGTTGCTCCAGGCCCTCATAGGAGAAGCGTCCGCCGGGGCCGCCCCGGGCCTTGAAATCGCGGCCGCCCAGGTAAAGGGGGGCCCCCAGTTCCCGGCAGCGCTGCCGGAAAAGATCCAGGACCCGCTTTTGCCGGGCATACGTTACCAGGGGCACCCCCGGTTTGATGATGCCGGCCTTCTCCCCGGCGATGGCGGTGAGCCCCGCCCCCAGATGTTCCTGGTGGTCCCTACTGATGTTGGTAATCACGGCCACCAGGGGGTGGACGATGTTGGTGGCGTCCAGGCGCCCCCCCATGCCGGTCTCCAGGATTATCGGGTCCGCCCCTTCCTGGAAAAAGTAGAGAAAAGCCATGGCGGCGGCGAATTCGAAAAAGGTGGGAGGTTCGGCTTCGTCCACCGCGGCGTGCACCTCATTAATGAGGGCCAACAAGCGCTCCCTTGAGACCTCCTGGTCCCGCAGGCGGAACCGCTCGGTAAAGTCCACCAGATGGGGGGAAGTGAACAGGCTCACCGGATAGCCGGCCCGGGTGAGGATGGCGCTCAGCATGGCCGCCACCGACCCTTTGCCGTTGGTGCCGGCGATGTGGAGGTAGCGGCCTGCCTCATAAGGAATCTGCAGCCGGGCCAGCAGGGCCAGGGTGGAGGACAGGCCGAACTTGATGCCGAACTTCTGTAAATCAAAGACCCAGGCCGTAGCCTGGGCCAGGTTGCCAAAGCGCGTCATCCGGCCACCCTGTTAGTATTCTTTGTATTCATGGCTCATCACCGTCACCCCGTCGGGCTTGAAGCGCACTTTGAGGGTGCTGCGCAAGATCTTGCCTTCCGTCTTCAAAGGGGCTTTCTTTAGTTGCTTATTTTCGTCAAGAACGAAAGGGGTGGCGGATTGCGGATTGATCTCCCGCTTATTGGGGTCGTAAGGCAAAGCCGGAGCGTCTTTGAAGCTTTTGTAGGTGAATACCAGACCATCCGGCGTCCGGTCGATTTCCTGGGGTTCCCCGAAGTAGAGGAGAATTTCGTGCTTGCTAGTCTGGCCATCCTTGATGCGTTGGACATAGTGAGGGTTGATGGTTTCGCCGCCGAGGCTGCGCCAGCCTCCCAGGGACACCGGCAGCATCAGGATGAGAAGGAGCAGAATCCCCCTGCCCGGTAGAGACTTGAGCCATCCGTTGCCGCTAAAGCCGCCCATGCTGTTTACCTCCTGAAATAGCCCCTTCGCCCGGCCCCGCCCCAAAACCAGGGCCAGCAGATGTTTTCCTGCCTAAGGCAGAACCAGGTTTGCTGCGAGCCTGCCACTAGCTGAGCAGAACCGCAATGATGCCGCTCAAAAAGATGGCGTCGAAGGTGCCGGCCCCGCCGATGGAGGCCACCGGCGCCCCCAGTTGGGGGATCTTGCCCAGGTTCAGCAGGTCCGCGCCGATCAAAATGCCCATGGTGCTGGCGATGTAAGCGCAGGGGGCCCGCAGCTCCGCCGGGCAGAAAAGATAGGCGCCCAGGGCTGCCACCAGGGGCGGGACCAGGCCCGGCACCCCAATGCCCAACCCCCGCACCGGCCGGGCCAGGCGGTTCACCACCAGCGTCACCAGGGCCACCAGCACCGGCAGGTAGAAGCCAAAGCTGATTTTGCTCATGAGATAGATGGATAAGGCCAGGGGAATCAAGGCCCCGCCCACGTTCACCGCCAGGACGGTCTTGTGGGGCTGGTTTAGCCGGGGAACCCGGAAACGCATGCCGAAGTAAGTAACCACCTGGTCCCCCATCACTTCCCGGGTGTCAAAACTGTAGATGGGAATATTGATCAAGCTGCCCACCAGGGTAAAGATGAGCAGCCAGAACATCAAGCTGGGGGGCAGCCCCAGCCTCATAAAAGCCTCGCCGATGAGCCCCACCAGTAGCAAGGGGAGCATGACCAGGGCGGCCAGGAAGAAGAACAGCATCAGCAGAAATATTAAGGGTGGGAAAATCATGGCGTCCGTTAGTCGCCCTCCAGGCCATAGGATCTGATCTTGAGGTTCAGCTCTTCCATGGAGATGCCCAGGATCTCGGCCGCCTGGCGGCGCTGGCCGGCCACCTTTTCCAGGGTGCGGCAAATCAACTGCCGCTCCAGCTCCGGCAGCTCGGGTTCCGCCTCTTCCGTGGGCGGGACCCATCTGACCAGCTGTTGCAGCGCTACCGGCAAATCCTGCAAGGTGAGGGTGTCCCCCTGGCAGACGATGACTCCCCGTTCGATGATGTTCTCCAGTTCTCGGATGTTGCCGGGCCAGGTATAGCGCCGGAAGACCTCCAGCACCTCCGGGGCCAGGGCCTTGATCTCCCGCCGGTTTTTCTCACCGTAGACCCTGAGGAAGTGGTCCGCCAGCAGAGGCAGATCCTCCAGCCGCTCCCGCAGCGACGGCATGGCAATGGGAAAGACGTTGAGACGGTAATAGAGATCGTCCCGGAAACGGCCCTCGTGCACCATCACTCCCAGGTTACGGTTGGTGGCGGCAATGATGCGGACGTCCACCTTCAGGGTGCGGGTACTTCCCAGGGGCTCGAATTCCCGGCTCTGGAGGACCCGGAGGATTTTGGCCTGGGTGGCGAGTGAAAGCTCCCCGATCTCATCGAGAAATAGGGTGCCGCGGTGGGCCAGCACCACCCGGCCATCCTTGCGGCCGGCGGCCCCGGTAAAAGCTCCCCGCTCGTGGCCAAAGAGTTCGCTCTCCATCAAGGTCTCGGCCAACGCGGCGCAATTCACCACCACGAAGGGCCCTGCCAGCCGGGGGCTGTTGCGGTGAATATCCCAGGCCGCCAACTCCTTGCCGGTGCCGGTTTCCCCCAGCAACAGCACGGTGGCCTCGGTGGGGGCCACCAACTCCAGGAGGTGAATAATCTCCTGAATGCGAGGCGAACTACCCAGGACCCCGGAAATTTTGAAGTTCACCCTCTACCCCCGGCGGGCCAGTCCATGGACCACTCCATGACAACGACAGGCGGTGGCAATCAAGGCTTTCCCCCGGCAACCGGCCAGATCTCCCGCCAGGGCCGTTAACTGCCGGGGGGGATACCCTCCCACCCCCGGGGCCAACTGGCGGCTAACAACCACCACCATCTCAAAGCCCGGCACCCGGAGGGAAGCCAGGTGCTCATACAAAGGCAGGTCCCGGGGCTCGCCGCTTACGGGACAAACCGCGTCGGCTGGGCAGTCGTCGGGGCACCGGTGGCTGGCCCGGCTCAGATAGATGCCCCCCTGGGGGCCCCGCCGGACCACCGGAACCCCATGGCCCACGGCTGCCGGTACCGCCACGCTCTCCCAGTTTGGCGCCACCCGGGGGTCGGCCGCCAGGTAGGCAAAGGCCACATGGACCGGCACCATGGGGATGAGCCAATCCCAGGGGGCCTGGTCCAGATGGCCTCTGAGAAAGTCGACGGCCTCATGGGCCCGGAATTGTACCCGGCGGTGGTTCCTGTCCCGGGCCGCCGCCAGCGCCGCCGGGTCCCGGTCCACCACCCAAAAAACGGCCCCGGCATCCTGCCGGGCCAGGCGCTCCAGGGCCAGGCGCCCGAATCGCCCCGCCCCCAGGACAAGGTAACTGGCCATGTCTTTCAATCCTCCCGGGGGAAAACCCCCACCACCGTAGGCAAAGAAAACTTCTGCTCATCAATCAAGTTGCCGATGGAGGCCTCCCAGGAGGGCGGTGAAAAAAACTCGAAGTCCTTGGTTTTGATGATAAGCTGCGCTTCGGTGCCGCCGTCCAGATTGAGGGCGGAGTCGATGTCAAATTTGCTGTCTTTGAGAAAATGGGCGAACTCGCTCAGAGAGAAAAACCGGTTGAAGGAATTAAACACCAGGATGTTGCCTGCGCGGTCGGCGGCGATGACGGTGCGGTGGGCCCGTTTGTCGCTGGGGCGCACCCGGATGTGGCCCTTGTAGTCCAGCAATAACGGAAAGGACTGCACCCCTTGGGTCCAGGGCAGTTTCTTGGGGTTGATGGGAGTGAGCCGCAGGTCCAGGATGGTGGCCCGGGGCAGATCCGGCGACATGCCTTTGGGCTCGGCCACGAACATGCCGCGCATCTGCCGGTTGCCGGCCGGACCGATGGGGTTGCCGTCGGTGATGATGAGGCCGATGGGTTTCCCCTTGCTGTCATAGTAGCTGCCGTTGAACACGATGGGAGCGCCCAGTTGCTGCTGCCAGGCGGTGATGCTTTGGGGAGCCTGGTGAAAGACCCGGAACGCGTTGCTGGCGGGGTCTATCTTCACCACCGCCAGGGCGCTCACCACTTCGTCCTCCCGGAGAACGTCCACCTGGGTGAAGTTGAGGCCCCGGCCAATTGCCTGCCATTGGGGGGGAGTATGGGTCAAGTCTCCCGCGGCGGCGCCGGGGGCGTATCCCAAGCAGAGCCAGCAGATGAAAACAACAGCAAAAAACCGGGCGGTCACCGCCTCTCCTTGCAGACCAACATCATTTTAGATATTTTATCACGAGCAGGAAAATTCGTCCATACGCTTAACAACATGTCCATCCTCCTGGCAGATTCCCACGCGCACCTGGACTTGCAGGAACTGGCCCCCGACCAGGCCGCGGTATGGCGCCGGGCCCGGGATGCCGGGGTGGCCCTGGTCATCAACATCGCCACGGGGCTTACCGACTCACCCCGGGTTCTTAAAACCGCCCGGAAGTACCCCGGGGTCTTTGCGGCCCTGGGGGTTCATCCCCATGGGGTGGGGAATCTTCAGGAGCACGACCTGGAGGGGTTGGCGCCGCTAATGGAGGATCCCAAAGTGGTGGCCATCGGTGAGATCGGCCTGGATTTCTACCGCCGCCGCTCCCCGGAGGAGGCCCAGAAATACTGGTTCCGGCGTCAGCTGGAATTCGCCTGGGCCCAGCAAAAGCCCGTGGTGGTCCACACCCGGGAAGCCACGGCCACCACCCTAAAGATCCTGCGGGACCACCGGAGCCGGCTCCGGGGCGGGGTGATGCACTGCTTCGGCGGCAGCCTGGAAGAAGCCCAGGCCTTCCTGGACCTGGGCCTGTTTATTTCGTTTTCCGGCACCCTCACCTATCCCCAGGCCGGTCCCTTGCGGGAAGTGGCCCGAAAATTGCCCTTAAACCGACTCCTGGTGGAGACGGACTGCCCTTATCTGCCGCCCCAGCCCTGGCGGGGCAAACGCAACGAACCGGCTTACCTGACCGCCACCGTCCGGCAGTTGGCGGCAATCCGGGGGCTTGCCTTCGAAGAAGTGGCCGGCCAGACCTGGGAAAATACCCTGGCGGCCTTCGGGCTGGCAGCCAAGTTAACGCAAGAGTCTGGGGGGTGAGCCCGCCTCCTCTTTGATTGATTTACTATCGCCAATTCATCCTCCTGTCTATCCTAAGTCGCTTAAATCCTGTATTATATGATTGGTCCCTGATGCGGCCAAACCATTAACAGGCTGTTGAAAAACTCCCATAATTTAGCATTGGTCATTCTGAGCGAAGCGAAGAATCTCGTATTTTCAGCCGGTTGAGATCCTTCACGCTGTCCAGGATGACATGAAAAAGCCGTTTTGCAACAGCCTGCTAAAGCCTGAATTGCCGTGAGCGACGTAGCCCAGAACCTGGAAGAAGTGAACCGACGCCTTGCCGCCGCGGCCCGCCGGGCCGGCCGGGACCCCGGGGAGGTGCGCCTGGTGGCGGTGACCAAACAGGTGGACCTGGACCGCCTCGGCCAGGCGGTGGCCGCGGGCCAGCGGCTTTTTGGCGAAAACTACCTGCAGGAGGCCAAAGGGAAGATCGCGGCCCTGGGGCCGGGCTTAAGCTGGCACCTGGTGGGGAGCCTCCAAACCAACAAGGCCCGGGGGGCGGTGGAGCTCTTTGACCTGATCCACGCAGTGGACCGCCTCAAGCTGGCCCAGGCCCTGGATCAGGCCGCCGCCCGCCTGGGCAAGGTCCAGGAAGTTCTCCTCCAGGTCAACCTGGCGGGGGAGGAGACCAAATCGGGCGCGGCCCCGGAGGAAGTCCCGGAACTGCTTGAGGAGGTGGCCCGCCTGCCCCACCTGCGGGTTCAGGGCTTGATGACCATGCCGCCCTGGTTGGACGACCCGGAGGCGGTGCGCCCGTATTTCCGGGCCCTCCGGGAACTGCGGGACCGGCTGCGCCGGCTGGTGGGCCTGCCGCTCCCCGAGTTGTCCATGGGCATGTCCGGGGACTACGAGACCGCGGTGGCTGAAGGGGCCACCCTGGTGCGGGTGGGCACCGCCATCTTCGGAGCTCGTCCCGGTCCCTGAAAGTGGAACTGGAACGATGACGACAGCGGAACGGGTCTAAACCCCGCCGCCCTGAAGGCGCCGGCCCAAGCGGGCATGGTGGCAGATTTATTAGGCCACCGGCTCCAGGGGGCGCCCTCAGGAGGAAGGTACCAGAACCTGATTATGGCAAAACCCTGGATACCGAGCGTCCGCACCGGGACGCCGACGTCCTGGGGCCTGGGCCTAGGCCCCTTGCTACTCTCAGCCTTTCCAGCGCTCGTTTTGCTGCAGCGGCACCGGGGTGACCTATGTGGGATTGGCAACAACTTTCCTGGGAATTGAGCAAGTTGTTTTACGCGGCCGTCATCGGCGGGGCCATCGGCTTCGAGAGGGAGGCCCATGGGCAGGCCGCGGGCCTGCGGACCAACATCCTGGTCTGCGTGGGGGCCTGCCTGATGATGATGCTTTCCCTGCATATGGAGGAAATCTTTCGCCATTATTCCGTGGACCAGTCGGTGGTACGCCTGGACCCGGCCCGCATCGCTTCCTATGCCATCGCCAGTATGGGCTTCCTGGGGGCCGGGGCCATCATCCAGGGCAAGGGCACGGTGCGAGGTCTGACCACCGCGGCCGGCCTCTGGCTGGTCACCGGCATCGGCCTGGCCATCGGCGCCGGCTATCTCATCCCGGCCCTGTTCGCCACCGGGGTCAGCCTGCTCATCCTTTACGGCCTCCGCCGGCTCAAAGCCATGTTCGCCCACGACCTGCACACCATCCTGACGTTAACATACCGCGGCCTGGACGGTCCGCTGGATGAGGTGAAGCAGAGCCTGGCGGCACACCAGGTCTCCGTCCAGTTTATTAACTACCAGATGGAGCCCCCGGCCGATACCGTGACTTACCGCTTGCGCTTGCTCTGCAAAGACGACATTGCCTGGGGAGACCTGCTCAAAACCATCTCCCAGACAGGCGGACTGCTGGAAATCAACTGGACTGAAGCCGAAGTGCCTTAACGAAAAATGATGCTCCAAGGCAAACCCTTACCTGCCGGCGCCAGGGTGGGCCTGACCACCACCATCCCGGTGGAGGTGGTCCTGGCCGCCGGGCTGGTGCCGGTGGACCTGAACAACCTCTTCATGGCGTCGCCCCAGGCCCAGTCGCGGGTGAGCGCCGCCGAAACCGCGGGCTTTCCCCGCACCATCTGCGCCTGGGTCAAGGGAATTTACGCCACGCTGCAATCCCATCCCGAAATTGCCGCGGTCATCGTGGCCTGCCAGGGGGACTGCTCTTACACCCAGGCCCTGGGGGAAATCCTGGAGGCCGAAGGGAAAGAGATCATCCATTTCAAGTTTCCCTATCCCCGGGACCGGCAGGGCCTGGGAAGGGAGATCAAGGCCCTGATGGCCCGCCTGGGGGTGCAGGAGGCCGCGGTGCGCCGGATGCAGGCCCGCCTGCAGCCCTTGCGCCTGCAGCTCTCCCGGCTGGACCGCCTCACCTGGGAAACCGGCCAGGTTCGGGGGCCCGAGAATTTTCATTACCTGATCGCCAGCTCCGACTTCGAGTCCGATCTGACGGCCTTCGAGGCCAAGGTGGGGGCTTTTCTAAAGCAGGTCCAGGGCCGTTCCTCTCACAACTCCCGGGTGCGCCTGGGATTTGCCGGCATTCCCCCCATCTTCGCCGACCTGTGGGAATATCTGGAGGACCTGGGAGCCGCGGTGGTCTTTAACGAGTTTCCCCGGCAATTCAGCATGCCCTACCCGGACCTGGACTTGGTGGGCCAATACTTGAGGTATACTTATCCTTACGATATCTCCGGCCGTCTGGCGGACCTGGAGGAAGCCGTCGCCACCCGGCGCCTGGACGGCCTGGTGCACTACACCCAGAGCTTCTGCTTCCGGCAGATGTTCGACCAGCCCATCCGGGAGCGCTTGCCCGTCCCGGTCCTGACCATTGAAGGGGACCGCCCTACCCCCCTGGACCCCCGCACCCGCATGCGCCTGGAGGCCTTCGTCGATGTTTTGCGGCCGTGAGAGTTGGTTGGGGGAGGGGGCCAGGGGCAGACAGCCACTTACAACCCCTCCCCCAAACCCCCGCCCCCAAACCCTTACTGGTTTTCTGGCCCTGGAAGTCGGGGCCGACGGCCCCGCCTTCCAGGGCCCCATACGCGGGTTGGGAGGGGGGCGTGGGGGGAGGGAAGGGACCTCAAGTCCCTTGCCCCCCCCCCACAATCCCTTTCCCCAAGATCCAGCCTGCGGCCTGGATTTTGGCAGTCGGTTCGTGAAGCTGGTGTATACCAGGGACCAGGGCGGCTTCAGGCGGCGCAAGCTGGACAGTCTCCTTTTTTACCGGGATTATCTAAGACGGGATCAGGGGCGGTTGGCCATCGACTGGGAGCGGCTGGGTTTGGCTCCCCCCGGGAACCTGGTGGCCACCGGCTATGGCAAGGACCTCCTGAAGGAGCATTTCCCCACCATCACCGAGATTCGGGCCCACTTCCTGGGGGCCCGGTTCCAGACCAGGTTGCAGCACTTCGTCCTCCTGGAGATGGGGGGCCAGGACACCAAGGTGCTTTACGTCAAGGAGGGGCGGGTCTTCGATTTCCTCAGCAACGACCGCTGCGCCGCGGGAACCGGCCGCTACCTGGAAAACATGGCCCGCTTCCTGAAAATGCCGTTAACGAAATTTGCCGGGGCCTGGGAAGAACCGGTGGAGATTTCCCAAACCTGTGCCATCTTCGGGGAGAGCGAGCTGGTGGGTTACCTCCTCAGCGGGGTGAACCCGGCCCGCATCGCCGCGGGGATCAACGCCTCGGTGGCCCGCCGGGCTTACGCCATGGTGCGCCGCTACCGCTGCCCCACCCTGGTGTTTGCCGGCGGGGTGGCCCGGAACCCGGCGGTGGTCCGGCTTTTCCGGGAGCAAGGCGATTTTCGGGTAATCGTGCCCCCCCAGCCCCAATTCACCGGCGCCCTGGGGTGTTGCCTGGAGGCGCAGCGGCAACCGGCCCGGGAACCGCGATGAGCGGCGTATTCGCGGGGGACCCCCTGGCCCTGGCTGTGGCCGGCCTCATGGGACCGGACGCCTTCCACCGGCCGCCCGCCGGAGAGGTTTCACTGGAGCCGTTGCCGTCTTCCCGGCCGGTGTACCGTTTCACCTTTGCCCAGGGGAAATACCCGGTGGTGGGCAAGTTCTTTGCGGCGTACCCTCCCCGCACCGCCCTGGACCAGGGGCTGGCGAAGGAATACGACAATTATCTCGGGACCCCGGACCTGGGGCTCCGGGACGGTTCGGTGCCGCGCCTTCTGGGGAGCCGTCCGGAAGTGGGCCTGGGGTTGCTGCTGGAGGCCGTCCCCGGACCGGACCTGGACCACTTTTTGGCCCGGGCCGCCAGGGGTGACGCCGGTCCTCTGGAGCGCGCCCTGGCCAGGCTGGCCGAACTGCTGGCTTTTTTTCATTCCCGGCCGCGGCCGGAAAGCCGGGTGCTGCCGGATCCGGCCCTGGCTTATCTGGAAAGATTGGTGCGCCAGTTAAAGAAGATGGGGCTCTTGTCCCCGGAGGAAGGCGGGGCTCTGGAAGAGGAGGGTCGCGCCTGGGAAGATCGGTTTGCCGCCTTTCCCGACCGGCAGGTGCTGGTCCATGGGGACGCCACTCCCACCAATTTTCTCTTTCCCGACGGCCGGGCTGTGGCCCTGGACCTGGAGCGCCTGCGAGTGGCCGACCGCCTGTGGGACCTATCCTGGGTGGCGGGAGAGCTGAAACACGCCTGGGGCTGGCGGGCCCATGATTTTCTCGCCGCCGAGGAGGCCATCCGGCACTTCTTCTGCGCCTACCTGGAGGCGGTGGCCGCAGAACCGGCAACGGCCTGCCGCCTTTATCATCTCAACCCATTTTACATGGCCCTGGCGGAGCTTAGGATCGCCCGCAACGCCTACCTGGCGTGGGACTACCGCCGGGAGTTGGTGGCCGAAGCCAGGCGCTGCCTGGCCTGGGGCAGGAGGCTATAAGCCGTGAAGACGCTACTGATCATTGCCGGCTCCGACCCGGGGGCGGGCGCCGGCCTGCAGCAGGATTTGAAGACCGCCACTCTGCTGGGGGTGTACGGCTTGACGGTGGTCACCGCCCTCACCGTCCAGAACAGCCGTGGGGTGCGGGCGGTGCACCCGGCGGCCCCCGAAGTGGTGGCGGCCCAGTTGGACGCGGTGCTGGAGGACTTTCCGGTGGCCGCGGTGAAGGTGGGGATGCTGGCCACCGCAGCCCTGGTGCGCACCGTAGCCGGAAAATTGCGGGACTTGCAGGACGCCCCGGTGGTCCTGGACCCGGTGCTGGCCGCGGGCGCCGGGGGAACTCTGCTGGAGGAAGCCGGTATCGCGGCCCTGAAGGAGGAGCTGCTGCCCCTGGCCTACCTGCTCACCCCCAACGCCCCGGAGGCCGCCCGGTTGACGGGCCTTACCGTCAAGACCCCGGCGGATCTGGCCCAGGCCGCCGTCCAACTCCAGGCTCTGGGCCCCAAGTGGGTCCTGGCCAAGGGCGGACACCTGCGGGGAAAGCCGGTGGACGTCCTCACCGACGGCAACAACACCTATCACCTCCCCGGCACTCGTTTGCAGGCGCCCCACCACCACGGCTCCGGCTGCCTCCTGGCCACGGCCTGCGCCGCGGGCCTGGCCCAGGATTTGGCCCTGCCGGAAGCGGTGAACCGGGCGCGCCACCTGGTATTCCAGGCCTTGAAGCACGGCCTGCCCCTGGGCCATGGCACCGGCCCGGTCAACCCTTACGCCCCCTTTGCCCGGGAGGTGGGGCGCTATGAGGTGCTGGCGGCCCTAACGGCCGCGGCGGCGCGCCTGCAAAAGGAAGACCTGAGCCCCCTGATCCCCGAGGTGATGAGCAACCTGGGTTACGCCGCCTCCTACCCTGAGGGCCCCCAGGACGTGGCGGCCTTCCCGGGGCGTCTGGTCAGGACCCCCGGCGGCCTGATAATCCCGGCGCCCCCGGCGTTTGGCGCCTCCCGCCACATCGCCCGCATCATCCTCACCGCCATGGCCACCCACCCGGAAGTGCGCAGCGCCATGAACATCAAATACTTCGCCGGCGTGGAGGAACTGGCGCCTTTGCTGCACCTTCAGGCAGCCTCCTTGGACCGCGGCCAGGAGCCGCCGGAAGCCAAAGCCGGAGAGGGGGGCACCCTGGCCTGGGGGGTGGCCTCGGTGCTTAAACCCGGCAAGCCACCCCCGGACCTCATCTGCGACCAGGGCGGCTGGGGCCAGGAACCCATGATCCGCATCCTGGGACCCAACCCCATGAGCGTAGCCGAAAAGGCCCTGGCCCTGAAAAACGCCCTGCAGGCCGCGGGGAGGTTGAAGAAGGAGTGAGGGGGAGGGGGCTAAGGGCTTTTTCGTAAGTTGCCCTTACCCCCTCCCCCTTAACCCCCTCCCCCAATCCCTTAAGTTTTCATTTGGCCGAGGAAGTCGAGGCATAGCCCTCGCCTTCCTCGGCCCCTTACGTGGGTTGGGTGGGGGGCTTGGGGGGAGGGCAGGGACGAAGTCCCTGCCCTCCCCCCAAAATATCAATGCTCGGTTATGATGACTTTATAGAGGGCCAGGCCCACCAGGAAGTCGGCGAACGCCAGGGCGATGTCGGGAAAGGTGGTGAGCAGCAGCCAGCCCCAGAAATTCTCCCCGGGCCGCACTGCGATCTGGCCCGCCAGGGTGGCGCTGAGGGAGAAGTCGGCCATCATGATGATCCCCAGGTAGGCGAAAAAGCTGTTCAACAGCAGGCCCAGCAGGGCGCTGCCCCGAAACAGGAAGAGCAGGGAGACCAGAAACAGGTCCAACAGGGAAAACAGGTTGGGCCACAGATCAGTGGGGTTTTGGGCCGGGGGATGGATTCTGAGATGGAGCAGGGCGGCGCCCACCGCCAGGGCCACCAGGGCCGCCCACAGGGTATTACGGGAGGTTTTCACCGGCGCCCCCTAAAACTTGACGCTGTACCCCAGCAGAAACACCAGGGCTATGGCCGCGGCGTGGAGGATGAACCACCCGGGCCTGGGAAACAGCACATAAGGAACCAAGCGTAGCATGCGGTCACCCCTTGAGGAACGCCGCGGTCAGCCGCCCGGCGGCATATATTAGGGCGAAACCCAGAAAATGGACCAGCCACCAACGGAATGAGAGAAATTGCCAGCCCTGGCGCACCTGCTAATCCCCCTTAAAACTTTTTTACCAACCGCGCTTCCACCTAAAATAAGTCGGGCCCGGCCCATAATCCAGTCCCAGTCGCCACCCCTAGTGTCGTGTCTCACAATTACCTTAACAATGTTTTAAGCCAAAAACTCCCCCTCCCTTGAGGGGAGGGGGTTGGGGGGAGGGTGATAAGATTATGGAATAACAATGAAATTGCCACCCCCACCCTGACCCTCCCCCCTCAAGGGGGAGGGAAATACGAGGTTTCATTTTGTTAAAGTATTCCCGGGACATAACCCAAGGGGGCACCTGCGGCTGCGCCCTCAGGGGCTGAAAGTAATCGGACCCGATTCGGCGGCGCCGGCCGCGGTTCGTCTAGAACCCCGAAAGGCGGGCGATCTGCTGCATGAGGGTGGAGGTCAAGGCCGGCGCCTGCCTGGCGTCGCCCAGACTCAAGGCAGGGCCCATCTTCACCTTCACCTCGCAGCCGCAAGAACGAGGGTGATAGGAGACCCCCACGGGGACGAAGGGCAAGAGACCCAGGCCGTTCTGCCCCTGGAGTTTTAGGAGGAGCTGGATGAGGCGGTGTTTGCCGGGGCCCACTGCCCCCCGGAAATAGGTGCCCTCCGGAAACAGCACGATGTAGGCCCCTTGTTCCAGGAGGGGCAGCAGCCGCTTGAAGGACGACAGGGTGGCCCGGGGCCGCCGGCGGTCCACCGGCACGCCGCCCCAGGCCCCCAGCAGCTCTCGCACAAAGGGATATTGAAACAGCTCCACTTTGGCGATGTAGTGCAGCGGCGGCGGCAAGGCCATGCCGATGACGGGAATGTCTTCCCAGCGCTGGTGCTTGGGGCAGATGATGGCGGGGCCCGCCGGCAGGTGCTCCAGCCCCTGGACCCGCAGACTAAAAACCCGCCCCAGGGTCTGGCGGGTCAGCCAGCGGCTCAAGCGGTAAAAGTTCGGAGAAAGGGAACGGCTCAACCTTTGATCCTTAAGGTCTCGGTCCGGAACTCAGTATCTCCAGAGGGAAACAGTTCGCCGAAGCAAGGAGATTGACTTTTGCTTTAAAATAGCAAAAGTTAAACCCAGGTTCAATCCGTTAACCAAACTATGGAAAGCGGGGACGGAGGAGAGGCCATGATTTATCTGGACTACAACGCCACCACCCCGGTGGCCCCGGAGGTGGCCCGGGCCATGCAGCCGTTTCTGGCGGGCGAATTCGGGAATCCCAGCTGCGATTACCCCCTGGGGCTTAAGGCCCGGGAAGCGGTTTCCCAGGCCCGGCGCCAGGTGGCCGACCTGCTGGGCGCCGCCCCCGAGGACGTGGTCTTCACCAGCGGCGCCACCGAGGCCAACAACACCGTCCTCAAAGGAGTGGCCGCCAAATTCGGCAAAGGACGCATCATCACCGGGGCCACCGAGCACCCCTCGGTGCTGGCCCCGGCACTTTTCCTTAAATCCCAGGGCTTCGAGGTGGTGGTCCTCCCGGTGGACGGCACCGGCCGGGTGGACCCGGATGAGGTGCGCCGGGCCCTTACCCCCGGCACCATCCTCATCAGTATCATGCACGCCAACAACGAGACCGGGGCCCTCCAACCCGTGGCCGAGATCGGGGCCCTGGCCCGAAGAATGGGAGTCCTGTGTCACACCGACGCGGCCCAAAGCGTGGGAAAAATCCCGGTGGACGTGGGAGAGCTGCCGGTGGATTTCCTCACGGTGGCGGGGCACAAGCTTTACGCCCCCAAGGGCGTGGGGGCCCTGTATGTGCGGCCCGGAACGGCCTTTACCCCCTTGCTCCACGGCGCCTCCCAGGAACGGGGGCGCCGGGCCGGCACTGAAAACGTCCCCTATATGGTGGCCCTGGGGGAAGCCTGCCGCCTGGCCCGGGAGCACCTGGCTACGGATACGGCCCACCTGAAAAAACTGCGGGACCTGCTGCACGAGCGGCTGCGGGCGCACTTCCCCGGCCTGGTGTTGAACGGCCCGGAGGTGGAGCGCCTCCCCAACACCCTGAACGTCTCCTTCCCGGGGATTGCCGGCTGCGACCTCATGGCCGGGGTGCCGCAGGTGGCCGCCTCCCTGGGCTCCGCCTGCCATGCGGGCCAGGAAGCCGTCTCCCCGGTGCTGGCGGCCATGAGGGTGTCGCCGGAGGTGGCCCGGGGCGCGGTGCGCTTCAGCGTGGGCCGTTACACCACCGCGGCCCAGGTGGAGGAGGCCGCGGACTTGCTGCTGAACCGGGCCCAGGCCCTGTTGCCCTGAAGAAGCGGTCTTGAGGGGAGGGCCGGGGGCACCCGCCCCTGCCCCCTCCCTCAAACTCCCACCCCCAATTCCTTATGAATAAAATTAAGCCAGGAATAGTTCCTGGCTTAATTTCCATTCACGGACATTCTATTGTTTGATTTATAAAGGAAGCAACAGCTAGCGCTTGAGGATCAGTTCGGCGATGAGGATGTTGGCCAGCTTCCGGGAGTCGATTTCGTAGGCGCCCTGCTCCAGGGCCTCCTTGCAGGCCGCCAGCTTTTCCGGCCGCAGTGGCGGGGTCTGGTAAACGATCTGACGAGCCTTCTCTACCAACCTGGCTTTCTCCGCGGCATTCAAAGCGGGGTCCGGTCCGGCGCCCCCACGGCGTGGCCCTGCCCTTCCACCTTTTTTTCCGCCGGAGTCCCGATTATCATTTTGGTCCATAAATGATGGCTGCAACTTAGCAACTTTTACCCCTAAAAATCAGGGGCGGTTGCCTGACGTCAGGGAGCGGACTCCCTGGACCGGATAATCAACCCCACCGGCCCTGATCTTTCCTGCTCCCCACTGTTTTTCTTATCGGTTTCAGGGCGCGGAGCTTGAATAAAAATTTCCTCCCCCTCAGGCCCCTCCGGCCCACCAGATATAAAGAAACTGGGGGCCCACCATCTCTAAGTCCAGATCCGGCAGATGGGAATAGATGGTGGGCTTGTAACTACCGGGCCGGTGGTACCTGACCACTTTGGCGTCTTTGGGCAGACCCGCTTTGGTCTTGGCCAATTCCAGGGCGTCATCCAGATAGCCCAGTTGATCCACCAGCTTCAAGTCTTTGGCCTGGTCCGCGGTGAAAATCCGGCCGTCGGCCGTCTGCCGCGCCTCCTGCAGGCTCAGCTTGCGGCCGGTGGCCACCACGGCCACAAAACTCCGGTAGAACTGGTCGATGACCTGCTGCATCATCTCCTTTTCCTTGGGGGTGGCCGGGCGGAAAGGCGACCAGAAGTCTTTCCAGCGGCCGCTCTTCACCATGTCGTCGTCCACCCCCACCTTGTCCATGAGCCCCCGGAGGTTGAGCTTCATGGCCAGAACCCCGATGGAGCCGGTGATGCAGGTGGGATAGGCGATGATGGTGTCGCCGGCCTGGGCCACGTAGTAGCCGCCGGAGGTGGCCAGGCCCTGGAGGCAGACCACCACCGGCAAACCCCGCTCCGCCTTGAAGGCCTGGAGGTCGTGCAGAATCACATCCGCGGCGGCCACCGTCCCTCCCGGGGAATTGATCTTGATCACCACCGCCTTGATGCGGCGGTCCTTGGCGGCCTTTTCCAGTTCTTCCTTGACCCGGGCCGGGGAAGTCACCCCTTTCAGCAGCCCCAGGATGCGGTGGGGCCCTTCCAGGATCACCCCGGAGATATCCAACAGCAGGACCTTGTCCCGGCCGAAGCCGGAGACCGTCTTTTCCTTCAAGGGGCCGGGCTCCTCGAACAGGGAGACCTTGACGGTGATGCATCCGGCCGCCAGGAGAAGCAATATCCCGACCACACCCCAAAGCTTGCCTGTGCCAAGCCGCATATGCCGCCTCCGAGGGAGATGGAGTCTCGTTTCCCTTCTTATAAAATAAGCGGGGGCGGAACGCAATCCCGGGCCGATTATTTGGGTTCCAGGTTGCTGGGGCAAACGGGGGGGGCCGAACGCAACGACTGGGGCCGCGGCCTCCGGAACCAAGGAAGAGCGCGAAAGAGACTGGAGGGAGGGGAATCGCGGCCCGGCCTGGGGTCCACAGCAAAAAACCCCTTGACAGTTCTAAAATAAATGATAAAGAATAACCGTTTGAGGAAGCATCACCTTATCGGCCTTTTCCTTTAGCAAATTGCGCCCGGCGTCAGGGGTAAAAAGGGGGCAGGATGATAGGTGTTATATGACAACGGGGGGAGGCGAAATGGATGCCCGGCGTCAGGGTAAAACCCAACGAACCTTTCGAGGTTGCCTTAAAGCGCTTTAAGAAGCAGTGCGAAAAGGCGGGGATTCTCTCTGAGATTCGCAAACGGGAGCATTACGAAAAGCCCAGTATCAAGCGGAAAAAGAAGATTTTGGCGGCCAAAAAACGGGCTTTGAAGAAGCTGCGCAAAATTGAGGGTTCATGAACTCCCTTTATGAGCGGCTGGATCAGGCCTTTAAACAGGCCATCAAACAGCAACAGCCCGTGGCGGCGTCAACCTTGCGGCTGCTGAAAAGCGCCATTCGCTACCGCGAAGTGGAGCTGAAGCGCTCCTTGACGGAAGAAGAGCTGCAGGCTACGGTCGCCACCCAGGTAAAACAGCGTCGGGAGGCCATCGGCGAATACGCCAAAGCCGGCCGCCCCGATCTGGCAAACAAAGAAGAGGAGGAACTGAGCGTCCTCCTCTCTTTTTTGCCGCCGCAATTGAGCGTCGAAGAAGTAGAAACCGCGGTTTCCCAGATCATCCAGGAGTTGGGGGCTTCGGGACCTAAGGACCTGGGCAAGGTGATGAAGGCCGCCATGGCTTCTCTCGCCGGCCGGGCCGAGGGCAAACTGATCCAGGAGATCGCGCGGCAGCACCTGGGTTCTTAACCTCCATTAACTACCACAACCCTGGAGCGACATGCCAGAGCAAACCTTGACCGCCCTGGAATTCCCAGGGCTCCTCCGGGTAGTGCAGGGTTACGCCATTTCTGCTCTGGGCCGGAGCTTCCTGGCTGCTCTGGCGCCCCTCACCGACCTTAACGAAATCCAGGCGAACTTCCGGCAGATCCGGGAACTGCAAGAACTGCAGTACCGGGAGGGGGCCGTCCCCCTGGTGGATTTCCCGGATCTGGCCCCCTGGCTTACCAAGGCCACGGTGCCGGGCAGCCTGCTGCCTGCGCCAGCCTTTAACGACCTTTTGCAGGTGCTGCGCCTAGCCAGGCAGCTCCAGCATTATCTCGCTCTGGGCGGTGACCTCACCCCGGAGCTGGGGGCCCTGGCCGCCAACCTTAGCGACCTGCCGGCCCTGACGGCTGCCATCCAGCAGTGCATCAGCCCCCACAATTTCATTCTGGACCAGGCCAGCCCGGCCCTGGCGGCGGTGCGCCGGGAGCTGGCCGACACCCGGGAACGGGTCAACCGCCAGATCCGGCAGACCTTCTTCCGGCCCGAGTACCAGGACGTCCTGCAAAACCCCATCATCTCCCAGCGCCACGGCCGCTACGTCATCCCCATCAAGGCCGACCACAAGGGGGCCATCCCGGGCATCATCCACGACCAGTCCCAGACCAGGGCCACCCTGTACCTGGAGCCCTTGGGGATCGTGGAGCAGAACAACCAGCTGGGTCTCCTGGGCAACCGGGAAAAGCGGGAGGAAGAGGCGGTGCTGCGGCGTCTCACCGACCTGGTGCGGGCCGTTCTGGCGGAAATGCGCCAGACGCTGGCGGTCCTGGCCCAACTGGACGCCCTTCAGGCCCGGGTGCGCTTTGCCGAAGATTTCCAGGCCCGGGAGCCCATCTGGCGCGCCGCTGGGGGCTTGCATCTCCGAGAGGCCCGCCATCCTCTGCTGGTGCAGCGGCGGCGCCAGAACCCCCAGTCCCCGGAAGTGGTGCCCATTGATCTAAGGCTCAGCCCGGAAAAGCGCTTCCTCATCATCTCCGGGGCCAACGCCGGCGGCAAGACCGTGGCCCTGAAGACCCTGGGGCTGTTGGCCCTCATGGCCCAGAGCGGCATTCCCATCCCGGTGGCCGAAGGCAGCGAGTTTTGCCCCTTTGAGGCGGTCTTTGCCGACATCGGCGACCCCCAGGACCTGCAGCAAGATTTGAGCACTTTCTCGGCCCACCTGAAGCGGGCCTTGACCATGCTTACCTCTTTGCCCGCACGGGCCCTCATCCTGCTGGACGAGCTGGGCACCGCCACGGACCCCACCGAGGGCGGGGCCCTGGCCCTGGCCCTGCTCCAGGCCTTTTACCAGCGGGGGGCCTACGGCGCGGCCACCACCCATTTGCCCTTGTTGAAAGGCTTCGCCCAGCGCCGCCAGGGGTTTGAAAATGTGGCCGTGGTCTTTGACGAGGCTACCCGGCGGCCTACCTACCGGCTGACTTACGGGGTGGCCGGGGCCTCCAACGCCCTGAAGATCGCCCGGGAACTGGGTTTAAGCCCGGAGATCCTGGAGCAGGCCGAGGGTTACCTCGACGCCGATGAGCTCCGGGCCTACCGCCTGCTGGCCGAGGTGGAGGCGGCCCAGGAGCAGTTGACCCATCAAGAGCTGGAGCTGGCCCGCCGGGAGCAAGAACTGCTGGCGAAGGCCCGGGAGCTGGAGGACTTGCGCCAGCAGCTGGAAAGGGAAAAGGCCCGGGTGGCCGGGGAGGTCCGGCGGCAGGCCCTGGCCCGCATCAAGGAGGCGGAGGCGGAGTTCAAGGAGATTTTAAAAAGGCTGCAAGCGGCCCAGGAGCCCTGGGGCCGACTGCGCCAGGAGTTCTCCCAGCTCCAGGCGCAGCTTTTGGCGGACCTCGCTCCCGGCCCCGCGGTAGCCCCTCCCCCCGCCCCGGAATACCGGGTGGGCCAAAATGTTTTTCTCCCGGCCCTGGGCCTGACGGGCAAGATCCTGGGCACCGACAGCCGGGACGGGCGCCTCGAGGTCCAGGTTCGCAAAGTGAAGATCCGGGTCCACCCCGAGGAGTTGACCCCCGGGGGGGCCGCAGCCGGCCAGGCGGCTCCGGTGGGCGGCGCCCCGGTTTACCACCGGCCGCCGGAGCAGCTCCCCACCCTGAACCTGGTGGGCTTGAGGGTGGATGAGGCCCTGCCCCTGGTGGACCGGTTGCTGGACCAGGCCCTGCTCCAGGGCGCCGAGAAGGTGGACATCATTCACGGGGTGGGCACCGGCGCCCTCAAACGGGCCGTCTGGGACCACCTGAAGCACCACCAGGCGGTGAAGGACCTCCACGCCGACGCCAACCCCGGGATCACCGTGGTGGATTTGAAGGAATAGGGGTAAAAGGCGAAAAGGGGAAGAGGGGAAAGAATGTAGGGTGCGCACTGCGCACCAAAGAGCACAGGCGAGACGCCTGTGCCACCGGAAAAAATTTCCCTCCCCCTTGATGGGGGAGGGTCAGGGTGGGGGTGATTCGGTAGGGGCGGTTCGCGAACCGCCCCTACACCCCCTGCCCCTACACCCCCTCCCACCAGGGGAGGGGGAATAGCGGATGGCGGGCGCGGAGGCCCGCCCCACCATAGAAATCCAAGTAATGCTAAGGAGTTTCAGCGGTTCGGGTTTAAGAAAGTCGCAATGTTGCCGAATTTTATTAAGAGGACAGGAAACCCAAGCACAGGCTGGCAAGCCTATGCCACCCATTTTAAAAATTATTATCAATGACTTAACTAAATGCTGCTTCTTTCCGAACTTTTTTAAAATGGACCTTAAACAGAAAACAGAAAACAGAAAACAGAAAACCGGTAACTAAATGGCCTTCATCCCGGAAGACAAGCTCCTGGAGATCAAAGACGCCGCTTCCCTGGAGGAGGTAGTGGGTCAGTACGTCAAGCTCCAGGCCCGGGGCAAGAACCTGGTGGGGCTCTGCCCCTTCCACGCCGACACCGCCCCGTCGTTCACGGTGGCGCCGGAAAAAGGCATTTTCCACTGTTTCGGCTGCGGCGCCGGCGGCAACGTCTTTTCCTTCCTGATGCAGTACCAGCGCCTGAGCTTTCCCGAGGCGGTGCAGGAGCTGGCCCGGCGCTACGGCATTCCCATAACCTTCAAGGACCTGGGTCCGGCGGGGGCCCAGCAAGCCAAAAAGCGCACCCTGGCTTACGAGATCAACCTGTTGGCCGCGGCCTTCTACCAGGCCACCCTGAACGGCCCCGAGGGCCGGGCCGGCCGGGAGTACCTGGCCCAGCGGGGCCTCACCGAGGAAGTGATCCGGTCCTTCCGCCTGGGTTACGCCCCGGACGAGTGGGATTCTCTCCGGCGGCACCTCCAGAGCCGGGGCGTCTCCCTGGAGATGGCCCAGGAAGTGGGCTTACTTATGCCCCGGGACCGGGGGGGCTATTACGACCGCTTCCGCCACCGCATCATCTTCCCCATCCAGGACCGCCAGAGCCGGGTCATCGCCTTCGGCGGCCGCATCGTGGGAGCCGGGGAACCCAAGTATCTCAACTCGCCGGAGTCGGTCCTCTACTCCAAGGGCCGCACCCTCTACGGGGTGCCCCAGGCCGCCGACGCCCTGCGGCAGTCGGGGGTGGCCCTGGTGGTGGAGGGCTATCTGGACCTCATCGCGCTTCAAGTCCACGGCATCGCCAACGTCGTCGCCACCCTGGGCACCGCCCTGACCCGGGAGCAGGTGCGGCTCTTGAAAAGCCTGGCGTCCAAAGTGGTGCTGATCTTCGACGGCGACGCCGCCGGGGCCCGGGCCATGAAGCGGGCCTTTCCGCTGTTCGCCCAGGAGTCCCTGGCGGTGCGGGCCCTGCCCTTGCCGGCGGGGCTGGACCCGGACAGCTACGCCCAGGCCCACGGCGCGGACCTGTTCGGCGCCGCCTGGGAGGCGGCCCAACCCTGGTTCGCTTACCTGATGGAAGACCTCATCAACACCCACGGCCTGGACATCCAGGGGCGGGTCCACATCCTGGAGGAACTGCGGCCCTACTTTCAAGCCATGGCGGACCCGGTGGAACAGGACCTGTGGGTCAAGGCCGCAGCCCAGCGGCTCACGGTGGATGAGGGGGCCATCCGCCGCAGCCTGGCCAGCGCCGCGCCCATGGCGGCTTCCCGCCTGGACCCCCGGGCCGGGGTGGCCGTCAGCCTGGAAAAAGAGCTGCTGGGCTGGGTCCTGTGCCATCCGGAGGCCGTGGCCCTCAGTGAGCTCGAAGAGTGGGCCCAGGAGTTTGAAAACCCGGAATTCAAGGAACTCCTGGAAGTCATCATCTTGAGTTACCAGGAGCACGGCAGGCTGGACCACGTGCTGCTGGTGCAGCAGGTGGAGTCCGACCGGCTGCGGCAGCAAATCTGCGCCCTCACCCTGGAGGAAGAAAAGTTCGACGTTTCTTCGGCAGATCTCATGACCGCCCATTGTCACCGGGATCTCAAGGTGCGGCGACTGAAAAAGGCCCAGGCCCGGTTGAAAGAGAGGATGGCGCACGCCGCCGGCGCCGATGAAGACCTGGCGACCCTGCAGGTCCAGTGGCAGGAGATTGATCAGCAACTGGAAGCCCTAAAAATCAGCTCCACCGCAAAAGGAGAAAATGGATGAACAAGGGAATGGGAATGGATGGGTTTCAGGAAATCATGCCCATGGGGGATGATGACAGCCTGATCACCGTGGATGACCTGAATGACTCCCTTTCTCCCGAGTGTCTCTTGAACGAGCAGATGAAGGACATCCTGATCTTTGACGACCTGGAGATCCCGCCCCCCGAGGTCTCCAGCATGGCCATCTCTCCATCCATGGAAATGGGGGAAAATGGAGGGGACTTGAGCCTGGAACCCGAGGCCGCCGCCAAGTTTGACGACCCGGTGCGGCTCTACCTGAAGGAGATGGGCACCGTGTCCCTGCTGACCCGGGAAGGGGAAGTGGAGATCGCCAAACGCATTGAAGACGGGGAACGGGAGGTGCTCCACTCACTGCTGGAAGTGCCCCTCACCTTTAAGGGCATCATGAACCTGGCCCAAAAGCTGGAACAGGAGAAGCTCTCTCCCCAAGACTCCCTGGATGATTTCGACGAAGACGACCCCGCTCTGGACCTTTCCACCCAAAAGTCCCGGGTCCTCAAGCTGATCCAGAAGGTGCGTTCCCTGGATGAAAAGATTCGCCAGGCCCAAAAAGAAGTTGCGGCCCTGCCCCGGAAAAGCGAGGCCCGGACCCAGCTGGAGCAAAAGATCGCCACCCATCGGCGCAAGATGGCCGAACACCTGAAGAGCTTGCGCATGGAGCGCCCTCTCCTGGAGGAGATCCTGGAGCAACTGCGCCACCATGGCTACAGGGTGCGGGAATACCAGCGCCGGATGGGAAAGTGCCTGGCGGCTGCCGGTCTTTCGGCCACCAGGTTCCGCAACCTCAAGCGGGACTTGAAGAACGGCCGGCCGGCGTCCCTGCCCAAGTCCATGACCCGGGAGCAGCTTAAGGAGGTTGAGGAAGTCTGGAACCAGGCCCGCCGGTTTCTCCGAAGGGTGGAAACCGAGGTGGGGCTGGGGGCCGGCCGCCTGCTGTCCTCCCTGGTGAAAGCGGAAAAGGGGGAGTACCAGGCCCAAAAAGCCAAGCGGGAGCTGGTGGAAGCCAACCTGCGCCTGGTGGTCAGCATCGCCAAAAAATACACCAACCGGGGGTTGCAGTTCCTGGACCTGATCCAGGAAGGCAACATCGGCCTTATGAAGGCGGTGGAAAAATTCGAGTACGAGCGGGGTTACAAATTCAGCACCTACGCCACCTGGTGGATCCGCCAGGCCATCACCCGGGCCATCGCCGACCAGGCCCGCACCATCCGCATCCCGGTGCACATGATCGAGACCATCAACAAGCTGATCCGCACCTCCCGCTACCTGGTCCAGGAGATCGGCCGGGAACCCACCCCGGAGGAGATCGCCGAAAAGATGGAATTCCCCCTGGAGAAGGTGCGCAAAGTTCTCAAGATCGCCAAGGAACCCCTGTCCCTGGAAACGCCCATCGGCGACGAAGAGGACAGCCATCTGGGAGATTTCATCGAAGACAAGAAAATTTCCACTCCCATGGAGGCGGTGGCCAACCTCAACCTGGCGGACCAGACCCGCAAGATGCTGGCCACCCTCACCCCCAGGGAAGAGAAGGTGCTGCGCAAGCGGTTTGGCATCGGCGAAAAGACGGACCACACCCTGGAAGAAGTGGGCAAGGATTTTGAGGTCACCCGGGAGCGCATCCGCCAGATCGAGGCCAAGGCCCTGCGCAAGCTGCGGCACCCCTCCCGCAGCACCAGGCTGAAAAGCTTTATTGAATCATGATCTTATTGATGCTGGAGACTACCTATTGAACAATTGCTGGGGAGAGTTATAATAAATGGTGGGCAGAGGGGCGGAGTCACCTCCGCCCTTGCAGTTACGGTTGGCGACGATTCATGGGCCCATAGCTCAGCGGTCAGAGCAACCGGCTCATAACCGGACGGTCCCTGGTTCAAATCCGGGTGGGCCCACCTGTAATCTGGAGAGACAGACATTCCGCGAGAACGAAAAAGGAGCTCGGATTCCACAGGGGCTTGACCCCAGGGGTGCTCTCTGCGCACCCCTTTTTTACGTCTTATGGGAGCACCGCTAAAAGAGATTCTCCAGTTGTTGGCAGGCGCCTATCCGCCGGCCTGGGAGGTGTCCGGCGACCACTGCGGCTTCGAGGTGGGCGATCCCGAGACCCGGGTGGACCTCATCCTGGTGGCCCTGGAGGCCACGCCCACGGTGGTGGCGGAAGCCGGGCGCAAAAAAGCGCAGCTGCTGCTCACCCACCATCCCCTCCTCTATCGGCCCTTTAGCGCGGTGCGGCAGGATGAACCCGGGGGGCGCCTGTTGAGCGAGCTGATCCGGGCCGGCCTGGCCCTGGTTTCCTGCCATACCAGCCTGGATGTGGCCCCTGGAGGCCTCAACGACTACCTGGCGAACCGGCTGGAGTTGGATGAAGTGGAGGTGCTCTCCGCCACCGCGCAGGATGCGGTGCATAAGCTGACGGTTTTTGTGCCCCTGGGTTATGAGGACCGGGTGCGCCAGGCCCTGGGGGACCTGGGCCTGGGGGTCATCGGGCTCTACTCCCATTGCTCCTTTGCGGCCCGGGGCCAGGGGGCCTACCGGGCCCTGGCGGGGGCCAAACCCTTCCGGGGAGAAGTGGCCAGTCTCTCCCGGGTCCAGGAGTCCCGCCTGGAAGTCCTGGCGCCGGAGTCGCTGCTGCCCGCCGCCCTGAGCCGCCTTAAAGAGGTGCATCCCTACGAAGAAGTGGCCTACGACCTCTATCCGCTGAAAAACCCGGGGCCCCCTTTGGGGTTGGGAAGGCTGGGCCACTGGCCCGAGCCCCGGCCCTTCTCCCGGGCGGTCTCCCGGGTGAAGGAGATCTTCGGGGTGGAAATGGTGACCGTCTGGGGACGCCCTCCCGGGGAAGTGCGGCGGGTGGCGGTGTGCGGCGGCAGCGGCGGCGATCTCATCACCGCGGCCCGGGAAAAGGGGGCCCAGCTTTTTCTGACCGGGGAGGTGCGCCATCACCAGGTGCCGCCCGGCGGTCCGGAGGGCTTCGGCATCCTGACGGTGGGCCATTTTGCCAGCGAAGTGGTGTTTATGGACCCCTGGGCCCAGCAGCTCCGGGGTCTTTTTAGGGACGCAGGCCTTACGGTTCAGGTGGAGGTGGCCGGAGCCCAAGACCTGCCCTGCCAGTTTCTCTGAGGAGGTTGTCAGCGCAGTTCCATCGACGCGGCCATTAACCCGACCGGGGCCGCGGCCCCGGCGGCACCAAGCAGCGCTTCTATATGGAGGTCAATCTTGATACCGGAGTTAAGCAGGCTCATTGAGGTGCAGGTGATAGACAAGGAGATCCAGGAGATCCAGCGGGCGCTGGAGCAGCTCCCCGAAGACCTGAAGGCCACGGAGGCGGCCCTGGCCCGGCTCCAGGACCAGCAGGCGGCGCACCTCCAGCAACTGGAAGACCTTAAGGCCCAGCGGCGGGACACCGAAACGGAAATGGAGGAAATGGAGGCAGGCATCAAAAAGAGCCGCCAGCGCCTCATGGAGATCAAAAGCAACATCGAGTACAAGGCCATGCTCAAGGAGATCGCCTTTAAAGAGGACCAGCGGGATCAGCGGGAGACCCGCACCCTGGAGCTCATGGAGCGGATGGAGGAAGAAAACCGGGCCATCGCCGCCAAGGAGCAGGAAATCCAGGAACAGGAGGCGGTTCTGAACCAGCAGCGGCTGGCCGTGGAGGCGGAGACGGCCAAACTCAGGGAAGAGTTGGCCGGCCTTCAAGGGCAGTGCACGAAACTGCACAAGGGCTTGCCGCCCCCCCTCCTGAAGCGCTATGACTTCATCCGCCAGCGCCGCAACGGCACCGCCATCGCCCCGGTGCGGGATGGAGTTTGCATGGGCTGCAACATGAACATCCTGCCCCAGCAGTTCATCGACTTGCAGAAGGGAAATGATATCCTGCAATGTCCGCACTGCCAGCGCATCCTGTATTGGTTTGAGGATGAGGCCGAGGCCGAAGCCGCTAATCAGAAAGTCTCCTGAGGCCGCACGTGGCCGAACCCACCAGCCGGGCCGCCATCTTTGCCGCTCTGGCCCAGGGCCAGGACCTGGCCCGGGTCCGGGAAAGGTTCCACCTCACCCCGGAAGAGCTTCAGGGCCTCTTTCAGGAAGTGGCCGAGCACTATGAGGCCACGGCGCCGGGAACCTGGAGCCTTTACTGCGACGGCGCCTCCCGGGGCAATCCCGGTCCCGCCGGGGCCGGAGCCGTGCTGGTGAATCCCCGGGGCGAAGTCCAGGTCCAACGGGGCAAGTATCTGGGCGTCACCACCAACAACGTGGCGGAATACCGGGCCCTGCTGCTGGGACTGCAGGCGGCCCAAAACCTGGGGGTCAAGAACATCCAGGTCTATTCCGACTCCGAATTGTTAGTGCGCCAGATCACCGGCTCCTACCGGGTGAAAGCCCCCCATCTCCTCCCCCTGTGGCAAAAAGCCAAAAAGGAGTTGCAAAAGTTCGAGACCCATGCTATCTCCCATGTGCCCCGGGAGGAGAATTCCCAGGCCGATGGCCTGGCCAACCGGGCCATTGACCGGAAGGCCGCAACAGAGTAAAATAATATCTGGATGGGGCGGATTTTCGCTTTTCCATCCACAAACTTACACCCCAAAGGGCCGCGGAGTAGGCCAGATGATCGCCGGCCGCAGGAAACTCCGGCCGGAGGAAAGTCCGAGCTCCACAGGGCAGGGTGCTGGGTAATCCCCAGCGGGGGCAACCCCAGGGAAAGTGCCACAGAGACCAGACCGCCGTGGTACGCCCACGGTAAGGGTGAAAAGGTGAGGTAAGAGCTCACCAGTGGCGGTGGCGACACCGCCAGCTTGGAAAACCCCACCCGGAGCAAGACCAAATAGGGGAGCGCTTGAAGGTGGCCCGCCTGAAGCTCCCGGGTAGGTCGCTGGAGGCCCCGGGCAACCGGGGTCCTAGAGGAATGATCATCACCGGGGCTCACCCGGCACAGAACTCGGCTTACGGCCTGCTCCGCGGGTTTCTTTGGGACCACTGGCCACTGAGATGGCGGTGGGTTTTTTTTATCAGCCCCGTCTTTATCCCTTATTTTTTTAAAGGGGGGGTTAGGGGGGATTTCTTTAAGCGTGTGAAAATCCCCCTAAATCCCCCTTTTTCAAAGGGGGACTTTGTCCCAGAGATTTAAGGTTTCTGGAAATTGGTTACGCTGATTTTCGGAACCAAACTGCACTGAAGGGAAAATGTATGGCCCAGCAGGTCGTCCCATTAAGCAGCGGCTCGCCCGAGCCCTACATCTCCGTCATCATCCCGGTGTACAACGAAGAAGAGAACCTGCGGGAGCTGGGGGAGAGGCTAATCCGCACCCTAACCGGCCTGGGGCGCCCCTTCGAGATCATCCTGGTGGACGACGGCTCCACCGACCAGTCCTGGCAACTCCTCAGCCAGCTTAACCAGCAATACCCCCAGCACCTCCGGGCCCTGCAGTTCAACCGCAACTTCGGCCAGCACCAGGCCATTTTTGCCGGGTTCCAGGCCGCCCGGGGCCGGGTGATGGTCACCCTGGACGCGGACCTGCAAAACCCCCCGGAGGAAATCCCCCGCCTGGTGGCCAAGATCGAGGAGGGCTACGACACCGTGGGCGGCTGGCGGGAGAACCGGCACGACTCCATCTTCCGCAAGCTGCCCTCCCTGATGGTGAACCGCCTCATGTCCTACGTCACCGGGGTCAAGCTCCGGGACTACGGCTGCATGCTCCGGGCCTACCGCCGGGAGGTGGTGGATTCCATCAACCAGTGCCAGGAGTCCTCCAGCTTCATTCCCGCCCTGGCCAACCTCTTTTCCCGGCGGGTGGCGGAGATCCCCGTGGGCCACGCCGAGCGCGAACGAGGCCGCTCCAAGTACAGCCTCATCAAACTCATCCGCCTGAATTTCGACCTGATGACCGGGTTCTCCTCCCTGCCCATCCATTTGGTGGGCTTGATGGGCGTCACCATCGCCCTGCTGGGCCTCATCTTCGGCGCCTTTCTCTTTATCCGCCGCCTCTTCGTGGGTCCGGAGGTGGAAGGGGTCTTCACCCTCTTCGCCATCCTCTTCGTCTTTGTGGGCCTCAACACCCTGGGCCTGGCCCTCATCGGCGCTTACGTGGGCCGCATCTACCACGAAGTGCGCCAGCGCCCCCGCTACGTCATTCGGGAGACCCTGGGGCCGGGCGGGGATTAGCAAGGTTGTTAGGGGAGGGGGCCAGGGGCAGAGGGCCCCTGCCCCCTCCCCTCGAAATAACCATACGGTTGCCATATGCGCTTAATTTTCATGGGTTACCACAACATCGGCCACGCCTGTCTGGAGGCCCTTATCGAGTTGTGCCGGGGCCTGGGGGATGAGATCGTGGCGGTGGTGACCCATGCGGACGATCCCCGGGAAGAAATCTGGTTCGCCTCGGTGCGGGAGTTGGCTTTCGAGAACTACCTGCCGGTCTATCAGCCCGCCGACCCCAACGACCCGGCGTTTGTGGCCGCCCTGCAGCGCCTGGAGGCGGATTTCTTGTTTTCGTGCTATTATCGCCACATGCTGAAGAAGGCGGTCCTGGACCTGCCCCGCCTGGGGGCCTTGAACATGCACGGCAGCCTGCTGCCCCGGTACCGGGGCCGCTGCCCGCTGAACTGGGTGCTGGTGCATGGGGAGACCGAGACCGGTGTGACTCTGCACTACATGGAAGAAAAGGCGGACCAGGGCGACATCGTGGGCGCCAAGCGGGTCCCCATCACCCCGGAGGACACCGCCTTGACGCTCTTTGCCCGGATGACGGTGGCGGCGGGGACGTTAATGCGAGAGTGCTATCCATTGCTGCGCGCCGGCCAGGCCCCCCGGGTGCCCCAGGACCACACCCAGGCCTCCTACTTCGGCGGCCGCCGCCCGGAAGACGGCCTCATCGACTGGCGAAAGTCCGCCTGGCAGGTTTATAATCTGATGCGGGCCGTCACCCACCCCTACCCCGGGGCCTTCACCTACTTTGGCGGCCGGAAACTGTTCATCTGGGCCGGCCAGGTCATGGCGGCCCCGGTCACGGCCCCGAACGGCCCCGGTCAGGTGACGGCGCGGCTCCCCGGGGAAGGCCTGCTGGTGGCCACGGGGGACGGGCATTTTCTCATCACCCAGGCCCAGTGGGAAGGGGAGCCCGAGTTCCTGGGGCCGGTGGTGGCCACCTGGGAACACCTGGTGGGGCAGCGGCTGGGATGATGTTAGCAGTCAGCTTTCAGCTATCAGCTTTCAGCAAAACCAAAGATATGTAGGGTGGGCACTGCCCACCATATATAATCCGGATAAGATCTCTACCAGGTGGGCGATGCCCACCCTACATGGTTGGACTTACAGGATTTAGTCTGTAGGGGCGGTTCGCGAACCGCCCCTACAAAGGACCGGCTTTCTTGAATAAACTACGAATGGGCAATTCATGAAAATCCTGATTTTGGGAGTCAACGGCTTCATCGGCAACGCCCTCACCCGGCGCATCCTCCATAACCGGGACTGGGAGGTCTACGGCATGGACCTCTACTCCAACAAGCTGGACCAGGCCCTGGATCACCCCCGGTTCCATTTCCTGGAAGGCGACATCGCCATCAACAAGGAATGGATCGAGTACCACATCAAGAAGTGCGACCTGGCGCTGCCCCTGGTGGCCATCGCCACCCCCATGACCTACGTGAAGAACCCCCTCCGGGTCTTTGAGCTGGACTTCGAGGAAAACCTGCGCATCGTGCGGCAATGCGTCAAGTACGGCACCCGCATCATCTTTCCCTCCACCTCGGAGGTCTACGGCATGTGCCCGGATGGGGAGTTCTCCGAAGACGACTCCACCCTGGTGCTGGGCCCCATCCACAAACAGCGCTGGATCTACAGCTGCTCCAAGCAGCTGCTGGACCGGGTCATCTGGGCTTACGGCCAGGAAGGGCAGCTGCAGTTTTCCATGATCCGCCCCTTCAACTGGATCGGGCCCAAGCTGGACGACCTTTACGCCGCCAAGGAGGGGAGCTCCCGGGTGGTGACCCAGTTCATTCTCAACCTGATTCAGCGGGAGCCCATCAAGCTGGTGGACGGCGGCTACCAGAAACGTTGTTTCACTTACGTGGAGGACGGCATCGACGCCCTCATGACCATCATCGAGAATCCCGGCGGGGTGTCCGACGGCCAGATCTTCAATATCGGCAACCCCGACAACGAGGCCTCGGTGAAGGACCTGGCCCACCTGCTGCTGAACCTGTTCCGGCAGCACCCGGACCACCGGGGCGACGGGGTCTATTCGGAGATCGTGGACACGCCCCACGAAGCTTATTATGGCAAGGGCTACCAGGACATCGTCAGCCGCAAGCCCTCCATCGCCAAGGCGCGGGAGCTCCTGGGCTGGGAGCCCAAAACCGACCTGGCCACCTCGCTGAAGATCACCCTGGACTCCTTCCTGGAGGAGGCCCGGACGGCGCAGGTGTAAGATTAAGAGATAGTGTGGCTGGGGGGAGGGCCAGGGGCCGACGGCCCCTGCCCTCCCCCCAGCACCCCCCTCCCAACCCCCATATGGGTGCCGGGAAGGCGGGGCCATCTGCCCCGACTTTCCGGCCTTTAAGTAACTTAAGGGATTGGGGGTGGGGGATTGGGGGAGTTTTTCGTAAGGGTAAGGGCTTTTGCCCTTAGCTCCCTCCCCCAAGAAAACAAACATATGGGGTTAACTTGAGCGGGCGGTTGGCCATCAAGGTGGATGTGGACACCCTGGAGGGTTTCCGGCAGGGGGTTCCCGCGCTTCTGGACATCCTGGAGGACCAGGGGGTCCAGGCCAGTTTCTTCCTGGCCCTGGGGCCGGACAACTCCGGCCGGGCCCTGCTGCGGGTCTTCCGGCAGGAGGGTTTCCTGGAGAAGATGTGGCGCACCCGGGCCCCGGCCCTTTACGGGTTCAGGACCATGTGCTACGGTACGGTGCTGCCGGCGCCCCTCATCGGGGCCGCGGCCCCGGAGCTTCCACCCCGCATTGCCGCGGCGGGCCACGAGGTGGGCCTCCACGGCTATGACCACGTGCGCTGGCACGACCACCTGCTGCGGCTGCCGGCCGCGGCAGTGGCCCGGGAGGTTGGGTTGGCCCAGGAGCTGTTCAGCTCTCTCATGGGCCGGCGAGCCGTCTCCTTTGCGGCTCCGGGCTGGCAGTGCAGCGAGCCGAGCCGCGCCGTGCTGGCGGCCCAGGGGTTTCTCTATGCCAGCGACACCCGGGGGGCGACCCCGTACTGGCCCCGGTTCGCCAACTCCGTCTCCCGGCTGCTGGAGATTCCCACCACTCTTCCCACCCTGGATGAGCTGCTGGGTTTTAACGGCTGCCGGCCGGAGGATTTCACCGAGTTAATTTTGGCTCGCCTACAAAGCGGGCCCCCCCAGGTTCTCACCATCCATGCCGAAATGGAGGGAGGACCTTACCGCCAGGAATTTGCCCGGCTGCTTAAACGCTGCCGACGACAGGGGGTGGACTTCTTCCGCCTGGAGGACTGGGCCCGGGAATTGCTGCGAGATGAGGCCGGGATTCCGGTGGCCCAGGTGAGTTCCCGGCGCCTGCCCGGGCGGGCCGGCAGAGTCTCCTGCCAGGAAACTCCGGAGGGGGAGGCCGTATGATCGCGGCCATCATCGCCGCCGCCGGCATCGGCAAACGCATGGGGCGCCAGATCCCCAAGCCTTATCTTCTCCTGGCGGGTAAGCCCATCCTGGCCCATACCCTGGAAATCTTCGAGAAGGCCAGGGAGGTGGACGAGGTCACCCTGGTGGTCCATCCCCAGGAACTGGACTATTGCCAGGACAAGGTCCTGTCCCGCTTCACCTTTAAAAAGGTGCTGCGCCTGGTCCCCGGCGGCAAGGAACGGCAGGACAGCGTCTATCACGCCCTCAAGGTTTTGCAGAACGAGGACGACCTGGAAGTGATCCTGGTGCACGACGGGGTGCGCCCTTTTATCACCTCCGACCAGATTCGCCGGGTCATTGAAGGGGCGCGGCACCATGGCGGGGCCGTTTTGGGGCTGCCGGCCCAGGACACCTTGAAAAGGGTGGACCCCCAGGGGCTGATCCACCAAACCTTGGAACGCCGGGACATCTGGCAGATCCAGACACCCCAGGCTTTTCAGGCCCAACTGCTGTGGCGGGCTTTTGTGGAAGCCTACAGCCGCAACTTCTACGGCACGGACGAAGCCGCCCTGGTGGAGGAACTGCAGCACCCGGTGGTGGTCGTCCCGGGGTCCCCGTTAAATCTCAAAATCACTACCCCGGAGGACCTGCAAATGGCTGAAGCCATCTTTCCCTTGATGCGGAGGAAGAAGCGTGCGAGTCGGTCTGGGGTATGACGCCCACCGATTGGTGGAGGGGCGCCCGCTGATCCTGGGGGGCGTGGCCATCCCCTACCACCTGGGCCTCCTGGGGCATTCCGACGCCGACGTCCTGACCCATGCCATCGGCGACGCCCTGCTGGGGGCGGCGGGGGCCGGCGACCTGGGCAGCCATTTCCCGGATAAAGACCCGGCCTATAAGGATATCTCCAGCCTCATTTTACTGGAACGGATCATGGCCATGGTGCGGGACCGGGGTTTTGCCCCGGTGAATGTGGACGCCACCGTGGTGGCCCAGGCCCCACGCCTGGCCCCCCACCTCCCGGAAATGCGGGCCAGGCTGGCGCCCATCCTGGGCCTGGCGCCGGAAGAGGTGAACCTCAAGGCCACCACCACGGAGCACCTGGGCTTCGCCGGCCGGGAGGAAGGCATTGCGGCCTATGCCGTGGTCTTAGTTGCTGAGACCTGAAACATTTTACTGAAGGGGTCTTGGTTCCTGGTTCCCAAGTTAAACTTGGGAACCAGGAAAAGACGAAGAATCGAAAAGGCGAAAAGCATTAACAAATGGGGTTTCTGGTTTTACCTTTTCGCCTTTTTCCATTTTCCCCGTTTCGCCTTAAAACAATGGCATGGAGAAAAAAGAGTTTCATAGGGCGTGCCATGCACGCCGATTGAAGGCGGCCAGGGGCCGCCCTATAATTGGTCTTATTGCAAGGTTGTGGTTATGAATAACTTTCAGTCAGTATTGCTTCCATCACGTGATGAGTGTTTCCGGTTGATGGAAACCCACGGCATGCTGCCCAACATCCGGGAGCACAGCTTCCGGGTGCTGGCGGTGGCCGCCTGTTTGGGCCGGGCCCTAACGGCGGCGGGTTGCCCCCTCTCTTTGCCCCTCATCGAAGCCGGGGCCCTGCTGCACGATCTGGGGAAAACCCCGTGTCTGGGCACCACCAACAACCACGCCCAGTGGGGGGCGGCAATTCTGCGCCGCCTGGGCTACCCCGAAGTGGCCCGGGTGGTGGCCGAGCACGTCCACCTGGAAGAAAACCACGGACACCCCCGCCCCCTGCGGGAGGCGGAGGTGGTGAACTACGCCGACAAGCGGGTGCTGCACACCCGGGTGGTGCCGCTTCAGATCCGGTTCGCCGATCTGATGGAGCGTTACGGCCGCACCCCCGAAGCCCGGGGCCGCATCGCCGCCACCGCGGCCAGGATCCGGGCCCTGGAGGAGAAGCTCTTCGCTCCCTTGCGCCTCAGTCCCCTGGATCTTCTGCCTGCCGACGACTATGGATTGCAGCTCAGTAACGTGGGGATGAAAAACCGGTGACCTCGGGGGGGCTAGAAAATATAAAATGGTGGGCAGTCCCCGCCCTACATTTTTGCCAACCCTGGTATTTGCAGAAAGCTGCAGGCGGACCGCTGACAGCTATTTTTTAGCCTGGAGGGAAACATGGGAAAGATGCGGCTGGCCCTCATCGCCGGGGGCAAATCCTCGGAACGGGAGGTCTCGCTAAAAAGCGGCAGCCAGGTGTATCAGGCCCTGGATAAGGACAAGTACGACATCCGGCGCTACGACCCCCTCACCGACCTGGAGCGGCTGGTGCGGGAGGCCCCGCAGTTGGAGGTGGCCCTGATCATCATGCACGGCCGGGGCGGCGAAGACGGCACCGTACAGGGCCTGCTGGAGCTCCTGGGAGTCCCCTACCAGGGCTCCGGCGTCCTTGCTTCGGCCGTGGCCATGAACAAAGAACTGAGCAAAGCCCTCTATCAACTGGCCGGGCTTCAGGTCCCCCGGGCCCTGGCCTTTTCCAGGGAGAAAGCCCCCAGCCTCCAGGAAATTGAAGCAAAACTGGGGCTGCCCGCGGTCATCAAACCGGCCACCGAAGGCTCCAGCATCGGCGTTACCATGGCCCGGACCCTCACGGAACTGGAGACTGGCCTGGCCGCGGCCTATGAATACGACCACCGGGTGCTGGTGGAGGAATTCATCCAGGGCACCGAGATTACCGGCGCGGTCCTGGGCAATTCGGCTCCCAAGGCTCTCCCCCTGGTGGAAATCATCCCCTCCAGCAATTACATCTTTTTCGACTACGAAGCCAAGTACCAGCCCGGCGCCACCAACGAGATCTGCCCGGCCCGCCTGGACCCGGAGCTCACCAGCCGGGCCCAGCAGTGCGTCTTGACGGCGCACGCGGCCCTGGGCTGCCGGGGCTATAGCCGCACCGACATGATGGTGAAAGACGGAACCATCTACGTGCTGGAAACCAACACCATTCCCGGCATGACCGCCACCAGTCTTTTCCCCCAGGCGGCCAAGGCCGCGGGGCTGGAATTCCCGGAGTTGCTGGACACCCTGATCCAACTGGCGCTGGAGAGGGATTGATTTTTGGGGGGAGGGCCAGGGACTTTTTCGTAAGTGCTCCCTGCCCTCCCCCCACACCCCCCTCCCAACCCGCTTAAGGGCCGGGGAAGGCGGGGCCGTTGGCCCCGACTTCCCCGGCCAAAAGAAAAACATGAGGGATTGGGGGTACGGGTTTAGGGGGAGTTTTTCGTAAGTGTAAGGGCCACTTACGAAAAAGCCCTTAGCCCCATCTCCCCAAATCTACTTAGACAAGAATGAACCAAACCCCCTCCCCGCGCTGGGCGCCGCTCCAACGCCTCCTTCTGGAAGGCGTTGACCGGGGTGTCTACACCGGGGCCGTGGCCCTGGTGGGGCTGAAGGGCGAATGCCTCTGGCAGGAGGCAGTGGGCCGGGTCTCCGTGGACCTGCAGGCGGAGGCCGTCACCCCGGAGACGGTCTTCGACCTCGCATCCCTGACCAAACCCCTGGCCACCGCGGTGGCGTTGATGCTCCTGGTGGACCAAGGCAAGCTCACCCTTACCACGACCCTGGGCGACCTTCTGCCCGGGGAATGGCTGCCGCCGGATAAAGCGCCCCTCAACCTCGAGAGCCTGTTGGCCCACCGGGCGGGGTTGCCGGCCTGGCGCCCCTTTTATCAGGAAGTTTTGCCAGCGCCGCGGTCCCAGCGCCCGGGGATGCTGGCCCGCCTGGCCGCGGCCACCCCGCTGGAGCACCCTCCGGACACCGCCACGCTCTATAGCGACCTGGGGTTCATGATGTTGCAGGCCGCGGTGCAGGCGGTCTCAGGCGCCAGCCTGGATAACTTCTGCCAGGAAAGCATTTACCGGCCTCTGGGGCTGGCGGCCCTGGGCTTTCGCGCCCTGCTGGGGCGGGGCGATGCAGGTTCTGCCACCGCAAACCGCAAACCGCAAACCGCAAACAGGATAAGCTATGCCGCCACGGAGCCGGGCCTCATTCCGGGGCGGCAGATCTGCGGCGAAGTGCACGATGAAAACGCCTGGGCCGCGGGCGGCGTGGCCGGGCACTCCGGCCTCTTCGGCCGGGGCCGGGAGGTGTTGGCGCTGGCGGCGGCGCTATATCGGGCCTACCACGGCGAGGCCGCGGCCTTTCCCTGCCGGCCGGCCACGGTGCGCCGCTTTTTAACGCCGCCCCCCGGCTCCCCCCGGGCCCTGGGTTTTGATACCCCCTCCCTGGAAGCAGGCCAGGGCTCTGCGGGTCGCTACTTTTCGCCGCGGAGCGTCGGCCACCTGGGCTTCACCGGCACCTCTTTTTGGCTGGACCTGGAACTGGGCCAGATGGTAATCTTGCTCACCAACCGGGTGCACCTGGGCCGGGATAACAAGACTAAAATCCAGGCCTTCCGACCCCGGTTTCACGAGGCGGCTTCAAAGGTCTTGGGGTTTAGCGAAATCTTCAGGTAAAATAACCCCACAGAGACACAAAGAGCCCAGAGTTTCATAAAATTATTTCAATCCTGTTCCTCTGTGTCCTCTGTGTCTCTGTGGTTAAAACCTATTGAGGCTGCATACGACTTATAATCAATGAAGGCCAGCGCACCTCTCCACATCCACCTTTTAGGCATCTGCGGCACCGGCATGGCGGCGCTGGCCGGCATCCTGAAGGAGCAGGGCTACCGGGTCACCGGCTCCGATGAGCATGCCTACCCGCCCATGAGCGATTTCCTGGCGGGCCTGGGCATTCCGGTGGTAAACGGCTACGGCCCGGAGAACCTGGAGCCCGCCCCGGACCTGGTGGTGGTGGGCAACGTCATCCGGCGGGAAAACCCCGAAGCCCAGGCCATGCTGGCCCGGGACCTGCCCCGCCTTTCCCTGCCGGAGGCCCTGAACCGCTTCCTGGTGGGAGACCGCCAGAGCCTGGTGGTGACCGGTACCCACGGCAAGACCACCACCACCGCCATCATCGCCTGGCTGCTCTACGCCCTGGGACTGGACCCGGGATTCATGGTGGGGGGCATTGCCAAGAATTTTGACTCCAACTACCGGGTGGGCCAGGGCCCCTACGTGGTCCTGGAAGGCGACGAGTACGACACCGCCTTTTTCGACAAGCGCCCCAAGTTCATCCACTTCCGGCCCCGGGTTTCGGTCGTCACCTCCATCGAGTTCGACCACGCCGACATCTATCCCGACCTGAACCGGATTATCCAGGCCTTCGAGTCCTTCCTGGAGCAAGTTCCCCCGGCAGGGCGGGTCCTGGCCTGGGGCGACGCCCCCCTGGTGCCGCAGGTGTGCCGCGTCAGCCGGGCGCCCGTCTCTTTTTACGGCACCGGCGGTGACCTGGCCTGGCAAGCGGCGGATATCGCCCCGGTGGTGGGCGGCATGGAATTCACCGTCCTCTTGGATGGGGCCCGGTGGGGGGACTTTCAGCTGCCTTTGCTGGGGACCCACAACGTCCTCAACGCCCTGGCGGCCCTGGCGGTCGTGGCCGAGCTGGGGGCCGAGCCCCAGGCGCTGAGAAAAGCGCTGGTGGACTTCCAGGGCGTCAAGCGTCGCCAGGAAGTAGTGCGGGAGACCTGGAGCGTCCTGTTAATGCAGGATTTTGCCCACCACCCCACCGCGGTGGCGGCAACGCTTGCGGCGGTGCGCCAGGGCCACCCCGGGCGCCGTCTGGTGGCGGTTTTCGAGCCCCGCACCAACACCTCCCGGCGCAACGTCTTCCAGGAACCCTACGCCCACGCCTTTCAGGACGCGGACCTGATCCTGGTGCGGGAGCCTCCGGACCTGTGGAAAGTGCCGCCGGATGAGCAGTTCTCATCCCGGCAGCTGGTGGCGGATCTCACGGCCCAGGGCAAACGGGCCCTCTATTACCCGGACACCGACCAGCTTCTGTTCGGCCTGTTGCAAAACCTGGGGGTGGGCGACCTGGTGCTGGTCATGTCCAACGGCGACTTCGACCACCTGGTGCCGCGGCTATGCGAGTTCTTTAAATAAATATTGGGGGAAGGGGGTAGGGGCCGACGGCCCCTACCCCCATCCCCCAAACCCCCATCCCCAACCCCCAAAAGGGGTTAAAAAAGCCGGGGAAGTCGGGGCCAACGGCCCCGCCTTCCCCGGCCCTTACGCGGGTTGGGAGGGGGGCTTGGGGGGAGGGCGATTAACAGGGAGCAGTCAGTAGTGAGCGGTGAGCAGCAATATCGCAATTTACCAGTACTTCTCACTGCTTACTGCTCACAGCTTACTTTCTCTCCCTGGCCCTCCCCCCAAATTTCTGCAACTCAAATACGCATCTCTTTGAAGCGGTCCTTGGGGGGCGCGGTCAGGTGGATCTCCCGGTCCGGAGCGGCGGTCTGCACGGTCACCCGGACCTCGGCCTCCAGGGGCGCGTCGCTGTAAGCCGCGGCCAGGCCCGCGGCCTCGGCCACTTCGCCTGCCGGGGCCCCTCCCGGCACCAGCACCAGGGGGCCGGGGTAATTATCCACCTTGAGGACCGCGTCCCCTGGGCTTCTCAAGGCCAGCAAGGCCTCGTTTTCCTTCTGGGTGCGGCCCACGATGGCCTTGGCGCCGCCGGGCAGACGAAAATGGCGGCCCCATTTCAGCAGATCCAAATCCCGGCGCGTGAGGAGTCCGCCTTGGTGGTGCAGCAGTTCCTTGAGGCGGGCGGCGTAACCCGGATCGGTGAGCAGACACCCGCCGGCCGGCGCCGGATACCGGGTGATGCCGTAAGTTGCGGCCAGGGCCATCTGGCGTTTGCGCCCCCGGCCGCTGAGGTTGAGCAAACCCTCCCGGTCCACCCAGCCCAACTGCTCCGGGCGGGTGGTTTTCAGCAGCTTGGCGCTCAAGGGCCGGAGCAGGAGGTCTCCCAACCCCGACTTATTGGCGATGAGATTCAGAGACCCCCGGTTCTGGCTCATGGGCCGCTGGCTCAGAACCTCGCCGGAAAAGATGAAATGAAACCCCTGCGCCTTAAGCAGCAGCCCGGCCTCCCGGACCATCAGCAGGTGGCAGTCGATGCAGGGATTGTGCCCCTTGCCGAAACCATGGGGCGGGTCGTAAATCAGGGGCCAGAAATTTTCGGTGAGGTCCAGCTCCATGAGGGGGAGGCCCAGATGGGCCGCGGACTGCCGGGCCCGGTCCGCCCCATAGAAGGGCGTCACAAAGCAGATCAGGGTGACCTCAAGGCCCTGAGCCTTGAGCAGCGCCGCGGCCAGCATGCTGTCCAGACCCCCGGAAAAGAGGCCCAGAGCGCGGATTTTGTTCTTCATAGTTTTTTGGGGGAGGGCCGGGGACCGCTAACAGTAAGCTGTGAGCAGTAAGCAGTTAGCAGAAAAGAATAAGCACCGATGTTTTAGCTGCTCACTGCTCACCGCTCACTGCTCGCTTGTAACGGTCCCTGCCCTCCCCCAACCCCCTCCCAACCCGCCTGAGTGGCCGGGCAGGCTGGGTTAAAGGCCCCGACTTCCCGGCTAAAACTTGCGTATTTATTAAATGCTGCTTCAAAATCGTTTTTTTCTGTCATCCTGAACGGAGTGAAGGATCTCAATTCTTGGGAAATGCGAGATTCTTCGCTATGCTCAGAATGACATTTCCTTGTGAAGCCAGGTTTTGAAACAGCGAGAGCTACGCAAAAGTATCAAGATCAATCTTCTCGCGGGTGGAAGGTCTTATAATCCCCCCTTACCCCCCCCTTAAGAAAGAGGGGTTAAGTAAAGATAACTCCTCGATCAGTCATGGAAACCCAGCCTAAGTCCCCCTTTTCTAAAGGGGGATTTAGGGGGATTATTAACGCCTTCCTATTTCAATTAAGCCTTTTTCAGAGCTCTCACAGCTTATAATCATGAAATCTTCATATCTTGCCGTAAAAACAGAAATCCTCACGGGCTTTGGCTTTCCAAGAGCGCCTTTCCCAAAAAAGGAATAAGTTTATCCCGCATCTCATCCCGCACCCGGCGGAAGGCGTTTAGGATTTCTGCTTCCGTCCCGGTGGCCCGGGCCGGGTCAGGAAAGCTCAGATGATGCTGTCGGGTCCGGCCCGGGAAGATGGGGCACTGCTCCCGGGCCGAGTCGCACACGGTGACCACCAGGTCGAACTGCTCCCCTGCCAGGTCCGCCACGGATTTGGCCCTTTGGGCGCTGATATCGATGCCCAGCTCCGCCATGACCCGGACGGCCCGGGGGTTGAGCCGGGTGGGGGCCACCCCGGCGGAGAAGGCCTTGAGCCGGCCGGCCAGGTAGTGGTTCACCAGGCCTTCCGCCATCTGGCTGCGGCAGGCGTTTTCGGTGCAGAGGAACAAGACTTTTATCATGGCAGACAATTTTTCAGCGGGGCGCCTCCAGAGATAGAGGGCCGAAGCCCAGGCGCGCCGTCAGGGCGCTGAAAGGGCCGCGCACCTGGGGGCTCAGAAAAACTTGCCACTCCGCCGGGGCCAGTTCCAGGCGGACGCCGCCGTCCCCCTGCACCCGCAGGCGCACGTGGCTGAAGCCGCGGCGCCGCAGCCAAGCCTCTCCCTGCCCCACCCGGGCCAGGGCTTCCCCGGTTAAGGCGGTGCCGTAAGGAAAGCGGGTGGCCAGGCAACTCTGGGGCGCTTTGTGCCAGGGGAGGCCCAGGGCCCGGCTCAGGCTGCGGATGGCCGCCTTGCCCAATCCCGCTTCCAACAGGGGGCTCAGGACCCTCAACTCCCGGGCCGCCTTGAGGCCCGGGCGAAAATCGGCCAGGTCATCCAGGTTGGTGCCGTCCCACAGGACCCGGGCGCCCACGTCCGCGGCCAACTTCCAGCCCTGCTCAATTACCGTCCGCTTGCAGGCATAGCAGCGCTCTTGGGTATTTTCCCGGAACTGGGGCAAGGCCAGGGGGTCGATTTCCCGGATCAGGTGCCGCACCCCGAACCGCCGCCCCAGGGCGCAGGCCGCGGCCAGCTCTCCCGGGACGATGTGGGGCCCGGTGAAGGTGATGGCCGTGAAGCCGCTCCCCAGAGTCCGGGCGGCCGCGGCCAGCAGCAAACTGGAGTCCAGCCCGCCGGAGAAGAGCAACGCCGCCCGGCGCCACCGGCGGAGGCAGTTTTCCAGGTTATTTATTGCTGCATCCATAATTTTGGCAGGAAGACCATTTCCCCGAGACGGGTTCGTCCGCGAGGCTCCTAGGAGAATTATTTCTGGGCCTGGGAAGTCTGGGCCAAAGGCCCCGCCTTCCCAGGCCCCTTCAGCGGGTTGGGAGGGGGTTTGGGGGAGGGCAGGGATTTTTTTAAAGGGCGAAAAGGGTAAAAGGGTAAAAAAGATTAAGGAAGCTTACTCTCTTTATCCTTTTCGCCTTTTAACCAAAATCAATTACCCTGGCCCTCCCCCAATATTGATTCAACTCTCAACTGTCCCGGCTGGCGGTTTGGACCCGGGGGATCTCCGTGTCCAGGGGCAGCAGCTCCACCGGCTCTCCCAGGAGGAATTGCCCGGACTCAATCCATTCCTTCAGCCACCGGGCGATTTCCCGGGCCCGCACCATGCTGGACAGAGGCACCGTGGGGACGCTCTTGCCGTCCAGGGTGATGGCGCCGCTTTTCAACTGGGCATAGCTCACCTGACCCAGAATGCGGCCGGTGCCGGCGGGGTAATCGGACCCATAATCCACGATGGGGGCGAGAAGTTCTGCATCAGAGACCCCGCAGTAGTGGGCGATTTCCTCATTGAGCAGGGGGATGGGGATGCCCAGGCCCACGGCCAGGGAGCAGCCGTAGCCCAGCAGGCTTACCCCCACCAGGTACCGGGGGCTCATCTTCTTCAGGTCGCCCATCACCATGAGGGTGCCAGCCGGGCCCAGGGGGACCCCGTTTTCTCCCCGGGGTTTGGCCGGGTTGTGCTGGGTGCCGGGGAAGACCACGTAGCCCACGCCCCCTCCCAGGAAGATGCGGCTGCCGACCCCGATGGTGCGGTAGAAAGGGTCATTGAACAGGGGGCTGAGCTCGCCCGCGGTGCAGAAATTGGCGTTGCCGGCCCGGGGGCGCAGGGGCCCCATATAGGTGTAGATGGTGCGGTTGGAGAGATTGACCGCCACGTTGTAATTCTGATAGCAGTTGCGGGGGTTGCAGAGGATGGCGTTGACCATCTGCTTCAGGGTAAAGTCCCGCTCCAGGCGCTTGTTGGGATAGCAATCGGTGCCGTAAGCCTCGGCCACCAGATGAACCGCCTTGCCCGCCACCAGGTCTTGAATGACGTGGCCCCCGCCGTATTTGAACTCCCCGGGGTAGACTTTGTTCAGGGGGTCATCGGCTGCGGGCTCGGTGGCGCCGATATAGACGTCCACCGCGGCCAGCCCCGCGTAAGCCGGCACATTGTTGAGCCATACCCGGGACGCCTTGATGGGCGGCTTGGCGTGGCCGAAATTGACGAAGGCCCCGGAGGAGCACATGGGGGAAAAGGTGCCGGTGGTGACCACGTCCACGGTGCGGGCCGCTGCCACTTCGCCTTTCCGGCGCACCAAGTCGATAATCTCCTCCGCGGTGACCACCACCGCTTGACCTTTCCTGATTTTGTAATTAATTTCCTGGTAGGTTTTGTTTACCTGGTGGCTTGCCATAGATTACCCTTCTAGCCCAAGGCGGTCATGGTGCACGAAATTATCGGGCCCCTGTGGTCCTTCTTCATCACCAGCCTGATCTCTCTATTTATCATAATTGATCCCCTGGGGAATCTCTTCCCTTATCTGTCCCTGTCCGCGGATTTTTCCCCCCAGGCGGCCCGGGGGCTGGCCGGACGGGCCTGCTTCTTTTCCTTCGTGATCCTGGCCCTGTTCGTAATCGCCGGCCGGTTCATCATCAGATTCCTCGGCATCGGCTTGCCGGCCTTCCAGATCGCCGGGGGCCTCATCCTGTTCCGCATCGCCTTCGACATGCTGGAGGGCCGGGGCCATTTCAACCGGGTGGACACCTCCTCCAGCCTGGTGGCCGCGGATTACCGCGACATCGCCCTGGTGCCCCTGGCCATGCCGCTACTCAGCGGCCCCGGGGCCATCACCACCGTGCTGGTGCTGGCCAGCCGGGCCGGCAACCGGGTGGAGGACGGCCTCCTGCTGCTGGCCATCATTATTATCCTGTTCCTCACCTATATCTGCTTCGTCTTCGCCGACCGGCTCCTGGCCTTGCTGAAAGAGAGCAGCATCCGGCTCCTGACCCGCATCATGGGGCTGATTCTGTGCGCTCTGGCGGTGCAGTTCGTCATCCAGGGGCTGCTGGCGGCCTTCCCCTCCCTGGGCTAATAAAAATCCACCGGATCGATTTTCCGGGACGCCGACCAGTGAAAAAAAAGGTTGCTGGGCAGTCCCTGGAAGATGTACCGCGTCGGCGGCAGCAGCAGGCGGCGGCAGATGGAGGAAAACGAGTAAAATTTTTTAAAGCACCGCCACACCCCGGCCTCGCACTCCTCCGGGGTCATGTGCCTGGGGTAGAAGTTGCAGACCATGCCCAGATACTTTTCCGCCTCGGGATTGTGCACCCGGCCTTCCTGGTTGAGCTGGTCCCACATGGGGGTCCCCCGGCGGGGGGTGGCCACGTTGAAAAAGGCCATGGGGGCCTTGACCTTTTCCAAGAAGGCCAGGGTCTCGTCAAACAGCTCCCGGTGATCCCCGTCCAGCCCGAACATGAAGTTCAGGGAATAGAAAATCCCCCGCTGCCGCAGGCGCCCCAGGAGCCACTCGTACTCCGCCACCGGGTTTTGCACCTTGTCGATGGAAGAGATGGACTCCTGGCAGACGTTCTCGATGCCGATGTTCACGTGGCTGCAGCCCGATTTCTTCGCCAGGTCCAGCAGGTCTTCGTCCCGGGAGGTGTTGATGGTCCACAGGCAGCTCCACTTGAGGTTCAAGGGAATCAGGGCCTGGAAGAGCTCCTTGGCGTAATCCCGGTGGCCCGTGAGGTTGTCGTCGATGAAGTAGATGTTCCTGAGGCCGGTGAGGCGGACGTTGGCCTGGATCTCTGCGATGACTTCCCCCAGGGGGCGGCGCCGGTAGGTGTGCCCGTAAACGATGGGGACCTCGCAGAAGGCGCAGTGGTACGGACACCCCCGGGAGGTCTGGGTGGGGATGATCTTTACCCGGTAGCGCTGGAAATCCACCAGTTCCAGGCGAGGCCGGGGCAGAGCCGCCAGGTCGTGAAATTCAGGGGCCTGGTAGCGCGGCTGGAGCCGTTTTACCCGGGCATCTTCCAGCACCTGGGTCCAGACCGACTCCGCCTCCCCCACCACCACCGCGTCGCAGTGCTCCAAGACCTCCTCGGGATGGAGGGAAACGTGAAACCCGCCCATCACCACCTGCCGGCCTCGCCGGCGAAACTCGCGGGAGATCTCGAAGGCCCGCTCCGCGGTGGCGCAGGTGGCGGTGATGCCCACCAGATCATAGTCCCCCTGGTACGGAATGGGCCTGAGGCGGTCGTCGGCCAGGTCCACCTGGATGCCCTTGGGAGTGAGGGCCGCCAGGTAGGGTAAGGTGAGGCCCAACAGCCAGCGGGTGCGGCTGCGCAGGGGTCGCCGGTCAGGATACTTGGTAGTGGGTTGCACCAGTAAAATTCTCATGGGGAAAAACCGCAGCTTGTCGGACAGGAAATTGAATCTATTATTTATTTTATTAAAATCACCAGGTTAAAAACAATATAAAAGAAGCCCCCGGAGCCGGGAAGGTCAAGCCGGTCCAGGGTGGGCAACCCTTTCCCGGGGTCCGGCCCGGCACCTGGCTATTCGGGCCCAAACCACCCAGGACTACCAACCCGGTCCCCAGGGCTAGTACTTAGTTGCAGAAGTTCGCGCCTTATTTGAGACCCATTTTTATTCCCCCCTTTTCCAAAGGGGGGGTAGGGGGGATTTTATAATAACCACTTGAAAATCCCCCTAAATCCCCCTTTTTCAAAGGGGGACTTTATATAGTCCTGATCTTTGAGGGGGCTCGCAATTACTTAACGCTGATTTTCGCAACCAAGCACTAGGTTTTCCGGACCAGGGGAATGATCTTGCCCTTGCTCTCGGTGGGAGATCCGGGCTTGGGGGCGGGTTTCGGCGGAATGAGCACCAGCTGCACCGGCCGGTTCCCCATGCTGAACTCCTCGCCGCTCAAGTGGGACTCCTCCAAGATCCAGACCAAGGTCTGGGGGGGCAACATCAGGGCCAGCAATTCCACCTGATACCAGCCCCGCTTGACGTCGGGGTTGATATCGTTGATGCGGGCGTAGAAAGCGGGCTTGCGGTCCATGTGGACCAGGACCAAGTCGTTGATGGTAGCCATGTTCTGCTAATTCAAGGGGTGCCGGGAAAAAATTATGCCGTGCCGCGGCAGCGGCATCAATCTAACAGATCGGGCCAAAAATGCAAGGTTCTGGACCCCCTAACCGGTTTTTTCGCCGGGGCCCAGGAAAAATTTGGGCGCAGTCAGCCTTCCCTTTCTGAACCCGAGTTACTAAAAGCTATTGCAAAACCCCGAATACACCTTCATATGTCATTCTGAGTGAAGCGAAGAATCTCTTATTTTTAATAACTTGAGATCCTTCACTGGGTTCAGGATGATAGAAAAAATGAGTTTTGCAATGGCTTCTAGATTGACTGGTAACCGGGTCCCTGGGGCTACCGATGCAAGCCGTATTCCCGGAGCCGCCAGGATTTTAGCGCCTTGACCAGCTCGTAAGTGAGTTTGGCCTGGCAAGGCATGCGGCCCAGGGTGACCTCCGGCTTGTTGGCGCCGTGGTAGTCGGAGCCGCCGGTGACCAGCAGGCCCAGCTCCCGGGCCAGCTTGAGGTAGAGGGCTTCCTGCTCCGGGGTGTGTTCCGAGTAGTAGACTTCCAGGCCGGCCAGGCCCAGGTTTTTGAGCTCGATGAGCAGATTTCGCAGGGCAAAGGCGGAGCCCAGGCCCAGGGTGAAGGGGTGGGCCAGGACCGGCACACCCTGGGCGTCCCGGATCATGGCGATGGCCTCTTCCTGGGTGAAGCGGAACTTACTGACGTAGGCGGCGCGGCGCCAGCCCAGGTACCGGTCGAAGGCCTCCTGCAGGTCATGGACATAGCCCGCCTCCAGCAAGGCCCGGGCGATATGGGGCCGCCCCATCTGGCCGCCCCCGGAAATGGCCTCCACCTGCGCCATGGTGATGGGGATGCCCAGGGCGTTGAGCTTGGCGATGATCTGGGGGTTGCGTTCGGCCCGGGCCCGCTTCAGCACCGCCAGGCGCTGGTCCAGGTGGCCGTTCGTGTAATCGATGAGCAGGCCCAGGATGTGCAGGGTGCCGCCGGGGTAGCGGGCGCTGACCTCCACCCCGGGGATGACCTCCAAGCCCAGTCGGGCCCCCGCGGCCACCGCCTCCGCCACCCCGTCGATGGTGTCGTGGTCGGTGAGGGCCATGGCCGATAGATTCCCCTCTTTGGCCTGGCGCACCACCTCCGCCGGCGCATAGGAGCCGTCGGAGGCCGCGGAATGGACGTGCAGGTCGATGAGTTCCATGTCCTCCCCTCGTTCCCAAGCAGTAGCTTGGGAACGATAAGGATGGCGGGCACGGAGGCCCGCCCTACCGGTTTATTTTCATAGAAAAGCCTGCGCTACAAGTTAGAAATCATCTCCGGATCAGCTCGATCATCTCCCGGACGGCCCGCTCCATCCCCACCAGGATGGCCCGGGCCATGATGGCGTGGCCGATGGAGTACTCGGCGAACTCCTCCCGGCCCCGAAAGGGCTTGATGTTCCGGTAGTTGAGGCCGTGGCCGCACTTCACCTTGAGCCCCAGGCTGTGGGCGTGGCGGGCCGCTTCAATGAGCTGCTGGAAGAGCCGGGTGGCTTCGGCCCGGCTGGGCGCTTCGGCGTAAGTGCCGGTATGCAGCTCCACCCATTCGGCCCCCACTTCCCTGGCCGCGTCAATCTGCTCCGTCACCGGGTCCACGAAGAGGCTGACCCTGAGGCCCGCGTCCTTCAGCTCCCGGACGTAATCCTGGAGAAAAGCCCGGTTGCCCGCCACCTCCAGGCCCCCTTCGGTGGTGAGCTCCTGCCGCTTCTCCGGCACCAGGGTCACCAGGTCCGGCTTCACTTGCCGGGCGATGTCCAGCATCTCCCGGGTGGCGGCCATCTCCAGGTTGAGGCGGGTCTTGACGGTTTCCCGGAGCAGCCTGAGATCCCGGTCCTGGATGTGGCGGCGGTCTTCCCGGAGATGCACGATGATGCCGTCGGCGCCGGCCAGCTCCGCCAGGGCCGCGGCCGTCACCGGGTCGGGCTCGTCGATGAGGCGGGCCTGGCGCAGGGTGGCCACGTGATCCACATTCACTTCCAGTCTCGGCACGCCGGTTCCTCCTTGGGTGGATGGATGTTGGGGGAGGGGGCAAAGGGCTTTTTCGTAAGTGCCCTTACCCCCTCCCCCAACCCCCCACCCCCAATCCCTTAAGTTTTATCTTAAGGCGGGGGAAGTCGGGGCCACAGGCCCCGCCTTCCCCCGCCTCGTATGGGGGTTGGGAGGGGGGTTTGGGGGGAGGGCAGGGGCCGGCGGCCCCGGGCCCACCCCCCCAAACTATCTATCCCACAA
>Ga0315281_10000059_pt1 | contig 121975 bp, 88 predicted proteins | sample YL17G07_0_MG_FD_204540 | JGI IMG/M metagenome (GOLD analysis project Ga0315281, IMG submission 204540) | Sediment microbial communities from Yellowstone Lake, YNP, Wyoming, USA - YL17G07_0 | ecosystem: Environmental > Aquatic > Freshwater > Lake > Sediment | place: USA: Wyoming | collected...
CCGCCCAACGGATTGCGTTAGCGGATTGTGGGCGGGACGAGATTCACTTTGGGAGCAGGAAAAACTCGAAGCCAGAAAAATGCTTATAAACCGCGCAGAATCCCACAAATCCGCTGCACGCTTTGTTAGGCGTTTTTTGTTGTGTAAGACTCGCTGACTGAAACAAGATACCACCACGCCAACACGCCAAATTTTTACACACAACTTCAAAATCATCCTGTGAGAGTGCGAGAATCCCACAGGATGATTTTGGCTCAAGCAATAAACCTAGAAATCAGTTTTTGTGATTAGGGAAGGCTGAATTGCATTTTACCTTCGGCAGAGCCGTCACAACTAACTACTTTGAGGTCGTATTGTCCATAAGCGACGTTGGTCAACTTGAGGGAAGCGCCAGGGGCGACTGATTCACCTGCCGCAAGTTGATTGGGTCCCCATGTATCTTGATTAACTGGAGACACAAATGCTTGGCAAATATCAAACTCGTTGACGTTTTTTATCTCGATTGAACCGATATTGCCGCCGCCGCTACCACCACCACTACTACTACCGCCACAAGCGGACAACAGTAGGCTGAGACCCAACACAACGACAAACAGGGTAGATAGATTCTTTTTCATTTTATTCTCCTTATCTAAGTTTGAAACGAGGATACTCGCGCGTTACTTTGCGAGCGGATTTCCGTTGCCGTCGGGCATTTTATTCAAGGCAATCATCACAAGGTCATAGAGCGCCCAGAAGCCCAAGCCGCCAACGGTGATTAACTTAAGCCACCAGTTGCCATATCCCAGATACCATCGGTCAACGCCTAATGGCCCGAACAAAAACGAGAGTATTAAAGCGGTCATCCAACTTTTTTGTTCCATCGTAAATCTCCTTAATATGAATTTTGTTGTACTTAAGTCTCACGAGCTGGTAAGAACGCATTGTTATTTTTGTTCGATATGCACCTCCTTTTCCCTTTATTCACACCTTCATTTTTTTATCGCCTTGTATCATAACCTAATTTTGCAAGACAAACGCCTAACGGCTTGCGTTACTTGCGGGTGGGCGGGCGTAGATAAAACTTTGGGAGCAGGATTCTGTTCGGGTGTAGATAAAGCCTGAAAATGCCGCAGAATCCCACCCGTCAAGTGCACGCTTTGTTGGGCGCATTTTGCAAGAAGAGAATTTATTCCTTATGAAGAAAAGAGTTGTTCTATCCATTTCAAAAATGTTCTGAAAAGAACTGTTAGTATATTGGGTTGCTGTGGAGTTGTACCCGAAGGATTAGACGGTGTGGCGGTTGGAACATCAGTGGATTGGGTTTCGGGTACGTTTTGTTCGTCTTCTTGTAAAATTGGGTATTCAAGGAGCAAAAGGTGTTCTTCAAATGATTTTTTGTAATCTTGGAAACCAGATGGATCCTTGTTTATATCTGGAACAGGGCTGGTTTCTTCAATAGCTAAAAGTTCTGCATCGCTCCGACCCATATTATCGATCATTCCGTCTGTAATTCCTAAAGCATCTTTCGTTGCAATATTTGGTATAAGTCGTCTTGTATATCCATAATATATATAAAGTTCACTGCCAATTTGAATAATTGTCCAATTCTCAATAGGTGATTGTCTTTTAGTAGTACCACAAGGGGTTGAGCCAATCGCTATTGTGTCTCGAAAATAATAATTTTTGTAGTCACAAAAAATTACAGGATCTGAGGTTAAAACATCTGGAATATCGGAACCCAAAGTGTGGTTAGAGGGTGGAAATGGAAATTTCCCGCCACCCCATCCAGGTTGTGTGTAGTAATCCACGACCCAACTTTCAGGAATTCCCAGTGCATGAAGTGTTTCAATATTTGGTACTCTTCTTATCTCCATTAGGGCATAATAAATTTGATCTTCAACTCGAATAAAATAATTGTAGTACTGACCGTAAAGTGTCACTGAAAGCACTGATGTATCAGGGCTAATATTATATATAGCATCCTGACCTACTTCTGCAACCCAACCTTCACGATTGTAATAATGATCTTCTATTTTGTACCACCTGTAGCCATCTTGACAAATTGGTCCATCAATAACGTTTACGTCCATCAATGGAGGAATACTAGCAATGATAGATTTGTTTAGCCCAGGTTGTTCATATAAATTAAGAGTTTCTGTTACAGGGATAGAAATAACAGCTGGATTAAAATATTCATTTTTATTAAATTGAATTTGAGTTGGTGCATTCGGACAATCAGAAGATTGTCCGAAAATATTTTTTTGCGGTGTAATAATAATTACAAAAAACAAGAAGACTATATTTTTGTTTATTTTTGTCATTTAGTATAAACCTCATTTGAAAAACTAAGGACAATCTCCTATCCATCGCATTTTCGTGCCAGACAAACCATTTATCGGTAATTGTGTAATATTATTAATATACATCCAGCCATAAGAGTAAGTTTCTGAAGTGAAGTTTACTAGACGTCCTAAATCTAATTGACCATGTATGTTGAATTGTATACTGTACAAACCTGCGTCTAAAAAAATAAGGGGAATTACCAAGGTTACGGCGTCTCCTGAGTCTAATCTTAGAGAGCCCTCTTGTCGAGTAATGATCAATTTTTTGGTTGAACTTTTTATGTTAGTCTCAGAAAAAAATATAGTGGGGACGTCACCCATTCCTGGCGGATCGTAAAAAGTAATGCCTTTTAGCGTTTCTTCGGGCGGGGGTGATATATATGACAGCACTACTAACTCAGCTTCAGTAATTATTAGGGGTTGATTGCTAATCAAGTCGAAAGCAAAAGATTGTTTTTGAGCTTCACTCAAAACTGGGTTAGTTTCGAATTGCTCAACAGAGATATTGCCATAATTTGCTCGAACGCAAGATGTTGGAACAGCCCCAGAATAATCTTCGTCGTACATTTTAGTAAAAAGAATTGATGGTATTGAATGTAAATTGTTACGATGCAGAGTGTAAGTTTCTACACTTCTTGCTGGCGTGTTTGATAGATAATGATTTGCAAACACAGCGACAATTGTTCCCGAGCTACCGCAAAAACCTACCAAGAGGCTGAAAATGCCTGCAATGACTGCGACCTTTATTGCTGTACTCTGGTTTTTCCACCAAGATGTGAATTTCCTTTTGTTTGCCATGCTTCAATTAAGTTAATCCTTTTGAAAATATCTTGATGTGCCAGCGCCCAACTAGCGCTTTACCCGCCGTTTGACGGTCTAATTGCTTATATACTGATTGCCGCCTAAACGCCTAAATTAATATAGGCATTATGCCGCAATAGGTTAAAATAGAATGAACGACTGCGCCTATTTTAGCATAGACATTGGAGAATAAGCAATGCCACAAAAAACCGCCGTTTCACAGCCTAATCCCTCCGCCGAAAAGCCTAAAAAACTTCTCGATCAAGTTAGCGACGCTCTGCGTACCAAACACTACTCCTATCGCACCGAGCAAACCTACAAAGACTGGATCAAACGCTACATCCTCTTCCATAAAAAACGCCACCCCAACGAAATGGGCGAAAACGAAATCCGCGATTTCATCGCCCATCTCGCCGTCGAGCGCAAAGTTGCCGCCTCCACGCAAAACCAAGCCCTCAGCGCCATTCTCTTCCTCTATCGCGTCGTCCTCCAAAAAGAAATCATCCTCCCGCCCGACCTGACAAAAACCTCGCGCCCCAAACGTCTCCCCACCGTCCTCTCGCGCTCCGAAGCCATGTCCGTCATCAATAACATGCGCGGCGTCACCCGCCTAATGACAAAAATCCTCTACGGGAGCGGACTTCGCCTCATGGAATGTCTGCGTCTGCGCGTCAAAGATATTGATTTTGAAAATCGCCAAATTATTGTGCGCGGCGGCAAAGGCGACAATGACCGCCTCACCATCCTCCCCGATTCGCTTGCCGCCGAAATCAAACACATCCTGCAAGACGTCAAAGCCCTTCACGAAAAAGACCTCCGCGAAGGCTACGGCGAAACTATCCTCCCCAACGCGCTTGACGCAAAATACGTCAACGCCTCAAAAGAATGGGCATGGCAATTTATCTTCCCCGCCTCGCAACGCTCCGTAGACCCGCTGACCAATGTCGTCCGCCGTCACCATTTGGATGAAACCGTTTTACAAAAAGCCATTCGCGCCGCCGCTCAACTCGCCAAAATAGACAAACCCGTTTCACCCCACGCCTTCCGCCACTCCTTCGCCACACACCTTCTCCAAAACGGATACGACATCCGCACCGTTCAAGAACTACTCGGACACAAAGACGTCAAAACCACCATGATCTACACCCACGTCCTCCAACGCGGCGGACTCGCCGTCAAATCCCCGCTCGACAACTAACCGCCGACCACCCTCTAACCGACAACCCTAACGCTTTCGGCGGCAGATGCGCGGCTTCTGCCTCGTCCCCTTAAAACCAAACAATTCATGCCAAACAGTATCCACGCCATAAACCGCCTTAAGCGGATCATCCTTTTCACTTTTTTCGGGCGACCCCGCTTCGGCTTCAGCAAAGCGGTCTGCGTATAATCCAACTCTTTTAGGACTTACGCAAGACTAAATCCGCCCACGCCCTCACCCTAGCCGCTTCGCGTCCCGTAGGGAGAGGGGACTCCCTTCCCCTGCGGGGGAAGGGTTGGGGATGAGGGAGCGTCTTGCGTAAGTCCTATCTATAATTTTCTACCGTACACGGCAAACCCTAAAGGTCTGCTTGTCCTTCGCAAAAAACCGATTAACGAAAAGACCTTTAGGGTTTCTTGTGCGAAGGAAATGTACGGTAGAGAACTCTTTAATATCCCTCAAACCTGCGCCTGAAAAAACGCCTGCAACCCGCGTCCAATTTTAAGAGCGCAAAGCAATCAGACTTAAGAAACACTTTCTAACGGCGCGCACGGCGCGCATTGCGTTTACGAATCACTTCAAAGCCGCCGTCTTCAATCACTTTTCTAAATTCGAGGGAGGTGGAGTTCCAATCAATGACGTCCACGCGATAAGGCAAGGTAGATTCTTCAAAAGATTCTTTGATCTTCGCCATTTGTCGCCAATCCATTCTGACCTTTCCCACAAGGACGATATCGAGGTCGGAATATTTTTTCGCTTTGCGCGTGTAACGCGAACCAAAGACGCGCGCTTCATAATCAGGCGCGAATTGTTCGAGAATATTCAAGACGATTTGCAAATGCGCGGGGGTAATTCCAATCATCGCGCTTACTTCTTTATCTTCTTGCCATGACCCATGATGCGTTGATAGGCGGTCATCCACTCATGCGCAACGTTCATTAGATCTTGCAATTCTTTTTCGGTCGTGTCGGTGATTTGATGGATTTGGTCTTGCAAAACTTGCGAAACGTCGTTCAGCGGCGCGACGCGCTCTTCTATTTTTTGAACGTCCTTGCGAATATCGCGGAAAGTTTCTTCGGAGGAAAGGTTATAACCCGTCCAGCGTTTTTGCTCGTCGGTTTTAAAGGTAATCCATTCCTGCCGCAAGCGGTCTTCGGCAAGGCGTTGCATTTCGGTCACTTCGCTGATGCGGCGTTCCAATTTAGCGTTGAGTTCAACGTAAGTCTCCTGCGCTTTTTTCGCGCCGCGCAGGGCGTCGTCCAAAATTCGCACTTGCGCATCCAAATTTTCCGCTTCTTTTTGAAAGGCGTCGAATTTTTCTTTCCAGTCTTTCCACGCGCGGTCGCGATCAATTTGCGCGATGACTTGCTGTTCGAGGAAAGCCGACTGCGCCTGTTTGCGTTCCTGTTCGGAAGCGATTAAATCCGTAAAGCGATTCTCCACGTTGCGAACGCTGTCGGCGGTCATGGTGTATTTATCGCGGTTTTCGTCCACGCGCTTGCGAATGGCGGTCAGCTCGCCTTGAATATCGGTGATGCGTTTCAAGTCGTTCTTGCGCGTTTCGTCCATCGCCTTCAAAGAATGCAAAACGTCCTCGTTGGAGCGCGCGGATAGTTCCACCTGCGCTTTGAAATCGGCGGCGACATTTAACATGCGTTGCATTTCATTCCCGCGTTCGCGCAATTGTTTTTTGAATTCGGTCAGGTTGGTCGTCGTCGTCGTTTTGAGCTGCGCGAGGTTTTTTTGAATGTCGGCAAATTCCGTTTGAACGCGCTTGGCGGATTCGCGTTCTTCGCGCGCGCGATTTTTTTTCTCATCTTCAATCATTTTAATCAGATCGCCGCGCTGTTTGACCTGCATTGTCTCAAATTGATCCACGCGCTTGGCGACGCCGGCGGCGCTGTCCGCTACTTTTTTGCTAACTTCTTTAAGTTGCTTGGAAACGACGTCAAGCGAAGCCTCGAAAGAATTCAGCCGTTCGCTTAATAAAGCGACGGCGTCTTTGTTCTCGCGTTGTTGTTTATCCAGCCACTCAAGGCGCTTGATAATTTGTTCAAATTCCATATTATTCTCCGATGATTATAAAAATGGGCGACTGAAATTATAGCGCCGCCAGCGAGCAGGTCGGGTTGACGCTTCGATTTACGTCGCGCTACCGACCCAGATGCTCAAACAACGCCGGTAAGTTAATCAGAAAAGGCTGTAAGACTTGCGGAAATATTCCCAAGACAAACAACCCGATTGCGCCGATTGCGAGCATAGCCATTTGACTCCATGATTCATGCAACGCCCAAGGCTTCCCCGCCTCCGCCATGACGAACGTAGCCAACGCGCGGCTGACGGCGACAAGCAGACCGAGTAAACCTAAAAATGTCCAAAAGGCAAGCGTCAGCGATTGTTCCGCCAAGACTTGCCATAAAGCCAAGCGCGGCGGAAAGCCCGCTAATAACGGAAAACCCGTCATGGAAAGATGCGCGCAAATCAGCGCCGCAACCGCGACGGGATATTTGCGCGCCAAGCCTTGAACTTCGCTTAATTGCAGGGAATACGCTTCGCGTTTGATAATTGAAAGCGCTAAAGCCCAGACGGTCAGCTCCAAGCCGCGCGGAATGAGCAAAAGAAAAACGACGTGAACGATTTCGGCGGATTTTAATCCCAGCGCCAGCACAATCAGCCCCATCTCTGCGATGGCGGCGTACCCCATCATGCGCCCGATATGTTTTTGCATGGACGCGAAAATACCGCCGCTTGCCGCCATGAAAACGCCCGCAAATTGAATCGCGCTTGAAAGTTGCGGAGAGGCGCGAATCCACGCGTAACGGTCTAAGAAGCCAAGCGCGAAGATAATCGTAAAAGTGGATAACGCCCAGAGCAGAAATCCGGTCACATAGGGCGAGGCTTCTTCCATCAACATAGGGATCCAGTTATAGAGCGGGAAAACGCCCAGCAAAAAAGCGAACCCCAAACCGAGTAAAACGCCCGCCTGCGCGGTTGCGCCAAGATCGCCGGGGCTGGCTTCCACGCCGGCGAGCGCCCAGCCTGAAAACAGAATAAAGGGCATGGCAAGCGTTTGATAGATCAGAAAACGAACGACTCCGCGCCCTGGTTTTTGATACAGCGGAACAAGCGCTGGAATCGCCAGCATCGCCGCCATTTCAATCAGAAGCGCGGCATAGAGAAAGGGCTCCACCGCAATAGAGGCGGTCAACAACGCCACGATCATTAATCCCAACGAAACGAAACGATGCGGAGCGCCAGACGCTTGCGCGCCAAAGAACCACAACGCCGCCAACCCATAGATGACGGCAAGTTCCATGCCGTCCGCCGTGTTGAGCGCAAAACTGCGCCCAAAGAATTGAAGCGACGCTGAAATTTTCAAAGAGACCGAACCGAGCAGGAGCGCAACGTTAATGGGAAAGATTAACGCGATGAGCGCCAGCGCCAGCGCCACGCCGCCGCCCGCCAGAGACGAATACCGTTCGGGTAAAAAGAGTAAAATTAAAACTCCCGCCGCGAACGGGACGAGAATCCAAATAACGGGGGCGCTCATACTTCCGCCTCAATTTCAGGCGCGGCGGAGCCTGCAATTAATAAGTACGAGCCAACGAGTCCCAAACCTAAATTTATGACCGCCAGCGCCCCCGCCACCAGAATCGAACTCTCAACCGCCGCATAGATGATTTCAAAACCGGTCAGTATGGTGAGCAAGCCAATGACGACGCGGAGCAAATCAGAAGCGACGCCAAGATGCGCGACGCCCATGCCAATTAAGAGCAGACTGCCCGCAATCACTTGCAAACCCAGACCGGGAATCGCGGCTTCGACGCGCGCCGTTGATCCCGCCGCGACTAACGCGGCGACGCCAATCAATATTCCGCGAAACCATTGCCCGCGCGGAAAAAACGATTCTTCTTTTTCTTCAACTTCCAGAGGCGCTAAACCCATGCGCGTCATGCCCAGCGTAGCGACCGCCATCCACCCAACGATCAATTTTACGGAACCCATCGCAAAAGGCAGGTGGCGCGTCGCCAGCCAAAAAGCCGCGACGTATTGGATCGCTAGCGCGCCGAGACTCACGCGCCAATCGCGCTGAATCAGCGCGGCGGCAGACGTTAAGAGAATCAACCCAACCATGACCCATAAGAAAACGTTGATTATCATTTTACGGAGTCCCCTGCGGTTAGCGCTGAAATAAAGAGGACTAAAAAAAGAAAAGTCCAGATAATGCCGCCTTCGCCTTCAAGCGTTAAGATAACTATCTGACTGAATCTTTCAAACGCGCGATAGATTGTCCACAAACCGCGATACATATTATTGACTCCCGACGCTGTGGGGCTGACCCAGCGCGCGCGGATCGGGTTGAAGACGCGCAAACGCGGCGTCGCCCAGACCAAACCGAAAGCCAGAAGCGCCGTGAGTAAAGATTGCAACCACGCGCCAATCTGCCGCGCGCCGTCCCAACCCATTAATCCCAATAAAAGTTGAAAGACAATCAACGAAACGATTCCCAATAAATAAACCGAGCGCATCCATCTTGGTTGATCGTCCAAAGAATCGCGCCCAGCGGGGCGCAGCGCGTGGCGAACAAATCCAGCGATGAGCAAGGCTTGCGCCGCGATCACAAACGGAATGGAGAAGCCCAAAGAGCCGATCCACGCGCTGGCGGTAAGGGAAAAAGGCAAAGAGGAAAGACTCCATGCGCCGACCAGCAAGGCGCGATTTAACCAAACCTGTTGAACGGAAGATAAAAATAGCGCGCCGCCGACGAGAACCAACGCGCAACCCCACGCCGCCGCGCCCAACGGGTTGCCGCTCAACGCCGAAATCATGGAGAGCGAAGCCAAACCGATAATCCAATACGGACGTCCCGTTAGTTCATCTGGCGCGCGCAACCACATCCAGCCGCCGTAAAGCGCCGCGATGACCGCCAACGCAAGCATCAAGGGCGTGAAGGCGGACGACAAACTTCCCGCGGGAATATGCGCCAACAGCGCCAAACTAGACGCCGCCGAAATCAAACGCAAAGACGTTCCAAATCCGCGGCGTAGCGTTGATTCGGCGGAATAAGGAAGGTGCAAAGGCAAGACGCCCAAGCGCAACCCGGCGGCGGCGACCAGATATAAACCCGCGCTCGGCGCGATGGATTGAAAATCAAAAGCGCTTTGCTGCGCTACGCTGATAATATTCGCCCACAACAATAAAGCGATTCCAAACGCGCGCGTGGCAAAAGCCGTCGCTACTTTTTCATTGTTGGCGGGTTCGTCCACAAAACGCAGTTGAATTGCGAGTTCGGTCAAATCCAGCGCGCCCCAAATCAACAACAACGTCAGCGGATTATCCGCAGCGACGGCTAACAGCCCCAATCCGCCGAGAGCCAGCGCTCCCGCCCAAGCGTAAGAATTGGTAAAAGCGGGACGCGCCACAGCGGTTAACAACACGGTTAAGGTCAACGCGACGACGCTGACCGCCAAAGGAAATGAAAAATTATCCGCGCTAAATAAGATGGGATTCACAAATAAGGCGCGCGGTTGCCACGCGGGCAGGGCAAGTTCAAACGGCATTTTCGCCAGCCAGGCAAACACGCTCACCAGCGCCAGCGTTGCGCCGCCCACCGCCGCCAGCCACGCCGCGCGCGCATTCGATTGGGTCGCGCGCAACGCCATTAACGCCAGCGCGGTTATAAAAAGAAGCAAGCAGGAAATCAAAATCAACATGGGAGACGGCAATTGTATCAGTTTTATGCGGAAGTCTCCCTCATCCCCAGCCCTTCCCCCAAAGGGGAAAGGGAGTCCCCTCTCTCTGCGGGAGAGGGCAGGGTGAGGGCGCGTAAGAAAATTAAAATTCCATCAGCAAACCCGCAGACGATGGCCTCCAGAGTTAGAAAGTTGGTACAATCATATCCATGCTCTTTCGACGTCTCACCTCCATCAAATTGAATATTACGCTTTGCCTTTGCGTTGCTTTCGGCGCATCCGCTTGCGCCTCTGCGGAAGCGGCTTCCCCGCCAATCATTCCATCCGCATTTGCCCAAACCATTCCCACGTTGACTCCTTTTCAAGCGCAACCCAACTCCAGCAACCCTTACGCGGATTTAATGACTCCGCAAATCGAGCTGACGTTCACCCCCTACCCGACGCGTTACTTCGTCGCGGATGAATTTCCCACCCCGTCTGAAATTCTCCCGCCGCCCGTCACGGGAGCGTCCAACCCCAACCCGCTTGATATCAACAACCCATTAACCGGATTACCCGTCAGCGACCCAAGTTTATTGGAACGCAGACCGCTGGCGATTAAAGTCGCCAATTCGCCGGATTACGTCCGCCCGCAATCGGGATTAACTTTGGCGGACGTGGTTTTTGAATATTACATTGAATGGGGCGACACGCGCTTTATCGCCGTGCTGTACGGAAACGATTCGCCGGCGGTGGGACCCGTGCGCTCGGGGCGTTACTTCGACGAACATGTCGCGCGCATGTACAACGCCTTTCTCGTTTTCAAGTTTGCGGACCCGCGCGAATACTCCTATTTAAAAAACTCCACCTTGAATCAGTTTCTGGTTGTGCCCGGTTTTGGCGCTTGCCCGCCCTTCGGACCTGGAAAAAAGAAACGCGAAGAATACAATAACTTTTTTTTCAATACGACAAAATGGGCGGCATGCGCGGCAAAAAAGGGCTTGGATAATTTGCGCCAACCTTTGCGCAACGGTTTCTTTTCGGAACAACCGCCTGAAAGCGCGCTAAACGTTACGCGGATTTTTTCATTTTATTCGATCTACAGCTACAGCTATTGGGAATACGACCCCGCCACGCATAAATACTTCCGCTATCAGGAAGCGCACGATATCGTCAAAAATAAAACGGAAGCTTACGCTCCCCTGACGGACGAACAAACGGGCTTACCCGTCACGGCGGATAACGTGGTGGTGTTATTTGTCCCGTATACGTTTGCGAATCAAAACAACGCGCACGATGAAGTTTATAATATTGACCTCGTGGATTCAGGAAACGCGTATGTCTTCCGCGACGGCGTCGCGCTCCCCGCGCGCTGGAATCGCACGGATGAAAACCAACCGCTCCTGCTGACCACTTTGATGGGAACGCCCATTTACATGCGCCCCGGCCGAACGTTTTACGAGGTCATGGGCGTCAGTTCCACATATACGCAAAGCCAAACCGACTGGCATTTTTTTTTCAAAACTCCTTAGCGTTACGCAAAGTTTTTGCGAGCCCTTGTTGATCGCGCCCCCTTGCGCAATAATTTCATTTTAATATCGGGTAAAATCAGGCTATGACGTCTCAAACAAAAACCACCGCCCCCGCAATTATTCACAAATTGGTTGAAACTTTCGAGAAGAATTTAGACGAGTATCGTTCAAGCAAGAACGAGACGGAATTACGCCGTGAATTTTTGGATAAGTTTTTTACCGCGTTGGGTTGGGACGTTGCAAATGAAAAAGGTTACGACGAAGCCCACAAGGAAGTGATTCACGAATTTTCGGTTGAAGTGGCGGGGGCTGGTAAAAAAGCGGATTATGCTTTTCGCACAGGGGCGGATAAATTTGATTTTCTCGTGGAAGCCAAAAAACCTTCGGTCAGAGTCGAAAACAGCCAAGACGCTGCGTTTCAATTACGAAGATATGGTTGGAGCGCAAAACTTCCAATTAATATTTTGACCGACTTTGAACATTTCGCCGTTTATGATTGTCGCGCCAAACCGAGTTACAACGACAAGGCTTCTGTTGGACGCATCATGCTCGTTCATTACACGGAGTATGTTGAACGGTGGGATGAAATTGTAGAAATCTTTTCGCCCGAAGCGGTACGCAAAGGTTCGTTTGCAAAATATACCGAAGGGATGAAAGGCAAGAAAGGCACGGCGGACGTAGACGACGCTTTCTTGCATGAAATCGAACGCTGGCGCGAACTGCTTGCAAAAAGCATTGCTTTACGAAATGAAGATATTGACGTTGCTAGTTTAAATTACGCTGTGCAAATGACAATTGACCGAATTGTATTTTTGCGAATTTGCGAAGAACGCAGCATCGAGCCTGAAAACCAATTGCTGGATATTACTAATAGCGATGGCGTATATGAAAAATTATGCAAGTTATTCAAACGCGCTGACACAAAATACAACTCTGGCTTGTTCCATTTCAAAAAAGAAAAAGAATTAGTCAGCCGCCCCGATGATTTGACGTTAACGCTTAACATTGACGACAAGGCTTTGAAAGACGTCATCTCGAATTTGTATTATCCCAAAAGCCCGTATGCTTTTTTGTACATTCCTTCCGATATTTTAGGGCAAGTATACGAGCGTTTTCTTGGCAAAGTAATTCGCCTCACGGCGGGACATCAAGCCAAAGTAGACGACAAACCCGAAGTCCGCAAGGCGGGCGGCGTCTTTTACACGCCGACTTACATCGTGGATTACATCGTCAAAAACACAGTAGGAAAACTGGTTGAAAACAAAACTCCGAAAGACGTCGCGACTCTCAAAATCGTTGACCCCGCTTGCGGCTCTGGCACGTTCCTGCTTGGCGCATATCAATATTTGCTCAACTGGCATTTGAATTGGTATGTTGCAAACGAGCCAGAGAAATGGGAAAAGAGCAAAGTCATTGTGAAAGTTAACGGCGGGTATCGGCTTTCGCCCGCAACCAAAAAGGAAATTTTACTCAACAACATTCACGGCGTAGATATTGACGCGCAAGCCGTAGAAGTGACCAAACTTTCGCTTTTGCTCAAAGTGCTGGAAAACGCCAGCGGACAATTAGGACTCGGCATAGAGCGCGCTTTGCCTGATTTAGGAAATAATATCAAATGCGGAAATTCTCTCGTTGGCTATGATTATTTTGAAGGTCAGATGTTCCTTGACGAAGAAGAGCAAACTCGCGTAAATCCATTTAATTGGCGCAATGAATTTAAAGGCGCGTTTACCAACGGCGGCTTCGACGCAGTAATTGGAAATCCGCCGTACATTCGGACGTTGCTCTTAGAAGAAAGCAAAGAGTATTTCAAAAAAACATATAAATCCGCCGTAGGCGCTTATGACATTTACGTTTTGTTTTTAGAAAAAGCGCTGGATACAACTCGAAAAAATGGATTAACGGGTTTTATCACCCCCAATAAATATTTTGTGGCTGATTATGCAAATAAAATCCGCGAACTGCTATTAACTAAAGCGCGATTAATTTCAATCGCCGATTTAGGAAAATGCAAAAGCGTATTTAAAGGCGCGTTGATTTCTACGTCAATTACCGTATATTCAAAAGACACTCCCAGCGACAGCATTGATATAAAAATTTTGTCGGATGAAACGCTACAAGAAATAGAAAAAATTCCGTTTAAGACCGTTCCGATCAGCCAAATTGTCACGCCTGAACAAATGATTCAGGTGTATGCGGAGGTTAAAACAAATTCTATATTAAATAAACTTCACAAAGCAAGCGACCCCTTATCTTCCGTTGCCGACGTTAGAACTGGCGTAATGGGTTTTGATTATTGGGCAATGGATAAATTTATCGCAGACGATAATCAGGGCGCAAGAATCGCTACAAACAGTTATATAGAGCGATACGCGTTCTTGTGGGGTAAAAAAGTAAACCTCTACAAAAGAACTGTTTTTGACCCGAAACTAGACCCGAATTGCAATATCCTGAGCGACAACACGGTTAATCTTTTCAACTCCAAAAAAATAATTATTCGCGGCGTTGCGAGAAGATTAACGGCAATGCGCGACGATGAAGGCGTTGGTATGCTTGTGGCGGTTCATAGCGTAATTGGTATTAAGTATTCAAATACATTCTTGCTTGGATTGATAAATTCGAGATTGTTTAATTGGGTGCATATCATGCAATTTTATTCTGCGCGAATACCAGAAGGCTCTTTACGCTATCCAATATCTTTTCTTTCTGAATTACCAATAAAGAAAATTAATTTTGAACGTCCTGCCGAAAAATCTATGCACGATAAAATAGTCTCATTTGTCGAGCAAATGCTGGCTTTGCATAAAAGTCTTGCCAAATCAAAGAGTCCGCAAGAGAAGGATAGACTGGAACGCCAACTTGAAGATACAGATAAAGAAATTGATTTACAGACATATAAATTATACGGGTTGACGGAAAAAGAAATAAAGATTGTTGAAGAGATGTAGAAAGAAGTCGTCACGCTTAAAATGCGACCGATTGAATAATTGATGTTACGCAGAACGCGCCCTCATCCCCACTCTCTCCCGAAGGGAGGGCGTCCCCGCTCCTACGGGAGAGGGTTAGGATGAGGGCGCGTAACATCAGTGAATAACGTAAAATTCTGGAGTTCTTATGACCTTTGACCCTGTTTTTCTGAGCAGTCTCACGCTGGCGCTGACCGCGTTTGGCGGCGCGTTTCTTGCCGCATTGTGGGTGAGCCTCGTCGTGTGGACGTACCGCGATATTCGCGCGCGCGCCCGCGACCCGTTGGCGCAAACGCTCGCCGCGCTCTTGGTTGCGGTGTTAAATTTGCCCGGCGCGTTGGTCTATCTCATCCTGCGCCCGCCGCGCACTTTGGAAGAGGAATATCAACGCACACTCGAAGAGGAAGCCTTATTGCAAGCGTTGGAAGACCTGCCGCTTTGCCCCGGTTGCGAAAGGCGCGTGAAAGAAGATTGGCAGGTCTGCCCAAACTGTCATACAAAGTTAAAAAAGACCTGTCATAATTGTTCCAAATTTATGGAACTGCCCTGGAATATTTGTCCGTATTGCGGAACGCCGGCGCCGGGCATGCGTTTGGAATCCTCAAGCATGGACGACGCGTTGCGCAATTTGAAAATTAGCGACGAACAAGCCGACGTGAAAGTGGAAGCATGAAAATAGATTCCATCGTTTTCAATCATTTGCGCATGCCGCTGGTCGCGCCGTTTGAAACTTCCTTTGGGCGCGAGATTGAACGCGAGTGCATTCTGATTACTCTTCATTCCGAAGGATTAACGGGATACGGCGAATGCGTGGCGACGCGCAGTCCCGGTTACAACTATGAAACCACCGGGACGGCTTGGCACATCCTCAAAGATTTCATTACGCCGTTAATCTTGGGGCAGGATATAAAAGACGCCGAAGATTTTCAAAAACGCGTCGCGGGCATTCGCGGACATCAATTAGCGAAGGCGGGCGTGGAAATGGCGTTGTGGGATTTGCTCGGCAAGCGCGCAAATAAATCCCTGCGCGAGTTGCTGGGCGGGACGCGCGAAAACGTCGCGGTGGGCGTTTCCATCGGGATTCAAGAATCAGCGTCGAGTTTGGTAAGAAGCGCGGCGGACTATGTTCGGCAGGGATATGCGCGGGTGAAAATCAAAATCAAACCGGGCAGAGACGTCGCGGACGCCTCCGCCGTGCGCAAAGAATTCCCAAACCTGCGTTTGCAAGTGGACGCGAATTCGGCTTACACATTGGACGACGCCGAAACGCTCAAACCGCTTGACGATTTAAATTTGGCGCTGATTGAACAGCCGTTGTTTGAAGACGATATTTGGGATCATCATAAATTGCAAGCGCTGTTGACAACGCCGATCTGTTTGGACGAAAGCATTGTCTCGCCGCGCCATGCGCGTTATGCGATTGAGATGCAGGCGTGCCGCGTGATTAATATTAAAGCGGGCAGACTGGGCGGATTGAGTCAGGGCGTCATGGTTCACGCTCTTTGTCAAAAAAACAATTTACCTGTTTGGTGCGGCGGTATGTTGGAGACAGGAGTCGGGCGCGCTTCTAACCTTGCGCTGGCTTCGTTGCCGAATTTTATTTTACCCGGCGATATTTCCGCGTCTAATCGTTATTATGCGCAAGACATTACCAACGAGCGTTTTACGTTGAACGCGGATTCAACGATTGACGTTCCGCGCGGCGTCGGGCTTGGCGTCACCATCCACGCCAACGCATTAAAAAAATTCTCGCTTTTTCAAGAGGCGTTTGTTGCAAGTCCATAATTAATCAAACTGTATTGAAGTTATTTTGAATCAAGCGGGGGAACCTTCATATAATGCGAAGCATGAACAAGCCTCGCATTTTTATTTTTAAACGCATTGAGAATTATTTTATCCATTCCCTCGCGCCCACAGCGGAAAAATTCTTCGCGCAACGAATCAAGAGAAAACTAGCTCGCAAAGTCAAACATTTTGGCTTTCTCTTAATCAACATCCTTTCGTTGGTTGCGTGCCAGCCTGCGTTGTGGAACGCCCCCCCGGCGCGTCCCGCTTTTTCCGTCGCGCCCACCGCTTCGGCGACTTTTGCTTTTGAAACGCCAACGCTGGCGCCGACCATCACGCCCATGCCGCCCACCGCCGCGCCGACGCCCGTTGTGTTGAACGCCGCGCAAGTCTGGGTAAGCCCCGCCGTCCCCGCGCTTTTACGCGACGCCTTCAAACGCTGGGGCTTTCAAGTTTTGAACGCTAAACAAAAATCCACAAATTTATACGTTGACGTGGCGCAACCCGCCGAAGGCGCCATGCACGTTTCCACTTGGACTTACGCGCTGGTTGCGCCTTTTCCAACTGTGATTGACGACGTCGCAACGCAAGAGTTAACTGCGGTTTGGAACGGCTCTTCTTCTAAACCCTTTGCGGGGACGCCGCTTTTGATGGAAGAAGCCACGCTTCAGACGTTTACCGCGTTATGGGGCGCGCCCGCCAAAGGCGCTGTCCGCGTTGTGCCAGCGGAGAAGTTATTGGAGACCGCGTGGAATCAAACGCCGTCGTGGGCGATCATTCCATTTGAAAATATCGAACCCAAGTGGAAAGTATTGACGATTGACGGGCAATCGCCCATTCAAAAAAAATTTAACCCGCGCGTTTACCCGTTGACCGCCACCTATCGGTTGATGTGCGCCAACCCCTGTCAGGTTCCCGGCGACTTGGAGTTTTCCTTCCAAAACCGAGACCCGAAAAAATTAACAACCGTCATTATGACCGGCGTAACGGCGCTGGTGCGCGCGACCGCGACAACCATGGACAGAAAAGGCGTTCTCTATCCCGGCGAAGCCATCCGCGACATGTTGCGCGAAGCGGATATTACGCACATCAATAACGAAGTGCCTTTTTACGGCGGTTGTCCCAAACCCAACCCGAATCAAGAACAGCAAATATTTTGCAGCGCCCCGCGTTACGTGAAGTTGTTGACCGACGTCGGCGTCGACGTCATGGAACTTTCAGGCGATCACTTTGGCGATTATCGCGCGGAAGCCATGTACGAAACGCTCAAAATCTACAAAGACAACAACATCCCGTATTATGGCGGCGGCTACAACTTAAAAGACGGTCAAAAACCGTTGCTAATGGAAGTGAACGGCAACAAGATCATGTTCATCGGTTGCAATTACAAAACGATTTACGCCACCGCCACCGCCACAAATCCCGGCTCCGTGCGGTGCGATTTCAAATATATGACCGAGCAAATCAAATATTATCGCTCACAGGGATACTTGCCCATCTCCACTTACCAATATCACGAATTCGCCACTCCCGAAGCGCGCCCGCAACAGATGATTGATTTTCGCAGAATGGCGGACGCCGGCGCGGTGATTGTCAGCGGCAGTCAGGCGCATGTTCCGCAAGCGATGGAATTCCATAACGGCGCGTTCATCCACTACGGATTGGGCAACCTGTTCTTCGACCAAGTCAGCAGAATGGGTCCCGATTTTACGCAACGCGAATTCCTTGACCGGCACGTTTTTTACGACGGCAAATATCTCGGCGTCGAACTGATTACAACGTACTTAACCGATTTTGCGCGTCCGCGTTTTATGACCGCAACCGAACGCACTAAATTCTTAACCGATATTTTCACCGCCGGCGGCTGGAATTTGCCGAAGGTTGTGATGAAATGAAAGAAGAAAACAAAGCGCCAACATGGCAACGCGCAACGTTGAACATAAAGAAAAGAGGCAAAAATGCTGGAAGAATCTAATGGAAATTTTAACAACGAATACAACAATCCAGATATTGAACAGTGCAAGGCAACGCTTATCATCGGCAATCACGACGCCGCTCTAGTGAGTTGTCTGGTTGAAAGCCCGTTTTGTCAATATTCGCTTGGATTTGGTTTTCGCATCCTCTGTCGCCACCCAAAGCGCATGGAAATCGTTCAAAAAACGGCGGCTTCGCAAGGGTAACGATAGCGGCGCATATTTAGCGTCATTGATTACGACGATTAACGAACTACAAAAAGGTCGCGCTTACGAAAAGCGCGACCTTTTTGCATGAGATTTTTGGGCAAGATGGCTTCATCTCATCCAAGCGCTGGCAAATCGCTCACGGAGCGCTGGCAACATACTCCGTTAGAAAATTTTGAATTAAACTCTGGTCGGTCAGCGGCGCGCCTTTGGGGGTGTATTCGCCGTAAAGCGCGGAGAGCGAGATGGGCGCGCCGTAAGTCAGCGTAACGACGACAAACAAACGCCCTTGATATTGAAAAATTCCCGCGTCCGTATTGATGGAGTTGTTCATAAAACTGGCATACCCGTTTTTACTCGCGGATATTGCGCCCATCTTGCGGGCAAGATTCTTCAAGTCGCCTCTGGCGCCGCCCTCGTTGTCAATCGTCAACATAGCGAGCGCGGCATTGCGGATGCGACTATCCGCCAGACGATAGAGCGCGTTGTAAAATTTAAAAAAATCCCTAGCCGTCCACACGTTGGTAATTTTGAGGTCGGGGTTGCAATTCAATAAAGTAAATTGGACGGCGCAATTATCTTTTAGCCCATAAGTCGCCATCGTTGTTTCGCGGGACTTTCCGTTGGCGTCCGGTTCGATGACAACGTCCCATGCGAACAGCCCCCTTTGCGCTTCGCCGTCCTGATACTGAACGCCTGAGAACTGATTGAACCACTGATTAAACGCGCTAATGGCGTTTGGTTTGCGGCATGCTTCTTCTATGGCGGGCGGAGGCTGAGGCGGACATTGGTCGTAAACAAATCTAAGCAACTCCCCCGCCGCAACGTTGTTGCTCAGCGTCGCCATGCTATAAACTTGGGCAAGAACAAAAAATCTTTTATCAATGACGCTGGCTTCGCCGTTTTCCGTGAATTTATGGTTGGCAAAAAACGTGTCGACGCCGCTCCAATTATTCACGTTAGAAAGATGCTGGGAAATCAGCGCTTTGTACTCGGCGCTAACGTACCAATCCACGTTTCGCGCGGCTTCACGGTCTGAAAAATAAGCGTTCCACTCAGGGCTTTCCGTATCCCAAAATTTTTTACAACTGGAAAGAAAATAAACCAACATGGGACCTTTGAACGCGGAAGCGAACTGAAACGGGACATCCGCGTTGATTGAGATCAATTCGCGATTTTTATTCAGGTCGTAGATATAAACGCCAATATCCTCTTTTGTTTTATCGGGCAGGCAGCTGGCGTCCGCTTTGGGAAGAACTTCCAAAAAGCGCGCGGTATATTCGCTGGAAGACGGCGTGGTGGGTAGAGACGTAATCGCGGAGTTGGTCGGCGGGACGAGCGTTTCAATCGGCGGCGACGGCGGCGCAATGGTGGACGTCGGCGTGCATGTCGGCGTAGGAGTTAACGTAAGCGTTGGCGTTGGGGCGCTGAAAAAAGAAATTTTATTTCCGCACGACAGGGTTGAAACGACGAGAACGACGATGAGGAGCGAAAGAATGGATTTGTTGAATTGAGGCAGATTACATTCACCGCTGATTGGCGACATACTCCTCCAGAAAATTCTGAATCAAACCCCGATTAATCGGCGTCGCGTCTCTGGAGTTGTATGCGCCATAAAGAGCGGCGATGGATTTGGGGGCGTCAAAAGACAGAGTCGCCACGATAAATAAATTTCCCTGATAATCAAGAATACCCGCGTCGTCGCTGATGGCGCCGTACAAAAAAAAGGCGAAGCCATTCTTGCTCATGGCGACGGCGTTCATGCCTCTGGATAGATTCTTAAGATCGCCCCGCGCTGGCCCAGCGTCGTCAATCTTCAAAATATTGAGCGCGACGCGACGCGTTTGTTCATCGTCCCAATGATATAACGCATAATAAAATTTAAAAAAATCTCTGGCGGACAATACGTTTTTTACGTACCCGTCGTCAAAACAATTCAACAGGGTGATTTGCTTCGCGCACTTGTCTTTCAAGCCATACGTCGGCATGGCGACTTCATAAGTTTGACCGTTTGGCTTTTTCTCTAAAACGACGTCCCATTTATAAAGTCCCCTTCTGAGCTCGCCCTCTTGGTAAGCGCTCTGAGAGAAATCGTTGAACCACGCGTTGAACGCCGTAATTGCATTGGGTCCGCCGCAACGTTGTTTGTCCGCCGCTGTTTGCGGAGCCGTTTGACAATGATCGTAGACGAAATGAAGAACTTCCCCCATGGCGATATTGCTGCTTCGCGCAATCATGTTGTAAACTTGGTTAAGAACAAAATATCTTTTGTCAACTGGAAGTTCCACGCCGTTGCCTGGGAATTTGTTCTTGACAAAAAAAGTCTCAATGTTGTTCCAGTTGTTTATGTCGGAAATATGCGCGGCGATTAATTGTTTATACTCGGCGCCGACGTAGCGCTCCACGTTTTGCGCGGATTCGACGTCCGCAAAATAGGCGTTCCATTCGGGGCTTTCAGGATTCCAAATTTTCTGGCAGGTGGAAAGAAAATACGTCAGAACAGGAGCCTTAATCGCGGAAGCGAACTGAAACGGAACGTCCGCGTTAATTGAAACTAACTCGCGGTCTTTATTCAGGTCATAGATATAAACGCCGACGTCGTCCTTTGTTTTAGCGGGCAAGCAGCTGGCGTCCGACTTAGCGAGGGCGTCTAAAAAACGCGCGGTGTATTCAACGGACGACGGCGTGGGAGAAATCTCAATGGTGGGAACGTTTGTCGGCGTACACGTTGGCGTGGATATTAAAGCGGGCGAAGTTGGCGTTGGGGGATTTGTATTTCCGCACGCTGAAGTTGAAACCGTTAGAACGACAATGAAGAGCGCGAGAATGGTTTTGTTTAGCGACATATTTTCTTTTCGCTCCACACGACAGGCTTGAACAAAGTCGCGTCAAACTCGTTGATTTTTTCCGCGCCCAAAACGCGCAAATGATTGACGGCGTTCTCCGCGTCGCTTCTCAATTTTCCAACTTGAACTCCCCTGCAAACGTCGGGAAAATCCGCGAGCCATTTTACGCTTCTTTCATAGACTTTAATCGCGCCGTTGTAATTTCCACGCGCGATGTGCAAATAAGCGACGGCGACTTGCAACACGCCGCGATACAAATCGCGGGCTTTGCCTTTTTCCGCGCGCCATGCGCTTTCCAATTCTTCATGCGCTTCAAAGAATTTTTTCTCGTTAAATAATTTCAACCCTTGCAGCGCGTTGGGATGCAACGCGCCGTCGCAATCGTCGCTCATTTTCAAAGTATAACATGCGGCTTGCGGGGCAATGGTAAAATTTTTGAGCATGTAGGTCGCGATTAATCGCGACTTACGAAGTTTGAATCAGGAGGTCGTCGTGACGACGTTTGCGCTTTTATTGAGCATTACGATTAGTTCCGCTACGCTGGCGTGGGGCTTCTCCGAGCGCGGCTTGACGTCCTTTTCAACGTGGATATTAATTCTCGGCGCAGGCTGGCTCTTTGCGGTTTGGCAGGAATGGGAATGGTATTCAACGTTTGGTTTGGTCGCTTCCGTTCTCATGGCGGCATTTGGCTTATGGTTTGGCTTTGTCCCAGGCTGGATGTTTGCGAGCGCAATCTTCGCGCTCTTCGCATGGGATCTATTTGATTTCCGCAGTCGTACGCGCTCGATGGTTCAAGACGACAACACACGCGGCATAGAACGTCGCCATCTTGCGCGCATCAGTTTGCTTTCATTCGCAGGCTTGCTCTTCGCTTCCGGCGCCATGCTCCTGCGTGGAAAATTTAATTATGAATGGGGCGGTTTCCTCGCGGTTATCGTCTTATTTGGATTGACGCAATTGGCGAGATGGATTAAGAAATAAAAAGTTGACAGTCGCCTCATCCGCCAAGCGACCGCCAACTGATTACTGCTCACTGATTACTGCCCACTGCCCGCTAATTACTGCCCCTCTTCCCCCGCCACCCGACAAAACAACTCCACCGCTTGCGGATCAAAATGCTTGCCCGCTTGTTCGCGCAAATATTTAAGCGCTTCCTCTTTACTCCGCGCGAGGCGATATTGACGATCTGAAGTTAGCGCGTCCCACACGTCCACGACGGAAAATAAACGCGCCACGAAAGGAATCTCTTCGCCGCGCAATCCGCGCGGATAGCCTGTGCCGTCCCATTTTTCATGGTGACAGTAGGGAATATCCAACGCGGGGCGAAGATACTCGATGGAAGCAAGCATGTCGTAAGCGTATTGCGGATGCCGCCGCATAATCTCCCACTCTTCTTTGGTCAAGTCTTCGGGCTTTTGCAAAATGGAATCGGGGACGCCAAGCTTGCCTATATCGTGGAGCAACGCGCCGCGTCGAATGTGAATGATTTCGTCTTCGCTAATTCCCGCCGCGCGAACCAGCCGCACCGTCAATTCCGTAACGCGTTGCGTATGCCCTTCGGTTTCTTTATCGCGCAAATCCATCGCGTGCGACCAACCTATAATCGTCGCGTCGTAGGCGGATAATAATTTGGCGTGTTCGCTTTCGGAATGTTCGCGTTCCAGCAAAAGTTTGCGGTAACGCTTGACGCGCGTAATGCCCGTCAAGCGCGCGCGCAACTCGTGGCGGTCAAACGGCTTGGTGATGTAATCGTCCGCGCCGAGTTGCAAGCCTTTGAGCATGGAATTTTTATCGTCAAACGAGGTGAGGAAGATGATGGGAATTTCGGCGGTCAAGCGATCGTTGCGAATGGTCTCGCAGACTTCAAAGCCCGTCATGCCGGGCATCATCACGTCCAGCAAAATTACGTCGGGCAAAAAACGACGCGTCTTTTCAATCGCCTGCGGACCGTTCTCCGCGAACTCCAAGTTATAGCCCTGCCCCTCTAAAATAGATTCCAGCGTTTCGCGCCCCATGCGTTCGTCGTCCACAATCAAAATGTCGCCGCTCATGCTTGCCTCGCTTTGTTGAAAACTTTGAGCGTAGTCGGCGTTTGAGAATGCGCTCTACGCAAAATCTGGCGTCCCGAGGAAATCAGATTGCCTTGCGCTTTTAGTATATGCCTTCGCGCGTTTTTAGATAGTGGGGAATTCCCTACTTTTTCAATCCACCAAACCCGCCCGCACGGCGAAGCGGACTAAGCCCGCGAGGTTGTGAATGTTCAATTTTTCCATCAAACTGGAGCGATGCTTCTCGACCGTTTTTTCGCTGATGAACAACATGCCCGCGATGTCGGCGCTGGTGTGTTCCTCCGCGATAAGTTGTAGGATTTCTTTTTCGCGCGGCGAGAGAATATCCAGCGGTTGGTTGGAGCCGCCAATTTGGCGCTGCGGCAACCCCTCCGCGATGAGAGCGGAGATCGGCGCGCTGAGATACATCTCCCCGCGCGAGACGGCGCGCACCGCTTCCAGCAATTCGTCGCTGACCGACGTCTTCAGCACATAGCCAAACGCGCCGCTATGCAAAGCCTGATGCACCAAGCCCGCGTCCGCATACATGGAAAGAAGCAAAATGCGGACGGGCAATTTTAATTGCAGCGCGCGTTCCGCCGCTTGAATGCCGTTCAAGCGCGGCATCATAATATCCATGAGCAAGACGTCGGGATTTAATTTGGACGCCAACTCCAGCGCCTCGTGACCGTTGGACGCTTCGCCGATAATTTTTATATCTTTGGCGCGTTCCAACAAAGCGCGAATGCCCGCGCGCACCATGAGGTGGTCTTCCGCGATGACTAAAGTAATCATAATAAAATTCCTAATTAATAAAATTCCTAATGCAGAATGCAGAATGAGGAATGCAAAATTCTGCATTCTGTATTCCTCATTCTGCATTTATAACGGCAACCGCGCCGACATAATCGTTCCGCGACTCGGCGCGGAGCTGATCAACAAATCGCCGCCGACTAGCGTGAGGCGCTCGCGCAAGCCGGCGACGCCGACGCCGTTGGTCGCCAAAGCCGCGTTAAAGCCAACGCCGTTATCTTGCACGGTGAGCGCGAGTTGATTTTCTTCCGCCGACAACTCCACCCAAATCCGCGTCGCTTGCGAGTGACGCGCCGCGTTGGTTAATGTCTCTTGCAAAAAGCGATACAACGTGACCGCGTTCATGTCTGTCGTTTTAGGGAAGTTTTGCTCGGCTTCAAAAGTCAAGGGGATGTTCGCGCGCGCGCTAAACTCCGCGCAGTAATTTTCAAGCGCGGAGCGCAACTCTAGCGCGTCTAAAATCGGCGGACGCAACCCCTGCGCCATCAGCCGCATTTTGCCCAACGTCTCCGCCGTATCCGCGAGCAGAGATTCCAAACGCGCGCGTAAAGCGGAGTCGTCCAACGGCAGGTCGTGAGATAAATTTTGCAGGTTCAACATCTGCGCGGTGAGCGATTGCCCCAAGTCGTCGTGCAATTCGCGCGAAATGCGTTGACGCTCCGCTTCTTGCGCTTGCACGACGCGCCCCGCCATCTCGCGCAACTGCTCGCGCTGATTTAACAAAATGCGATAGCGATTTAATCGCGTGATGGTTTTTACGCGCGCGCGCAACTCGTGGCGGTCTATCGGCTTGGTGAAGAAATCATCCGCGCCCGCCTCCAACCCCGCGATGCGCGAGTTGAAATCGTCCAACGCGGTGAGAATCACAATGGGAACTTCCGCCAACGCGGGCGTGGAACGAATGCGGCGACAGACTTCAAAACCGTCCATGCCCGGCATCATCACGTCTAGCAAGATGAGGTCGGGCAATACAGCTGCCGCTATCTCCAACGCGCTTTTGCCGTTTTGCGCGAATTCAAGGTCATAGCCTTCGCCGTTCAAAATAGATTCCAGCGCGATAATGCCGGAGGGTTCGTCGTCTACGATTAGAATTTTTGAAGACATAGTTTCCTGAAAGATAATTGATAATTGTCAATTGTCAATTGTCAATTGATATGTATCGCCCCACCATCTCCATCAACTCCCCCAACCGAATGGGCTTGCTCATGTAATCGTTCATCCCCGCCGCGAGACAGCGTTCTTTGTCGCCGGGCATGGCGAGGGCGGTCAGCGCGATGATGGGGACGGCTTTCAGCGCTTTGTCCGCGCGCAATTGTTCGACGGATTCAAAACCGTCCATGCCGGGCATTTGAATATCCAGCAAAATCAAATCGGGACGTTCGCGCTTTGCCGTCTCCACGCCGAGCAAACCGTCGTGGGCAACCAACACTTGATAGCCGCGCGCTTCCAAATAATCGCGGACGAGCATGATAACGGATTCGGTGTCTTCCATCAAAAGGATGACGCCCGCGCGGCGTTTTTCCAACGCGGCAAGGGGGACGGTTTTCTGCGAGTTTATTTTCGGCGATTGATTTTGCGCGGCTTCATCCCACGGCAACGCGACAGTGAAGCGACTGCCTTCATTAATTACGCTTTCCACGCTCACGTTGCCGCCGTGCAGACGCGCCATTTGCATCACCAGCGCCAAGCCCAGCCCCGTGCCAGACGACTCGCGTGAAAGCCCCGAATCCAATTGCGTGAAAGATTGGAAGAGGCGCGGTATATCGTCCTTTGCAATACCGATGCCCGTGTCCCAAACCGTAAACGTGATTTGATTCGCGGCGGGATGCGCGACGATTTTCACGCCCGCCTGTCCGCCCGCCGGCGTGAATTTGATCGCGTTGCTCAACAAGTTCACCAGTATTTGCAACAAACGGCGCTGGTCGCCGCGCACGGTTTGAGCGCGTTCGTCCGCCTCGAACGCGATGGCGATATTTTTCTTCGCCGCCATTTCCTTCACCATGCGAAAACTGGAATCCCACAACAATTGAATCGAAACGTCCGCGACGGCTAGATCCATACGCCCCGCTTCAATTTTGGATAAATCCAAAATATCGTTAATTAAATCCAGCAAATGCTCGCCGCTTTCGCGAATGGTGGAAACATATTTTTTCTGCTTCTCGTTTAACGCGCCGACGGTCTGTTCCAGCAAACTTTCCGAAATGCCCGTCACGGCGTTAAGCGGCGTGCGCAGTTCGTGACTCATGTTCGCGAGAAATTCATCCTTCACGCGCAAGGCGCGACGCATTTCTACGTTGGCGCGGAGCATTGCCTCTTCAATTTGCTTGCGTTCGGTGACGTCTAAATTAACGCCAACGATGCGTTCGGGCTGATGCTCCGCGTCATAAAGGACAATCGCGTTGGCGGTGACATGGCGCAGAGAACCGTCGGGGCGCAAAATACGATATTCGCTGGAAAACGCTCCCGTTTTATCCAAAGCGTCTTGAAATTGCGCTTGCAATTGCGCTAGATCCTGCGGATGAATCGTCCGCCACCATGCGCTCAGAGAGCCGTCAAAATATTCGGGGTTGACGCCATGAAACAAATGCATACGTTTATCCCATAAAATTTTATCTTCTTTGACGTTCGCTTCCCACACGCCAATCTCGCCCGCCGTGACGGCGAGTTCCAAACGCTGACGGGTGGTTTCAATTTCGGCGGTGCGTTTTTTGACGCGGCTCTCCAAATCTTCCGCCAAATCTTTTAAATTCTGATTAGAACGCGCCAGCGCGTCCTCCGCGATTTTACGCAAGACCATATCCCACGCGTCGCTGACGAGTTGCGCGAGTATTTCAAAATCCGCTTGGCTGTAATCTTGGGTTTTATTGCCCACGCCCAAGACCGCCGCCACTTTGCCTGCTTGAATTAACGGCACGGTGAGAAAGCGCGTCACTACGGCGTGACCTTCAGGCATGCCCCTGCGATTGGGCGCGGTGGGGTAATCGTTATAAATATGCGGCTCTTGGTCGCGGATGGTCTCCGCCCAAATGCCCGCCGTATCTACAGGATAATGCTGCCCTTCCCCTTCCGCGTTGCACATATTTGACAAGGTGTTGGTAGACCATGCTTGCAACTTAATGTTTGTTTGATCTTTTTCCACAAAATGGAAGAAACCAATATTACTCTCGGTCAGCGCTTCGGCTTCGTCTAACGCCTTTTGCAAAAATTCGCTCGTGTCGAAAATTAGCGCGTATGAATTCAATCGCAAACGCGCCTGCGTGATTTGCTCCGCCCGTTTGCGCGCGCTGATATCCTGCTTGATGGCGATAAAGTTTTTGATTTCGCCGCGCTCGTTTAGCACGGGGGTTATCGTTTCTTCTTCGTGATATAAAGTTCCGTCTTTGCGCCGATTGACCAACTCGCCGCGCCAGACTTGCCCCGCCAAAATGGTATCCCACAAATTTTTATAAAACGCCTTATCTTGTATTCCCGATTTTAAAATGCGCGGATTTTTTCCAACGACTTCAGCGCTGGAATATCCCGTCAACGCCGACCAAGCGGAATTGAACCACTCGATGCGCCCGTCTTTATCCGTGATGACGACGCCGTTGGCGGCGGCTTCCAGCGCGACGGTTTGCGTCCAAACTTTTTCCTCCGCCAGTTTGCGCTCGGTAATATCGCGGATGTTGCACTGGATTACTTTTTTATTATTCACCAAATACACGTTGCTGATAAACTCGACGCGAACCTTTTTTCCAAACGCGGTTTCCAACGGTTTATCTTCGTAGCGGATGTATTCGTTTTGTTGCAATTCCAAAAAGTTATCTTGGTTGGCGATGACGTCCCTCAAAAAGCCCAATTCCCAAACTTTCTTTCCAAGAAACTCGACGTGCGAATACCCCAGCATCTCAATCAAAAACGGGTTGACGTCCATAATCATGCCCGTCTCGGCGTCGAGAATCAAAATGCCGTCCTTCGACGCTTCAAACAAACGGCGATAGCGCGTCTCCGAAGCGTTCATTTTTTCTTCCGCCCGCTTGCGTTCGGTAATATCTTGAACGATTCCGCTTAACTGGGATGGATTTCCCTGCTCATCCAGAAGCAACTCGCCCGCTTCCGCCCAGACCACGCGGATTGTGCCGTCCGCCCACACGACGCGATATTCCAGCGGAATCGGCTTGCCGTCATCCGCCACGCTACGATTAGACTCTTCCACTTTGGCGCGGTCATCGGGATGAATGGCGCGGGCGACGACTGCGCTCAAATCGCCCGTGAAGGATTTTTTATCAATCCCAAAAATGCGATACATCTCGTCTGACCATTGCAGTTGATTAGTCTTGACGTTCCACGTCCAACTGCCGACATGGGCGTAGCGTTGCGCCTTGTTTAATTTCTCTTCGGAGTCGCGCAAGACTTCTTCCATTCGCTTGCGCTCGGAGATGTCCATAAACATTACCCCAAACCTGCCAAACGCGATCTGAAACGCGCTGACCTGATAATGTATGTTCAGCGGGCCAAACATGGCGTCAAAATGCGTCGGTTCTCCCGTAAGTCCAACGTGTCCATAGCGCTCAATCCAATACGGTTCGGATTGCGGAAACAATTCAAGCAGAGTGTGACCTAAGGTATCCGCGTTTTTTAGACCAGTTTGAATCTCAAATGCAGGATTAGCGTCCACGAAGCGCAGGTCGCAAGGCTTCCCTTTATCGTCGCAAATAACCTCCTGAATCGAAAACCCTTCGCTCATGGCGGCAAAGATGGAACGCAGACGTTCTTCATTTTCCCGCAACGCCTCCTCCGCCTGTTTGCGCTCGGTCACGTCGCGAATAATAGCGGTGCAAAACTTTTCATCCGCAATCTGCCAGATTGAAATGGAAAGCTCCAACGGAAATTCGCTCCCGTCTTTGCGGAGTCCTTCCACCTCGACGGTTTTTCCGATGATGCGCGTTTCGCCGCCCGACCATACTCGCTCCATGCCCTCCAAATGTTTTTCGCGGTAGCGCTCTGGCATTAACCGCGTCAGCGCTTGACCGAGAATTTCAGTTTCAGAATAGCCAAATACGCGCTCGGCGCTGGCATTCCAACTTGCGACGTTTCCCGCGCCGTCGGCGCTGACGATGGCGTCTGTGGCGGATTGAATCACGACGCGATAACGCGCCTCGCTCTCTTGTATTTTTTCTTCCGTCCGCTTGCGTTCGGTGATATCCTGAATCGTCCCAATCATCGAGACGATAGCGCCGTCGGCATTAAATTTAACTTCGCCCAATCCGCTGACCCAGCGCGTCGTTCCGTCGGACTTGCGGATAATTCGGTATTCTCTATTAAACAAATTGCGCTTCGTAATGACTTCTTCCGTAAGATATTGATTGAGCGCTTCTCTTTCGTCGGGATGCACGATTTCCAACCAACCTTGAATACTCCTGTCGTAACTATCGTCAATGCCAAAAATTTGGTCGAGAACTTCCGACGATTCCCAATGCCCTGCAACGAAGTCGGTTTTGTAAGAACCAATGGACGCGGCGCGTTGCGATTCTTTGAAGAAGTATTCGCTCTCGCGCAGAGCGTTTTCCGTTCGCTTGTACTCGGTGACGACTTGAAAATAAACGGAAATGCCTTCCGTATGAGGGTAGACGTTGACGTCGTACCAGTTTTCGTAAGGCGCGACTCCAAAGTACGTTTCAAACGAGAGTTGAATCTTTTCCTTAATCGCCCGACGATATTTTTCTTCAAAGATACTTCCGCGCGCCTCGACAAAGACGTCGAATAAATTGCGCCCGACGACTTCTTCTTTCGGTTTTCCCAGCGCTTTTTCCGCCGCAGGATTGAAGTAGGTTACAACCAGTTCGTTATCGAGAGAAAAGAAAGCGTTGTTTATGCTTGCCAATATAACTTGAATTTGATTGTTGGCTGTCGCGATTTTTTCTTCCGCTTGTTTGCGTTCGGTAATATCTTCAATCATGCACAAATGACGCGGACGGGCTTTGTCTTGAACTTTCAACGGGGCGATGGTCATATTAATCCAAATGACCGTTCCGTCGGGGCGCAGATAACGCTTTTCCATTTGAAAGCCGTTGATTTTCCCCGCGTTGAGCGCCGCCATGTTATCCAAATCCGCTTGAACGTCGTCGGGATGAGTAATGCTCATCCAGTCTATGTTTTGCATTTGTTCCATCGTTCTGCCCGCGATTTTTGCAAACATCGGATTGACGTTGTATAAAAAGCCCGTCAACGAATCAATCAAGGCAACGCCCATAGGAGATTCGTTGAAGATGATTTTGAAATGCGACTCGCTTTCGCGCAACGCTTCTTCCGCCCGCCTGCGCTCGGTGATATCCACGATCACGATGCGACATGCTTCGCCGCGTTCGTTATCCGCGGCGGCTTCAATGTGCGTCCAAAGCGAAGTCGCCCCGTCTTTCAAGAGCTCCACTTCGCAGGTTTCTTTGGTTTGGTTGGAAAATACCTTGTCGAGGAAAGCGTTGAAGGTTGCGCGCAACGGCTCGGCAACAAAGAGACCAAAACGCCGCTTGATTAATTTGCCGCGTTCGATTCCCAGCAAGATTGCCCCAGCTAGATTGACTTGAACGATAGCCCCATTGCGTTCCAGCGTAAAGTAGCCCACAGGCGCAAAGTCGTACAAGTCGGCGTATTGACTCACCAACTCTTCCGTCTTGGCGCGAGAATTTAGGAGTTCTTCGTTCTGCATCTCCAACTCAATTTGATGCACTTTCAATTCATGGACAAGACGCAAGGCGTCCGCCGTCGTTGCAAGCGCAGGCGCTTTGCCTTTCTTCTTTAATTTCGCTTCCGCTTGCAGGCGCAGTTTATCCGCGCTACTTTTTTCCCCAACCGTGATTTTCTTAGAAGGCGTCATGGTTTCCTCCCGCGCTAATGACCGCCGCCGCAAAAGCGAAAACGAACAACGCGCGTTTTTCTTTTTTATTGAGGTTGCTCATGGGTAAACTCCGTTAGATAAGAATTTGCGGGGCAAAGAGTTTTCTATACAGGACTTTCGCTCAACTTCATGTCGCCCTGAGCGACAGCGAAGGGTCTCTGAGACAATCGTAGAGATTCTTCGCTTCGCTCAGAATGACAAGCGAAAGTCCTGCTATATAGTTCGTCAGATAAATTCTTTCCGCGTCCCTAAAAAGATTTCACCGCTGAGGCGCGGAGACGCTGAGGAAAATCTTTAAAAACTCCGCGCCTTAGCGTCTCAGCGGTAAAGGTTTTGGAAAAAACTTTTCTGGATAGCTATAGTATATCAGCGTCCGCGTTGCGCGACTCAAATTAAAACGGCGCGCGGCGACGATAAATTTTTAACTGTATAATACAGACGACTTTCACGGAGGCACAATGATTACGACCTATCACCGTCCGCAAACGCTGGACGCAGATCTGGCGTTACTCGCCCGCCCAAACGCTTTTCCGCTGGGCGGCGGGACGCTTCTCGCTACGCGTCCCCCGCAAGCCGACCCTATTTCCGTCGTGGATTTGCAATCCCTCGGTTTGGACGCCATCCATAAAAAAGGCTCCAATCTGGAAATCGGCGCGACGGTTACGTTGCAAGCGTTGTTGGAAAACGAACGTTGCCCCGCCGCGTTGAAGCCCGCGCTCAAGTTGGAATCTCCGCTGAACGTTCGCAACTCCGCCACCGTCGCGGGCGCGTTAGTTTCCTGCGACGGACGCTCCCCTTTTGCGACCGCGTTGTTGGCGTTGGACGCGAGGATGACGGTGGTCAGTAATCAGTTATCAGTGATCAGTAGTCAGTCGTCGGTAATCAATAGAGTTTATGCACAATAAGGTTTTCGGGCGCTTCCCGAATGTTTTTGACCTATATGTGGCGGTGCGACATCGTTTGCTCCCATATATGGGGGGCAATGCTAATTCTGCATAAACTCTAATGTGGGCGATTTTTTGCCGTTGCGTCCGCGCGGGTTGATTATGCAAATTGTTATTCCGCTCAATGTGAAATTTTCCTTTGAATACGTCTCGCGCTCGCCAATGGACAAGCCCATCGTCTGCGTCGCGTTGACGCGGTGGAAATCGGGCAGGACAAGACTCGCGCTCGGCGGTTATGGAGACAATCCGCTGTTGGCGCTGGATGGAATCGACGCCGATTCGATCAGCTCGGCGCAAGCCGCCGCGCGCAACGCCTACCGCGACGCAACTGACGAATGGGCGAGCGCAGAATATCGCAAGTCCGTCGCGGCGACGCTGGCGAAAAGATGTTTGGAAAGTTAGATGGGAACAAAGGAGTCTTCCATGAATCTCACCCTAAAAATAAACGCCGCCGAAATGGGGTTGGGCGCGCGGCAAATTAACAATGCGAACGACGCCCCATGAAATCGCTTGCCGCCAAAATCTCCTTGTATGTTCTCGATTTTATCTGGGTAATTATGGAATCCATAGTTGTCGAGGCGGTAAAGTATGTGGAACGAAAAAGAGCGCGGCTCAAGGCGGGCGTTGACATGCAAGAAGCGCTCAAGTTGATTTCGCCAGACCTTGCCGTTAAAAACGGACCCTTCAAAGGTATGATCTATCCAAAAAGGGCGGCTGTGGGTAGCCAGTTAGTTCCTAAGTTTCTCGGTTCTTACGAACAAGAGCTCCACCCAATCGTGGAGAAGATCTGCGCGAACGAATATAGCGAAATTGTTAATATCGGATGCGCGGAAGGCTATTACACGGTCGGTTTGGCGATGCGCATCCAAACCGCCGCTATATTCGCTTATGACACAAACCAGACCGCCATTGACTTATGCAAACAAATGGCGCAAATAAATCATGTCGCCGAACGCCTCGTCACGGGTTCTTTTTGCGACGCCAACACGTTGCGCGCAATTCCGTTTTCAGGGAAAGCCCTCATCGTGTGCGATTCTGAGGGCTACGAAAAAGATTTATTCACGGAAGAAGTGGTTTCGTTTCTTGCGCGTCACGATTTGCTGATTGAAATCCACGACTGTTTTGACATTGAAATATCCTCAATTCTTCGGCGGCGCTTTCAAAACACGCATTTGATCACGACCATTCAGAGCGTGGACGACGTGATGAAAGCCACTTCCTATCGCTACGCCGAACTTCAAAATTACAGTTTAGCGGCTCGAAAAGTTCTGCTCGCCGAATATCGCGACGCCATTCAGGAGTGGTTCTACTTGACTCCGCGAACAAACTGAAAAAATTGTGGCTCATGTGTAATCCGTGTGCGGACGTTAGAGAACGTCCGCTACGCATGATCATTTTGCGCATCCTTTACACATGCGCCAAAATCGTTTGCAAATTATGACCGCGCAAGACATAGACAGGACTTTCGCTCAACTTCATGTCACCCTGAGCGACAGCGAAGGGTCTCTGAGACAATCGTAGAGATTCTTTGCTTCGCTCAGAATGACAAGCGAAAGTCCTGATAGAATTATCTGGAGGCTTCAATTGACCGAGATTAGCGTCGAAACAAAATTTTTACACGCCGTTGAAATGGGATTGGGCGCATGGCAGTGGGGCGACCGCGTTTTTTGGGGATATGGGCAAACGCACACCGACAAAGAAATCCGCGAGGCGTTTGACGCTTCGCTGAATCTGGGCGTCCACTTTGTGGACACCGCCGAAATTTACGGGTCGGGCTATTCCGAGCGATTGCTTGGTAAATTTCTAAAAGAGACCGAACAACCCGTGTTGGTGGCGACGAAATACTTCCCCTGGCCCTGGCGGTTTTCAAAGGGATTTATTCCGCGCGCGCTCAAAGCGAGTTTGGAACGGCTTGGCATGGAAGCGATTGATTTATATCAAGTTCATTGGTCGTCGCCGCTGATGAGTCCCGAGGCGATGATGGAGGGCATGGCGGAGTGCGTCAAAAGCGGCGGGGCGCGCACGGTGGGCGTTTCCAACTTCGACGAGAAGAAAATGATTCGCGCCTACGCCACGCTGGCGCGGCACGGGATTCCGCTGGCGTCGAATCAAGTCCACTATAGTTTGCTGAACCGCGACGTCGAAAAAAACGGGACGCTCGCGCGTTGCAAAGAATTGGGCGTTCGTTTGATTGCGTATTCGCCGCTGGAGATGGGATTATTGACGGGGAAATATTCGCAAGCGAATCCGCCGTCAGGCATCCGCGGCGCTCAATACGTGGATTTGCTGAAAAGAATTCCGCCCGTGATAAAACTCATGCAAGCGATTGGGAGCGCGCGCGGCGACAAAACCGTTGCGCAAGTCGCGTTAAATTGGCTGATTTGCAAAGGCGCGTTGCCCATCCCCGGCGCGAAGAACGCCCAACAAGCGGAACAAAACGCCGGCGGCGCGGGCTGGAGATTAACGGACGACGAAGTCGCGCAGTTGGACGAGGCGACGGATAAAATTCGAGAGGTGAAAGGATAAATATGGAAAACAGTTTCATTCAAAAAATCTTCAAAGCGATTTTGCCGCAAACCCTGTACGAAGACATGGAAAAAGAATCGCGGGCATGGATGATTCAATGCGAAAAATGTAAATCCGAAAAATCATATTGGGAAGCGGGTGGAATCCGTTGGAAGGCGGCGGGTAATCCAAGAATGTATCGCATGTGCGCCGTCTGCGGAGAGAAGCGTTGGCTTCGGATATATAAAAAGGATTGACAAAAAGACTTATTTTAGGACTTACGCAAAATAACGTCTTTTGAGCGTAAGCGGCGTTCTCTAACGCCGATTTTCGCCAGCGGCGCGTTAGAGAACGCGCCCTACGCAAAGTTTTGCGTAAGTCATAATTTTTGTTGTAAAATAAAACGGCACGGCAACTAACACGCTCTCTAAAGACGAAGGGCAAGGAGAACAACAATGCAGAAAAAATCTTTACGCAATAGTTACGGCGCAATCGGCGCAATTTGTCTTTTAGCCGTTTTGTTGACCAATTGCGGCGGCGCGTCCGCGAACAACTCCAAGGGAACGCTGACCATCGCCGTCGCGGAGGATAAACCCGGAACGGCAAACGAACCGTACGCGCATTCCATTTACGCAGGGGCAAAAATGGCGGCAGAGCAAGCCAACGCCGCCGGCGGAGTCGCGGGATACGCGATTAAAATCGTTCCGTATGCGGATGATAACAACGTCCAAACCGCGCAACAAAACGCGCAAGCCGTCGCGCAAAGCGACGCGGCGGCGGTAATTGGACATTCGTCCGGCGAGACCATCAACGCGGCGGCGCCAGTTTACACGCAAGCGAACCTCCCCGCGATTAACGCGTCGCCGATCTCCTCTGAAATCATCGGCAAATATCCGACTTATTTCAACACCACTTACACCACGCAACAACAAGCGGCGTATCTTGCCAATTATGCGATCAAAACGCTCGGCAACAAAACCGCCGCCATAATTTACATGAACGATTCTTTTGGGCAAACGCTTGCCCAAAAATTTGAAAATACCTTTCACGGGTTGGGCGGAACAATTGCGTTAAAGCAAGTCATAACTAGGTGGAAGGGCGCGCAACAACAAAAAGACATAGACTCCGTTGTCGCGCAACTTTTCGCCGCAAGCGACCCCGGCGTCGTTTTCATTGCGTCCGACGCCGTCAGTTCCGCCGAATTGGTTATCGCATTGAAGGATCGAGGCTTCGCCAATCTCATCATGGGAGCGGACAATTTAAATACGTTGAGCTTTATAAATATCATCAGACAGAAAAGCGGAGAACAAGCGCGCCCCGGCTATTACACGGACGGCATTATTTCCACGCGTTCGCTTTTGCCCGACAGCGCCAGCGGATTTGCAAGTCAGTTTGCCCACGATTATGAACAGAAGTATCCTAATTTTCCCGTCAGCAATTCGGCGGCGCGCGGATACGACGCCGCGCTGGCGATTTTTAGCGCGATTCGAGATGCGCAAATCAATGGCGACGTCAAACAAACTCGCGCCGCGCTTCTCAAAACGATTCTAGGAATGACCGACCCCCAACGCGCCGCTTACGGCGTCGTCGGTCCGCTTTATTTTGAACGGGACGGCAACGCGCCGCGGCAAGTCGTTTTTAGCGTTTATCAAAACGGACATTTGGTGCCGGCGCCGATTCAATTTGAACCGATTCCCTTGCCGGGAAATATATATAATCTAAAACAACAAATCGAAACGGGACGCATTATCACGTTAGACGGGCGTTACGTTTACGTCGTCAATATGATTTACACCGGCATAGATATTATTGAAATGCGCGAGATTAGCCAAATCGCCTCCACGTACACCGCCGATTTTTACCTGTGGTTTCGCTACAAGCCGCAAACCAACTCAGCCTTCAAACCCGACAACATCATTTTCATGAACGCCGAGAGCATTAACAGCAAAGACGTCATCCGCGAAGAGACCACGGCGGACGGCAGCGTATACAAAACGTTGCGCGTCTCGGGAACGTTCAAAAACCAATTCAATTTTCAAGCCTATCCGTTTGACCAGCAGGACTTGGTTATTCGCTTTCGCAATCAAGACGCCAACGCCTCCTTTATTCAATACGCGGTGGATCGCCCCGGCATGCGCTACAACACAGACGCGGATTTGCTTACTTATCTTAGCGCCAACGCCGCGTTTGACCCGCTCCACGGTTGGAAGGCTCTCACCGCGCACGCGGAGCAAAAACTGTTTAGCACGACGTCCACGTTGGGAAATCCGCAAAATTTCGGAAACAAGATTCCGACCGATTTTTCCGTCTTCGATATTGATATTCAAATCAAACGCGCCGCGCTTGAATATGTATTAAAAAGCTTGTTGCCGTTGCTCATTACGCTTGTCCTGGCCTACATCACCTTCTACTTGCCGCTGGGACACTCGGAACGCCTTGGGGTTGGCTCGACCGCTTTAATTACCACCGCATTCTTTCACCTGAGCCTCGCCAGCTCGCTGCCGGAGATTGGATACACCGTCGCCATGGAATACTTCTTCTACGCGGCTTACGGCATCTCCGCGTTGATTGTGCTTCTGGAAACCTTGAGCATTCGATTAGAAAAAATATCCGAGAGCGCTACGGAAGAAAAACTAAAAGCCAAATACGAGCAAACGCGTCAGACGCTTAACGTGATTGGTCGCATCGTTTACCCGACGATCCTCCTGTCCGTTCTGGGGTTGGGGGGATTGGCTTATCTTGGAATCATAGATATCAACCCTCATAGTGGGCGCATCCGCCGCGCCGTAGACACGCTGGCAGCGCGACCCGAAGCGACCGCAACCAATACGGCGACTGCCGCCCCGATTGCGGAAAAAACCGGACCAATTACCCTGCTTCTAAACACCTGGCGACCCGAAGACGACGCCCAGCTTCAAAAACTGCTCGCCGTCTTTAACAAAAAGAATCCCGACATTGTCGTCGTCCACGCGCCCATCGCCGGCGTAAATTACGACAACGTCTTGCAAGCCCAGCTCAATAACTACCAAGGGCCTGACCTGTTTTTCGTCCAGCCTTTTGACGCGAAATATGCAACCAAATTGTTGGATATAACCAGCCTACCGCTTAAAGAAAATTTTGACGCGGCAAAAACTTCGGGATTTAAAAACGAAAAAGGCGATTATTACGCCGCGCCTTATGTTGGCGTCATTCAAGGCGTTTACTACAACAAAGCGATTTTCAAACAACTTAACTTGTCCGTTCCCAAAACGTGGGAAGAGTTGCTCTCCGTCTCAAAAACGCTAAAAGACGCGGACTACATTGCGATTGCCAATAGCGCAAACCCAACGGAAGAAAGCGATTTCTTTATGACGATTACCCCCGCTTTCCTCGGCGGACAAAAGGGACGCGCGCAATATATGGTTGCAAACGGCGCGACGCGTTGTTTCAACGATCCATACGCGACCCGCGCTTTCCAAGCGCTGGCGGACGTCGTTCCTTACCTGAGCGCCGACGCGACCAGCATTAATTCTTATACCAGCAAAGAGCGCTTCATTAATCAAAAAGCCGCCATGCTGTTTGGCGGCTCGTGGGACGTTGGCTATTTTTCAGGCAAAGCGAAATTTGATTGGGGCGTGTTTGCGGCGCCCGCGCCCGCCGGTCAACAGACTTATGTCGTCTTTGCTCCCGACATTGCCGTCGGCGTCAACGCCAATATCCCTCTCGCACATCAACAAGCCGCGTTGCGCTTCCTACAATGGTTAATGACCCCGGAAAGTTTAAACATGACGGTTGAATCTTTACCGGGTTTTTACCCGCTTAGCAAAACCAAAATCAATCAAAGCGCCAACGCGCACGGCGCGGAATTTCAGCGCCTTGCGCTTGATTACCCAACCGACATTCGCTGGGCGTATTCTGAAATTTCTATGACCAACCAATACCCGCGCGCGACTGATTTGTTTCAATCGGGCTTAAACGAAATCGTTTTACACAATCTCTCCGCGCAAAAAGCCGCCGACCGCCTGCAAAGCGGCATGGCGCAATGGTACGCGCCGGCGCAAAACTGTAAAAAATAATGATTACGCTGTCGTCCTTGACCTATTACCCCGTCAAAGCCTGTCGCGGATTCGACTTAACCGCATCGCGCGTCGAGCGCATGGGGCTGGCGCATGATCGCCGCATGATGGTCGTGACGTCCGCCGGCGAATTTCTTACGCAACGCAGTCATGCCAAACTCGCGCTCGTCGCGCCGACTTTGGAAAACGAAACGTTGACGCTCTCCGCCCCCAATTTTGATTCGTTGCGCTTGACGATTCAAAAAACGGGCGCGCCGACCCTCGTCCACATTTGGCAAAGCAAAAACGTGGAGGCGATTGATCAGGGCGACGAACCGGCGCAATGGTTTTCCGATTGGCTTGGCGAGCCAGTTCGCCTTGTCCATTTTGCGGACGGATTCAAACGCAAGGTAAGTTCCGATTACGCGATTAGCGCGGACGACCACACGGGATTTGCGGACGGCTACCCGATTCTGCTCGCCTCCGAAGCGTCGCTTCAAGACCTAAACTCGAGGTTGGATGCGCCAATCCCGATGAATCGATTCCGCCCGAACGTAGTCGTTAAAGATTGCGCGCCATTTGAGGAAGATAACTGGAAGCGCGTCAAAATCGGCGACGTCGAAATGGCGCTAGTCAAACCCTGCGCGCGTTGCGTCGTCACAACCATTGACAAAGAAACGCTGGCGCAAAGCGCAGAACCGCTCCACACGCTGAATACTTTTCGCAAACGCGAGATGGGCGTTCTCTTCGGAATGAACGCCATTCCGCTCAACGAGGGTAAGTTTGAACTAGGGATGAATGTGGAAATCATTCAGTAAAAACATGGCAAACGTATCGCGCAGAGATTTGTTGAAACTTGGCGGCGCGGCGGCGCTGGGACTTGGCGCCGCGCGATTTATTCCCGCGCAACAAGATCAGGAAAATTATTTCAAAGCGCCGTTGCTCTGGCACGGCAGTCGTTCGTACAAAAACATCGCGCTCACTTACGACGATTGCAATTCGCTGGAGCGCTTGCATAAAGTGGAAGCGACGCTCGACGAGTTTCCTGAATTCCGCGTAACCTTCTTCCCCATCGGTTTGAAAATTCCCGACCTCGAAAAAAAAGACAAAGGCATTTGGAAACGACTTGTCGGGAAAGGTCATGAAATTGGCTATCACACTTACGACCATGTCAACATTGACGTTATGTCCCTCGTCGGCGCTTTGGCGGATTTTGACAAATGCCATCATGCGTTGAATGACGCGCTTGGCGCGGATTACCCGCTTCGTTTTGTGCGTCCGCCCTACGATATTATCGGACAGACTTTGGACGCCTTATGTCAAGAACGCGGATTGGTCGCGACGTTATTTTCCGTCGGCGGCGGCGGCGACCCTAAAGTGGTGTTGCGCGCCATTCAACAAGCCAAAGGCGGCGACATCGTGCAAATGCACATCCGCACGGAAGATTACGAATCCAGCAAACTGGCGCTCCCATGGTTGCAAGAGAACGGTTGGGAATTAGTCGCAATGAGCGGTTTATACGACGCCTTCCTGCGCGAACAAGTCAACTCGGCTGGTTGCGATGTAAATACGGGCAATGCGTTGACGAGGACGTGCGTGGAGTAACTGCGGAGGAGGAGTGAATAGTAATTGGTGAATAGTAATTGGAAGATCGTCTAAAACATTTTGTTTTCTACCCATCTACCTGTTTACCCATCCACGTACCGATCCGCGAACAACGCGGGTTGACCGCCTGTATGCCAGAATAAAATCGTCTCGTCTTTCTTGAAAAATCCTTTGCGAATTAAGTCAATCATCCCTGCGGCGGCGCGACCCGTGTAAACGGGGTCAAGCAAGAGCCCTTCGTTGCGGGCAAACAGATGAATCGCTTCGCGCTCTCCTTCGCCAAATACGCCATAGCCCGCCTGACAATAATTTTCATTGGCAAGGACGTCGTCGGGAGTGAAATTAATTCTTGCGCCAAATCTTTCGCTGGCTTGCGTCGCCAGTTCCGAGACATGCGCCTTGAGCGCCGCTTCGGGTTCGTCAATGCTGATTCCCAAAATTTTACCTTTGAAATTAAAGACGCGCTGTCCCAACACAAGCCCCGCGTGCGTGCCGCCTGAGGATGTGGCGAAAATAATCCAGTCGGCTTTTACATCTTGTTGCGTCAATTCTTCCAGCGCAAACGCATAAGCCAACGCGCCCGTCGAACTTGACCCGCCATACGGAACGAGATAAGGTTTTTTACCGTCGGCGACCGCCTGCTCAAAAATTTCCTGCAACGCGCGGTCGCGGTCTTTGCGGTCTTCAACGGTAATAATTTCCGCGCCAAATAGTTGGTCAAGCAAAAAATTAGCGGAAGGTTGTTTGGGTTTTTCGCCGGTTAAAACCAGCGCGCAATCAAAACCGAAGCGCGCGGCGGCGGCGGCGGTTTGACGGCAGTGATTGGATTGAATCGCGCCGGCGGAAATCAACATCTTCGCGCCTTGCGCGCGCGCTTCCGCAACGAGAAATTCCAACTTGCGCGTTTTGTTTCCGCCGAAGGCAAGTCCCGTTTGGTCGTCGCGTTTGACGAAGAGCCGCGGAGCGTTGAGCGCTTTTGTCAGCCGCGGCAATTCTTCAATGGGAGTGGGCAGATGGGCAAAGTTGAGGCGGGGAATAGGTTTCATTGGCAATCCTTCTTTCGTTTAATTGCGACAGTATAATTGACAAAGCGCTGTTTGCGTTAAATTTTTTAAGGAGACAGATTTGCGTCTGCGCCATAAAACGATTCTCATCACCGGCGCGGCGCGTGGATTAGGACGCGAGCTTGCGCTTCTTCTCGACGGGGAAGGTTGTTCGCTTTTGCTGATAGATCGCGACGCCGCGAGTTTATCCCTGCTTGCCCGTGAATTGACTCGCGAACATCAAGTTATCATCTGCGATTTGAGCGATTTGCGCGAAAGAAAAAGTTTGATTGAAAAAGTAAACGCGGATATTTTAATCAACTGCGCGGGGATTGGCAGTCATTCGCAATTGAACCAACTTAGCGCGGACGAGATTGAGCGCGTGATGCAAGTTAATACGTTGGCGCCGCTGGAATTAATCGCGGGGTTGTCGCCGCTGGAATTAATCGCGGGGTTGTCGCCGCTTGAGTTGATTGTCAACATCGGTTCGGTAGCGGGGGAGATGAATTTGCCTTCGATGAGTTTATACGCGGCGAGTAAATCCGCGTTGCATGTTTTTACGCGCTCCATTCAACTCGAAGTCGCGCGGACGTTGCTGGTAATTTTAGGTCCCCTGCGCGGCACGGACTTCGCGCAATCCATCGCCTATCCGCGCACGGGACAACCGCAGTGGTATCGCGGTTTGGATTTGGACGCAAAATACGCGGCGCGGGAAATTATCCGCGCCATGAAACGAGGGCAGAGCGAGATTGTTTTACCGCGCTGGTATCCCGTCGTTTTTGTCCTTGCGCGTTGGCTTGCGCCGTTGATTAAATTCTTCGGCAAAATTTTTTCTTGACGCATCGCCGTCCTCCCGCGTATAATCCCAACCGTTCAGAAGGAGTAAGCGAAACATACCTGATAGAGAAGGAGATGCAAGGTGAAAGTCTCCGCAGGAAACAACGCCGAAGTCGTCTGAAGTCAACGCCGAAGAAAGGCAGTGATCAGTTTTCAGTAATCAGTGGTCAGTGTTGAGTAGAACGGCGCGGGGTTGCCCGTTATAGCATTTTCAAGAGCGTCTTTTAGTCGAGTAACCGACGAGACGAATTGAGGTGGTACCGCGAAGCCAACACTTCGTCCTCATTAAGGACGAAGTGTTTTTAATTTAATCGTCACTGATTACTGTCCACTGATAACTGATAACTGATTACCGATAACTGATTACCAAACAAGGAGCCACCATGACCCAACCCCTACCCAAAGCCTACGATTTCAAAGCCACCGAAGAGCGCATTTATGCGATGTGGGAAGCGGGCGGATATTTCAAGCCGCACAACGACCCGAACAACGCGAACTTCGACCCGAATGTGAAGCCCTTCGTCATCGCCATCCCGCCGCCGAACGTGACGGGCGAGTTGCACATCGGTCACGCGATGTTTGTCAGCGTCGAAGATTTGATGATTCGCTATCATCGTATGAAAGGCTATTCCGCGCTGTGGATTCCGGGCTCCGACCATGCGGGCATCGCCACGCAATTGCAGGTTGAAAAAATGCTTGCCAAAGAAGGCAGTTCCCGCGAAACGCTGGGACGCGAAAAATTTCTTGAACGAACTTGGGAATGGAAACATAAATACGGCGGCATGATTACGAATCAAATTCGCCGACTCGGCGCTTCGTGCGACTGGGAACGCGAACGCTTCACGCTGGACGAGGGACTCAGTCGCGCCGTGCGCGAGGCGTTTGTGCGCCTTTACGAGAAGGGATTGATTTATCGCGGACCGCGTCTCATCAATTGGTCTCCGGGACTCAAAACCGCCGTCTCCGATTTGGAAGTGGAGTACGGCGAAGAAGAAGCGAAGTTGTATTACTTCAAATACATGATCAAAGACGACGGTAAGGGCGAGTCTGAGACTCGCCCCTACATCCCCGTCGCCACGATTCGCCCCGAAACGATTTTGGGCGACACCGCCGTCGCGGTGCATCCCGAAGATGAACGCTTCAAAAAATTTATCGGCAAGACCGCCATCGTGCCGATTCTGGGACGCGAGATTCCCGTCATCGCGGATGATTATGTCAGCATGGAGTTCGGCACGGGCGCGTTGAAAATCACGCCGGGTCACGACCCGAACGATTATGCCATCGCGCATCGTCACGGCTTGCCGATGATTTCCATGCTCGACGTAGCGGCGAAGGTCAACGAACATGGCGGCAAGTATCAAGGTCAGGATCGCTTCGAGGCGCGGAAAAATATCTGGTCAGATATGCAAGCGGCGGGCTTGGTCATCAAAGAGGAAAAATACGTCACGAAGATTCCGCGCTCGCAACGCGGCGGCGAAATTATCGAGCCGATGATTTCGGAGCAGTGGTTTGTCAAAATCGAAACGCTGGCGCAAGCGGGGCTGGACGCGGTGCGCGACGGGCGCATCAAAATTGTGCCTGAGCGATTTGAGAAAACATATTATCACTGGCTGGAAAATATCAACGACTGGTGCATCAGCCGCCAACTGTGGTGGGGACATCGCATTCCTGTTTGGTATTGCCCCGCCGAACATCAGACCGTGACGCGCGAAGACCCGACCCAATGCGCAACCTGCGGCTCGAAGGAAATTCGCCAAGACGACGATGTGCTGGATACTTGGTTCTCTTCGGGCTTGTGGCCCTTTTCGACTTTGGGCTGGCCCGACGAGACGCCCGATTACAAATATTTTTATCCGACCTCGTACATGGAAACGGGCTACGATATTTTGTTTTTCTGGGTGGCGCGGATGATTATGTCGGGCTTGGAATACACGGGCGAGATTCCGTTCCACACCGTTTATCTGCACGGCTTGGTGCGCGACGAGCATGGACATAAAATGTCCAAGACCAAAGGCAACGTGATTGACCCGCTCATCGTCATGGACGATTTCGGCACGGACGCGTTGCGCTTCACCCTGCTGGTTGGCTCGACGCCCGGCAACGATACCAACGTCGGCTTGAAGAAGGTGGAAGCGAATCGCAACTTTGCCAATAAGATTTGGAATGCGGGACGCTTTACGATTAATGCGATTGACGGGTTAGGTAATCAGGAATCAGGTAATCAGGTAATTAGGAATCAGGAAGCCCAAGCGCCTAATTACCTAATCCCTAATCAACTAATAACTAATAACTACTCCCTTGCCGATTCTTGGATTTGGGCAAAAATGCAAAACCTCGTCCGCGACGTGGAACGGCAGTTTCAGGCGTTTCAATATGGGCAAGCGGGTCAGCAGATTTATGATTTCATCTGGAGTGATTTCGCGGATTGGTATGTGGAAATTGCAAAGGGGCAAATGCAGAATGAAGAATGCAGAATGCAGACTGTCCAAACGCTTGTGCGCGTGTTTGATATGGCGTTGCGATTGCTTCATCCCTTCACGCCGTTTGTGACGGAGGAAGTTTGGGGACATTTGCGAAACGCGCTACTCGCATCCCCTCTCGCGCATCTCGCCGCCGACTTCCCCACCGCGCTCATCGTCGCCAAATTCCCCGAACCGCGCGAAGTCGAAGGCTGGGAAGCGGACAAAATCGCCGACTTTGAATTGATTCAAGAAATCGTCCGCGCTATCCGCAACCTCCGCGCCGAGAAGAACGTCGCGCCGAACAAAAAACTCGCCGCCAGTTTTTCCGCCGCCGCAAAAGCCGATTTGCTCAAAGACCAATCCCAAGTCATCGCCGCCCTCGCGGGACTCGACCATTCGCAACTTACCATTTACCAATTACTTCCCACCAAACCCGCAGATAGCATCGCCCTCATCATCGGCTCAGTGGAAATTTACATTCCCCTCGCGGGCATGGTTGACCTTGCGGAAGATAAGACGCGCCTCGAAAAAGAACTCAAAGAAGCCGAGTCGCATATTGAACGCTTGGAAAAACTCCTCTCCAGCGACTTCGCGGAGAAAGCCCCCGCGAAGGTTGTGGAAAAAGAGCGCGAGAAGTTGAACGGGTATAAAGATACGGCGGCGAAGATTATGTCGCAGTTGGGGTAATGCAAACTACCCTGCTTAGAGACTGTTTCTTAAGTCGTTTTTAACCACAGATGAACGCAGATAAACACGGATGCTTAATAACTCACCTTACGCAGTGTCGTTCTGAGCGAAGCGAAGAACCTCTACGATTGTCTCGGAGACCCTTCGCTCCGCTCAGGGCGACACAGCCAAACTGCGTAAGGTGAGTTAATAAAAACAGCCTCAAAAACAGATTAAATCCTTTTTATCCGTGCGCGAAGCGTCTGTGGTGAATTGCCCTTAAGAAACGCTCTCTTAGGTAACGCTGCGCTACGCAGGCTGAAGCGCTGTTGCGACAACGTCTTCCAACATTTTTGTCGTCAGCGACTTGGGACGTTCCAGCGGCTGACCTAACGCGCGCGCCCAAACATAGTTGGCGGTCACGCCCAGCGCGCGCCCCACGCCGAATAAGACCGTATAAAAATCAAACTCGCGCACGCCATAGTGATATTGCAACGCGCCGCTGATGGCGTCCATATTCGGCGCGGGGTTTTTGGCTTTGCCCTGTTCTTTCAACAAGGATGGCACAACGTCAAAAACCAAGTCGGCAAGGCGCACTAAGTCGTCTTCGGGGAAGCGCTCTTTGGCGTATTCCATCTGCGCGGTGAAACGCGGATCAGGCACGCGCAACACGGCATGACCATAACCGGGAATCACTTTGCCGTCGTTGAGCGTTTCTTTTGCGAATTGATACAAATCTGCGCGCGAGGGAACGCCGCCAAATTTTTTGTGAACGTCCAACAACCAACCGATGCACTCCTGATTCGCAAGTCCATGCAACGGACCGGCGAGTCCATTAAGCGCGGCGGAAAACGAAAGATATGGGTCGGACAAAGCCGAGCCAACTAGGTGCATGGTATGCGCCGAAACGTTGCCCGACTCGTGGTCGGAGTGCAGGATGAAATACAAGCGAGCGAGTTCAGCGTAGCCCTTCTTATCCGCAACGCCCATCATTCTGGCGAAGTTCGCGCCGTAATCCAACTTGGGATTGTATTTTGGTTTCTTGCTCTCGCCAAAGTATTTCATGCGATAAATATACGCGGCGATTACTGGAAGTTTAGCGGTCAAGTTTAGACTGTCTTCCAGCGCGGCTTCCCAATAAGCGTCTTTCTTCATCGCGCGATATTCGCGCGCAAAGACCGAACCGTTTTGCAACGCGAGAACAGCCTGCGAGAAGAGCGTCATCGGATGAGTTTCTTTCGGCATGGACTTGAGCGTTTTATACACATAATCAGGCACGGACGCGCGTTGCGCCCATTCAGCCTCCACCTCTTGCGCCTGCTCGATGGTCGGCGTTTCGCCGATCATCAACAGGTAATATAAGCCGCCCACCAACGGCGTTTTATCGCCTTGCGCTTTGGGTAAAACTTTGAACACTTCCGGGATGGACATGCCGCGTAAACGAATGCCTTCGGCAGAATCCACAAAAGAGACGTCCGTGAGCAAGGATTTAATATCGCGCATCCCGCCGACGATTTGCCCAACCGTGACGGTATCCACGACGACGTCGGCGTGTTCCTTGCCAAGCGCTTTAATCCGCTCGCGCCACTCCGGCAATTGAGCGGATATTTTTTCATACAAAATCATTATTCCTCCAAACAACCATTTATTATTGAGCCGCTTTTCCATAACGCCGCCCGTGATTGATTTATCATACTTTGATAGGACTTACGCAAAACTCGGCGCTAGAGAACGCCGAGTACGCTCAAAAGACGTTGTCTGATACCCTGACACTCTTAAAATTAGGACGCGGATTCAAAGCGTTTTTTCTGGCGTTTCGTCAAAAAAATCCGCGTTCATCTGCGTTTTCAGCGTCCCCAAAACAAAATGTAAGGGTATCAAAGACGTTGTTTTGCGTAAGTCTAATTTGATTGATTTTATCCGAAAGCGCCGCAGACCGAAAGTGTAAAATGGCGTTTGCGCGCGCCTCATCGCGGCGCTGAATCTCGAAAATAAAAACGCCTCCGAGTTAAATCCTCAGAGGCGTTTTACTATTCGCTGAAAACTAATTACTAATTACTGACTACTGACTACTGCGCCCCCGCCTTCGCCGCAATATCTTCCAACATCTTTGTCGTCAATGATTTGGGGCGTTCCAGCGGCTGACCTAAGGCGCGCGCCCAAACATAATTGGCGGTGACGCCCAGCGCGCGCCCCACGCCGAACAGCACGGTGTAAAAATCAAACTCGCGGACGCCGTAGTGATATTGCAACGAGCCGCTGATCGCGTCCACATTGGGCGCGGGATTTTTGGCTTTGCCTTGCTCTTTCAACACCGCCGGCACAACGTCGAAGACCAAATCGGCGAGACGCACCAACTCGTCTTCGGGGAAATGTTTTTTGGCGAATTCCATTTGCGCGGTAAAACGCGGATCCGGCACGCGCAAAACGGCGTGACCGTAACCGGGAATCACTTTGCCGCCGTTGAGCGTGTCCCATGCGAATTTATACAAATCATCGCGCGAGGGAACGCCTCCGAATTTTGTGTGAACGCTCAACAACCAGCCGAGACATTCTTGATTCGCCAGCCCATGCAACGGTCCCGCCAGACCGCACATCCCCGCGGAAAAGGCGTAGTAAATATCGGACAGCGAAGAGCCAACGAGGTGCGTGGCGTGCGCGCTGACATTGCCCGATTCATGGTCGGAGTGCAGGATGAAGTACAGGCGCGATAAATCCGCGTATTCTTTTTGGTTTTCCACGCCGAGCATTTTTGCAAAGTTCGCGCCGTAATCCAACTTGGGGTCAACCTCAGGTTGCTTGCCGTCTTTGTATTTCAGGTTGTAGATGAACGCGGCGACCTCGGATAATTCAGCCGTCAGGTTGAGCGAATCTTCCAAAGCCGCTTCCCAATAAACGTCCTTCTTCATGCCTTCCTGATAGCGGCGGACGAATTCTGATTGAATTTCGAGGGATTGAATCGCAAGGATGAACAAGGTCATCGGGTGCGTGTGCTTGGGCATATCGCGGAGCATGTCAAAGACATACGGCGGAATTGTGCTGCGCTTGACCCATTCGGCTTCGACTTCCTCCGCCTGTTCCTTCGTGGGAACTTCGCCGACCATCAGCAAATAATATAACCCGCCGACATAAGGCATTTCTGCGCCTGCGGGTTTGGGGAGCGCGGCTAACGTTTCGGGGATAGACATGCCGCGCAAACGAATCCCCTCGGCGGGGTCAACAAACGAGACGTCCGTCAGCAACGATTTAATGTCGCGCATCCCGCCGATAATCTGCCCGATATTAACTTCGGCGACTTTTACTTCGGAATAATCTTTGGTGAGTTTTTTTATTCGCTCGCGCCATTCGGGGAGCTGGGCTTGGATTTTTTCATGTAAGATCATGGGTTCTCCTTGGGTTGAAAGTTCAAAGTTTAAGGTTCAAGGTTTAACCTGCAACCTTAAACCTTCAAACCTGTAACCGTCTTCAACGCCTCATGCGTCTCTTTGACCGACGCGGCGGATTTTTCGAACATGGCTTTCTCTTCATCGTCAAATTGATACTCGATGATTTTTTCCATGCCCGCCGCGCCGAGCATGACCGGCGCTCCAAAATACATATCGTTCAAACCGTATTCGCCGTTCATGTAAACCGAGCAAGGCACGATTAGTTTTTTATCTTTCAAAATCGCTTCCGCCATTTGCGTACAAGCCAGCGACGGCGCGTAATACGCCGAGCCGGTCTTGAGCAAATTCACAATCTCGCCGCCGCCTTTGCGTGTGCGGGCGACGATTGCCGCAAGTTTGTCGGCGGGCAGATAATCGCGCAACGGAATTCCCGCGACGTTGGAATGACGGGTCAACGGAACCATCTCGTCGCCGTGTCCACCGAGAACGTAGCACTGAATATTTTCCACGCTCACGCCCGTTTCCAGCGCGACGAATGCGCGCATCCGCGCCGAGTCTAAAATGCCAGCTTGCCCAATGACGCGCGCGCGCGGCAGTTTAGTCGTCTTCATTACGAGATACGCCATCGTGTCCAGCGGATTCGTCAGCACGATAAAAATCGCGTCGGGCGAATGTTTCAGCGTTTCCGTCGCCGCTTGTCCGACAATCTCGGCGTTGATTTTGAGCAAGTCGTCGCGGCTCATGCCCGGCTTGCGCGCCACGCCCGCCGTAATGACGATGATATCCGAGCCCTTTGTATCGGCGTAATCGTTTGTGCCAAGAATACTCGCGTCCTTGCCGATAATGGGCATCGCCTCCAGCAAGTCGAGTCCCTTGCCTTGCGGCATTCCTTCCACCACGTCCACCAACACAATGTCCGCTAGTTCGCGTTCCGCCAGCCAATGCGCGGTTGTCGCGCCCGTATTCCCCGCGCCGATAATAGATATTTTTTTCATAACGCCTCCAATTTTTTTAGATGATTGCCGCTTGTTTTTTTAATTCTATCCGAAAGCGCGACGAGTTGAAAGTATAAAATGTCATGTTTTTGGATTGCGCTTTGAAACAACTTCTCTGTACAGTTTTACCGTCTGCGCGTTATATAATAATAAAAGCGGCGTATTTAAGTATACGCCGCTTTTGTTATGAAAACCGATGATGCTATTTGAGCAATGATATTGTAGGATTGACCGTTATTCCGGGAGGAATATAGAGCTGGGATGGATCATACGAACCCTCTATCGTCGAGTTGCCATCCGAGGTCCACGTACTGCAGATCATCTGCCATGCCCGATGTTGGATTTGAACGCCTCCATTGAAAAGACAATCCGCGCTTTGCATGATCAGGCTTCCAGTGACGTCAACATTAACATTGCCGTTCCAGTGCACAGAAGAGGCGTTGCTCGGAGGCATGTAGACCACCAAACCAGTAGTGTTCCCACTAGTCGGCGCGGTAAGCTTTATTTCACCGCCGGTAAGATTAAAAACGCCGGTCTTCAAAACAATCGTGACTCCTAATCCGGTAAGAGGTCCGCTCTTAGTGAAATCGCCTGTGACGCAATACACGCCGGGGTTGAGCTTTGTGACGCCGGTTTGAGGAAAACTTCCGGTTGCGCCAGTGCTCCCAGGCCAGTTGCCCGGACTCAAGGCGTTACCCGTTTTAATGGCGTCGCCCGAGCAGGTAATGCCTAGATCCGCCGGTGGCGTGGGGGGAGTCGCGTTGTAAGTTACATTTGGGGCGCTCCCTGTTTTACAGGCGCCTTCGCTCCCGGCAAACCCATTTAAGTTGGATAGCGACGCCGACGCCGTAGTAAGCGTGGCGCAAGTCTTTGGCGATCCCACTTCGCTTAGCTTTAGAGAAGTAATACCGCCTTGAAAATTCATACAATCAACGTCTGTCCCTGCGCTACCGAAGCCTCCGCCCCAAAGCTGAATATTAGCGGTCCCGTTTACTTGCACGGTTCTAGTAGAACCGTTACAACTACTTGGAGCGCTCGTTGCGTAAACCGAGCTGCCTGGATAAAATGGCGCGGTATTGACAGTCGTATAAACGTCGCAAGAGCGCGACGACGCCTTGACTTTGTTTGTTATTTGGTTAATGCCCACCACCGGCGCAAAGAAGGTTTTGACATGGGATGTGATTTCCACTGTAATATCCTTGCCTTGACCGTTATTGTATGGGCACGCGGCAGGCAACACATCTGTAAAAGATACAACTACGTCGTTCTGCGCTCCATTGTCGTATCCGTTTGCAGCGGCAACCGCTAAGGCGGACGCCACTATGTCGTTTCCTCTTGCGTTGGCGAGCCCAGCAGCCCACGCAGCCGAGTCGACCGCGCCTTGCACGCCACGCTTGTCAGCGTAAGCCATGCCGCCGTCTACAGCCAATGCGGTTATCCCGATTAAGCCAATCATTGCAAAGACGATCATAATGATCGCTTGCCCCTTTTCAGATTTTTTGTTCAACATGATAAATACTCCTTTTTAAATGAATGATGGTTGGAATATAAAAAAAATAATAATATACGATCTTATTTACGATAAGGAGCATAATCGAAGGACGCTCTCTTGGCTACTCTGCCTGAGGCTAGTAAAAGGATAGCAAGGGGTAGTAAAAGGATAGTTGTGTATATATCTAACAAAATTGCAAGCGACCTGCCGGCCAAAAAATATTACAAAAACCGTGTAGAGATTTTTACTGCGACAATCTCAGCGCATTCGTGAATTCCATGGTCAATGTTTTTGGATTACGCTTTGGAATCAAAAAAAGACTCCTAATCAAAAATTGGGAGTCTTTTTTGCGATTCTTTTTTTAGCGGTTAGGTTGATTCCGCTTCGAGGAAGCGAATCGCCTGAATCGCCGCCGCCGCGCCCATGCCCGCCGAGGTGATCACCTGACGGAAATGCGGGTCGGCGATTTCGCCCGCCGCGTAAACGCCCGCCACGCTCGTTTCCATTTTATCGTTGACGACGACATAACCCAAAGCGCTCATCTCCAACTGCCCTGTGAACATTTGCGTATTTGGAACGTGACCGATAAAGATGAACAAGCCGTCGGCTTCAAATGTTGATTCGGCGTTTGTCTTCACGTTTTTCAATTTCAACGCTTCGAGTTTTTCCGTCCCGATAATTTCAGTCGCAACCGTATCCCAGATGAAGTTCATCTTTGGGTGTTCTTTGGCGCGTTTCTGCAACAGCGCGCCGGCGCGTAATTCGTCGCGGCGATGAATCACGGTCACGGATGAAGCGTAGCGCGTGAGGAAGAGCGCCTCTTCCAACGCGCTGTCCCCGCCGCCGATGACCGCCACTTTTTTATCTTTGAAAAACCAGCCGTCGCAGGTCGCGCAATACGACACGCCGCGCCCCGTCAACGCCTCTTCGCCAGAAACGTTGAGGTGATTCGGATTCGCGCCCGTCGTCAGAATCAGCGCATCCGCTTGGTACTCGCTGGCGTCTGTCTTCACCGTAAAGGGCCGTTGCGATAAATCCACTGCATGCGCTGTGTCGAATTCAACCTTCGCGCCGAAACGCTCCGCTTGCTTTTGGAACAACTCGCCCAATTCCGCCCCGCCGACGCCGTCTGGAAAACCCGGATAATTTTCGATGGTAAACGTCAGCGCGGCTTGACCGCCGAGCTGCATACCCGTCAACACCACCGGCGCAAGATCCGCGCGCGCCGCATACAACGCCGCCGATAATCCCGCAGGACCCGCTCCCAACACCAAAACTTTTACATGATTTGCATTTGTAGCCATTAGACCGTCTCTTTCGATTGTATTTTTTCTTGCGGTATTATGACGTCATAACTTGTCAATTTTCTACCGCGCAATATTTTATCATTAGCGGTTCGCAAAAACGCGCAATTTACGCCCCGCTTGAGCGCCGCCGATGCGCGGTTAATCTTATCGCACTCTTTCGATAATCTTCATAAAACCTTTACATGGCGGATGTATCCTTTGAGCGTAATCAGGAATAAGCCTGAACTACCGCTCAAAAAGGAGTTTGAAATGAAAAAGACAATTTTGATCGTTGCGTTGGTTGGATTGGCTCTTGGCGCACTGGGCGTCGGCTCGGCGCTGGCGCAAAGGTCTCAAGTCGCAAATTATGGGCATGGACTCATGCATAATTACATGGAACAAGCATTAGCGGCGAAGCTCGATTTGACCGAGAAAGACGTCGAAGCCCAAATCGCTTCTGGCAAGACCATGTATCAAATCGCGCTCGATGCGGGTATCGCCGAAGCGGACGTTCCCGCGCTGTTGGCGGAAGTCCACAAGACAGCTTTGGATAAGGCGGTGACGGACGGCGTTATCTCTCGCGAACAGGCTGATTTTATGCTGCAACGCATGGCGTCCGCTTCGCGCGGCTACAATGGCGCGGGGTGCGGCGCGAACGGCAACCCGAACGGTTTTCGCGGCGGACGCGGCATGATGGGAAACGGTTGGGGGCAACGGCAACCGAACCCGTAATCCGAAAGTCTGAAGCGCAAAAAGGCTGGAGAAATCTCCAGCCTTTTTCGCTGTAAACTCTAAGTTTCCTCGCCCTAACCGCTTCGCGTCCCGCAGGGAGAGGGGACTCCCTTCCCCAACGGGGGAAGGGCTGGGGATGAGGGTTTGCTATGAATTGATTGACGCGGGAATTTCTTCTTCAACTAAATTTATTTCTTGAATATCGCAATACAACAAGTTCTCGCCCACGCATTCGCATTCCAGCTGCAACGTCGCGTGGCGGATGTTGTACTTGCGCGCCAAAATCGCGTTGACGTCGCGTTGAATCGGCAGGTCGGCGCTGACGAGCATGTCGTCGGTGATGATGTGCGCGGAGAGCGCGCGCAGGTTTTCGTTGATGCTCCAGACATGCAAATCGTGAACGTCGCGCACGCCTTTCACTTTGCGCAGGTCGCTGACCATCGAGTCTATGTCCACGCTTTCGGGGGCGCTTTCCAACAAGATGTTGACGGCTTGACGCAAAATGCCGTACGCGTTCCATAAAATGAACGCGCCGATTAATACGCTAACCAACGGGTCAAGCCAGTTCCAGCTGGTGAAGGCGATGATAATTCCCGCAGTGACCGCGCCGACGGTGGAGAGGACGTCGCCCATTAAATGCAGGAAGGCGCTGCGTAAGTTCAAGTCGTGTTGACTTCCGCTTTTGACCAGCCATGCCGTGCCTAAATTGACGAAGAACGCCAAAGCGCCGACTCCAATCAGGATGGTCGCGTCCACTGCGGGCGGAGAAAGGAAGCGCTGATAAGCTTCGTAGAAAATTCCCAGCGCAATCAAAATCAGGGTTGTGGAATTAATCAGCGCGACCAGAATCCCCACGCGATGATAACCAAAGGTTTTGCCGGCGTGCGCGGCGCGCGCGGCGATGCGCAACGCGTACCAACTGAGCGCCAGCGCAACGACGTCGGTAAAGTTGTGCGCCGCGTCGGTGAGCAGGGCGAGGCTGTTTCCCAATATTCCCGCGCCGACTTCAACGATGACGAACGCGAAAGTTAATCCCAGCGAAAGCGCGAGGCGTTTGGATGTTTGCGCGGAGGGGGGGCGATGGATTGACATTTAATTCTTACTTTTAGAGGTTGAGTTTGACGGTGGGAATTATATCGTTCTTACGCCCACCCCAACAATCTGGCGACGCTGGCGACGAGGAACGTGACCAAAAACGCCGTTCCTAAAGTCATCACGACGCTCAACGCCGCCCATTTTAATGATTTGGTTTCTTTGTAGATGGTCATAATCGTCGTCGCGCAGGGATTATGCAACAGCGCGAACAGCATCAGGTTTACGGCGGTGAGCGTTGTCCAGCCGTTTTTATTCACTAACAGGTCTAAGATTGCGGCGCTGGACGAAGGGGCATTAATCATCATGCCCGCGCCCATGTAGACCATCATCATAGTCGGGACGACAATCTCGTTGGCGGGAATGGCGATGATGTACGCGAGTAAAATCACGCCGTCGAGTCCGAGCAAAACGCCGAAGGGATTCAGCCAATCCGCGATAGCGCGCGCAAGATTGGAATCGCCGAAAGGAACGTTCGCTAAAATCCAAATGATGGCGCCGGCGGGAGCGGCGGTTTGCATGGCGCGCCACAAAACAAAAATGGTGCGGTCAATAATGGATGTGTAGAGAATGCGGCTGACGTTGGGGCGGCGATAGGGCGGCAGTTCCAGCGTGAACGCGGAGGCTTCGCCTTTGAGGACGGTGCGCGAAAGAATCCACGAGGCGAGGAAAGTGAACGCGACGCCGATCAAGACCACGCCGACAACCGCTCCGGCGGCGATGAAGGAAGTTAAGGCTGGCGGAAAAGACGCCGCCACGAAAACCGTCGCCAGCATAATCAAAGTTGGGAAACGTCCGTTGCAGGGGACAAAGTTATTCGTCAGAATGGCGATCAAGCGTTCGCGCGGCGAATCAATCACGCGCGTCGCAATCACGCCCGCCGCGTTGCATCCGAAGCCCATCGCCATTGTCAAGGATTGTTTTCCGTGCGCGCCGGTTTTTTTGAACATCCAATCAAGGTTAAACGCCACGCGCGGCAAATAGCCGAGGTCTTCCAAAAAAGTAAAGGCGGGAAAAAAAATCATCATCGGCGGCAACATCACGCTGACGACCCACGCGAGACCGAGATAGACGCCGTCCCAAATAAAGCCTGTAATCTGCCACGGCGCTCCAACTTGATTGAAGAGCGCGCGCCCGTAATCGCCGAAGCCAAACAACACGACGGCGATCCAGTTTGATAAAACGTTCGCGCCCGAAACCGTAAGCCAAATAATGACGCCAAGCAACGCCAACATGATGGGCAAGCCCGCAATCGGCGACGTGACCAGACGGTCAATCCTTTGATCGAAATCGTATTTTTTATCCGTCGAAGTTTTTACGGCGCGCTGGGCGATGCGTTCCGCCTCCGCGTAAAGCGCTTTAACAATCTCATCGCGGAAGCCCGTTGATAAATTATTACGCAGCGCTTCGGCTTTTGCGAGAATGTCGTTGGGGGTGATGTTTTCCATAGTTTCCTTTTGACGGTAGAGAGGGAAATAGTAAACAGGTAGACAAGTACACAAGGGTAATCTATTTACATGTCTACCTCCTCACTGCCTGCCTTCCACGCTCATCTTCCCGCTAAACTGCGTATCCGCGCGGCGCTGGCGCGAGACAATCTCGGCAAATTCGCCAGTAGACAACGCTTTTTGTACGCGCGCGTCGCCGTCCAACAAACGAATGGCGATCCATCTTGCGTTTGGAATTCCGGGCGCAATTTGCCCAATCATTGTCGCAAGTTCATTGACGGCTTTTTGAAATTCAGAGGCGCCTTCCACGCGCAAAGGCTTCGTTTGGATTGTCCCTTCAATCACGTCGGCAACCGCGCCCAACAAAGTATGAATTCCTGCGCCCGTGCGCGCAGTGACCGGAATGGCGGGAACGCCCAAATCGCGGCTCAACGAGCGCGCGTCCACTTCAATGCCTTTGCGTTTGGCTTCGTCCATCAAGTTGACCGCGACGACGACATGCTCCGTAATTTCCATAACCTGCATGACGAGATTTAAATTTCTTTCCAGCGCCGTCGCATCCGTCACGACAATCGTGCAGCTCGGACGTCCAAATAAAATAAAATCGCGCGCCACTTCTTCATCCTGTGAAGCGGATAATAACGAATAAGTGCCCGGCAGATCAACTAACTTGTAGCGCATTTTGTTGAATTCAAATCCGCCTTCGGCGCGCGTGACCGTTTTGCCGGGCCAATTGCCCGTATGTTGCTTCAACCCCGTCAGCGCGTTGAAAAGCGTGGACTTGCCCGTATTTGGATTTCCAGCCAACGCAATCACGCGGTCAAAATCTCCCATTTTGATTCCCATTTGCTCCAATTGCGTGAACGCGGGGCAGGTTTCGCAATGCTCGGTGGGCAGATTTGTTTTTATGTTTGACATTCTTATCCTTTGTTTAAGGTTGCAGGTTTAAGGTTTAAGGTTGCAGGTCTAACCGGCAACTTGCAACTTTCAAACCTTAAACGATTTTCACCCAAATTTGCGCGGCTTGGTCTTTGCGAAGCGCAATCAACGTTCCGCGTACGCGATAGGCGCGCGGGTCGCCGAAGAAATTTTTCAATTCAGGATAAATCATGGTGCCAGGCGTCAACCCCAAATCCAAGAACCGTCTGCGCGTGAAGCCTTGCACTGCGGCGTCTAAAATCACAATCTCGCCGCGTTGGTCGTGCGCCAGCTCCGCCAGCGTAATCGCCTCGCGTTCCTTCATCTCGCTCGTCGTCAACGCCGCGACATGAACGTTCGACGCCACCGCCGGCGCGAGGCGGTATTCGCTTTCGCCGTCGCTGAGCAGATACCGCGAAGTTGTTTTTTCAAGAACGCGAACGACTTGCCCCAAGCGGAGTCCCGCCGCCAGAATTTGTTGATAGGCTAAATCGGGTTCATCTTCAATATGAACGATGCGCGCGGGCTGGTCGGTTTGCCAGGTTGTGATGGGCGTTCCCTCAGGCTGATTCATTTTTCCATCGCGAGTTGGAATCGGGTCGCCGTGCGGGTCGCGTGTCGGGTGACCAAGCGCCGCGTCGAGTTCGTCGAGTTCCGCGTCGGTGAAGGAATGTTCGCGGCGTTGCGCCTCGTCGTGGATTTGATGCAACGGCATTCGCGCCTCGTCCACGAGATAGCGCTCCCATAAACGATGCGCGCGGACAACGTGCATTGCCCAGCGTTCGCCCTGCGTGGTGAGATGTAAATCCGCGCCGCGCGATTCAAGCAAGCCTTGCGTTTCCATGCCTTCAATCAAACGCGTAATGTGTCCGCGTTGCATATTCAGCGTCCCTGCCAGCGACTCGGGCGAGGCGTGGCGTCCCTGTTGTTCGCGGTCCAGCAGGTGTTTGAGAGCGTCTTCCACGCGCTCGCGTTCTTTCGCGGCGCGATATTTTTTATACTGCGCAAGAAACCCAAAACGAGGAGCGAACGTAATAATCAATAAGACGATGACGGCTAATGCGGAGTACATAAATTTTTCCTTGTCTACTTGTTTCCGTGTTTACTCATCTACCCAATCTCCACAAAAACCTTCGTCGTGATGTTGAGTCCAAGCACAAGCGATTTCTTTCCGACTTGGATGGTCAAGTTATTGTCGAACGAAGAGTAGCCCGTCGCTTCGATTTGCACGTTCGGGGTCAGTCCCAACTCGTCAAGATGGCGAAGCAACTCCGCGTCTTGGGAGTTGACCCGCAAAATTGTCGCAGTTTGATTGGGACGCAGGGATGAAAGGGGAGCGGATTCATCAATTGGCATTTTCAAATCGGCGGTGGGAATCAAGTCGCCGTGCGGGTCGCGCGCGGGGTAACCGAGCGCCGCGTCAATGCGCCTCTCAAAATCTTCGGAGATGACATGCTCCAGCTTGTCCGCTTCGTCATGCACCTCGTCCCACGAATAGCCGAGCGTTTGGACAAGCCACGTTTCCAAAAGGCGATGATGACGGATCACCTCCAGCGCGGCTTTTTTGCCCGCCGTCGTGAGCGTGACGCCCTGATGTTTTTGATACTCGACCAGCGCGGGTTTCTCCGTCGCCAGTTTTTGAATCATCCCCGTCACCGACGCGGGCTTGACGCCGAGTTTTCGCGCGACGGCGTTTGTGCTGGCCGGCAAACCGCATTCAGTCAACTCATAGATGTATTTCAGGTAGTCTTGAATGGATTGGGTGGGGAGAGATTTTTTCATTTCGGCTAATCTGTAATTTAGTCTTGACTAAATTTATTATATCACGCAAGGCGGCGGCGCGTCAAGGGTTGCGCTTGGGATTGTACGAAACCTTGTTTTCGATGATAATTCCAAAAATAAAAGAGGTGACACATGCGCGTCTGCATTCTTTCCGACGAAGAAATTTCATGTTTCAACCCCGCGCCCTACATGGACGGATACGATTGGGAAATGATTACGATGACGGAACCCGTTTTGGAGGTTGTGCGTTCGCTAGACGCGCGCAAAGAGTTTGACGTTTACCTGAACCTGTGCGAAGGTTACGAAAACGACGGTGACGGCGAGCAAGGCTACGAAGGCATAGACGTCGTCAAAGCGCTTGAAGCCCTCAACTTGCCTTTTACGGGTTCTGATGCAAAGTTCTTTGACCCGACCCGCGAGGAAATGCAAGCGGCGGCAGACGCCAACGGGATTGGCTTCGCAAAAGGCGATCAAGTTAAAAGCGCGGAGGAAGCCGAAGCGCGGGCTAAAAATTTGCGCTATCCCATCATGGTCAAACATCCCCAGAGCTACGGCAGTACAGGCATGACCCGCGACTCGCGCGTGGATACGCTTGAACAATTGCGAGCTCAAGCGCGCCGAATCTGCGCCGAGTTTGGCGCGGCGCGCATGGAGGAGTTTATCGTTGGCAAGGAGTTCAACGTCTTGGTGATGGATAATCCCGACGATTTGAATAATCCCGTTGCGTATCCTCCCGCCGAGTTGGTCTTCCCGCCCGGCGAAGAATTTTGGCATGTGGACGTCAAATGGAATTACAACGTCCCGTTTGATTTCAAGCAAGTGACCGACCCTGAATTAATCGCGCGCTTGCATGATAGCGCCAAGCGTATGTATCTCGCGATGAGCGGCGTGGGCTACGGGCGTTGCGATATTCGCATGAATGCAAACGGCGAGTTGTATCTTTTGGAAATTAACCCCAACGGCGGCATCATGTTCAAGCCTGAAGAATACGGTCCCGCAGATTACATGATTTTGTACGACCAAGCAGGGTATCGCGGATTTTTTGACCGACTGTTTCGCTCCGCTTTCTTGCGACAGAAGCTGAGAGCGGAAAATAATCTATAAAAAAACCGCGAAGCGAACAAGGCTCATAATTTTTGACGAGTTCCTTGAAACGACGCAAGAGCCTTCTAGAATTGTGCGGGCGAACTCTACTCTAACAGGATTTTCACTCAGTCAGCGTTAGAGAACGCTGACTACGCTAGAAATATTTTTTTGAGCGTAATCGGAGCTCTCTTGCGCCGATTTTTTAGAAACAAGCGAAAGTCCTGTCTAAATCAACACAGCCTGATTTTTACCAGCGGACTTCGCTTGATACAAAGCCTGATCGGCGCGATGGAGCATGGCTTCCAAACTGTCGTCAGGAGATAAATTTGTAACGCCGAGACTGACCTGCACTGCCATAGGCGCGCCGTGTTCGGCGCCTACGGAAAGACGCGCCAGCCCGTCGCGGATGCGCTCGGCGGTTTTCAGCGCTTCGGATTTTTCGGTTTCATGCAAGACGACTACGAATTCATCGCCGCCATAGCGAAAGATCAAATCGTTGGCGCGAGTTTGCTCTCGAATGGATTGCACCATCGCTTTCAAAACGTCGTCTCCGCTTTGATGCCCGAAGCGATCATTAATCTGTTTGAAACTGTCGACGTCCAGAAGGATTAGGGATAGGTTTCGTTGAGAACGACAGGCGCTCTGAATTTCCCGCTCCCCATACAATGTCATTGCGCGTCGATTCAATGCGCCGGTTAATGGATCGGTGTTTGACATTTGCTCAACCTGCCGATGCAGTTGCGCTCGTTCGGTAATGTCGTTCAAAGTGATCACCTGTCCAACGAGACTCTTCCGCCCTTTCATCCCGCGCATTATCGCCGTGCGCTGAAGTTGGTAGGTATGCTCGGCGTCTCCGCGCAGAATCACAATTTCAGCGTGTCCATTGGATGAATTCCAGAGAGGTTCCAGACGATGGATAATCTGTCGGGCTTCGACGCCAACGGCTTGATCATTGGCAACGCCGGTAATTTGTTCGGCGGCTGGGTTGATGTGAGACACCCGACCAGGCGCGTCCAGCACGATCACGCCGACGTTCATCTCATTAATTGCGGTTTCATAAGCCAGCGGAACGACGTCCAGAAAGCGGAGGTACAAAACGTTCACGCTGAGCAATAATCCAGAAAGGCTGAAAACGATTGACGTGAAGTTAAAGGCGGGGATAGGCGTGACGCCGAAAACATATAGCAAGTCCACTAACATGGGCAACAACATACTCAGGATCAAGGCGATGCGCTGGCGGCGGTAGATGGCGGGCGTTTGTTGCCATGAATGGAGAAGAAGATATAACGAAGCGGCGAACAGAAGGTACCCAAAAGGAACATGAACGGCGTAAAAATACGCGCCGTAATGATTGACCAGCAACGGAAATGGAACGCCGACGGCGTTGAGCATTGGGTTCAGGCGGAAGATGTGATGATACGAATCAGTCCAGACGATCAAGTTCGTAATTGTCGAGAGCGCCGCCAACGCGGGAAGGGCGCGCAGATTCTGGCGAGGTTGGGCGGTGGAATACATTGTCATTGCCAGCCAGCCGATAGGAAGGTAGGTAATGCCAAGAAATTGAACGTTTGCCCAAAAGATTTTCCCCTCCAGCGTTGGGCTGATGATCTCTGCCGCAAAGCCGAAATCCCAGATACCCGCGCAGAGCATGGTGGCGACGAATGATAACGCCAGCGGCGACGATTGCCGTTGAAACGCGGCGACGCTCAGGACGATGATCAGCGTTCCAGACAAAACCAGCAACGTGACGACAAATTCTAGCATTGGGTTTCTTTCATCTTCATCAATGGCGTCTTACGCAATAACACGCATTCCCCCCTACCGCGCCCCCCGCCTCCCAAACTGCTTTTCCAACATATCCACCGACAAATGAATCATCGTCGGGCGTCCATGCGGACAAGTGCGCGGCGACAAACAGGCTTCGAGGTCGTTGAGCAGGGCGCGTTGCTCTTCGGTGGTGAGCGTCTGTCCGCCTTTGACGGCGAGACGTTTGCACACGCGGGCGGCAAGTTTGGCTTCCACTTCCGCTTGCAAGGGCGTTTCGTCTTCTTCAAAATCTTCCACCAACGCGCGCAACGCGGAGGCGGGGTCTCCACCCGCGAAGAGACTCGGCATAGCGCGGACTTGAAACGTATTCGTCCCAAACTCTTCCACTTCAAAACCAAATTGATTCAAGAACGGCAGTTGTGAAGTCAGCGCCTTTGCAGATTGCGGCGGCAAGGTCACAACTTCGGGCATGAGCAACGCTTGCGAAGAAATGTTGTTCGCGCCGCGTTGCGCCATCAACTTCTCAAACAAAACGCGCTCATGCGCCGCATGTTGGTCAACGAGATACAACCCATCGGGACCTTCCGCGACGATGTAGGTCGAGCCGATTTGTCCAATTAAACGGAGAAGCGGGACAGCGTTGAAAGTTGAAGGTTGAACGTTTAAGGTCGAAGGTCGAAGGTCGAAGGCCTCGCCGTCCGAATCCGATCTTTGACCTTCGACTTTCGACTGATTACCGATTACTGATAACTGCTCACTGTCCCCATGCGCCACCGACCAATCCACCCCAATTTCTCTTTGCTCCGTAGATTGCCTTCCCCATAACTGCGGCGAGACCGAAGCGACGGGCGTGTACGCCAGCAACGCCTTCCGCGCCGAGCGTTGAACGAAACTGAAAATTTTATCTTGACTTCTAAAACGCACCTCCGCTTTGGTGGGATGCACGTTCACGTCCACGTCTTCGGGGGCAATATCAAGAAACAGCGCGGTCATAGGATAACGTCCCACCATCAACAGCGTATGATACGCTTGCAACAACGCGGCGGTTAATGAAAACTCCTGAACCCAGCGACCATTGACGAAGAATGTAATTTCTTTTCTATTTGAGCGCGTCAAAGACGTCGGGCTGATGAAACCCGTTAATGACAAGCCGTCTTCTTGCGCCATTACTTCGAGCATTTGCTTCGCCACCTCCACGCCGTATAACGCCGCGAGGATTGCGCGACGGTCTCCGTCGCCGGCGGTTTGCAAGGTGATTTGTTTGCCGTCGGTCACTTTGAATCTTACATTTGGATAAGCCAACGCATAGCGCGTGACCAATGCGTCAATAGCGCGACGTTCAGTTGTATCCATTTTCAAAAATTTCAAACGCGCTGGCACGTTATAAAATAAATTTTCCACGCGCAGAACCGTGCCGACGGGCGCGCCGACTTTTTCCACTTTCCCCGCTACGCCGCCGTCCACAACGAGACGCCCGCCTTCTTTGGCGGATTCAATCCGCGAGGTAATCGTCATGCGCGAGACCGATCCAATCGAGGCGAGGGCTTCGCCGCGGAATCCCAACGTGGAGATGCGAAACAAATCGGCGGACTGAGTCAACTTTGAGGTCGCATGACGCGCGGCGGCGAGTTCCAACTCAGCGGCGGGAATCCCGCACCCGTCGTCGGCGACTTCCACCAACGTCCGCCCCGCGTCGGCAATCGCAATCGAAATATTTTTCGCGCCCGCGTCCAGCGCGTTTTCGGTCAATTCTTTCACCACCGACGCGGGACGCTCGACGACTTCGCCCGCCGCAATTTGCGAGGAAACTTCAGAAGGTAAGAGACGAATTGTCATGCGGGTATTATAATCGCCCCATGCGCTTCACTACGATTTTCTTCGACCTCGACGACACGCTTTATTCGTATCACACGGGTTTATGGCAAGCCATCAAAGGGCGCATGAACGCTTACATGCGCGAGCGCTTGCATATTCCCGAACAAGATATTTCCAGCCTGCGCGAAAAATATTATTTGCAATACGGCACGACCACGCGCGGTTTGCAAAAACACCACGATATTAATATAGACGATTTTCTAGCTTACGTTCACGACGTCCCCCTTGAAGATTATCTTATTCCTGATTCTGCGCAACGCGCGATTATCGCTTCGCTTCCGACCCGTAATTGGATTTTCACCAACGCGGACGCGCGCCACGCTGACAGAGTCCTCGTCGCGCTCAACCTGCGCGACCTGTTTCCCAATATCGTGGACGTCAACGCCGTCGCGCCGTATTGCAAGCCCATGCCCGAATCGTTTCAGATTGCGATGCGGATTGCGGACGAAAGCGACCCGTCGCGGTGCGTGATGATTGACGACCTCAACCGCACTGCGCGCGCCGCGAAAGAAGCGGGCATGTTCAGCGTTTTATTCGGCGCAGAAAACGCCAACGGCGACGCGGACGCATGTCTTTCTGATTGGCGGAAACTCACAGGAATTTTAGAGGCGCAGTAAATGGAATTAAATAACTCGCCTGACGCGCCCTCACCCTAGCCGCTTCGCGTCCCGCAGGGAGAGGGGACTCCCTTCCCCTGCGGGGGAAGGGCTGGGGATGAGGGAGAGCTCTGCGTTTATTCAGCCCAAAAATTCAGCAAATATTAATCACCGACTGGTATCTTACAAAAGGCGACTGTCGCCTTCACTCAACACTGGAGACCTTATGAATAAAAACCTAAAATATATTTTTCTCGCGCTCATCGTCGTTGTCATCGCGCTGGGCGCATTCGCAGGCGGATTTGTCGCCGGTCATTTTGCGCCGCTCAAAATTCCTTGGCTGAACGCGCCTTCGACTGCCTCGCCAAACCAACAAGCGGCGACGCCGCCTGAATACCAAAATCTCTTCGCGCCGTTTTGGGAGGCGTGGAATCTCATCCACAAGAATTACGTTGACCAGCCCGTCGACGACGTCGCATTAATGCGCGGCGCGATTAATGGCATGATGAACGCGCTTGGCGACCAACATTCCTCGTATATGAATCCCGACGAATTGAAGCAAGCCAACGCCAGTCTCACAGACCGCGAGTACGGAGGCATTGGAGCGTTTGTGGACACGACTACCGAATACCTCACCGTGATCAGCGCCATGCCCGGCTCTCCCGCCGAACGCGCCGGGCTTTTACCGGGCGACCAAGTGATTGCGATCAACAACGAAGACATGACCGGCGTTTCCGCAGAAATTGCGCGCACAAAAGTCATTGGTCCCGCGAACACTGCCGTTCACTTAACCATCCTGCGCGCCGGCGAAAAGAAGCCGCTTGAATTCGACGTCATGCGCGAAAAAATTACGATGAAATCGTCCACAGGGAAAATGCTCGACAACAACATCGCCTACATTCAAATCACCACCTTTGGCGACAAAACCACGCCCGAATTGCTTGCCACGCTGACCGAGTTGATGGCGAAAAAACCGAAAGGCATTATCCTCGACTTGCGCAACAACGGCGGCGGATATTTGCAAACCGCCGTAGAAGTCGCCTCGCAATTTACCAGCGACGGAACGGCGCTTTATGAAGAATATGGAAATAAGACTCGCACGCCTTACGACCTCATGTCCGGCGGCATGGCGACGGATACGAAAATTCCAATGGTCGTGTTAATCAACGAAGGCTCGGCGTCCGCCTCGGAGATTGTCGCGGGCGCGTTGCAAGATCACGGACGCGCGAAGTTAGTCGGCATGGTCTCTTACGGCAAAGGCTCCGTGCAAAATTGGATTCCGCTCAGCGGCGATAACGGCGCAGCGCGCATCACCGTCGCCAAATGGCTGACCCCGAACGGGAAAACTATCCACAAAATCGGGCTGACTCCCGACGTGGTCGTGCATTTAACGGAAGCGGATTTCAAAGCGCGTCGCGACCCGCAACTGGACGCGGCGACGCAAACGTTGCTGGCGATTATCAACGAGAAGCCGTTGCCAACTTCCATGCCCACCTCCACCAAATCGCCCATCCACGCTCCCGCCACTCCCACGCCGACGCAAACTCCCGCGCCGTAATTGCCAAAGCGACAGGCGACGCTCAAGCGCCGGTCGCTTTTCTGCGATTCGCAAAAAAGTTGCGCTTCGTTCCCGAATATGCTACACTCACGCGCGAGGATAATCCACATGAACGCTCTGGTCAATTTTCTAAAACAAAGCGATATTTTCTACCAATTTACGCCAACCCAATTGGAGTTGGTGGCGAACCTTTGTCAAGAATCCACGTTTACCGAAGGTGAGATTATCTTTCAGGAAAACAGCGGAAGCAAAGAACTGTATGTCATCTCGCAAGGCGAAGTGGATATTGTCGTTCATCGCGGCGCGGAGAAAGAAACCGTTGTGGCGCGACTGCGCCGTGGGCAATCCTTTGGCGAGGTGGCGTTGGTGGACGAGGGTTTGCGCTCCGCCTCCGCGCGCGCCGCGCAAAAAGACTCTCGTCTGCTCATCATCAAGCGCGATAAATTGATTATGCTCTGCGAGACATACCCGCAGCTGGGTTATCGCTTGATGTACAACCTCGCCGCCGACTTGGCGATGAAAATCCGCAACACCGATTTGCGCATCCGCGAACAATTGTTATACAAGCCAACCGAAAAAATATCTGAATAACCCGTAAAAAGTAGATAGGGTCGCTTGACCGAAGGCAAAAATAGCCTTATGATTGCCGCCTGATATAAGAACGCATCTTACCCATAAGGAGGTGAGGCTGACATAGGAAAGCATTGTCCGCTGTTCGTTGTCCCCCGTGTATTTACGGGAATCCGATTTCACCTATATATTTTGGAGGAGTAAGAAAAATGAAAAACCGTTTGTTTGCTTTACTTTCAGTGTTGGTTCTCGCCAGCCTGGCGCTCGCCGCCTGCGGCGGAGCGAAACCCGCCGCTACGAAAGCGGCGCCTGCCGCATCAGCCGCGCCCGCCACGACCCAAGCCGCCGCTACTTCAGCGCCTGCGGCCGGCGGCGCTTGCGCCGACGCGCTTGGTTGCGTAACGATTGCGCCAACCGAACCCATCCACATCGCCTATTGGGGCGTTCTCTCCGGCGCGGATAGCACGCTTGGCGAAGACTCCAAGCGCGGCGTTGAAATTGCCATTGACGACAAGGGCGGCAAGCTTTTGAATCACAGCATCTCCTTAACCACCGAAGACGCTGGATGCACCCCCGAAGGCGGCGCCACTGCCGCAACCAAACTCGCCACCGACACCTCGCTCGTCGGCTTGATTGGTTCTTCCTGCTCCGATGAAACCGTCGGCGGCATCGCCACGCTCACCAAAGCTGGCTTGACCACCATCTCCCCGTCCAACACTCGCCCCGTCCTGACCAGCCCGGATCGCGGACCAGACTATGCCGGCTACTTACGCACCGCCCACAGCGACGCGTTCCAAGGTAAAGCTGTCGCCGAGTTCGCTTTCAACTTCCTCAAGGTCAAGAAAGCCGCCACCATTCACGACGGCTCCACTTACGCTCAAGCGCTTCAACAAGTCTTCGTGGACGAGTTCAAGAAACTCGGCGGAGAGGTTGTCGCTCAAGAAGCTGTCGCTAAAGACGCGACCGACATGAAGCCTGTTCTGACCACTATCGCCGCCGCTAAACCGGAATTCCTCTACTATCCGGTCTTCGCAGCCGTCGGCGGTTACGTCACCGCTCAAGTCCGCAGTGTCGCGGGGCTTGAAAAGGTTATCATTGCCGGCTCCGACGGCATCTTCACCGCCGAATTGCTCAAAGGCGGCGGCGCAAATTCTAAGGGCATGTATCTTTCTAGCCCCGACTTCAGCGCCTTCACCGGCGATTACGCCGGCTTCATTGCGAAGCATACCGCTAAATACGGCGGCTCGACGCTTTCCACCTTCCACGCTCACGCGTACGACGCCGCAAACATCATGTTTGCCGCTATCGAGAAAGTCGCCGTTGTCGGCGCGGATGGCACGATTACTATTGGACGTCAGGCTTTGCGCGACGCCATTTTTGCCACCAAGGACTTCAAGGGCATTACTGGCACACTCTCTTGTTCAGCCTCGGGCGACTGTGGCGCTCCCGTTATTGCGGTCTACCAGATCATGAACTCTGACCCCGCATCATGGAACCCAGCGGATAAAGCCAACCCGAATCCAAAGAAAGTTTATCCGTAAGTCTGTAAACTAGCAACATCAGTAATCATGGCGGGGTCGGCGTCGCCGACCCCGCCATGAACACCTCTACCAATTTTGAAGGAGGCAGTTCATGCGCACAAGTTTTGGCGAACGACTTACAGATTGGGCGGTCAGCGGTTTCTTGTGGGGGTTCCGTATATTAATTATTTTAGTGGTTGTATTAGGCACAATTTTGACAATCCGCGCCGGGAAATATACCAGCGAACAGTGGATTGACTTCGTTGTATTTGGAATTTCACAGGGAAGCATTTACGCTTTAATCGCGTTGGGGTATACGATGGTTTACGGCATCCTGCGCATGATCAATTTCGCTCACGGCGAGATTTTTATGAGCGGGGCATTCAGCGGCTATTTTATGGCGACTTGGTTGACCAACGCCGGTTTTATGGATCAATATCCCGCGTTAGGCTTAATCGCCGCAATCCTATTTGCTATGCTGATTTCCACCTCCATTGCCTTATTGGTCGAACGCATCGCCTATCGTCCCTTGCGCGGGGCGCAACGGCTCGTGCCTTTGATTAGCGCGATTGGGGCTTCTTTTTTCCTACAATATACGTTTCGCGGTTTTTTTGGACCTGGCGTTTACGCCTACCCCAGCATGCAAGCTTTAGACGGCGAGTGGATGTTTTTTGGCGTTGGGGTGCTTAAGGTTCAAATTATTGTCACGATTGCCGCGCTCGTGATGATGGGCATTTTATACACCGTCGTCATGTTCACGAAAATCGGCAAAGCCATGCGCGCCGTTTCCGAAAATAAAGACGTCGCCGCGCTGATGGGCATTGACGTCAATCGCATCATTGTCGCCACGTTTGCGTTGGGCGCGGCGATGGCGGGCGCGGCGGGGGTCTTGTACGCGCTCACTTACCGTCAGGTAAACTTTTTTACCGGTTTCACTCCGGGCATTAAGGCGTTTACCGCCGCCGTATTAGGAGGAATTGGCAACATCCCCGGCGCAATGGTCGGCGGACTTGTGCTTGGAATTATTGAATCGGTCGGTCCCGCCCTTTTTCTCGATAGCATTGGCATCCCGCGTCCCTATCAACTCAAAGACGCCATCGCTTACATCATGCTGGTTATGATTTTGCTCTTCCGCCCGTCCGGCATTTTAGGCGAGCGCGTTTCCAAAAAGGCATAGCAAGGTGAATTTGATGATAAAAAAAGAAAATTTCATCTGGGTCGCGATGCGCATTGGCTTGCTGGGCGGCGCAATTGGAATCTATCTTTGTCTGATCGGCATGGTGGAAATATTTAGCAAACGCGACGTCGTTGAAGGCGTCATCACGCTGGGCGATTTTGTTCTTCTGGCTACGGCGGTTGTGACGGGTTTAATTGCCGCGCGCGCGACGGAAAATCTTCTCGAACAAAACAAGCCGAGCAACAATCTAATCGCCGGCATACTTGCCGGGGCTGTCGCTGGAGCCATAATCGCCGTATTTATGTGGCTTAGTTCTCAGATCAACATGCGTAGCGTATTTCTCAACGCTTCGCCCGCGCTGTTTATTCTTCTCGCGCGCGGAATGACGAATAGCGCGTGGTTATTTCCTGCGTTGGGCGCCGCCGCAGGTTTGGCGGGAGCGGCTTTGTTCATTCTGCCGACAAACCTGCGTAGCCCGCTAACGCGCGCCATTCTTTTCTCGTTTTTCATGGCGCTGTTTTCAGGCCTCTTCCGCATCATCCTGATTAATCAAAAAGGCAGCGTTGAAAAATTAGCCAAATACCTTTTTGGACAAACTGGGCTGACTATCAGCGGCGCAATTATTTTCTTCGTCGCTGTAATTGTCATTTCTATGCTCTGGTCGGCTCAATCTGAAAATCTTAAAGACGGTTTCGGGCGGATTCCTAAAAAAGGTCAAACCGCTTTGCGAGCGGCTTTATTTATTTTGCTGGCATACATCGCGCTCATCTTGCCTCAAGTCTCGGGACCGTTCATCGCGCAGGTTGTCGTCATTGTCAGCCTATACGCTTTGATGGGATTAGGGCTCAACATCACGCTTGGGTTTGCGGGCTTGCTTGACCTGGGCTTCGTCGCCTTCTTCGCAGTCGGCGCATATACGGTCGGATTGCTGACGTCTTATGGAATATTTGGATTGCAACATATTTCATTTTGGCTTGCCGTGCCAATCGCTGTTTTAGTCTCTATGATGTTTGGCGCGTTTCTTGGATTACCCGTGTTAGGCGTGCGCGGAGATTATCTGGCAATCGCTACGCTTGGCTTTGGAGAAATTGTGCGCCTGCTGGCTGGCTCAGATTTTCTCGCTCCGGTATTCGGCGGACCGCAAGGCATCATCGGTATTCAGAAACCTTGCTTGGGAATGCTGGGAGACTTTGTTAAAGTGGACGTGCCGCGCATCTGCAACGGTTTTGAGTTTGGCGGTCCGAAAGAAATTTACTACCTTGCCGTCGCCAGCGCAATCGTGATCGGTTTTGTCGCGTGGCGTTTGCAAGGCTCTCGGCTGGGGCGCGCATGGATGGCGATCCGCGAAGATGAAGACGTCGCGGAGGCGCTGGGCATTAACCTCATTCAAACCAAACTGCTGGCATACATGCTTGGCGCGGCGTTTGCCGGCTTGGGCGGCGCAATTTTCACCGTGTTAGTCGGCTCCATTTTTGCGACCAGTATGCAATTGATTGTTTCCATCAACGTCGTCGCGCTCATCATTGTCGGCGGAATGGGCAGCATTCCCGGAGTCATCGTCGGCGCCATCGCCTTGATCGGCTTGCCCGAGCTTTTGCGGGAAGTTTCCGAATTTCGTTTTCTCTTCTACGGCATAGCCTTGATTATGATGATGCTCGCCAAGCCGGAAGGTTTATGGCCCTCGCACACCATTCTGCGAGAATTGCGTCCCGACGTCGTTGCTGCAAAGACAAAGGCTTAAAGAGGGCGCAATGGCTATTATCTTAACCGCAAAAAAAGTCGTCAAGCGCTTCGGCGGCTTGGTCGCCGTCAATTCAGTGGATTTTGACATCCCGGAAAAATCCATCGTCAGCATCATCGGTCCAAACGGCGCGGGCAAAACCACGTTTTTTAATTGCATCACTGGCTTTGGGAAAATTGACGAAGGTGAAATCGCTTTTGAAGGAACGCCCATCCATCGTCTGCGCCCCGACCAGATTACGCGACTTGGAATCTCGCGCACCTATCAAAACATTCGCTTGTTTCCCGATATGTCCGCTTTGGAAAATATTCTCGTTGGTCAGCATCTGTTTTTGAAATCCAGTTGGATAAGCGCAGTGCTGAATACTCCCAAAGTTCGCGCGGAAGAAAACATGGCTCTTGACGAAGCCCAAAGATTGCTCGACTTCGTTGACCTCAAAGGTAAAGGCGATATGCTGGCGCGCAACCTGCCTTACGGCGCGCAACGGCGGCTTGAAATTGCGCGCGCTTTGGCGACCAAACCTAAATTGCTTTTGCTGGACGAACCCTCGGCGGGCATGAATCCGCGCGAGACCGAAGACTTGACGGCGTTCATCCATCGCTTGCGCGACGAACTGGGCGTCGCCATTCTGCTGATTGAACATCACATGCGCGTCGTGATGGGCATCTCCGAGCGCATCACCGTGCTGGATTACGGTGAAAAAATCGCCGAAGGCACGCCTTCGGAAATCCAAAGCGATCCGCGCGTCATTGAAGCGTACTTGGGGCGCGGCGCGGCGACCGCAGGCATGTCCAACGCCCATGAGCGTTTTGGCAAATCTAAATCAGAATCACGGTAGATAAACGATGTCCATACTCACCATTGATAACATCCATACCTACTACGGCGCCATTCACGCCCTGCGCGGCGTTTCCATCAGCATTGAGCAGGGCGAAATTGTGACCCTCATCGGCGGCAATGGCGCGGGAAAGACCACCACCCTGCGCACCATTTCAGGCTTGCTGAAACCGCGCGAGGGTAGCATCCGCCTCAACGGCGAAGACTTGCTCAAATATCAAGCGCATGAAATCGTCTACAAAGGCGTCTCCATGGTTCCCGAAGGGCGCGGCGTGTTCGCTCGTCTGACCGTGTTGGAAAACCTTGAAATGGGCGCGTTCAGCCGCAACAGCAAAGACGAGTTAAATCAAAACCTTGAAAGAGTGTTTACGCTTTTTCCGCGTCTGAAAGAACGCCGCACGCAGGTAGCAGGCACGCTCTCCGGCGGCGAACAGCAAATGCTTGCCACCGGGCGCGCATTGATGGCAAACCCAACCATTCTGCTCATGGATGAACCCTCGATGGGACTCGCTCCCGTTTTGGTGGAATTGATTTTCGACACCATCCAGCAAATCAACAAAAGCGGCACGACGATTATGCTGGTCGAACAAAACGCCTTGATGGCGCTGACCATCGCGCATCGCGGCTACGTTTTGCAAAACGGCGAAATTGTGATCAGCGACACGGCTGAGAATTTGAAGAAAAATCCAACGGTGCAGAAAGCCTATCTTGGCATGGAGTAAAAAAAGAACGAATTAGAATCAAGCGCAGAGGGCACTCCCTACCTTCTGCGCTTTTTAGATTAACAAACGCGCCCTCACCCTCACCCTCTCCCGCAGGGAGAGGGGATTAACTCCCTTCCCCCTGCGGGGGAAGGGCTGGGGATGAGGGAGAGTTCTGGAGACAACATGCTGATCTTGAACGCTGATGAAGTTCGCAAAGTTTTACCGATGAAAGCCGCCATCGAAGCGATGAAGCGGGCTTACGCTGCGCTCTCGGACGGCAAAGCGGAAGTTCCGTTACGCGGGCGTATGTCCGTTCCGCCGCACAACGGCTTGACTTTATTTATGCCCGCTTTTGTGGACGATGAAAAAAGTCAGGCGCTTGCCGTGAAAATCGTTTCTCTGTTCCCGAATAATTTACAACGCAACCTGCCTTTAATTTTCGCCGCTGTGTTGGTCTTGGAATCTGACACGGGAAAACTAATCGCTTTGTTGGAAGGCGGCGCGTTGACCGCCATTCGCACCGGCGCGGGGAGCGGTTTGGCGATAGATTTGCTCGCGCGCGCGGACAGTCGCGTCGTTGCAATTTTCGGCGCGGGCGCGCAGGGGCGCACTCAACTGGAAGCCGCGTGCGCGGTTCGACAAATTGAACGGGCTTGGATTTACGATAAAAATCAAACCCGCGCCGAAGCCTTTGTCGCTGAAATGGCGGGAAAGGGCGACATTCCAAAAGACGTCCGCGTTGCGACGACTTCCGCCGAAGCGCTTCAAGACGCCGATATTATTTGCGCCGCGACAACTTCCACGACCCCTGTGTTTGACGACGCAAAACTCAAACGCGGCGTTCACATCAGCGCGATTGGTTCGTACACGCCTGAGATGCAAGAGATACCCGCCGAGACGGTTTGCCGCGCGCGCATCGTGGTTGACTCGCGTTCTGCAACGCTGGCAGAGACGGGCGACTTGGTTATTCCCATTCAAGCGGGAATGCTTCGCGTCGAAGACGTGGACGTTGAACTCGGCGAAATTGTTTTGGGAAGAAAAAAGGGCAGACAATCGCCTGATGAAATTACGTTTTTTAAATCCGTCGGCGTGGCGGTTCAAGACGCTATGGCGGCGCAAGTCGCGCTGGAAAACGCAAAAAAAATGGGACTTGGGCAAACCATCGTCTGGTAAAGGAGTCGGCATGAATCTACCAACCACAGCGGACGTTGTTATCATCGGCGGCGGCGTGATGGGCGCCAGCGCGGCGTATCATCTCGCGCTACGCGGCATGAAAAATATCGTTCTGCTTGAAAAAGAAAATTTCTTCGGGCAAGGCGCGACGGGCAGGTGCGCAGGCGGCGTTCGCTATCAGTTCGCCACAGAAATTAATATCCGCTTGTCGCTTGCCAGCCTGCCCATGTTGGAAAGATTCAAAGATGAAATTGGACAAGAAATAAATTATAGAAAATGCGGCTATCTCTTTGCGTTGACAAACGAAAAAGACGTCGCGGCTTTTCGGCGCAATGTCGCGCTTCAACATAAACTTGGCGTAAACACGGAATGGCTCGACGGCGACGAAGTCCGCAGGCGCTTGCCGTTGATGAAATTTGACGACGCCATCGCGGGGACGTTCAACCCGCAAGACGGGCTGGTTGACCCGAACAGCGTGGTGATGGGCTACATTGGCGCGGCGCAAAAAATGGGCGTAAAAGCTATCACAGGCGCGGAGGTCATTGGAGTCACATTGAGCGGAGATAATATCGAGGAAGCGCTGACAACATTGGGGGCGATCAAGACGCGAAGGATATTAAACGCGGCGGGCCCGTGGGCGAGTCAAATTGGTCAAATGGCGGGAGTCCGTCTTCCGATTGTTCCCATTCGCAGACAGATGTTTACGACGAATCCGCTCAAAGAAATTCCCGCCGATTTTCCATTTGTCATTGATTTCGCGCAGTCGCTTTATTTTCACCGCGAAGGCGAAGGGCTTTTAGTTGGCATGAGCAACGCCGACGAGCGCGAAGGCTACAATCAAAACGTGGACGAGGATTTTGAAATTGTCAATTTAGAAGCCGCGATTGAGCGGATGCCGTTGATGGAAACCGCGCAACGCGCCGCGCATTGGGCGGGCTTGTACGAGGTCACGCCCGACGCGCATCCGATTTTTGGCGGAACAAACGCAAACGGCTTTTATGTTTGCGCGGGTTTTTCGGGGCATGGGTTTATGCACGGTCCCATCGCGGGCAAGTTAATGGCGGAATATATTTTGGACGGAAAATTTTCAAGCGTGGACGTTTCTATGCTTGACCTGAAACGCTTTGAGGAAGGGCGTTTGATGCAAGAGTACAATGTAGTTTAGAAATTCAGCCAAACTAGCGCGAGTTCCGCTAGTTTACTAGCGGAATTCGCGCTGTTTCCGCTGGTTAGCGTGGTATACTGCCCGCATGTACATCCCTCGCCTGATAACCGACCAGATAAAAAACCGCATCCTGAACTCCTCTAAAGTCGTCATTGTTTACGGAGCGCGACAGGTTGGGAAAACCACCCTGCTCAATCGCATCGTGGACGAATTGCCGTTGAAAACCCTGCGGATAGACGCGGAAGACGCCAGCTATACCGAAGCGTTATCCAGCAAAAATACGCAACGCCTGAAGTCGCTTGTCGCGGGATATGAGTTGGTCGTCATTGACGAAGCGCAACAAATCCCCGAAATTGGAACGACCCTCAAACTCATGCACGACCATATTCAGGATGTGAAAGTCGTCGCTACGGGGTCGTCGTCTTTTGACCTGTCCAGCAAAGTCGCGGAGCCGCTAACGGGCAGACATTTTTCTTTCACGCTTTATCCCATCTCATGCGGAGAACTTGCAACGCAACATAACGCCTTTGAACTCGACCAGCGCGTGGACGACCTGCTCGTTTACGGTTCGTATCCCGAGATTCTTTCCGTGCAGTCGCTGGATGAAAAAAGAGAATATCTCAATCAGTTGGCTTCTTCCTATTTGTTTCGGGACGTCTTGCAAGTCGCGCAAATTCGCAACTCGTTGAAACTCACGCAACTTATAAAACTTCTTGCGTATCAAATCGGAAGTCAAGTTTCGTTGAGCGAATTGGGAACGCGCCTCGATATGAGCAAAGACACCGTCGCGCGATACATTGACCTGCTGGAAAAATCATTCGTCGTTTTTCGTTTGAGCGGATTAAGCAGAAACATGCGCAACGAAGTAACGCGCATGGATAAAATCTACTTTTACGATTTGGGCGTCCGCAACAGCGTGATTGACGCGCTCAAGCCGATTCATGACCGCAACGACGCGGGGCAGTTGTGGGAAAATTTCATCATCAGCGAACGCGTTAAACATAACGCCTACCAAAACAATCCAACGTCCCATTACTTTTGGCGATTAACAACGGGAGCGGAGATAGATTTTGTGGAAGAAAAAGACGGCAAATTTAACGCCTACGAAATCAAGTTGCGCGAAAAACAAGTCAAGCCGCCCGCTAGTTGGTTGGACGGTTATCCCGATAGCGAGTTTGCAACCATAAACCGCGAAAATTATCTTTCGTTTATTTCCTGATTTACACTCGCGCCCTCGCCCTAGCCGCTTCGCGTCCCGTAGGGAGAGGGCGAGGACTCCCTTCCCCCTTTGGGGGAAGGGTTGGGGATGAGGGCGCGTCTTGCGTAAGTCCTATTGATTCAAGAGTACAATCTGACTTATGACCTCGGCTGAAATCATCGCCATCGGAACAGAAATCCTGCTCGGTGAAATCGTAGACACCAACACGCGCTACCTTGCCCGCGTTTTGCGCGGATTGGGCGTGAACTTGCATCGCACTACAACCATCGGCGACAACGTCGAGCGCATCGCGGAAGCGATTCAAAATTCCATGCAACGCGCCGATATTGTCATCACCACCGGCGGGCTGGGTCCCACAGTGGACGACCCCACGCGCGAAGCCGTCGCCAAAGCCGTCGGCGTTGAAACTGAATTCCGCGAAGATTTATGGCTTCAGGTTGTCGCGATAATCGAGCGTTATGGGCGTCGCGCAATTTCTGAAAATCAAAAACGGCAAGCGTATGTCCCCAAAGGCGCGATTGGACTTCCCAACCCCGTCGGCACCGCGCCATGTTTTATCGTTGAGAACCCTCTCCCTTCGGGAGAGGGCAGGGTGAGGGCAATCATCTCCCTTCCCGGCGTCCCCGCCGAAATGGAACACGTCCTGCATGAGTCCGTCGTTCCGTATCTTCAAAAAAAATTCAACCTGAATGAAATTATCAAAGTCCGCGTTTTGCATTGCGCCGGTCTCGGCGAAGGCATGATTGACGAAAAAATCGCCGACCTTGAAACGCTCGCCAATCCCACTGTGGGACTCGCCGCGCACACGGGCGTCGTGGACGTTCGCATCGCCGCGAAGGCGCAAAGCGAAAACGAAGCGGACGCGCTGATTGCCGAAATTGAGGCGCAAGTCCGCGAGAGACTCGGCGCGGTTGTCTTTGGCGTCGACGAAGATAAGCTCGAAGAAGTTACGCTGGATTTGATTGCCAAACGCGGCTGGACTCTCATCGCGCTTGAATCCGACCTCGACGGGAATCTAGCGCGAAAAATTCCGCGCGTCGAACTACGCTCTGGGTTGAATCCTGTTGCTCTGATGGAATCTCTGCGCGAGGCGCGTTCCGCCGCGCGCGCGGAACTTGCTCTCGGCGTCGCGCTCTATCCCGCAGACCGCGCCGCTGAAATGGCGCTCATCACCCCGCGCGGCGAAAAAACTCAGCGCATTACTTACGGCGGCTCGCCGAAAAGCCTGCCGCTTTGGGCGACGAACCTCGCGCTCAATTGGTTGCGCATGACCGTCGCGGAGATGGATTAATGCCCGCCAAGCGCCGTCAAGTTGATTCTATTTTAGAGGCGATGGCATGGATGTTAAACACCGCAGGCTTAGGCGGGATTGCGTTGGTGGTCGTTGCGTACTTTGCGTTGCGCCCCGTCTTCGCCGCGCCGCAGGATCAACCCGTTTACGCCGCCACGTTCCCCGCCACATACACGCCCGACCCCGCTTCTTTTTATTTGCCGACCATTACGCCTAATCCGCATTCCACGTTGATTGTCGCGCAAACGCCCACGCCCTTTACGCTTGGCGACGGAAAACGCCCGTTAGTCGTCGGTTATTCCGTTTCAGGCAGACCGATTGAAGCGTACGCGTTTGGAAACGGACAACACTCTCGCATGATGATTGCGGGGATTCACGGCGGCTACGAATGGAACACCATCGCGCTGGCGGATGAATTAATTAAGCATATTTATAAAAATCCTGAAATTATTCCCAAAGACACGACGCTTTATATTTTGCGCAACATGAACCCCGACGGAGACGCGCGCGATCACGGCATTGACGGGCGCGTCAACGATCACGGCGTAGACCTGAATCGCAACTTTCCCACCAACTGGTCTGCGACTTGGGAGCGCAACGGTTGTTGGGATAACGCGCCCACCACCGGCGGAACAGGTCCCGGCTCCGAACCTGAAACGAAAGTTGTGATGAGTTTTTTGAGAATGCGCAACATCGAAACGCTCATCAGCTATCACAGCGCCGCGCTCGGCGTTTTCCCCGGCGGCGAACCTTGGGAGAAAAATTCAACTCAATTTGCAAAAGCGCTTGCCAAAGCGACGGGCTATCCCTTCCCGCCGATTGACACCGGTTGCGTTTACACGGGTACGCTCGCCGATTACGCCGTTGAACTCGGCTCTGTCGCCGTGGACATGGAACTTTCCACGCACAAATATACCGACTTCAACGAGAACCTGAAAGCGTTGGCTGTTTTGTTGAGCTGGGGAAAGTGACGCAATGCGCGCTGGCGCAATAAACAAAAACGCTCCTGATTTTAAGATCTCCAATAATGAACAACCTTCGCCTTGCCTTTTCCCAGCGTTTCCCCGCCTTCGCCTCGCGCGACTTCGCCATTTTTTTATCGGGACATTTGCTCTCGCTCATCGGCTCGTCCATGCAAAATACAGCCCTGCCTTTGCTGGCGTATCGCTTAAGTGGGCGACCTTTTGATTTAGGGTTGATTGGTTTTGCGAGTTCGTTGCCCACTTTTTTTTTCGCCTTGCCCGGCGGCGTATTGATTGAGCGCGTGGATAAACGCAAAGCCTTGATCTTCCTGCAAATCGTGATGATGTTGGATACGTTTGCGCTTGCCTTGCTTGCCTTCAGCGGGTTGATTCAAGTTTGGCATATCGTGGCGGCGTCCCTGATTTTTGGAATCGCGGTCGCGTTTGAAATTACGGCGCGCCAAGCCATGCTGATTGAATTGGTCGGGCGCGCGGCTTTGCCCAACGCCATCGCGTTGCAAGCCACCGCGTTTAATCTCGCGCGCGTGTTAGGACCCGCCCTCGCCGTTCCAATGCTTTTGTTATTTTCAAAAAACGGGGAGGGCTGGATCGTTTTTCTCAACGGCGTTAGTTTCATTGCGATTATCGTCGGTTTGTTTTTTGTGCGAACGCGTTACAAAACGCTTGTCAAGGCGCGCGCGCCTTCCATGCTGGACGACTTCCGCGAGGGCGCGCAGTACCTCGTCAATCATTCTTCGGTGGGAATGTTGGTCGTCATTGCCGCGACGTTGGGCATGTTCGCCTTTCCGATTATTTTGCAATTCCCCGTTGTTTCAACCGACCTGCTTGGTCAAATCGGCGATACCAAAAACAGCGTAGATACGCGGAACGGGATGCTTTATATCGCGCAGGGCGTCGGCGCGCTGATTGCGGCTTTTTCCATCGCGGTCAATAACGCGGCGCGGATTCGCGGGCTTCGTCTCGTTTTGGGCGAAGCGGCTTTCGTGCTGGGCATAATCGCGCTTCCTTTTTCGCGTTCTTTGCCGCTGACTATGCTGATCATCGCGTTGATGGGTTGGGGTTCGGTGACGCAACTCGCCACGATGAACACGTTGCTTCAATTGCAAGTCCCCGACGCTTTGCGCGGGCGCGTCTTTAGCATTTATCTCTGGGCGTTGCAAGGCGTTGCGCCGTTTGGCAGTTTGCTCGTCGGTTGGATGACGCAGGCGCTCGGTCTTTCCGCAACCGCGATAATTTGCGGGTTGGTTGCGTTCGTCGTGATTGGCGGGATTCAGATATTTAATCCGAAAATAAGACATTCTATAACTTAACAGCTCACCTTACGCAGTTTGGCGGTGTCGCCCTGAGCGGAGCGAAGGGTCTCCGAGACAATCGTAGAGGTTCTTCGCTTCGCTCAGAACGACCCTGCGTAAGGTGAGTTAACAGGACTTGCGCTCAGTCAGCGTTAGAGAACGCTGACTACGCTAGAAATATTTTTTAGAAACAAGCGAAAGTCCTGCTTAAACTCAAGTTGTCGTCTCGTCCAAGTTTCGCCGTGGGCGGCAACTTGGCGTAAGCGAAGCGTTTGACGCGCCGCTTTTGCCCATGTTATGATGAAGCTATGCAAAACAATTTTACGGAAGACGTTCCGCCGCCGCCTGTTGAAGCCAACGAGAACAAAACGCAAACGTCCGAAACGCCCGGCGCTTCTCCGCCGCGGCAAAATTTAATCGCGCGGTGGATGAACGTTCTGGCGCAGATGGGATTGGGCGAATCGCTTTTGCGCGTTGGCGCGAACCTGTTTTCCATCATTGCGCTGGCGATTGTGGTCGTCCTCGTTCAAGCGTTTTATCGGTATGCGCCGAATCGCTTTTCGGAAAACGGCGGACAAAACTCAGAGCTGACAACGCCCGTCGCGGCGAACATCAACTCGATGCCCGCGCTGGACGCCCCCATCCTTTTTGGAGTCGCGCGCGCGGCGCAAATTCACACCAATATTCCATCACGTCCGCGCGATGAAATTATCAAGTACGTTGTGCAAGACGGCGACACCGTTTTTGGCATTGCGCAAAAATACGGGTTGCAACCTAAGACAATTTTTGCGGCGAATTACGCCGTTTTGCAAGACGACCCGCATAATCTCTTGCCCAAACAAGAACTGAAGATACTTCCAGTGGACGGCGTATATTGGGAATGGTTGGGGGGCACGTCCTTTGGCAATTGGGCGGCGTATTTTAAAGTTAAGCCGGAAGATATCATTAACTTTCCCGCCAACCGCATCGACGCCGCTTCGATTGGCGATTACGCCAACGCAAACATCAAGCAAGGGACGTGGTTGATCATTCCGAACGGCGAGTATCAATATCATTCGCCGGGGCAGGTGCCGTTGGGCATCACGCGCAACAACCCGGCTTCCGCGCAAGTAGGCGGCGCCGGCACTTGCCCGCCTGTGAATGGCGGCGCGATTGGCACAGGCGTATTTGTTTTTCCAACCGTTAAACATGTTCTATCCGGTTTTGATTATTCCACTAAAACCAATCACATGGGCATTGATTTAGCGGGCAATTTGGGCGACAGCGTTTTTGCCGCCGACGGCGGCGTGATTGTGTACGCCGGTCCGAATAGTTACGGTTATGGCACGATGATTATGGTTGACCACGGCACCGGCTTTCAGTCTTTATACGCTCACTTGAGTCAGATCTTTGTCAATTGCGGGGAGAGCGTCAATCAAGGGCAGACCATTGGCGCAGTCGGCAGCACTGGTCACTCAAGCGGACCGCATTTGCATTTTGAAGTTCGGACGTCAAGCACAGTGATTGATCCATGGAATGTATTGCCGCCGCCGTAAATCCTTGTCAAAGCCTAAAGCCTATACTATAATCTCAATCGTTAATTGGGCGCGTAGCTCAGCTGGTTAGAGCGCATGTATCACACACATGAGGTCGGGAGTTCGAGCCTCTCCGCGCCCACAAAAAAACGCCTCGTAAGAGGCGTTTTTTTGATTCTCATTGCGGCAGGTCAAATAGATTGAGCGATTTGGTAAATATTCCGATAGCCGGCGCAAATCATCGTGACCAGATCCCGAATAATTTCTTTGGCTTCGCTGGGCGCGCTGGCGGGGTCGGGAATATTGTACGCAAAGCCTTCCATGATTTGAGCGAGCAGGTATATTTTTTTCCTTACGAATGGGAACTCCGCTTGGATGGATTCTTTATGTCCTTCTTCCATCACCAGAATCAAGTCGGCTTCTTCAAGCATTTCGCGGTTCACCATGCGCGTTATATGCTCGTCAATATTCAAGCCGTAAGAGCGCGCCAGTTCGATGGCGTTGTCGGGCGCGCGTCTTCCTTCAACAGTCCAGGTGCCGGCGCTGCTTACCTTCCATTGCTCCGCCTGACCGTCGAGAAGCGTCTGGGTTCGGAACGTTTCCGCGGCGATGGGCGAACGATACATATTGCCCGTGCAAACAAATAACGCTGAAGGCATAATTTTTCTCTCTTTCGTTGTTTTTTTCAAGACGCGTTAATTTCTTAATTCCGCGTTCGCTTCTTCCATCTGATCGTCGTACCAATAAACCAGCTGCTGTTTCTGAATGATATAGCTGGGTTCTTCGCTTGGGCGGAACTCGCTGTTGTTTTGTTTTTTGGGTTTGGTAATCACATTGCGCGACGCGGGAACATCCTTGAGCGGAGCGTACACCTCGACTCGCCGTTGCGGTTGAACGCCAACATAAAACGGTTTACGCTCCTCTTCGTTTTGTTGCGCAACATAAAATTCCATAGGGCGCTCTGTCGCTTTCGGCAAACGACTTGCCGCCGGTTGCGGATTGGCGGGCAATTGCGGTTGCGCTTCTTCTTCCGGTTGATAATAATATTCGCCGCGTTTGTTCAAATAATAGTAATGATGATACCCGCCATAGTAATAGCTGCCGCGCGGAATCTTGTTCAAAACAACGCCCAGCGCGCGCGCGTTCACGCGCCCCAATTGTTCCATCATGGCGTACGCGGCGCCGGCGTGCGTATACCCAGGCTGAACGACAACTAGGACGCCGTCGGTCTTTGTGGCAAGCACTTGGTAATCAGCCACGATGGAAGGCGGGCTGTCCATAATTATGACGTCCACCAATTTGCTCGCTTCTTGCAAAATATAATCCATCTTGGCGGAGGCGAGCAATTCGGTTGGATTCGGCGGCAGGCTTCCGCTGGTGAGGATGAACACGTTCTCCATGCCTTCTACGGCGCGTATTGCCGCGCCGACGGTCATGTTGCCGCGAAACAGGGAACTCAACCCGACGCGGTTGGATACGCCAAAGACCGAATGAATTCGTGGGCGGCGCATGTCGGCGTCGATTAATAGCACACGTTTGCCTCCCTGCGCGATGATCGCCGCGAGGTTGGTCGCAATCGTGGTCTTGCCTTCGCTGGGTCCCGAGCTGGTAATTAGAATCTTCGTGAGCGTTTGATCTATATTTGTGAATTCTAAATTTGTGCGCAACGAACGAAACGCCTCTGAAACCGGCGAGCGTGGATGATTCAATACGTGCATGTCTATGACCGCGCTTGCCTCCATCTCCATATCGCCAATGTAGCCGATGACGGGCATTTTCAAAATCCGCTCGACGTCTTCCGGCGTACGGATCGTGTCGTCTATGTATTCAATGAGGAAAGCGACGCCGCCCATCAGCAACAACCCAATGGCGGCTGCCAACCCTGTGTTGAGCGCCGGTTTGGGGCGCACGGGATTTGCCGGCGCGATGGCGGCTTCAATCTGTACGACGTTGGGGGTGTTTTGCAACCGCGCCAAGCGGATGGATTCAAGATTGTTTAATAAATTGATGTATATTTGTTGGTACAGTTGAAGCGTGGTTTGCAGTTGCGCTAGTTTGGTCGTCGTGTCGCCCGAACTGACGGGTTTGCCCAGCACAACCAGATTGGTGTAAGTTTGTTGATAGAGTTCCAGCATGGGTTGAATCTGATTTAAGCGCGCTTCTTTTTCAGAAAGCAGGAGTTGTTGTTCGTTGGTTTTGGGCGGCGTGAGGGATTGGACGTCGCTTTGCAACTGCGTCACTTCCGTTTGCAAGGCGGCGATTTGCGTTTCTACTTGTTTTTGTTGTTGCGCCACCGTCTCCGCGGACATAGATTCAATTTCCGTTCCCATGAGCGCGATTTGATCTTTGACTTGCGTGATTTGCGCTTGAATATTTTGTTCGGTGGAGGCGTAGCGCCCGGATTGAATCATCTCGTTTTGGTCAATCAGGACGCGCACGAGAATGTTGGCGACGTCTGAGGCGTGTTGCGGATTCTCGTCTTCCACCGTTAATTGAATCGCCTGCGTATCGCCGATTTGCTGCACCGCCACTTGGCTGGGGTTGACCGAGGTTCCAAGTTTTACGGAAGCTCTTTCCAACACGGGGCGCGTGGTCAATAACTGAATATAAGTTTGAACTAACTGCTGGTCGCTGAGGTAGGTGTAATCGGTGGTTTTTTCCTGCGGAGCGCGCATGACCAAAATTCGCGTCGCAGATTGGTAAACGGGCGTTTGCAAGATGCTACTGACCGCGCCAACCAGCGCGCCCAGTATAAAACCAGTCGTTAAAAGCCACGCCCAGCGGCGAAACATGGAGAGATAATTTTTCAGTTCCATAATTGTCCTCTTTGATAGAACCGAGTTTACCGCGCTTCATTTGGACGCTTGGGTTTTGCATTGTAGTTATAATGATTTAGCGGGGGCGTTTATTTTTGACATTTGATTTGCGCCGATTGATTATATTGAACGTAACAGACGCCTCGATCGGGGTTGGAGGCGATTACCGCCGCTGGGAATGGAAAAAAATCGGGCAAAATTAAGTCGGGATAATTTTTTCGCAAAGCGTCCTGATACCAGGGATGGGTGAGTAAGTCTGGCGCGATCACGACGAGGTCAGGGCGTTGGCGCAAGGCGTAATGAAAATACCACAGCGCAAACGTCGCTTGGTCGCCTTTCGTAAACACAAGCGCGCGCGCTGGCGCCTGAGCGAATACCTCTTTTCCAAAGCGCTCTGCGCGCAAATCGCGCGAGGCGTCCGCTTGAGTCCAATGATTTCCGGCTTGGATAAAAATGGACAGGCTAAAAAGCAAGCCGACGGCGAAGCCAATTTTGGGAAAGCGTTGGCTGACTGCGTTCATCAGCCCACTTATTCCAATTCCAATCCAGATGGCGAAACACAGGAAGGCTGGGATTAGGTGCAAAAATGAATCGTCGGCGGCGTATTTGACGGCAAAGGCTGAAAACGAAACGACAGTCCAAATTGTATGTCGGTAGAGGCGGGAAGGTTTGTAAAAAACGACCAAGCCGACTAAGCCAATCACCAGACCGATGAAGCCAAACTGCTCCAGCAATAGCGAGGCGGAAGCCTGAACGCGTTCCCAGACAGACGAAGGCGGCAACGCGAAGAGCTGATCCTGATATAGTTTTCCTGAAACCAACCATCCAAAATTGTTTAACGTAACAGGGTTGCCCCAGTTGACAGGCGGTTGCGATAGGGCGCGGAGCGGCAGAGTGAGGTACGCCAGCAATCCGACTGCCAGCCATGCCAATCGCCGCAGTAGAGAACGACTCCAGCTTTCGCGGAGAAGCGTCGAGGGGAGCAGGATGGGCAGAAGCAGGATGGTTGTCACATGGTTGCCCATGGCTAGACCAAAGGTTAGCCCCAAGAGACTGTCTTGATTTTTGCGCGAAAAATACGGATGCGCATAATCTGCGGATAAAAAGAGGAGGCTGGCGACAAATAAAGCGTGCAAGGCGTATACTTCAGCGATGACCGCCTGCGACCAAAGCATAGGCGAAAGTCCAAAGGCGTAAGCGGAAGCCAAACCCGCCAGCCAATTTGGACGCTCGTTGATTGGTTCTAGCGAACGAACGGTCAGGGCGTATACCAGCAGGGCGGCGCAAACTGCGGCGAACGCGGACATTAAATTGGCGCGAAACGCCAGAGAGCCAATCGGTATCAGTTGAAATAAACGAGCGAGAAAAAGATAAACGGGGTATCCAGTGGGATGAGCCACCCCGCCAGTTGCGGCGGCTGTAATCAGGTCGCCCCCATCCGCGCCATGATTCGCCCAAGTTAGCCCAGACGCCATGCTGGTTAAATAAATCGCCGCTAGAGAAAAAACCAAGACTATCGGCGGAATGTATTTGGATAGGTTCGGGCGTTGCATGTTAAGAATAATAACAGGATAGAGGCGAAAACCTCTATCCTGTTATAAATATTTGACGACGTTTTTTATTTCACTTGGCGGTCGGCGTGTAAACTCCCGTAAAGTCCGTCAATCCGGCGCAAGCCATTCCATTCTCAATAGTCGTTTCAAGCGGAGACCAAACGGACGTTACGCGATTAATATCGTTGTTGGCATAGTAGAAGTAAATCGTCGTTTTCTTATTGGGGACGGCGGCAAAACAGATTTTCCAACTGCCTTCATTCGTCGTCACTTCGTCCACCATGGCGCTTTTCTTATAATGGAAGACGTGACATCCTGGGAGATAAAGCAAGCCTTGATTGTCGGGGAAAGGAACGTTGGCGGACACCTCAATATTATTTTCGACGTGCAACTCATTTGTCAGCGCGGGAACATAGTAATCCACAATCAGCGAACAAATATCGCCGGCGGTGTATGTTCCCGGTTCCGTAATGGTAATTGAAGAAGAGGGCGAAGCGAACGGTCTGATAGTGCCGCTCATGTTGCCAGTTTTTTGCGGTTGATTGACGCTGTTGCCGCCGCCGGTCGCGCCGGTTTGCGGAATCACAATACCCGCCGGCGCATACACGCCGGTATAGGAGGCGGGAGCGCAAACAAAACCGTTTTTCAGCGTGGTGGGTAAGGGAAGCCAAGCCGCTTTGCCGGCGGCGGCGAGGTCGTCGGGATAATAATAAATCGTCAACGTCTCGTCGGGGCGGTCCCCAAAGCACACTTCCCAATTGCCGTCTTCGGCGGTCATCTCGCGAGCGACCTTATCTTGCTTGTAATGCGTGATGTGACAGCCCGAAAGATAAAGATTGTCTGGGTAAGAAAAAGTGACTTTCCGCGAAGTCTCTGCGGGAACGTCCACGGCGGCTTTATCTTTAAGTTGCGCGCCTTTGTAGGCGACGTCAACGGTGCAAAGTCCTCCGACCGTGTACTTTCCGCTTCCACCAATGGTAATGTCGAATAGCGGTCCTGCGGCGACGGAAGGGCGCCCCGACGCGAATAACGAGCTTGCCCATGCGACGTCGTTTCTAGCGATTACGACAACCGTAAGAGCCAGAACTAAAACAATTAAAAATTGAATGTATTTTTTCATCGAGCGGTTCTCCTTGAAGCGAATGAAAATAAATAAGCTAAATTATTCCATACTAAAATTTGACAAGCCGAATTTTGGTTTTGAACGGGTTTACTGAACGGAAAAAACAATTTTGAATTCAAAATCTGTCGCCAAATTGGTTTGGTACGTAATATTATGACCGTCTATGGTCGCCTTGGTCGGAACGGTTTCGATGGAGGCGTTGTTTGCAAGATGGACGCGGATGGTAATCGGCGGCGCCAGCGTACCGGGTTGTTTTTGCGCCTTAAGATAGTAGACTATTTTGCCGGAGTCCGTTTTTAAAACGTTCGGCGGCAACGCAAATTGAAAACTGATTGGCAGGGATTGACCGCCGCGCACAACCTGTAAAGAGCCAAAAGCCTGAACCCCAGCGACGTCTTCCTGTAGGACGTCCACTTGCCCTTGTTTTTTTTGCTGAAGGATCATCCAATTATCGGGGACGGATTGCGGCGTCGCGCCCAGCAGCTTGGTTCCCTTGGTCATATAAATGCGCAAATAATTCCAATAACAATCCGTAATCGGATATCCTTGTTCGCCCTTCGCCAAAACTTTGCCCCACTGCTTGCAGAAGACGATTTCGTCGGCGTTGTTTTTGTGGATGACCGTGAGCGAACTCGTTGGCGCCGAGGGGTTGGTGAGGTCTACGTCGTAAGAGAGACTGGATTCAACGACGGCGTTGGTTTTGTTGAAGCCGATGTTGGTATCCACCGCCATTAAGAAATCGCCTGTTTCAGGGCGGACAGCGCCGTCCCAATGATAGCGCGCCAGCAGGGCGGTCATGTCTGGATTGTCCACTTGCAATAACAGATGCCGTTCATTCAAAGCCCGCAACAGGACGGCGGAAATCGTCTCCCATTGAATTTCGCCGTTGAACGTTTTAGTAATCAGCGCGTGCGTGATTTTGTTCAAGAAAGCTTTGTCGTCCCAATTCGGCGAAGCGGCTTCTTGCGCGTTGGGCGTTTTTGATTTGCGCATGTATTGGATTACATTGGTTGCGTCAACGGAGTAAGGCGCTTCCGTTAATTCAATTGGACCTGTGGCTCCTAAAATCTCGACAAGCAAATGCTGGTCGAAAGCGATGACCCCGTCTACGGGATGCGCGTTGACGTAGGAATACAAATATTCAGCGTAGAGCGCGGCGGTGGGATAATTCGTAAACCAGTTTGAATCTCGAAAAACCAAAACGGGACTGTTCATATATTCGCTGAGTTGCCATGGGGCGGCGGGGTAGATTTTTTTCCAGTTATCGAGGTCGCCCGAATTTACGAAAGACAGGTCGCTGATTGCGCCGTCTTGTACGCGAACGGAACTCGCCGCCGTGATGAATCCGCCGGTGGGGCGCAACTCGTCTTCGTTTTGAACCAACAGCAGATAGGTTTTGGGTCCTTCGTCCGTCGCGCCCATGATGCGCGGAAATTCCACAGCCACGGTCAAGCCGTCCCGCATGGTCGCTAATAGCGGATCTACGTTGTTTAGGATTAATTGGCGCGTTTGCGGGGATAAGTTTTCCAACACAATGACGCTCCGCGCCGTTATCGCCTGTTTTAATGCCTGTTGCGCTTTGGTTAATTGCGGGTGCGCGTCTTTCAAAAATTTAGCCAGCTGCGACGGGTTGACGGCGGACAAAGAGCCTCCTTCAACGAGAGGCGAAATAGCTTGGTAGGATAAATCCACAGAAGTCAATAAAGAATCGGCAAGCGTCGCTAAATTTTGAATCGAAGCCAGATCGGCGCCGTAAGCGGGAACCCATTTCAAAAAAGGTCCCATCCAGAAGAAGGGTTCGGTCTCGCTCTTTAACGCGCTAAAATCCCGTCGCAGGATTGAAACCGCCGTCCCGGTGTTTTTGAAGCGCCCCAGCCTCGGGGTCGGCTCCGCGACCAATTTTTGAACGTAGGCGCCGTCTTCGCGGACGCGATTTGCCATGTTATAAATTTTCCACGCTTTGACGCCGCCCGCAAAAATAAAAGCCAATAAGACGACGGCGGCGATCAGCGAAAATATCAATTGCCGTTCGTTTATTTTTCGCAACGGTTTGGCGCGTTTTTTTGTGTGCGCCGAAGACGGCGCATCGTCGCGGCGTAGCGCTTGCTCTTCGTAAACGACGATGGCGGGCATGGATAAGGCTTTCGATAAAAAGCGTTCGCGCGTTGCGATTGCGCTTGCCAGCCGTTGCAATCCAGCGCTATGCCAAGCGCTAACCGCGTCAGATTCCAATTCGTTATTTCCAACCAGTTGGTAGGCGGCTTGTTTTTCTTTGGACGGCGTTTCTTTTCCAAAAACAAAAAGCCGAACGCTTTCGTCCACGCGCTTCCATGCGTCGCGCATGGACGTTGGGGTTGGCGTCCCAAAAATAAGCGGCGCAAAATATTGGGCGGCGAGAATCCCAAACTCCATCCATTGGGCGTCGAGACGCTTTCCATGTCGCGGCGCAACTTTTGGCGTCATGCGCGTAAAGAATTTTGCGACAGTGATGACAAGTTGTTGTTCGGGACTTTTCTCCTGCAATTCAGGGTTATCCGTAACCATTTCAAGGACGACGAGGCTCTTTGTCCAGCTGTGCGCATTGAGAACCTCCGGGCGCAGGCTGTTTTCAAGGATCTGTTTTAGCGTTTCAAGTTGATTGCTTTCGGGCGACATGATGGCGTCTCTAATGAATTGGCGGTTGTGAAAATGTAGCGGCGATTTTGTCGTTGCGCGCGCTTTATGGCTCAACGATTTCGACCAGTCCATTTTCCATAAGGCGGTTTAGAAGTTCCAATAGATCCTGTTCCAATTGGGCGGGCGCGACGTCGTATTCTTTCAAAAGGGTTTGATAAGCGTTTTTCAACGATTTATCTTCGCCCAACAATTCCCATAAACGCGCGCCGACTTTTTCGAGACCGTAATATTTATTAGTCTTGGTGTTAAGTAGAAAGGCGTCTTCGCCGACGATGGAGAATGAAACGTGGGCGGGGGGGCGGAGCTTGGCGTTGAGGGTTAGCATATCGGAATTGGTAATTGGTAAGTTTGTATCCTGAAAATTTTCGCTTAGCGCTTGTGACTTTATCGTTAACGACATATTTTTTCTAAAAATTCTTTGACGAGCGGCAACGTGTCGCGGCGGTGCGGGTAGACGAGGCGATACGCGGGAATTTGTTTTCCAACTTGCGCTGAAAATTCTAAATGTTTGGCGAGCAACTCCGCGCTGAACAGTCGCGTTCCCGCAATGTGACTGAGCAAAGTTTGAACTCCTTGCGCGGTTGTCAGCGCTTGCAGTTCGGGCGCGACATCGGGTGCGGCGGGGGCGAGAACGCAGATGGTTTTCAAAGGCAAGCGCTCAGGCAATCCAATACAAGGTTGCGCGTCCATCGGCAATTTGAGCTGCGGAAAATGCGGCAGGACGTAAACTCCGCTTGCGTCTATTTCTGTCGGTAAAATATCGTCCGTGACTAAACGCCAATCTTTATTTTGCGACAAGTACGCCGCCAGCGTGGATTTGCCTTGCCCCGATTCGCCGAGAAAGACGACGATGTTTTCTTTATACATGGCGGCGCTGGCGTGGAGACTCCAGACTCCGCGTAAGGCTAACGCTAAAACCAACACGGGTCCGACTAAAATTTCTCTATCCAATTTTTGTAAGTCGAGTTTGCCCTCCGACCGCCGAATCGTTTGCCCGTCGGATGAGATGTAAAAGTCGCTTCCGTCTTCGACCTTGAGCAGAACGCCCGCAGGCGCAGACCATGTTTCCACTTTGCGTTGCGCGCCTCCGACCCAGCCTTTCGCGCGCGAGATCAATTCGTTTTTGCGAAATGAATTGGGCGCAAATAAGGCGGTTGATGAAACCGTCTCATTCGCGGCGAAAGGCGCCAACTCTGGAATGGAGTAGGGGAAGCGGAAGTTTTGCGCGGCGGAGCGATAGAGGGGCATGAGTATTTCTTTCTTGACGTTCTTAGAGACCGTTCCACAAGGTTCCTGGGCTTCCAGACTCGCCGAACCCGGGCGTCGGTCCCAATGTAACGGCGCGCAGGTCGCCGAGCTCTTCCAAGGCGGGCTTGAGATACGGCTTAAGCGGTTTCTCTTTTTCCATTGAGCCGGTCTTTTCGGGTTCTGTAAGTTCAAGTTGATAATCAGTCATAATATCTCCATAATACGTTTGAATGGGTTTTATCTCACAGTGTTGTTTAAGGCTGCAAAGTTAAAAAGAGATGGCGTTTATGCCAGGCCTCGTAAGAAACGCATAACCAAGGCGCCACTTTGTCGGCTCCATCTTGTTCGCGCGTAAAAACGGCGTCCCAGCGACTTGAAATCCAATCGGATTGCGCAAATTTACGCCAAGCCGCTTGCGAATCTTGAAGGCAATTTTTGAAGACGTCTTTTTCACGCTCCATGCCGCGAAAAAATAACGAAACCCAAGAAGTCTTTCCGGGACGCGCGCGAATCGTTTCCGGTAAAAACTCGCGCATGGCGTTGCGCAAAATATGTCTGTAAAGACCATGACGATAAAGCTGGTGAGCTGGGAGAGCCAGCATAAACTCAACTAAACGCTGGTCGCGGTAGGGATAGCGCAATTCAAGCGTATGTCGGCTGGCGTTAAAGATTTCCATTGGACTGCCTTGGGCGGTTAATGGACCAAGCAGGCTGATTTGTCGTTCAGAAATGGCAGGGTTAGGCGGTAATGAGAGCGAGTCTGCAAAGGGCGTTAGCCAAGGGCGCGGATTAACGCGCTTGCGATGCAGAAACTTGCCGCCGGGAATGGCGTCAAGCGCGCGTCTTGCCACGCGACGCGAAAAGCCTGCCGTTAGGGTTTGGCGTAAGCCGTGAGAGCGCAGATGGCGCAACAGTTCCTGCGCCGCAATGCGCAGGCGCCCTTCAACAAGGAGGTCAGCCAGCCAATCTTCCGCGCCGCTGTAGAGGTGGTCGCCAAAATCGCCGGTGAGCAAAACGCGCAACCCTTCCTGCTGGGCGCTTTGGTAGGCGCGTTCTCTGATTAAGCGATAAGCGTTCCCCGATGGATAGTTTGGATTAAATGGCCAGTTTTGCCAATCGCGCAGGGGCCAGGCGTCGTCGCAGGGAACTTGAATCGAATGGGTCGCCCAGCGAGTTGTGACAGCGTTAATATATTGGCGCTCGTCGCAGTCGGGCAGTTCGTCAAAGACGCAAGAGATGGTGGTCAGCGGTTGCGGCGCTAGCATGGGCGCGGTTAGGCAGGCGAGCGTCGTTGAATCTAAACCGCCGCTCATTAATACGCCGGTAGGCGTGATTGAACGCAGTCGGCAACGGATGCTTTCCTCCAACAGCGAGCGAAAACGCTCGGCGTATTCTTCGTCCGATTTGAAACGTATTTTGTCGGATGGATCGAATTGCCAATAGCGTCGAGTAGATTGATTGGCAACCTCGACGCTCATGACGCGCGCGGGCAATAATTCGTAGACGTTCTTGAACAAAGTTTGTCCGTCTTCGGGCGCCCTCAATGCAAAGTAATGCGCGACCCCGTTTTCGTTTAACTCGGTCGGGTTGCGACTTGCGCCGGCAACCGCCCAGGGTTCCGAGGCGATGACCAGTTGAGTTCCGTAAAATGCGTAGAATAAAGTGCGATTTCCCAGCTGGTCGCGCGCGCAGACGACTTGATTGCGTCCTTCGTCAAAAATGACAAGCGCAAATTCGCCGACAAAACGCTCGAAGCAATTCTCTCCCCAGCGGGCGTAGGCGCGGAGAATTAAGGCGGCGTCGGAGATGGATTTTCCTTCGGCGGGCGAAACGTTTAATTTTGAAAACAACTCCTCGCGGTTGTCAATTCTTCCGTCAAGGACGATTTTAAAAGGCAAGTCGTTTAATGCAAGCGGTTGACGTTCGCCGACTTCTTCGGGAGTGGTCCAAAAATGCCAGTGTCCCATTGTGATATTGTCCGCTGAGACGACGGCGCTGCCATCGGGACCGCGCTGGCTGAGGCGTTCCATGACGCGATTAAATACGACGGGTTTCCCCGTCGCATTGGAACGTTCGAAAATTACCGCAAAAGCGCTCATTTTCATCCTGAGACCCTAAAGGTTTGTTAAACCTTTAGGGTCTTTCTCTAAATTAAGGTTCAACTATGAGCGCGGGGTCGCCCATGAGAGTCCAGCCAAGTAAAACGTCCAGCAATTTGGGATTGGTTTTTGCAAGTTCGCTCTTGGCGTCTTGCAAAGCTTTGCCCATTGGCGTGCCCGGCGTGGTTAAGCGCGGCATGAGCGCTTGTCCAAGCAGTTGTTCCGCTTCAGAATCAGTGAGCGTGACTGCGCCGAACACTGCGGCGGCGCCTTTGTCGCCTGAGAAGAGTAGGCTTTGGACGAGGTAGTTATTCACCGGGTCAACATAATAGGTGTTCCAACAACCCCATTGGACGGCGACAAAGGGCCGGCCGGCGTTGGTCAAATTGGCTGCCTGTTGAGTATTAAACAAGCTGCCGAGAGTCCACTTCGTCGGTCCGGAATGTCCCGCAAAGGTGACCAGCGAAACGCCATTGTTCATCGTCGTCAGCAATTGCGTCTGGGCGGTTGCCAGACTGACGTCGTCCAAGTAAATGTTGTTTGACGACCAACCCGTCGGCAAGCCCGCCGATAAGCTGATGACGGCGTTTTTGAAAGATACGACTCCGTCGTCTTTATCGGCGGCGAAGATTGCCGTGCGCCCGTAATCTTTGGCGGCGTAAGCCAAAGTTTTGTTGATTATTAAATTCAGCTCGGCTTGGGTGCGCACCGGGAAGCGTCCAATGGCTAAGTCGGGGATGTTGTCCGCGTTCAAGTCGGCGTAGAGCGGGTCAACGGGCACGAATTTTGCGTACGGTCCCGTTGTGATATACAGCGAAGGAATAAAGCTGACGCTGTTCTTTCCGAGATAGTTGCGATAGTCGTAGGTGTCGCCGCCGACCAGCAAGACGTATTGCGTTCCGAGGTTTTTCGCGGCATACGCGATGTATTTCTTGATAGCTTGCGGGTCGAAGACGCCATAATTGTATTGAGCGTACAAGTCGTTGACGTCCACCACGCTGACGGTTAATCCCTGCGCCTGACGCGCTTGAATCAGCGGTTGAAGTCCGGCGATGAAATCGGGATGAGAGATAATCAGGTACTGGGCGGGACGGTTCAGGTTTGCCGCTAAACGGGTTGCCTCCAGCGTTGGAGCGTACAGCGCTTCAACCGTCGTAACCAGATATTTTGTATTGTCGTTCGTTCCCGCAAAGGTAGCGGAGAACGCGGCGCCAGTCGCTTGGATCCTGACTCCGCCGAGACGCGCCATGCCCTTTTTATCCATGCGATAGACGACGACGTTTTTGCTAGGCAGGTTGGCAACTGTGAAGGACTTGCCGACGGCGGTAAAGGCGAGTCGTCCGTTTTGCGCTTGGAAGGAGCGCGGGTAAGAAACGCTGAATTTATCAAGGTTGATAATGTCCCAGTTTACGCCGGTATCGCCGGGCAGAGTCAACTGGAGCGTGTTCGCGCCTTCTTGCAAGGTTCCAGCGGGCAACGCGACCTTGACGGTCTTTTCGACCAAACCGTTAAAGGTCTCGTTTGCTACGGATGCGCCATTGACGCTAACCTGTAAGCGGTGGTCGATCGCCGCGGGCCAATCTGTGACTCCCCAAACAACCAGTTCAAGCGTTTGAGCCGTTGCGGCAGAGGAAGCCAATCCATTAATTTGGAATGGGAAGCTCCAGCTCTTGGGAGTTGTGTACGTCAACATGGATGTATCGTACCAAGGATCGTTGCCGGGGGCGTAGTTGGCGTACATGCGCTGATTTTGCGTTATGAGGGTATCGGTGAACGCCGTTAGGGGAACGGCGCCTTTGCTCGGAGCGGCGTTATTTGTTGGAATGCGAACCGTCGCCGATTTGTTGATCTGCACTGTGTAGACGTTGGCGTCGGTATAGGTCGTATTCAGCGCTTCGCCATAGAATTCGATGAAGCCGCCAGGTCCAAATTTGTCGCCAATCCTCGCGTTTCTCGGCGTCTCAATATAAATTGGCACAGTTTGACCGCGATTGGCAAGCGTGATCTTTGGGGTTGGCACGCCTAAGAGATCAAGCCCCGCCGCTTTGAGCGCTTCATAAGTTACCCGATAGAGACCCGTCTGACGCACCTTGAGATTGAGGGTGGTCGTCAATTGCGGGACAGGATTTGACGTCGTTTGCAGGTTTGCGGTTTGAAGAGCGGCGACGGGAACTTTCATGCCGCGCTTGATTTCATTCTGATTGTTAGCGACCGATTGAGCGTGTTCCGCCGTGATGGTAGCCTGATCAATCTTGTCCGCGCCGGAGCGCTCGCCGTAGGTCTCGCCAATTTGGTAAGGACCATGCTGGGTATTTTCGCCGAGCGCGCCGACGTCTTCAATGTAGAAGGTCTCGCCTGCCATGTCAATGCTGAAGGAGTAATCTTGTTGATTCAGCGAATCAATCGTTTTGGACGGAATCAAATCGGTGTTGATTTTGACTAATCCGCCGTTTTTGTCTTCCACGTACAAGTTGAAGCCGACGTTGCCGGTTTCGGTGGCGGTTGACCAATCGAAGTTGATTTTGCTACCCATGCGCTGAGCATGGAAATATGAAACGGTGACCGGGGTTGGAACGCCCGCGTTGACGGCGAAGCGATAATCTTCCACCTCGCCGTTGGTGGTCGCGCCGGAATAAGCGAGAGCTGAGACGGCGGGTTGAGTTGGGAAGAGGCGGAAGCGCGCATAATAATTTCCGTCCGCCAAGCCGCTTAACTGGGTAATGGTCGGCGTAATTGTGCCAGAGGTTACCGAGCGATTCAAAACCATTTCGTTGGCGTCGGCAAAGTCGCCGTCTTTGTTTATGTCAATCCATCCAACTAGCCAGCCTGTGCCAACGACGGTCACGCTCAACGTGCCGCCGTCGCCGTCGTTCCAGCTGGTATTCAATCCGCCGGCGGGAACGCTAACGCCGTCTTCCTTGGTATCGCTACTGGCATTTGTAGCGGGAATGCCATTGGCGATAAGTTCGGCTTGCGTTGCGGCTGACCCAAAATATAAAGTTGGCGTTAATGGAATGAGCGCGCGCGCGCCGTCGGGTGTGCCAGCCAAGAGGGTGGAGTAGGATTGCGGCAGGTCGCCGTAGTCGTAAGCGCCGACTGACTGGAAAGCGAAGTCGCGGTCTACGACGGCGGTATCCGTCGTCATATTCACCACTTGGTAAGCGGATAGAGTCGTGCCGTCGCCCGCCAGCGTTTCGTTGAGTTGGGTCGTTGTGCCGCCGCCGCCGGCGTTGGTTGTGGCGGCAGTGGTTGTCAGATCTAAACCAGTTTGCGGGGCGCCGATGGCGACGACGTAAAAAACGCCATTGGGCAGATTGGCGAAGGAATAATCGCCGCTGGCGTTGGTGGTGGTGGTAGCGATTTGAACCGTTTCGCCAGGGTCTACCAGTCCGTTCATTGCGCCGGCGTCCGTCCATTTATAGAGGTAAACGGTGGCAGAGTTGTAAGCGGTCTCGCCTGCGCCTACGCCGCTATTTGTCGTATTCGTGGCGCCGCAGAAACCGTCCACTGTGGTTTCAAGACAGATTGTGCCGCTCAAACTGGCGGTGCCGCTGAATTTATATCCAAAGTCGGCGTCTAAGTTGAGCGAGTCGCTGTCGCCGGCGGGGTCGCATCCGTTGGGCAATGTGGAGCAACCGCCGACCGAAGTCACCGCGCCGCCGCTGACCACGACAAGCGTTTGGCTGTTATTCGTTCCGTCGGGGTCATAGACGGGCGTGGTGGGTAAGCCGGAGGGCCAATCAGTATCCGCCGTATCCACTGTAATCCGATAAGTGGCGTTGGCTAAACCGTTGAAGGAGTATCCGCCGTCTATGTTTGTGGACGTCGTTACTGGAGCGAGGTCGTCGCCGTTGCCGCAGATTGTGTCCGCGCCGCAGTTGAGTAAGGTCACGGTGATGTTGGGAATGCCCGCTTCGGTAAAGGGTTCGTTGAGGTCTTGGACGCCGTTCGCGTTGGCGTCTAAGTAATTGCGGATCCCGTCGCTGTTGGTATCTATCCAAACCGTATCGCCGACAGAGCCGGGCAGTTTATAGCCGAAATCCGCGCCTATGTAATTGGTGCCGGCGTATAAATGTTGACCGTCTTTGGCGTCGCAGACGAGGCTGTTCGGTTCGCCCGTATCTGCGGGATTGTTGAGCGGGTTAGGCGCCGAGGTAAGGCATGAGAAACCGTCGGTGCTTGGGTCGCCGCTGAGATAGGCTCTGTCAGTGGGCGAGATACCGCCCGGCAAACCTGAGGTGACTCCAACCACATAGTAGCCGGGAGAGAGGTTGGCAAATTGGTAGTGTCCGTTCGCGTCGGTGACGGCGGTGGTGATCGCCGCGCCCAGCGTGTCGCCGCTACCGCCGTTGCCGACTTGATAGCGTCCATCCCTGTCATAATAGGGTTCGCCTACATCGTAAACGTTGGGAGTTCCGCCTGCTTTATCAAAGAAGACGTCGCCGGCTTGATAGCCAGCGGTTCCATTGCCCGCATCTGTAAATGAGTACAGCGTCACGGTCACTCCGCTAATGCCCGGCTCGCCGGGGTCTTGCGTACCGTTGCCGTTGACGTCGTTATAGACCGTGTCGCCGATGGAGGCGGGAGGTCCGAAGCCAAAATCGGCGGTGAGGTCGTTGGAGGCGTTGGTGGCGAGGGTCTTGGTCATGTACACGTTCGCCCCGCTGACCGTGCCATTGGTCGGTTTGTAATCGTTGCCGAGCGTGTCGTTGGGGATGGCGGTCGAGTTGCCGTAGGTCGTGTCGGTCTTGACGTTGACGCGATAAGTCCCCGCCGGTAAACCGCTGAAGAGATACTTGCCGCTCGAATCGGTGACGGCGGTTTTGATTACAACCCAGGTCCCGTCGCCGTTTAAATCCACTTGCAATTCGACGGTCACGCCAGAAATGCCGACTTCCGCCGAGTCTTGCGTTCCGTTGCCGTTCATGTCTTTGAAAACGGTGTCGCCGATGGTGCCTGAACCTGTGGGTTTGTAGCCAAAGTCCTGAAGGAAATTTGACGCGGCGACGATTGACAGCGCATTTTTGCTGTCACAGACTACGCAGACGCCGCTTTCGGTCGGGTCTTTGGTTTCTGAGACGTTAGTGGGGAATTGAGGATCGGCAGTGTTGACTTTAACGATGTAATTGCCAGTCGCTAAAGCGGTAGTCGCGCTAGACGGCGTACACGTGCCGGCGACCATTGAACCGCCAAAACAGTATTGGCCGTTGACGTCGGTTGGGATCGTACCGACTAGCGGGTCGGCGGGGTCAATCACGCCGTTGTTATTCAGGTCTTCATAGAGTTGAACGTCAACCAAAGACATGCCTTCGTCAATGCCGCCGGCGGCGAAAGTGGAATCTTGTACGCCGTCGCCGTCCCAGTCGTAGAATAGGGTGTCGCCGATGACGTAAGCGTTGGCGCGGTGGAAGCCGAAGTCATTTTTAACGTAAGCGGTATTGGCGACTACGGTAGCGAAGGAAACCAAATTATCTTTATACGGCGAATCGTTTACGCCGTTTTTGTCTTCGTCAGTTTGCGCCCAAGTGGGAGAGCCCGTTGTCGGGAGCGTAGCGGTCGTGACAAAAACCTCATAAGTTCTGCCCGCCGTAAGGTTGGCGAATTCGTAATATCCGGTAGCGTCGGTAGTCGTGGTAACTATCGCGGGGTCGTCGCCGTTTCCGCAGATATTATCCACGCCGCAGTTGCGCAAGTTGACCGTAACCGTCGTAATGCCGGCGTCGGTTGTGGCGCGGGTTCCGTCGCCGTTGTAATCCTGCCAGACGACGCCGGAAATTAACGGATTGCCCTTATAACCAAAGTTGACATTGGTAATATGTTCGCCGCCGGTCAACTCGTTGAAGTTGGTTGTGGTCATGTTGGCTGTATTGTATGTTCCAACTACGCCAGTTGATTCCCAGATGTTATTACAGGCGGCGCAGGTTTGCCCTGTGCCGTTGGGAAGCGGCTCGGCGTTTTGCGTGGTGAAACCGGTCGGCAGGGTTGCGGAATCCACCTGCACGTAATAGAAGCCTAGCGCTAAGTTATCAAATAAATACGCGCCCGTCGCGTCGGTAGTAATGGTTTGAACAGGGGTAAGCGTCCAACGCCCAGTGACGCCGCCGTTTTTCTGCCCCGTACATGTTTTGGTAGTCAGATAATTGAGGTCGGTCGAGGTAATGTTGCCGGATCCATTGTCCCATTCGCAGGCGTATATTTTTACGTTGACGCCTTGAATGAACGTGTCGCCGGCGTTATAGCCTGTGGCGCCGGCTGTCCAGCCGCTGTTATCGACGTCCGCCCAAACCACGCCCGCGATAGAGCCGCTGGGCGTAATGGTTACGGAGGCTTGGTTGTTTGCCTCGGCGTACAGGTCGCTATTTGCCGACGCCCCGCTGGCAAACTTCGCGCCCGTGGATTGATCGTAGTTTATGGTAGTCGTATTACTCGTCACCACTTTTGCGGTGTATGTGACGACGATATCCTTGCTCTGTCCTGGGTAAAGAGGTCCCATATTATTCCAGTGAAGCGTGGTGACGGTACCGGATACGGACGAGCTGTCAATCGGCGGGTTGGATGAGACAAAGGTTAAATAACTATTATCAAACTTGTCGTCAAACGGCACCGGATTGAGCGTAGTCGCCGCGCTACCGCAGGTTCCATCGGTGGCGACTTGCAAGCCGATTGCGTCTATATATAAATACACGCTATCGCCAACGCCCTGTTTGCCGGCTCGATAAACAATATGGATTGTGTTTCCTGCGGCTAAATCAGCCCATGTCCAGGCGAATCCCGTGGCGGCGTTGATTGCGCCAAGATCAAGTTCATACCAGCCCGCGTTGGCAAGTCCAACATGCGTTTGTAGTATGGTCGTCGTCGCATTTTGTTGCGCCTGTGTGCCGACGGGGGTGCTGGTATATTGCGTTGGACCCGCGCCAGCCCAATATTCAATCCCGCCGTAATCGGAGGTGGTTGCGGGAACGACGCCGTCGTCAAAAAGGTTGGATATATATAATTTCACTCGCGCTTTGACGTTGGTAATATTTCCGCTTTGTTGTCCCATCGCAATTCCAACGCCGTCAAGGACTTGTACGCCGGAAGCCGAATAGGACGAGACCGAGTAAAGTCCATCCGGTTCAGGAGCGGTGAACACGTTCGCGGTAGTCATTGGCGTAACGCGAGGGAAGGTATCGTCAAATCTCAAATTGTCAGCTACACCCGTAGATTGCGAGCCTTCGCTGGTCGCATAAGTGTTGTATACGCAGGCGGCTCCGCCAGCGCCGCCGCCCGGCAAGGTGTTGGAAACGGTCAATGTGAAATTAACCGGAGCGCCTCCCACGACCGTAGTGGGAGTGTCAATTCGCTTGACGACCGAGAGCGCAGGGGTGAAGCCAAAGTTGCTCGGCTCGGTGGCTTGGGTATCGCCGTAAACGGTGGCGGCGGGCAGGGCTACCTTTGTGTAAGAAGTCGTCGTGCTAGGTCCGTAGCCTACAGGAATATCAGGGTCGGTTGAATCTACGACGATAATGTAGCGCGGACTGCCAGCCGGCGCCGCGTTGGCGTCGGGCAAGCCTCCCGCTCCGGTAGTGCAAGTTCCGTTGCCGGGCGTACCGTCAAAACAATAGCCGCCGTTGGCGTCGGATGTTGTTGTTGCGTAAAGGAAATCGCCCGCGTCGGTGTAAACGCCGTTACCGTTATTGTCCCAATATAATTTAACCGTTACGCTAGGAATGGCTGCCGCCGGAATTGTTTCGTCCAAGGCGCCGTTTCCAGAAACGCCGCTCGAAACGCCGTCATCCTTCCAGACGGTGCCGACAATAGCAGATGTGCCGGTTATCACCGTCTTATGCGTGTCGCACACAATGTTGGGACCGTTGCCGATTTTAAGACAGGACGTATTATCAACCGCTTTTGCCGTAGACGTCAGAGGCACAATCGCGTTGAAAGAAACTTGACCTGTAGTCGGCGACCCGGTTGCGGGGCTGGTGATGGAGTTGGTCAAGCGCCATTGAATTAAAATTTGGTTTGGGCTTGCGCTACTGTCTTTATTACATGGCCAGGAGCTTGGAGAACAAAAAGCGGTTTGGTCGGCGGCGACGCCGAGGTTGTACCATGTCGTTCCGCTGTCTTTGGAAGCCAGCACAGTTAACGGCTCTGAGCCGGCTGGGTTAGCCATAGTCGCGGTAGCGCTTGCCGAGTTGCTGACAAATTGCAAGCCGGCTGGCACAGTCTCAAAATAAACTAAAGGCGCGCCCAGAGACGGCGTTCCTACTGAGATTGTGGTAGTGGAGTCGCCTGTGTTGGCGTCGGGCAAGGTGAAGGTTAGCGTGTAATTGATCATGCCGCCCAACGCGATGGAAGTCTGACCGTTTTTGTCGTAAGTCAAGGTGGTCTGTTGACTCTGCAAAGGCGGAATGCCCGCGCCGAAGTCCGCGTTGAATTTTTCGTTATCGAACCCCGAAGCCACTTCCTGATACGGGGTTAAGCCTGCAGAACACGCGCCGTCCATTGCCGCGTATTCATAATAGACCAAGCCGACCGCGCCCGTGTTGTTCGCAGGGACGTTTTCAAAATACATTCGATCTACAAACGGAATCAATTGTTCGGTGCCGTCGTTGAGTTTGACGATGATCAAACCGTAAGTGCGCACCAAACGGAAACAACCCGGGTCGTACGAACCCGCGTCGCCGATGGGTTGCACCCAGGCGTTGCGGTCTGGTACGAGATCAAAGTTATTGTCAAAACCCGCGCCGACGACTCCGAAGTCATACCAGATGCCCTGACTGGTGGCGGTTTGTCCCGGATAAGCGACCGTGCCGCCGCCGGGCACCCAAGTATTCCACCCCAAGACGTCCTGAATTGCCGCGATGTATTGCGGCGGGACTTTGTTATCGCCGTTGGGCCAGATCTTATTCGCCATCGCGGAGATTTCATTCCGCATCGTCAGCGGATTCCAATAGTACGAAGGCGTCGCCCCGGTTGTGCTGGAGGTCGCCCAGAAGAAGTAGGGCAACCACAGATCGTCGTCGGGTTTGATTCCGCCGGTCACGTTTGTCGCGCTGGGGGAATTATATACGCACGGGGTTGCGGAAATACACGCTATTCGCGGATAAGAGATTAGCCAATACTGCGTCTTACATTCCCCCGCCGCCAATGTGCCAATATAGCGAGAAGCGTCGGTTGCTGGAGCTAGCGAACCGGATTCTTGCTTTAAAGAAAAAACTCTTGTCGTGTCTCCATAGTCTGTCATTGTCATGCCCGCCAATGCCGGGTTTTCGGCGGCGGCAACTGTTGCGGGCGTTCGTTGCGGATAGACGCCCGGCGTTTTGTCTCCAGCTTCGTTTAATGTGCCGTTATTGTTCGCGTCGAAATTGCCGGTATAAGCCCACACGTCTGTCATCGCAGAGCCGCTGGTGTTGCAGAATTGCGCGCCAACCGTCGCCGCCGAAGGACCGAACGAGGCGGGCGTCAGCAGGTTTGAATCTACAATCACGTTGTAAGCGGTGATAGGCGTGATGCTCAAGTTGCCGTTGGTGGCGGATTTGGGGTAAAGCGTGGGGACGACATAAGGTTGAATAATCGTGCTGGGCGCGACAGGCGGTTTTTGAATGGACGCGTTCTCGCCGGAATTAACGGTAATCGGCGGGGAAATATAAATCGGCGCGGATTTGCTCTCCGACGAGGGCGGCGCGGAAATCAGCGCTTGCGCTAACCTTGCAAAAATTCCCGCGTCCTGCGCCGATGGCTTTGACGCGGTGGGCGTTTCTTGAACGGGCGTCGCCGGCGCGGCGCCGGTGGTTTGCAAGGGAATAAATAGGGTCGTCGCATAAATAAATAAAAACGCAATGCGAAAGACAAAATCAAGACGTTTGGTTGTGTTATTCATTCTTCACTCCGAATATATAAAAAGCATGGATAGGCATTTAAAAAATTAAAAGCAAACAGCGAAAACCGACGCGGCCGGTTTCGCTATTTGCTCGCCCGAATCTTTACCTGAAAAAGGAAAATGAGATCAAAAGAAAAATATTCAGGAAAAGCGACCAACGTAGATTCGGGGTCATGGCTTCCGCTTTTGTTATTTGGAATTATAAATGCGCGTTTTTTTTAGGCGCGTTCATCCGTTATGCAATTGACGCTAATAGGACTTCCTTATGTTGGAATTTAAATTATTTTACAACCATATCAAATGAAAAGCAATAGCGCATGAATTGCGTTTTGAAATCTAGCGTTGCGGTTTCGTTAAATTGACGCTTTGACTTACTGAACGCTTACGCAATAAAACTATGATAATTGAAATCAACGCGCTTGTCACTATGCTTAGGGATAGTAAAAGTATAGGAGTAACGTTTCTAACAAAAACGTAAAATATCGCCGTTTTGCGGAAATTTTACGTTTTGCCTCTGGCGGAAAAGAAGACAATCAGCGTACGAATCGCGTCTTTGAAAATGCCCGCCCAGCGAATCAGGTAATAAATTGGCGTCGCCCAAGCCGATTGAAACTTGTAGCGCCAGCGCATGTACGCGGGACTTGGGGCGACGAGCGCCAGCGCGACGATGATGCGCCCGTACCACTTCAGCGCCAATAGGTTTTGATACTCCTCGATAATGCGCGTGGCGGGCTGGGGTTGCGTCTGCGTCCGCGCTACCAGATTTCGGTGACGGTCTGAACTTTTCGATAAGTTGTCGCGCACAGGGGCGGGAATAGGGGTATCGAAGTAGACGTAAGTTTGGGAGAGGGCGGCGTCCAGCGCCGAGCCCCATTCAAACGTCGCCGCCTGCGCGAGCAACAAATCCCAATCCATGCGTTCGGCGTAAAAACGAAGCAAACAATCAAGGTCGTAAAACCAACAGAGCGGGGCGTTTCTGCCGCCGTGTTTCAACATGACGTGCGCGCTGGCGTACAGAACTTGCGCTGTGGGAGTCAACATGAGCAAATTCTTGAATCTCGCCGGCGAGGCGCCGCCCAATGGTTCGGTTTGCTCCCAAAACCACTGGACGGGCACGGCGTACGTAAAAGACTGGTCAACTAACAAGCTATTGTGCAATTCCAGCAGGACGAATGGCTCCGTCGTTTTTTGTAAGCTAATCTCCTGTTTGAGCCAGTCTCTTAAACCGGGGTAGGCTTCAGGAACGACGTCTACATAGCCAAGCGTTTGCGCAATGCGAACCGCCTCGGCTAATTTGGAAGCTGGCGCGAGCAAATCTAAATCGCTCATCGGGCGCAAGCCAATATCGGGATAAATGGTCAACGCAAAGCAAGCGCCTTTCAAAGCGACAGTTGGAATTTGAGCCTGATTAAACAGGCGCATGAGGACTTCCAGTTCGTTGAAGATGCTTTGATTTTTTTTCCACGTTGCGGAATACGCGGCGCGTAAAATGCGATGCGTGGATTGCGGCGCTGATGAAATTTCTCCCGACTTGGAGAGAATCCAGTAAACCATCGGAGCGACTCCCTCCGCTTGCGCTTTGTTCGCCAACGCTTCCCAATCCGTGGGCGAGAATGAATCTAAATGTATATTTTGCGCGCGTTCGGAAATAATCAAGCTCAGGGTTTGGACGTCTATTGGCATGTTTGACCAGCGTAAACTTTTAATGAGTCGCCTTACGCGCCCTCACCCTAGCCCTCTCACGTAGGGAGAGGGGACTCCCTTCCCCTTCGGGGGAAGGGCTGGGGATGAGGGAGAATTCTGCGTAAGGTGAGTTAATGAGTCAGGACGCGCTGGACGGGGCTAGCCCAAGGCACTAGAATCAAATCGCCGACCAAAGGGCGTTCGCCGGGGTTTAGCATATCGTTGTAATATTTCAGGTCGTACGGGTTGACTCTTAATTCGTTCGCCAACCCTTCAGGAGAAACGCCCACTTCTTCTCTTTTTATCTGATACACCACAAAGATAGGCAGATTGGCGACGTTTGTAAAGTTGACCGGGATGACGAACAAGACAGAATCCCAGACGGGGTTGGTTAGGTTGTAGTTAATGGCGATAATCGCTGCCACGCTGGTATTGTATTTTTCCGCAAACGTCTCCAGTTTTTCGCCGTCCTTCGCTTTGTGGATCACAAATTTATAATAACCTCCAATTGGAATATCCAGATGGCGCTTAAACACAATGCTGGTGGATGTGGCGGTTCGGGTGGCGGTCACGGTTGGCGTCGGCGTCCGAGTTGGTTTGGGCGTTCGGGTGGCTGTGACGCTTGTGGCGGAGACGGGCGGAGGGGCGGTGAGCGCGCTCTCTGAGGGCAACGCAACGTTGGTCATAGTCGGTATGATTGCGACTGCTGTGGTCGTCGGCGTAGTTAGCGCGGGGGCTGTTGTTTGAGCCGTTTTCAAAATCCCCAGAGAAAATAAACCTTGCCTCGCGTTTTCCCATCCCAGCGCAAGAACAATGATCAGAAGAGCGCTTAGCGTCGCGATAAGAGTTTTTCGGAAAGCGCCGTCTCTGTAACTGCGGACGGCGCGTATCTGTTTTGGCAAAAGCGCTGATTGTTGATTCAAAAACACGGAGCATTCGCGGTGTTTTTCGCTCAGACAAAATTCGTTCTGATACGCAAATCGAACGGAAGCGCCAGATTGGCGACGATAGCAGTAATTTTGCGCGGAAGGAAACTCCAGCAATGAGTCTGGGTCGTCCCTCAAGCCTAGAAATGGACAGATAATATTTGTGTGGCTCGCGTTATTCATGGAATTTTTCTCTACCGTCACGGCAAACCCTAAAGGTCTGCTTGCCCTTCGCAAAAGCCCAATTAACAAAAAGACCTTTAGGGTTTCTTTTACGAAGGAAATGTACGGTGGCAAATGGAATTTCAAATGGAGCGAAGGTTACGGTATTCGTCTTGGCAGGGGCGCTAAATATAAATCTCCAACCAGAGGGCGATCATCGGCGGCGTTGATGCCGTTGTAATTTTTGAAATCAGCGAGGCTGACTTTAAATTTCCGCGCCAAATATTCAAAGTTAACGCCTCTTTCGTCTTCCTTTACTTGATACGCAGAGAAAACCGGCAACCCGGAAACGTCCGCGAAGCCGATTGGAATAATCAACAGCGCGTCGCTCCATACGGGATTGGTCAAATATAGATAGTAGTTAATCGCCATAATCGCTGCGACGTTGGTTTTGTGTTTTTCCGCGTATGGCTCCAGCCTTTCGCCGCTTGAAATTCGATGGATGATAAATTTGCGCTCCGTTCCAATGGGCAGATCCAATTGATGTTTGGATATATATAGCGTTGGCAAGGGCGTGACGGTGCGCGTGGGCGTTTGGGTGACGGTGACGCTTTCAAAGAAAGGAACGTGTAAAGTGGGCGTGGGCGTCAATGTGGGGGACGCTAACGAAGCGGTCATCGTCGGCGGGCGGGTAGGCGTCGCCGTCGCAGTGGGAAACGCTGACTCCGAAACGGGTTGAGGTATTTGCTCAAGTCCTAAAAACGGCGCTCTTTGCCGCATGATTCCCCATCCCAGCGCAAAAACAACAATCAGAGCTCCAAGCGCTATCGCAAGATTTCTGCGGAATTTGGTTTTACTTCCATAGCGGCGAGGAACGCGTAAATGTCTTGACGTAATCTCCGCCTGTTGACTGCCACGCAAAAATAGCGGGCATTCATGATGTTTTTCGCTCAGACAAAACTCCGCCTGATGATTATATTGGACAGGGGAGCCTAGCTGACTACGATAACAGTAATTCGAGTTGGAGGGAAAAGCCAGCGATGAGTCCGCGTCGTCCCTCAAACCTAGAAATGGGCAGGCAATATTTGTGCGGCTCGCGTTATTCATGAAATTTCACGAGACAAAGTTATGGTATCCGTCTGAACATGGGTCTCAGGTATAAATCTCCAACCTGAGGACGCTCATCAACGGTCGTTATTCCGTTGTAATTTTTGAAATCAGCGAGGCCGACTTTAAATTTCTGCGCCAGATGTTCAAAATCAACGCCTCTTTCTCTTTCATTTACTTGATACACAACGAAAACAGGCAACCCGGAAACGTCCGTGAACCCAATTGGAATAACCGTTAGCGCTTCGCTCCCTACGCGGTTGGTCAGGCGTAGATAGTAGTTGATTGCTATGATGGCGTCCACGCTCGTCTTGTATTTTTCCGCATACAGATCCAGAGTTTCGCCGCTCAAAATTCGATGAATGATAAATTTGCGCTCCGTTCCAATGGGTACGTCCAATTGATGCTTTGATAAATTGGGAAGGGGAGTAACGGTCATTGGCGGCAGAGGGGTGTTTGTCCTAGTGGGAGTTATCGTAGGATGCGACGTCAAGACGGTCATCGGCGGCAGAGGGGTGTTTGTCCTAGTGGGAGTTATCGTAGGATGCGACGTCAAGACGGTCATCGGCGGCAGAGGGGTATTGGTCGCAGTGGGCGACGTCAAGACCATCGTTGGCGGCGGGGTGTTTGTCCCAGTGGGCTCCGCCGAAACAGGAATGGTTTGGGTCGTTTTCTCAATCGCTAAAGACGGCGCGCCTTGCCGCATGATGCCCCATCCCAGCGCAAAAATAATAATAAGAACGCCTAGCGTTATCGCAAGATTTTTTCGGAAAGTATTTCCTCTGCGGCGATAGGGCGTGTGGAAGGGGCTTTGCAAAGACGCTGTTTGCTGATTTAGAAACGTCGAACAGTCGCGGTGTTTTTCGCTCAGACAAAACTCGCCCTGATGCGTCAATCGAATGGCAACGCTGGGCTGGCTATGATAGCAATTATGGCGCTCGGCAGGAAACGCCAACAAGGAATCTGGGTCATCTATCAAACCTAGAAATGGACAGATAATATTCGTGCGGTTCGCGTTATTCATGGGATTTTGGATTGCGTCATATTCATTTATAAGACGTTAGAGTTTAAGGAGGCTGAACGCCAGAGCGCGGAAGCTCTGGAGCGGGGCGCCAACAGCCAGTCGCCAGCCGCTAATTTTTCGCCAGAACCCATACCGTTGTAATATTTCAATTTATGCGGATCAACTTGTAATTCTTGCGCCAGCGCTTCGATAGCGCGCGTCTCCGTCGTTGCGTATACCTCAAACCGAGGAAGATGAGCGACGTCTGTAAAACCGACTGGAATAACCGCCATAGAGCCAGTCCAGAGCGGCGGCTTGACCGTAACGGTTAAGATAGCTTCCATGCTGGTTTTATATCGGGACGCGTAATGGCGTAAATTTTCGTCGTCTAAAACTTTATGAATTACAAATTTATAATCCGTGCCAATTGGCGTATCCAACCGATGACTCTCTTCGGGTTGGGCGCTGGTTGGGATAAGGATATGGTCTGAATCAAGCGGCGCAGTTTGCGGAATTAATAACCAGTCGTTCGTTAATATTTGTCTGGCGTCATGAATGCCGTTGTAGTATTTTAGGTCAAACGGGTTAACTCCCAAGTCGCGCGCTAACATTCCAATGGTTATGATTTTTCCTTTGACTTCATAAGGCGTGAAACTGGGCAATCGGGCGACGTCTTTAAACCCGACTGGGATGATCCATGCGGGGGCGGGCATCTTATAGTTAACCGCCGCGATGGACTCTACGGTGGTTTTGTATTTTGCGGCATAGCGCTCCAAGTTTTCCCCCGCCGAAGCTTTATGAATCAAAAATTTGTAATCCGTTCCCACCAGCGTATCCAATGAGTTTTTAGACGAAATATTTGCGGACGTAAAATTTCCAAATTGAATGGGTAAATTGGACGAGCGAATAATTGCTGGCAATAACGGCGCGCTCATGATTGGCGGCAGTTTGATTTTTTTAGCGCTAGGCGTAGCGGAGTCAAACGTTACTTTCTGCGCCGCTTTGCGCAACAAAGTCTGGAGTTCCGCTTTCTTCTGTTCGCTTAGCCCGACTTTGCGAGGCAAAGACTGAGACGCTACTTTCTTCTGCTTGCTTGGTTCTGTTTTGAAGAGCAAAGCCTGAAGCGGCGCTTTCTTTGGCTGACTTGGCTCCGCTAAAGCCGAAGACGGCTCTTCTATTTGTTTAACTTCTTCCGCTTTGCGCCGCAACGATTCGGATGGGGCTTCCATTTGTTCGGCTTCATCCGCTTTGTCAATTTGCCAACCCGCCGGGTTTAACGTATGTTCCAACAAAGGTTGGGGTTGAATAATTTCCTCCGCTTCAATCTCATCTACTGGTTGTCGCCGATTGATCCAGCTGAGAGCCTTTTTAAAAAAGGATTGAAGAAACGGGGTCTCGTCTGATTCAAGCGTGTGCTGTCTAAAGGGCGAATCTAAATTGGCTCCCGTCAAGTATTTATCATTCTGGTAATAATACGGGGAGTAATAGCGATAGCCTCCGTAATAATAGCCTCGCGTGCGCGGGATGCGATTCAAGACGGACCCGATAATGTTTGCGCCGGCGCGAATCAACTGTTCGCGCGTGGCGCGCGCGGCGCCGGCGTGCGTTTTGCCCGGTTGAACAACCAGTAAAACGCAATCCGCTTTGGCGGCAAGCACTTGAGCGTCTGCGACCATAGAGGGCGGGCTGTCAAGCACGACCACGTCTACAAGGCTGATCAGCTCGGCTAGGATATGATCCATTTTTTTTGAGCCAAGCAATTCGGCGGGGTTGGGAGGCAGAATGCCGCTGGTGATTACGGAAATGGTTATGGCTGCGTCAGCGCCGCTCCATGCGCTGATGACGTCGTTTACGCCGAGGTTGTCGCGAAACAGATCGGTCAAGCCGACGCGGTTTTGCAAGCCCGTAAAACGGTGGACATGCGGTCGGCGTAAATCGCAATCCATGAGGAGAACCCGTTTGCCCCCTTGCGCAAAAATCGCCGCCAGATTCGCCGAGACAGTTGATTTTCCATCACCTGCCTCCGCGCTAGTCACCAGAATTGTGCGCAAGGGTTTGTCCACCGCCGCAAATTCCAAATTTGTCCTTAGAGAGCGAAAGGCTTCGGAGACGGGCGAACGCGGTTGCGTGGAAACATAGATAACTTCATTGACTTGGTCGTTCTCTTGCGCTATATCGGCAATGAAACCGATGGTTGGGACCTCAAGCGCGCGTTCGACGTCCTCGGGGCTTTTCAGCGTATCGTCCAGATATTCGATTAAAAATACGCCGCCGCTGGCGAGCATCAAGCCGATGACGCCAGCCAGCATGGCGTTGTTAAACGGTTGCGGACGCACCGGAACCGACGGCACGGCGGCTGGCTCAATCTGGTTTACGCTCTGGGTGTTTTGCATGCGCGCCAGACGAATCGCTTCTCTGGTATTAATCAGGTTGAGATAAATCTGTTGATATAGCGAAAGCGTTTTTTCCGCGTTGGTGGTTGCGTTGGAAGATCCGCTTTTAGAGCTGCCTGCGTTTCCAAATACAGTCAGGTTTGTGTACATCTCCTGATATAAAGTTAATAAGGGCTGGATTTGATCAAGGCGCGCTTGTAATTCGGTAATCTTAGATTTTCGTTCCGCCGACCAAGGGGGGGATAATATCGCAATATCCTTTTGCAATTGCGTGACTTCCGCCTGCAGCGGCTCCATTTGCTTTTTAACTTCCGCAATCTGTTCGTCTACGGTTACGCCGGAAAGGGTTTGATATTTCGCCATTTGATCTTCGACTTGCTTAATCTGAATCTGCAAGCTTTCGTCGGAGGCTTTATAGCGTCCCGCTTCCAACTCTTCGTTTTGCGCGATTAACGCCGTGACGACGGCGTTGGCGATTTCGGCGGCGTGTTGTGGGTTGGGGTCTTCCGCTATGATGCTGATAATGCGGGTGTCTTTGACTTGCTCGGCTTGCACTTGCGCGGGGGATACGGGATAGTTTAGGATTTGGGAGACATGATCAAAAATAGACGAGGCTTTGAGCAACTCGACATAAGTTTGGATTAAGATTTGGTCGCTTAAGAAAAAATCATATAAGTTGCCGCTGCCGCTGGACGCCCCCGAAGCGCTCTGCATTGAGGCGCGCGAAACCACTACCCGAGTGCTAGCCTGATAAATCGGGGTTTGAAGCATGGCGAGTCCGTAGCCGACCGCCATGCCCAATATCAGCCCGAGGATTAATAACCAAGCCCAGCGCCGCGCAATAGATACATAATGAGCGATTTCCATACTTCTAAAACTCCAGCGTATTTATATCATAAAATATTCTTTGAAAGCAATTGGGCGAATGGGAGACGAAATAAGCGAATTTTAATCAGGACTTTCGCTTGTCATTCTGAGCGAAGCGAAGAATCTCTACGATTGTCTCAGAGACCCTTCGCTGTCGCTCAGGGTGACATGAAGTTGAGCGAAAGTCCTGTTAATGAAACCAATTATATAGGACTTACGCAGAAGAACGTCTTCTTTTGAGCGGAAGCGGCGTTCTCTAACGCCGATTTTCGCCCTCCGCAGAGTTTTGCATAAGTCCTATTATAAACAGCCCGCGCATCCCTTTGTCTTCGGGTAAAATCTATTAAACTGCCGCCCACTATGGAAACAAACGAAGACGTTGCCGTCTCTCCAACCAATCCGCAAGCCATCATCAGCCTTGTCTTTGGGATTTTAACCGCCCTGTCTTTTTGCGCGGGCGTCGTTCCAATTCCATTTTCGGGGTTTGTTTGCTTTCCCGCGAGTTTTCTGCTTGGAATTTTCGCGTTGATCTTTGGGGCGCTCTCGTTAAATCAAATTCGCAAAAGCAACGAAGCGGGATTGCCCATGGCGTGGCTCGGCGTCGCCGTCGGCGGGTTGGTTTTGGCGTGTCTGCTATTTGTGGCGCTGGCGCTGATTTTGTTATTTATCTTTGCGCCGAACTCCGTTCCGCTGCCGCCCTTCATTCAAAATTTTCAAATTTAAAACCTTAGCGCTTTGTAACTTGCGTATCCATCTTCTCTCGGTTATGCTTGCCGTTGGGAGCGGTTAGGTCCCGGTGGGCTTCCTGGTCTTCAACACCTGTGGCGGGTCGCGTTGCGAGTCGCGGTGGGTTCGACTCCCATCCGCTCCCGCTGATTACAATAAAAACCCTAAAGGTCTCTGAGACCTTTAGGGTTTCCAATGATAAGGAAACAAATGTCTATTCCTGAAATTGAAGTTCTGACCAATTTAGTCGCGCGCGTTTTTCAGATTGAAGACGTCACCAGCGGAGACCCGCACAAGGGATTTTTTGCGCGCTATCGCGGTCAATTGTTGGACGAAGATTCCGCTTCCGCTTACGACCATTTGGCTGATTCTCTATCCCAACACGAAGTCGTCCCTTTATTCAAAATCGAAGATGGGCGGCAGGTCGTTTATCTTGCGCCGAAACCGCCGCAGCCGAAACGCGACAACATCGCCGTGAACATTGTCCTTTTCGCGTTGACGATCTTAAGCGTCATGCTGGCGGGCGTACAAATTGAAGGTCCCATCCCCGACGATTTTATCGGGCAAATCGTCGTCATTGCAAAGAATATTTTGACGGGCTGGTCCTTCGCGTTAAGTTTGCTGGGCATTTTGTTGGCGCATGAACTGGGACATTATTTTATGAGCCGCTATCACAAGACGCCCGCCACCTTGCCCTATTTCATTCCCTTTCCATTTAGCCCGCTGGGGACGATGGGCGCGGCGATTATCATGCGCGGCGTTCCTAAGAACAAACGGACACTCTTTGATATTGGCGTGGCGGGTCCTCTCGCGGGGTTGATTGTCGCCATTCCCGTTTTGTTTTTGGGGTTGGCGCTTTCCACAACGGGGACGATTGAACCCAGTCCGAACGGTTTTCTGGAAGGCAATTCGCTTTTATATTTATTCGCAAAGTTTGCGACGTTCAAACAGTTGCTCCCGTCTCCCGTTGAGCCGCAAGGAATTTTATATTGGCTTCAATATTTTTTCACGGGGCGCCCGGTTCCTTTTGGCGGTTTGGACGTGATCATTCATCCCGTAGCGTTCGCGGGCTGGGCGGGGATTTTAGTGACGGCGTTGAATCTCATCCCCGTCGGCACGTTGGACGGCGGGCATGTGATTTACGCTTTGTTTGGCGCCAAATCAAGAAAAGCCTTTCCTTTGATTGTCAGTTTTATGGCGGCGGGCGGAATTTTTTGGAACGGCTGGTGGGTTTGGGCGGCGTTGCTGTTTTGGCTTGGAAGAGTCAACGCGGAGCCGCTTGACCAGATTACCACGCTCGACCCACCGCGCCGCCGCCTCGCTTTTTTGATGATCGTGATTTTCTTTTTAGTGTTCATGCCCGTTCCGTTTATGACGCTGGCGAAGTGACGTCCGCTTGAATATGAAAAAAATAATCTCATTATTTTGGATGGCGTCCATGGTTTTAACCGCCTGCGGCGCAAACCCTGCTTCCGCAACGGCAACGCCGCCCGCGTTGCGAGCGACAAAAACGCCGAGGGGCGCATCGGCTTCAATTGCGGCGACCAACCTCACGGTCAAGAAAGAAGCGTTGAACGGCTTGGCGATTGTCGTCTGGACTCCATGGTATGGCGTCGAGGCGAGTCTCTTTGATTCGTTCGTCAAAGATTTCAATAAAAATAACGAATGGGGAATCAAGGTCAGCGCGCAAAGTCAGGGGAACTTTACGAATCTTTATGAAAACGTAACGGCTACGTTGCTGACTGCGGAAAAGCCCGATATGGCGATTGCGTTGTCTGAGCACGCGTTGGAATGGAACGCCAAAGACGCGACGGTAGATTTGACGCCTTACGCGGAAGACCCGTTGTATGGAATGTCGAAAGACTCCATTCCCACCGTGTTTTGGAATCAAGATCAAATTGGCGGGAAGCGCGTCGCGTTGCCCGCGCAACGCAACGCGCGCTTTTTGCTGTGGAACGAAACGTGGGCGCGCGAACTGGGCTTTGCTTCTGCGTCCGCCGCGCCCGAAGATTTTCGCCAGCAAGCTTGCCGCGCGCAACAATCCATGTTGAAAGACAAAGATCCGCAAAACGATGCGATGGGCGGGTGGCTGGTGGACGTTGAGCCGATGACCGTTTATTCGTGGTTGCTCGCTTTTGAAGGCGGCGTTTTGGAAGGCGCCGATTATCGCTTTCTCACGCCAAATAATATTGCGACTTTCAAATTTTTGCGCGAACTTTCCGAAACTTCGTGCGCTTGGCAAGCGGCGCCGAACGCCGACCCGTTCGACGCCTTTGCGCATCGTCAAGCCCTGTTCATTACGGCAAGCCTTGAAAATTTTCCCGCCGTTGCGCGCGCGTACGCCAGCGCCAACAATACCGATCAATGGAAGGCGCTGGCGTTTCCCGGCGCGAATGGAGACGCGATTGTGATTTACGGTTCTGCTTATGTGATTTTGAATTCAACGCCCGAGAAACAACTCGCGGCGTGGTTGTTTGCGCGCTGGTTGTTGGATCGTAAACAAGACGCCCGTTGGGCGGAGACGACGCACCTTTTTCCGCTACGCGCTTCAACCGTTGATTTGCTCGGCGATTATGAAAAGACGCACCCGCAATGGGCGCAAGCGCTCAAACTTTTGCCGCAGGGCGAAATTCAGCCGCAATTGGCTTCGTGGCGCAAAGTAAAAATCATGTTGGGCGACGGTTTTGCGCATTTGTATCGCGTTAACGTGGCAAGCGGGCAAGTCCCGGCGATCTTGGCGCAGATGGAATCTATTTCGAGGGATTTGAGCAAGTAGAATTTTGCGACGGCGCGGAAGTCAGCCGTGTATAATCAACGCCCATGAAAAAATTTTTTTTCGTCGTTATTCTCTTTCTCGGCATTGCGATTGTAGCGATTAGTTTTAGCGAATTCAAAACAATCGTTAAAACCCTGAGCCAAGCGCACCTTTTCTATTTTTTTCTCGCGGTGTTTATTCAGACGACGTGGTTTGTCGCCACCGCGCGCATGTATAAATCCGTGTTTCATTTGCTGGGGATGGATGAAAACACGTTCACGTTAACTCGCATTGCGACTGCCGCAAATTTTGTCAATACGGTCACCGCGTCGGGCGGCGTGGGCGGCGTGGCGCTGTTTGCCGCCGAAGCGCGCCGACGTGGGCATCCCACCGGCAAGGTGACAGTCGCGGCGGCTTTGTTTCTATCCCTTGACCATGTCGCGTTTCTAAGCATCTTGGCGGTGGGCTTGTTTATCCTCGCCCGCACCAACGATCTGAATGCGGGCGAGATTACCGCTTCGCTCTTAATGCTGGGCTTTGCGATCGCTTACGCTTTTGTTTTATATCTGGGCTATCGCTCGGAAAAAAAATTAGGCGATTTGCTGGCGAAATTGACGCGGATGGTCAACCGTGGCGTGAGATATTTCCGCCGCCGCCGCGCCGATTATCTGCGCGAAGCGCGCGCGCGTGAATTCGCCCATGAAGTCTCCGAAGGCTTTTCGCATCTGACCGAAAAATCAACCAGCATGCTTAGACCCATTCTCTGGGGAGTTTTAGATAAGGTTTTATTGATGGGCATTCTCGTTTGCGCGTTCTTATCTTTTGAAGTTCCTTTTTCAGCGGAAATCATTGTCGCTGGATTTGCAATCACGTTTCTTTTTACAACCATGTCGCCCACGCCTTCGGGCATTGGCGTTGTGGAAGGCGTGACGCCGCTGGCGCTAGCTTCTTTGGGCGTGGATTGGAGTCAGGCGGTGGTGATTACGCTTGCGTATCGCGCGGTCACTTTTTGGTATCCGTTTGCAATCGGAGCTTGGGCGTTCCGCTCCTTGCATACGGAAGCGGAAAAACCATTACGCGAAGATGAAGCGTGAGGCGTTCCTCATGCGTAAAACAAACGAGACGCCCGAAAGGCGTCTCGTTTGTTTTTTTCAGTAACCGCGCTTGTTTTTAATGCGGCGTCGCCGTATCGTAGACAAAGACTTGAACGTCCATTCCGTCTTTATTCAACATGTCTAGCGCGGGCTGAAACGTCGCGTCTTTGATTTTTTGCATATCGCCGGCGGGCGCGTAGACGGAAATCCGCGCCTCCTCGTCGGACATTTTGGCGGTTTTCACTTCCGCGCTTCCGCACGCGGCTTTCACTATATCCGTCATTTTTTTGATCGCGTCGTCAATGGACATAAGGAGTCTCCTGTTGGGATACGAAAATTATATACCATCTTTTCTCTTGCGCAATATACTATTATGTAAGGTTAATCCGCCTTGGCGATTTTTTTTTTAGCGGCAGATTAATTTTAGTCAAGCAAGTTTATTTCAGCGGCAATTCTTTTCTGAGCAATCTTGCAATATTCTTCATCCAATTCAACGCCAACCGCTCGCCTCTTGTTTAAGTAAGCTTCCACCAAAGTCGTGCCGCTCCCGCAAAAAGGGTCAAACACGACGTCGTTGACATAACTAAAAAGTTTGATGCAACGATAAGGCAACTGTCTTGGAAAGGGGGCGGGGTGTCCAATTCTCTTTTTGCTTTCGCCATTGAACGTCCACACGCCGTTTGTCCAAGCCATAAATTCATCGCGCGAAACGTCGGATATCTTGGAGCCGCTTGTTTTCTTCCACGCGTCTTTGTAAAGAACGACGATAAGCTCCACTGGAGCGATTACATAAGGGGCGGACGCGGACATCCAAGAACCCCATGCCGTTCGGCGTGAAATATTCCCTTCATGCCACACAATTGTCGAGTGATATTTCCAGCCAATAGCTTTTGTAATCGTCGTAATATCCGCTCCAACGCTGCGATTTCCGCCTTTATTTTTATCTAAAGGGATGTTTAATAACAAACGTCCTTGCGGCTTTGTCCAGCGATAACAATTGGACAGCCATTGTCGAGAAAACTCAAGATAATGTTCGTATGCCAATTTGTCGTCGTTAGAGCCGTATTCAATGCCAACGTTGTAAGGCGGCGACGTGACCGTCAGATCGATAAACTCTTTATCAAATAGATTCTCGTTCAGACTATTGCCGCGAAAAAGCCAAATATTTTTATGATTAAAACTTAATTTTCTGGCGTCAGTTTCGTAAGCCGCTTGTCCTTCTCGTATAAAAAGTTCGTCTTCAATTTGCTCTTCCACTGGCGTTGGCGCAACTTTAGCAATCTTAACTTTTGTAGGCTTAACTTTTGTAGGCTTATCTTTTTTTCCCATTTGATCCTGTCGGTAAACTTTGATTTCAACTCATTATAACCATTGCGCGTCGCAAAAGCGACTGTTTCAAAATTATCCAAGTGCGACGATTCATCACCCGCTCTTCAACTTCGCCACCGTCACGCCTTCGCCGCCCTCTTGGTCTTTGCCTTCTTCAAACGCGCTGACGTAAGCGTGTCCGCGCAGCGCCGCGCGCACGGCTTGGCGCAGCTTGCCCGTGCCTTTGCCGTGAATGATGCGCGCAAACGGCAAGCCCGCCAAATACGCTTGCTCCAAATATTTTTCCATTTTATCCAGCGCGTCGTCCGCCATCAGACCGCGCAAATCCACTTCGAGACCGGGGGAGTTTTTGGAGGTTGAAGGTCGCAGGTTGAATGGCGAAGGTCGAGGGTTGGAAGACGAATTTCGACTTTCAGCTTTTGACGCGCTTTGCAGCTCGGATATTCTCGCCCGCACACGCAGAGTTCCAACCTGAATTTCCGCATCTGATTCCCCCAATGCGGCGACGACGCCCTCGGCGTTGAGCGACGCCACAAACACCCGCTCGCCGAGACGGAACGCGTTGAACGTTGCAGGTTGCAGATTTACCGTTCCCACCGGGGACTGCGCCGAACGTTCAACTTTCAACTTTTGACTTTCAACCGTCTTTTCAACCTGCGCTTCAATCGCTTTGACGGCTTGCAAAGGTTGATTCGCTTTTTTCAATTGCGACTTCAACGAATCAAGATTGCGTTTCAGAACGGCGACTTCGAGTTCGCCTTCGGCGCGGGCTTGGGCTAAGGTTTCGCGGCGCTCGTCTTCGATTTTTTCGAGACGCTTTTCCAGCTCGCGCGTTTCCGCTTCTAACTTGGCGCGGACTGCCTCCAACTTCTCGCGTTCGCGCGATGTGCGGTTGCGTTCCTTGCGAATGTCGTCCAGCAGTTTATCGGCGCGCAAATCCAGCGGATTGATTTCCGCTTTGGCGGCGTCAATGATGGATTGCGGCAAGCCAAGTTTTTGCGCAATTAATAGGGCGTTGGAACGTCCGGGTAGTCCGAGAGTCAACTTGTAGGTCGGGCGCAGCGTTTTGACGTCAAACTCCAGCGAAGCGTTGACGACTCCCTCCGTCCCATGCGCGAAAGTTTTGAGTTCGGGATAATGCGTGGCGACGAGAGTCATCGCGCCCGAATCCAACAAATGGCTGAGAATCGCGCGCGCGATAGCCGCGCCCTCTTGCGGGTCGGTGCCGGAACCGAGTTCGTCCAAAATCACCAGCGCGCGCGAATCGATTTTTTTCAAAATGCGAATGATGTTGGCGATGTGTCCGCTGAACGTGGAAAGCGACTGCTCGATAGATTGCTCGTCGCCAATGTCGGCGTAAATGGAATGAAAGCAGGGCAACGCCGATTCGCTTTGCGCGGGGATGTGCAAACCGCTTTGCGCCATTGCCGCCAGCAACCCAACCGTTTTCAGCGAAACCGTTTTGCCGCCCGTGTTCGGTCCCGTGATGACAATTGCGCGCGTGTGCGGCGCGGGGTCAATATTAATCGGGACGACATGGTTAGGGTCGAGGAGAGGATGACGCGCTTGAACAAGACGAAAGAGGAAAGAGGCAAGAAATTGCTCTTCTTTCTTCTTCCCTCTTTCCTCTTTTATTTCACGCAAAACGGGCTCGCTCGCATGAATCTCTTCCGCATACTTTGCTTTCGCAAAAGATAAATCCAACGCCGCGAGATTTTCCACGCCGTATTTTAATTCCGGCGCGTGTTCGCCGACTTGCTTAGAAACTTCCGCGCGGATGCGGCGCTCTTCGTCGCGCTCGGAAAGTTGCAACTCGCGGATTTGATTATTCGCCTCGACGATGGGCAACGGCTCGATGAACAACGTCGCGCCGCTGGCAGATTGGTCGTGAACGATGGCTTTGATTTTCCCTTTGAATTCGGAGCGCAAGGGAATCACATAACGTCCGTCGCGTTGCGTGACGATGGGTTCTTGCAACATCGTCGCGGTTTTTGAATCCGTGACGTATTTTTGCAAGCGACTCATCAAACGCTCTTGCGCCGTTCGCAGGTTGCGGCGAATATCCCCCAGTTTGGGCGAAGCCGAATCCAACACCTCGCCGCGATCAGAGAGGATGCGCGAGATGGCGTCCACAAGCCCGTAAGTGTCGGGCAAGCCCAGCGCAATTTGCGTCAAGCGCGGGTATTCGTCTGTTTTCTTCTCGAAGGTTTTCTTCAAGTCGCGGCACGCAATCAGCGTGGATTTAATATCCAACAACGCTTGCGCGGTTAACACGCCATTCCGCGCCGCAAGGTCAACGGACGCGCGAATATCATGCGCTCCGCCGACGCCAGCATGTTGCGCGCCGAGCAATTTTCGCGCTTCGGAAGTTTCCGCGATTTGCGCCGACGCCAACTCAAAAGAGGAAGTCGGCTCCAATGCGCGGGCAAGTTCCATTGAAGCGGAGAAGTCGCAAAAGCGCGCGAGTTGTTCGAGAATTTTAGGGTATTCGAGTACGTTGAGAGTCTTGCTATCCATTATGGGGTGAATTATAAGCTACGGATAAAGAATGCAATTGGCGAAGGGGGAAAAATGACAAACAAGAAAAAATTCTCCCTCGTCATGCTACAATAAATCTATGCCCACGCTCAACCTGCGCCCATCGCCCATCGCTGGGACATGGTACGAAGCCAATCCCAAAACTCTCGCCGCCAGCATTGACGCGTATCTTGCCGCCGCGCAACTCCCTGAAATTAACGGGGAGATAATCGCCGTTATCGCCCCCCACGCGGGACACCGTTATTCGGGGCATGTCGCCGCGCACGCCTTCGCCGCGTTACGCGGATTGACGCCCGACCTCGTCGTCGTCCTCGCGCCGTTTCATCAGCTCGCGCCGTATGCGCTGATTACCGCCGCGCACGACGCCTACTCCACGCCGCTGGGAAATATCGAAATAGACCGCGCCGCGCTTGCCGAGTTGCAAAACTGTCTCGCCGTTCCCATCACGCCTGTCGCCAACGACAACGAACATTCGCTTGAAATCGAACTTCCGTTTTTACAGCGCGCGCTCAAAAACAATTTCAAACTTTTGCCCGTGATGATTCGCGCCCAAGAACCCGAAGTCGCGCAAGCGCTCGGCGAGGCGCTCGCGCAAGTCATCCAAGATAAAAACGCGCTCATCGTCGCCTCCACCGACCTCTCGCATTTTTACGACGGACAAACCGCCAGCCTCCTCGACCATGAAATGCTCAAGCGTTTTGAATCCTGCGACCCCGCGTCCATTTTTGAAGCGGAGTGCGCGGGCAAAGGCTTTGCCTGCGGTCACGTCGCCGTCGCCGCCATGCTCCACGCCGCGCGTCAACTTGGCGCAACCAAAACGCAAATTCTAAAATACGCCACCTCAGGCGACGTCACGGGCGATTATGCGTCCGTCGTCGGCTACGGCGCGGCGGCGGTCTTGCGCTAAATGTTTGCCCGCGTCGCCGTCAACATCTCCGCCGTCTCAGGTCTCTTCGATTATTCGATTCCTCCCGCGCTCGCGCATGTCCAAACGGGTTGCCTTGTCACCGTCCCTTTTGGGAAGCAAATCGCGCAGGGCGTTATTCTGGAGTTAATAGAATTCCCCGCCGTAGAGAATCCCAAAGCGCTACTTGACCTGCTTGACCCTGCGCCGCTTCTGACCTACCCGCAAGTTGCGCTGGCGACCCGATTAACAGAGTCTACCCTCAATTCTCTCGCGTCCATTGTGAATCTCATGTTGCCGACGGGTCTTTCCCAACAAGCCGACATTAATTACGAATTACGAATTGCCAATTACGAAGAAAAATCTTCAACCATCGCCACCCGCCTCCTCGCCCTTCTCAAAGAACGCGGCGCGTTGCGCGGAAGGCAAATTGATTCCCATTTCGCAAAAGTAGATTGGCGCAAGACCGCGCAATTTCTCGTCAAGCAAGGCGTCCTTTCCGCGACGCATGTTCTCCCGCCGCCGCGCGTGCGCCCAAAATATGTTCGCGTTGCGTTGCTCGCCGTCGCGCCCGAAGAAGCGCGGGAGCAAATGGAAAACTTGGGGACCAAGCAAACCCTCGCCCGTCGTCAAGCCGCGTTAAATTTCCTCATCCAACAGCCCGAAGCCATCAACCTCTCATGGGTCTACGCCGAAACAGGTTGCAACCTCGCCGACTTGCAATCCCTCGAAGAGCGCGGTTTGATTCGCTTATTTGAAAATGAAATCTTCCGCGATTCGCTTGTCAACATCGGTAAACAAGTAAATAAGGAAACAGGTAATCAGGTAATTAGGCTGACGGCGGAACAAGACGCCGCGCTTGCCCAAATCACCCAATCCCTAATTGCTAATTACCCAATTACTAATTACCTCCTTCACGGCGTCACCGGTTCAGGCAAAACCGAAATCTACCTCCGCGCCGCCGAAGAGACCGTCAAGCGCGGCAAGCAAGCGATTGTTTTAGTTCCCGAAATCGCGCTCACTCCCCAAACCGTCCGCCGATTTTTAGCGCACTTCCCCGGTCAAGTGGGCTTGATTCATTCCAAACTCTCCGAAGGCGAACGCTACGACACTTGGCGGCGCGCCCGTTCTGGAAAACTAAAAGTCGTCATCGGCGCGCGCTCCGCGTTGTTTGCGCCGCTTGCCAATATCGGCTTAATTGTTGTAGATGAATGTCACGACGCTTCATACTATCAATCCGACCCGCCCTTCTACAACGCCGCCACCGCCGCCCAAGAATACGCCCGCCTCTGCGGCGCGGTTTGCATCATGGGTTCTGCGACTCCAACAGTTGAACAAAGATTTAAGACAACAAATGCCCCTCTCCCCTCGGGAGATGGGCAAGGGGTGAGGGTTCTCTCCCTCCCCAACCGCGTCACCGCTTCCGACTTGCCGCCCGTTCAAATCGTAGACATGCGCGAAGAACTCAAACTCGGCAATCGCGGAATCTTCTCGCGCGCCTTATCCGAATCCCTTGCCGAAACCATCTCGCGCGGCGAGCAAGCCATCCTCTTCCTCAACCGTCGCGGCACGGCAACGTACATCTTCTGCCGCGACTGCGGGCATGTGGTTGAATGTCCCAATTGCGAAACGCCTCTCACGTTGCATGAGTTTAAGGTTGAAGGTTTAAGGTTGAAGGTTGGCAACTTGCAACCTTCTAACCTGCAACCTTCAACCCTCCTCTGCCACCATTGCAACTACACCCGCCAACAACCGAAGACTTGCCCCGCTTGCAAAGGGAATCAAATCCGCGCGTATGGGTTGGGAAGCGAAAAAGTGGAAGCCGAAGTGAACGCGATGTTCCCGCAAGCGCGAACTCTGCGCTGGGATTGGGACACGACTCGCGCCAAAGATTCGCACGAGATGATTCTCACGCACTTCGCCAATCATCAAGCCGACGTTTTGATTGGAACGCAAATGCTCGCCAAAGGTTTGGATTTGCCGTTGGTTACTTTAGTCGGAATTGTTCTCGCCGACGTTGGATTAACTTTGCCCGACCCCTTCGCCAACGAAAAAGTATTTCAAACGCTCACGCAAGTCGCGGGGCGCGCGGGACGTTCGGCGTTGGGCGGCAAGGCAGTGTTGCAAACTTTCATGCCCGAACATTACGCGATTCAATTCGCGGCGAAACATGACGTGGACGGTTTTTATGAACGCGAGTTGGAATATCGCAAGGCGTTGGGTTATCCGCCATTCACGCGCCTTGCCCGTTTGGAATATCGCCACGCCGACCCGCTGAGGGCAGAGGAAGAATCTCAGAAAACGGCAACCAAACTAAAAGTTAAGATAGAAGCGGAACGTCGGCGTCAAACGGAATTGATTGGACCCGTCCCGTCGTTTTTCGCAAAGATGGATGGAATCTACCGCTGGCAAATCGTCGTCCGCGCTCCCGACCCCGCCGCATTTTTGCGCGACGTCAAATTAGACGGCTGGCGCGTTGAAATTGACCCGAGTAGCTTGTTGTAGGGAATAAAACGGTGGGAATTGAAGCGTTTTGGGGCAATTTTAAAAAGTTGACGGCTTTTGGCGGTTAGTTTGCCTATTCCTGTGGTATACACGTTGTTAACTTTGAACGTTTCAACAGCGTCTATTTTCCCCGTCTTTCAAAAGACCTTCAAACTAAGGAGAGATTTTCAATGACCATAAAAATGCCCCCGCGCCGCTATTTCTTGATTATATTTCTTGCCCTCTTAACCGCCTGCGGAACTGCCCCGCCAGCGCTGAGTACGCAAACT